>Ga0068858_100001393_pt1 | contig 24882 bp, 20 predicted proteins | sample KBSSwiS12_FD_66589 | JGI IMG/M metagenome (GOLD analysis project Ga0068858, IMG submission 66589) | Switchgrass rhizosphere microbial communities from Kellogg Biological Station, Michigan, USA - KBS Switchgrass S1-2 | ecosystem: Host-associated > Plants > Roots > Rhizosphere > Soil ... | reverse complement strand
CCACGCTGTCAGTTTCGCCGTCGGCTTCGAGCAGCAGCGAATCGCCCGCGCTGATCGGCGGCAGGTCGCCGCGATGCTCGATCCGCGCCGAGCCCGCGGCCAAGTAGACGAACCATAGGTCGGCCGCGCTCGCGGCGAACAGCATCGAGCCGACGAGCGGACGATGGCGGACTTCGCAGTGCCACAGGTCGCGCCGCGCGATCAGGTTGAAGTCGCGCATCGGGCCGTCGATCAGGCTGGCATGCGTCTGCCATTCGCCGGAGAAAGCGACGAAGCGCAGGCGCTCCTCCAGTGCCGCGGCTGCATGGTCTTCAAATTCCAGACGCATACCGTTGCCTTCGAGCAGCGCGATCCAGCGGTCGCATTCGGGAAAGATGGAAAATGCACCGTTGCTCTCGATGTCGGCGATGCTGACACGCCAGCCGAATCCTTCGCCGCCGTCGCGCAGCGGGTGGCTGTACAGCTCGGTCGTCCAGCCGCCGCCGTTCTTCCAGCGCATGCGCCGGTAGTCGCTTTCACGCAGATGGCGAATCTTCACCAGCCTCTCACCCGCAATCCGCCGCGGTCTGCACAAACCGCGGCGTGGCGACGATCTGATGCAGCTGCGTGGTCGACAGCGCCAGGCTTTCCGCCCAGGTGTAGCCGACGATTTCGCCGCCGGTGGTCGAGTCGCGGAAGTCTTCCTTCTGACCCGGCGCAAGCAGGTGGCGGTAGTCGACCGTGATTTCCTCACCTTGTGCGAGCTCGCGCAAGGCGAACACGAAACCGAGATGCCACAATCCATTCGGCGCGAACGAATGATTGATGTAGCACTCGTCGGGCCACTCTGGCGTCACCGTGTAGCGATCCTCGAACCAGCGCACCGTGGCGGCAAGCGCCTCACGTGCATTCGGCAACGCCTCGACCTCGCTCCATTTGTATACTTTGCGGATATCGTCCGGTGCGGTGATCAGACGTCCGCGCGCGACGGCCTCGTCGAGGAACAGGCCTTTGCCGGCGCCGGGAATGGTCGAGGCGGCGACGTGGTAGCGAGGCAGGATCATGGATGCGGCACGTGTCGTGGCAAAGTGCGTATTCTAGAATCCGTGGCGCAGATTCGCGATGCCTTTGTATCTTGCCGAGATGATGGCGAACAAAAATTGGATAAGGCCGGGCGTTGGCGCACGCATGGCGTGCGCATTGCTGCTCCTGGCGGTGTCGTGTTGCTGCAGTCCTGTGCGGGCGCTTGCGGACGAACGATCGGCGCTGTCGGATTTTTCCGGCAGCTACCCCGCCCTGGCTGCGGCGGGCACCCGCTCGTTTACGCTGAAAGGCGTGCCGGGCGATCCATTGAACCTCGCCTTCGTCGGCAGCGAAGGCGACTTGCTGCGCCTGATGGCGAAGGCAGGCTGGTTTCCGGCGGATCCGATCACGCTGCGGAGCTAGCTGCGCATCACGATGGACAGCATCGTGCGTCGACCGTATGTCGATGCGCCCGTGAGCAGCCTCTACGTGGCCGGCAGAAAGCAGGATTTGGCCTTCGAGCAGCCGGCCGCGGCGAACCCGTCGAAGCGCCATCACGTGCGCTTTTGGCGGATCGACGCGCCGGGTCCCGCGCAGTGGATGGCGGCGGCGACCTACGATACGAGCATCGGCCTCAGTCGCGCCAACGGACACGTCACCGATCACGTTACCCATCATATTTCCGCCGACATCGACGCGGAGCGCGACAAGCTGCTCGCCGATTTGCGCCGCGTCGGTGGCGTGACGATCGACTGGGTCGACGACTTCCAGCCGGTGCGCGAGGGACGTAACGGCGGCGGCGATCCGTTCCATACCGACGGACGCTTGGCGCTCGTCGCCATCGCGGCGACCCCTGCGCCGTGATCAGTGAACCGCGCAACTGCCGCGAAATCGCACAGCGGCGGGTGGTCTAGTCAAAATCGACAGCAAGCGCCGCACGTGTCGCAGCGTTCAGCGTCTGCCGCGCCGAGTATCTGGGGTGATCGATCGCGAAGGTCACTTCCGATTTGGCAAACGCGGTGACACGCGCGGCGTCGAGCTCGAAGCGCAGGAAGTGCACCGCGGCGGTCTTCGTGTCGGTGCTGCGATCGAGGTCTTCGTCGGCAATGGCAATGACGGGCGCAAGATCGCCGATCAGCAGCGCGACGCGATATTCGATGCCATGCAGCTCGACAAGCTTGCGCCCGCGCTCGCCCTCATCGGGATATTCGATCAGCATCGTCGCCTTGAGATTGCGGCCGTCGGGGATCAATGGATTGTAGGCGTCGAGTTCCTCGGTGATGCCGGCCGGCTCGAAGATGCGCTCGACACGCAGCATTTCCTGGACCTGATACTGGATCGTGAGCCGGTCCTCGAACACGAGCGTGACGTGTGCGCCGACATGGACGATGCGCGCCTTCTTGTGCTCGAGCACTCGTGCGCGGAACGCGGCGCGCTCGCGTGCATACGCTTCTAGGGTGAGCAAGTCTTCCCGGGTGAGTTTTTGCATCGTCAGATTCCGTAAGCCAGGCGCAACAGGCCGAGCGGGCTTTCCGCGGGCGGTTTGTCGCCGAGCCCATGCGCGATATGACTGCCGGCCATCGGGCAGTCGCTGGCGAAGTGCGCGGGCGCGATCTGTTCGACACGCGTCTCCACGGGTTTGGCGATCTTGCGCGCGAACGCGTAGGTCTTTGCCTTGACGCCATAGGTGCCGTCGTGGCCCGAACAGCGCTCGATCGATTGCACCTCGGTATCGGGTATCAGGCTCAGCACCTCGCGCGTCTTCGGCCCTATATTTTGCACGCGTTGGTGGCAGGGTGCGTGGTAGGCAACCTTGCCGAGGCCCTGCCTGAACCGCGTGTCGAGCAGGCCGGCCTGATGGCGTTGCCAGAGGTATTCGAACGGATCGAAGATGTGGCGTTTGACGAGTTGCACGTCCTCGTCGTCGGGAAACATCAGCGGCAGTTCCTGTTTGAACATAAGCACGCAGGACGGGATCGTCGCGCTGATGTCCCAGCCGTTGCGGACCGCCGCGGCGAGCACCGGGATGTTTTGCTTCTTGTACTTCTCCACGGAGGCGAGGTCGCCGAGTTCGAGCTTGGGCATGCCGCAGCAGACCTCGCGCTCGATCAGCTTCACCGCGACGCCGTTGTGGCGCAGCACGGCGGCGAGATCCTCGACCGGCTGCGGCGTCGAATAGTTGCAGTAGCACGTGGCGAAGATCGCGACGCTGCCGCGCGTGCGTCCCGCGGGTTGCGCCGCACCGGTGCCGTCGAGGTGCCTGAGGCGCTTGCGCGCGGTATTCGAGGTGTACTCGGGCACGCGCGCATTGCGGTCCACGCCGAGCGATTTTTCGAGCAGCTTGCGCGCGGCCGGCGCACGGTTGAGCGCATTGACAGCCCGGACGACGACCGGAATCGTCGACAGTTTGCCGACCGCGTCGGTCGCAGACAGAATTTTTGCCGCGAGCTTGGTTTCACCTCGTTGGAAGGCCGCGGCTTTGGCGCGCAGCATCAGGTGCGGGAAATCGACGTTCCAGGCGTGCGGCGGCACGTACGGGCATTTGGTCTGGTAGCACAGGTCGCAGAGGTAGCACTGGTCGACGACTTTGGCGTAGTCGGACTTGGCGACGCCGTCGACTTCCATCGTCTTCGATTCGTCGACCAGGTCGAACAAGGTCGGGAACGCCTGGCACAAGCTCACGCAGCGGCGGCAGCCGTGGCAGATCTCGAAGACGCGCTCGAGTTCCTTGTCGATCGCGGCCTGGTCGTAGAACTCGGGATTCTTCCAGTCCAGCGGATGGCGTGTGGGCGCTTCGAGGTTGCCTTCGCGTGCGACGGGCGGGGTAGCGCTCATGACAAGCCTCCGTAGGGCGCGATTCGACGCGTCCTGCATTGATCCGAGAAAGCAGGGCGCGACAGATCGCGCCACTGCATGCGCCATTCCTGGCGGCGATCAACCCAGTTCGTTCAGCGCCTTGGTGAACCGGTTCGCGTGCGAACGCTCCGCCTTGGCCAGCGTCTCGAACCAGTCGGCGATTTCACCGAAGCCCTCGTCGCGCGCGGTCTTGGCCATGCCCGGGTACATGTCGGTGTACTCGTGCGTCTCACCGGCGATCGCGGTCTTGAGGTTGTCCTTGGTGCCGCCGAACGGCAGGCCGGTCGCAGGATCGCCGACCGCTTCGAGATATTCCAGATGGCCGTGCGCATGGCCGGTTTCGCCTTCGGCGGTGGAGCGGAACACCGCGGCCACGTCGTTGTAACCCTCGACGTCGGCCTTCGATGCGAAGTAGAGATAGCGACGGTTGGCCTGGGATTCGCCGGCGAATGCGGCTTTCAGGCTGTCCTCGGTCTTGGAACCTTTCAGATTGCTCATGACTCACCTCTTGCTGTGATTGGCTGGAGGAAGCGGACGGCCGCAACTCGCGTTGCGGATGCCTTTAGCCTAGCGCGAAACCGCGGCAGGGTGAAATTGATTGTCACGATGGATTCGATAGATGTCATCTATCGGAACCGCTGCTAGAACTTGCTCTGGACTACGTCACAAGTTCTTTGGCGATCACGTCCTGAGCGCGGCACGCACGACGCCGACGCCGGCCAGCGTCATCGCAAGCGAGCCGAGCACGTGCGCGGCGACTATCGCGAACGTCCAGCCGTATTCCTGGCGCAACAACAGGTTCACAGTCTCGCCCGAAAACGCCGAGAACGTGGTGAATCCGCCGCACAGCCCGGTGATGACGAACAGGCGCCATTCCGGCGGCAGGTTGTGGAAATGATCGAAATAGGCGATCGCCCCGCCGATGACGAAGCCGCCGATCAAATTGACCGCGAGCGTACCGAGCGGCAGGTTCGGCACGACGGGATTGAGTGCGACACCTAACACCCAGCGCAGTACGCTGCCGATGGCGCCGCCGACGAGGACGCAGATGAGGGAAAGCCAAGTCATCAATGGCTGAGGCTGAAGTGCGTTGCGCCGCAGACTAGCGCGTCGCGGGGATGAAGTCGATGCGCATGGTGATGTGCATCGGAAGTGCTTCAGGGCTTGGCCACGTGCGCCGACGCGTTCGCCTTGGCGAGGATATCGACGGCGAGCGCGTACTGCGCTTCGAAGGGTTTGTCGTTGCCGGCTCCTGCGGGCGCACCGTTTTGCGCGGCGAGACGCTCCCATTGCTTTACCCGCACATCCTTGCAGCCGAAGTTGACGCAACCGATCTGCGCCGCGCGCTGCCAGTGTTCCGCGCTGGCAGCGCGCGGCAGAACCAAAGCGGGCAGAGCCGCCCACGCCTCCTCCAGTTCGCGCGCGACCGTACTGAACGGGCGCCCTTGCCGGGCAAGCGCATCGCGCGCCTCAGTCAATGCCGTGATGGCATCGGCAGGCTGACCCAAGGCGACGCTGGCGCGCGCCTGCGCGAGCAGGCTTGCCGGCAGTTCGCGGTCGTCACGTTTACGCTGGCGCTGAATGATGCTCGCGAGCATGGCAAGAGCATCGGCGGGGCGGCCCTCGCGGCGCTCGATGTCAGCGCGCATCGCGCCGATCGTGAGTGGTATGAGCGTGCCGTCCGCGGCGGTCAGGCGCGCGCGGTCGTCCGCTTGGTCTAGCGCGCTTCGCGCCTCGGCAAGGCGCCCGAGGGCGATGAGAGCGTGCGCGTGGTCGATCAGAATCACGGCGAGGTCGTAGGCCGGAAAGTTGGACGACGCGCCAACGAGTCCGACCAGTTCGGCATCGACGGCCTCGCCGGCGGCCGCATCGCCCAGCTCGCGATCCGCGTCGGCAAGATTACCGCGCATGCGCACCACCCAGCCGTGGTTTTCGGCGAAGTTGCGACGGCGCGCGGCGAGGGCGCCGGCCCACAACTCGCGCGCCTCGCGCAGCCGGCCTGCGGAGTACAGCACGCGCGCGATCACCGACACGTCAGTCATCAGCCCCGGATGCTGCGGCCCGACCCGGTTGCGATCGATCGCGACGAAACGATCGATCAGCGCGGCTGCATCCGCGACGCGGCCCTGCGCGATGCGGATCAGGGCGAGATTGTAGAGCGCAATGCTGGCGTCATAGCTTGTCTCGCCGCGCGCGCGGGCAACCTCGGCCAACGCGTATTCGCCGGCAATCAGCGAAGCGTCGAGATCGCCCATGCGGTACAAGGTTTCCTGCTTGAGCATGAGTACGTCGCTGTGCACCTCGGCATAGGCTCCGCTACGGTCGCCGATGCGCGCGAGGAGGTCGTCGAAACGCGCAATCAGGCCGTCGAAACGGGCCTGTTCGAAATCGATTTCCGCCAAAGTACTCTGCACGCGCAGCACCTCGATCGCATCGGCAGGCAGGTATTGCGCGTATGCCGCAAGCGCACGCTCACCAGCGCGCTTGCCGAGATCCATCTGGTCGAGCGTTTTGAATGTTTCGGCAAAATCTGCATAAATCTCTGCCTGTACCTGCGTCTGCCCTGCGAGCTTCTTGTCGACCTGGTCGAGGCCGCCCTCGAGCAGGTCGCGCGCGGTGACGACCTTGCCGTCGGTGTTGTACGGATTGGCGCTGGCGAAGACGGACAGCAGGTAGTCCTTGACCGCTTCCGCGGTTTTCGATTTCTGCTCGGCACGCGCGGCCTCCGCGTTGGCGATGCGCGCCTGGCGCAGGCTGAAGGTGGTGGCAACGATGAGCAGCAGCGCCGCCGCCGCGCCGAGTGCGCTGGCAAAAGCATGGCGACCGACGAACTTGCGCGCGCGGTACCAGGCGTTGTCGCCGCGCACGAGGACGGGGCGCCCATCAAGCCAGCGCCGGATGTCGTCGGCGAAGGCCTCGATCGTGGCGTAGCGTCGGCCGGGCTCCTTCGCGAGCGCATGCAGCACGATGCGGTCGAGATCGCCACGCAGTGCGCGCCTGCGCTCGCCCGTGCTCGCCTCGCCGTTGCGTTCGAGTGCTTGGCTCGGCGCCGCAGGCTCGATCGACAGGATCGCCTGTTCGAGCGCCTGGTCGCGCTTGAGCTTGTACGGGCGCGCGCCGGTCAGCAGTTCGTACAGCACGACGCCGAGCGCGTAGACGTCGACCGCGGTCGTCACCGCCTCGCCGCGAATCTGCTCGGGCGCTGCGTAGTCGGGCGTGAACGCGCGCGCCAGCGTCTTCGTTGGCGCATCCGAATCGGTCGTCTGCAGCATCTTGGCGATGCCGAAGTCGAGCAGCTTCGGCACGCCGTCGGCGCTGACTAGGATGTTCGACGGTTTGATGTCGCGATGCACGACGAGATTGCGGTGCGCATAGGCCACGGCGTCGCAGACGCCAAGGAAAAGTCGCAGCGTTGCCGGCACATCGAGCCGGTTCTCAGTGACGAAGCGCGTGATCGGCAGGCCATCGATGAATTCCATCGCGAAGTAGGGGATGTTCGCATCGCCCACGCCGCCGTCGAGCAGGCGTGCGATGTGCGGATGTTCGAGACGGGCGACGATCTGGCGTTCGCGACGGAAACGCTGCATCAGGCCCGGCGTCGGATGCGGCAGCAATTTCAGCGCGACGCGCTGCTCGAACTGTCCGTCGTCGCGCTCGGCCAGATGCACTTCGCCCATGCCGCCGCGACCGATGAGGCGCAGCAGGTGGTAGGGGCCGAAGCGGCGCGATCCGGGCGGGTAGTCGTGGGACTCCGCATCGAGCCAGAGTTGCGCATCGGCGACCACGATCGGCGCGTCGAGAAACTCCTGCGATGCTGCTTGCTCATCGGCCGCGAGCATGCGTCGCAGCTCGTCGGCAAGCGCCGCGTCGTCTGCGCAGTGTTCCTCGATATGGCGCTCGCGTTGTGTCGCGGGCAGGTCGAGCGCAGTGTCGAACAGTCGGGACAGGTGCAGCCAGCGTTGGGAATCCATGGGTCGCACCGCAACAGGTTTTCAGGGTCGACGCGAAGTTGGTCTACTACGATCACGCAACGCGGTGGGCCGAGGTGACATGTGGACTCACGACGAGGACTGGATCGAATCGAACAGGAACGCGCGCGCGCGGCGCCAGTTGCGGATCACCGTGCGCGTCGACGTGCCGCGCAGTTCGGCGACCTGCTCGACCGAGAGGCCGGCGAAGAAGCGCAACTCGACGAGTTCGGCCAGCGGCGCATCCATGTCGCGCAGGCGGTTCAGCGCCGCATCAAGATGGATCAGGCTTTCCGGATCGAGCGCGCCGGCATCGGCTTCGGCGCCGTCGGTCAGCGCGGTGACGTGTACATCGGCACCGCCGCGCTTGTCCGCGTGGCGACGGCGCGCATGGTCGACCACGATCTGGCGCATCGCCAATGCTGCAGTGGCGAAGAAGTGGCCGCGATCGTTGAGGCGCAACGCCTCGGGCCGGACCAACTTGAGATAGGCCTCGTGCACGAGGCCGGTGGTGTTGATCGTCGGATTTGCGCCGGCTCCGAGCTGATGGTGCGCCAAGCGTTTGAGCTCGCCGTAGAGCGCGGCGAACAGCGACCGCAGCGCCGCCGCCTCGCCGTTGCCGGCCGCCTGTACCAATTCGGTGATGTCGACCGCGTTCACGTGCGCCCCGCTGTCCTGTGCACGGAAGTGTAGCCGAGTCCCGGGGCGGTTTTGGTTCCAGGCCATCTGCCGCATCCGCTCGCCGGGCGAGCGATACGGCGCGCACTCAACAGATGCGCGCCAGCAGCGTCTGCTGCGCCGAATGCGGTTTCTCGCCCGCGGCAGGGGCAAGGCGCTCGTAGTGGCCGTCGGCCTTGAGCACCCAGGCCTGGGTATTGTCGGCGAGATAGTTGGCGAGTGCTTCGTCGTAGACCCGTTTGGCGAGGTCGGTGTCGAGGATTGGGAATCCGGTCTCGATGCGGCGCAGTAGGTTGCGTTCCATCCAGTCGGCGCTCGAGCAATACAGCTCGGGTTCGCCGTCGTTGCCAAACCAGTAGACGCGGCTGTGCTCGAGGAAGCGGCCGACGATCGAGCGTACGCGGATGTTCTCCGAAATGCCGGGCAGGCCAGGTTTGAGCGTGCACGCGCCGCGTACGATCAGATCGATCTGCACGCCCGCGATCGAGGCCTTGTAGAGCAGTTCGATCACGCTCGGTTCATTGAGCGCATTCATCTTGGCGATGATGCGCGCGGATTTGCCGGCCTTGGCGTGCTCGGTCTCGCGCTCGATTTTTTCCATCACGCCCTTGTGCAGCGTGAACGGTGATTGCAGCAGGCGCTTGAGCTTGATCACGGGGCCAAGGCCTGAGAGCTGCTGGAACAGCTTGTGCGCGTCCTCGCCGATGTCCTTGTCCGCGGTCATCAGGCCGAAGTCGGTGTAGAAGCGCGAGGTGACCGTGTGGTAGTTGCCGGTCGACAGGTGCACGTAGCGGCGCAGGCCGGACTTCTCGCGGCGCACGATCAGCAGCACCTTGGCGTGCGTCTTGTAGCCGACCACGCCATAGACGACCTGCACGCCGGCTTCCTGCAGGCGATTGGCGAGGCCGATGTTCGCCTCCTCGTCGAAGCGCGCGCGCAGTTCGACGACGACGGTGACGTCCTTGCCCGCACGTGCGGCATCGATCAGCGAATTGACCAGCGGCGAATCGTTGCCGGCGCGATACAGCGTCTGCTTGATCGCCAGCACGGCGGGATCGGCGGCGGCTTCCTTGAGCAGCTCGGTGACCGCGCCGAACGATTCGTAGGGATGGTGCAGCAGGATGTCGCGTTCGGAAATCGCCTCGAACAGGCTGCGTTCGGTGACGATCGGCGCGATCAGGCGCGAGGTGAACTTCGGAAACTTGAGATCGGGTCGTTCGACCTGGTCGTAGATCGCGGTGATGCGATGGACGTTGACCGGGCCGGGCAGGCGGTACACGTCCGACTCGCCGAGCTCGAAGTTGTGCATCAGGTAGTCGGCGACCGGCTTCGGGCAGGTGTCGGCGATCTCGATTCGCGAAGCGCGCGCGAAGCCACGGCCGCGCAGCTCGTCGCGCAGCGCGAGGGCGAGGTTCTCGACGTCGTCCTCGTCGACGAACAACTCGCTGTTGCGGGTAACGCGGAACTGGTACGCGCCGGTGACCTTCATGCCCGGAAACAGCTCGTCGACGAACTGGTGCAGGATGCTCGACAGGAAGACGAAGTCGTAAGGTTTGTCGGCGACTTCCTCGGGCAAGCGCACGATGCGCGGCAACGAGCGCGGCGCACGCAGCAGCGCCATGTGGCCTTCGCGGCCGAACGCGTCCTTGCCTTCGAGCGATACCGCGAGATTCAGGCTCTTGTTGAGGATGCGCGGGAATGGATGTGCCGGATCGAGGCCGAGCGGCGAGAGCACCGGCAGCACCTCGTTCTGAAAATAGCCCTGCAGCCAGCGCGCTTGTTTGGACGTCCATTTGTCGCGCGCGATGAAGCGAATGCCTTCGCGATCGAGCTCAGGCAGCAGCGTCTCGTTCCAGAACGTGTACTGCGCGTTGACCAGCTCGAGCACGCGCGCACGGATGCGTGCGAGCAGTTCCGCAGGAGAAGTTCCATCCGGGCCGGCCTTGGCGTCGCCGAAGGCGACGTGATGGCGCAGGATCGCGACCTGGACCTCGAAGAATTCGTCGAGGTTGGAGTTGGAGATGCACAGGAAGCGCATGCGCTCGAGCAGCGGTACCGACGGGTCCTGCGCCTGCGCGAGCACGCGGAAATTGAATTCAAGCTGGGCGAGTTCGCGATTGAGATAGAGCGAGGGGTCGCGCAAGTTGATGGATTCGGCCAGCGCGTCCACGGATTTTGCTGGGATGTCCGTCGCGGCGGCAACAGCGTGGGTCTTGCCGTTGGCACGCGTTGTGGTCTTGACGGAAACGGTGGATTCTTCGGCGCTCATTGAGCTTCCTCGGACAATGGTTCGAATGCGAGCAGGCGCTCGCGCGCGAAGACGCAGGAAAACGTGCTGCCAACGCCGAGCTCGCTCTCGATTTCGAGCCGCGCCTGATGCAACTGCAGTACGTGTTTGACGATCGACAGGCCAAGGCCCGTGCCGCCCGATTCGCGCGAGCGACTGGTCGAGACGCGATAGAAACGTTCGGTGATGCGCGGCAGGTGCTCGGCTGGAATGCCATAGCCGGTATCGGCGACGGCGAAGCGCGCGCCAGCGTTCGCGGTCGACTGCCAGGAAATTTCGATGCGCCCGCCTTCGGGCGTGTAGCGTACGGCATTCGATACGAGATTCGAGAACGCGCTGTGCAGGTAGTCGGTCGAGCCGCGCAGGTCGGATTCGCAGGCGAGTACGACATCGATGTGATGGCGGCCCTGAGACAGGCCGTCGGCTTCGCGCTTCAGGGTCGAGAGCAGCGCGCGCATCGACACGCGTTCGTTGTCGTTGATGTGCTGCTGTGCCTCCAGGCGCGACAGCGTGAGCAGGTCCTCGACGATCTGGGTCATGCGCCGCGACTGCCCGCGCAGGTCGGCGAGCACGGGGGCCAGTTGCGGCATGACTTCGGGTTCGAGCATCTCGAGGTATCCGTGCAGCACGGTCAACGGTGTACGCAACTCGTGTGACACGTTGGCGACGAAATCGCGACGGACCTGTTCCAGCCGCGCCAGAGGCGTCATGTCGCGCACGACGAGCAGGCTGTGATCGTAGGAATAGGGGATCAGGCGGAACGACAGGCGCACGCTCTCGTTGACGTTCGAAGCGGCGTCGCGCAACGGTTCGCGCGTCGGATCTTCGTTGAACCAAGCCTTGGCCGGCAGCGGCAGGAAATCGTCGATGTGCGCGCCGCGGTCGCGCGGCGCGGCCATGCCGAGCAGACGCTCGGCGGCCTCGTTGAACCAGATCACGCTACGCCCGCGATCGAGCACGACGACGCCGTCGGGCAGCGCGGCAGCACCCTCGCGGAACGCGCGCAGCAGGTTTACGAGGCGGCGCTTGCGCGAACGTTCAGCGTGCAGTTTCATGTGCATGTACGTAGAGATGTCCGACCATACGCCGCGGTCTTCCTGCGGCGGCGTGCGCTGGCGCGAGCGCAGCCAGGTTTGCAGCCGGTACAGGCTGACCAGCGAACGCAGCGAATAACCGAGCAGCGCGACGATGACCGCATACTCGACCGCGCCGAGCCACCAGCCGAGCGCGAGCGCGACCGTCAGCAGGACGACGAAGCGTCCCAGCGAGACTTGCCATGCGTGGCTTTGCAGGAATTGCAGCTGCATTGGCTAGATGAACAGAAATGCGGATGTGCACAATTATACTCCGCTTCCCTACTCCACCCGGCGGAAGGTGCCCGAAGGCGGATGAGCGAGTCTCACATTCTGGGTGCGTACTCGCTGAATTCCGAATGCGCTTCCCTCATCCGGCGCTTCGCGCCACCTTCTCCCGTCGGGAGAAGGGAAGAACTTCACGCCACCGGCGTCGTCGAGAACCGGTAGCCGGCGCCGCGGACGGTCTGCACGAGGTCGTCGCAGCGGTGCGGCTCCAGCGTCTTGCGCAGTCGGCGGATGTGCACGTCGACCGTGCGCTCCTCGACATAGACGCTGCCACCCCAGACATAGTCGAGCAGCTGGCTGCGCGAATACACGCGCTCGGGGTGAGTCATGAAGAAATGCAGCAGGCGGTATTCGGTCGGGCCGATCGGCACGCTGTCCTCGCCGGCGTAGACGCGGTGCGCGGCGCTGTCGATCTTGAGCGCGCCGACTTCGATCACGCCGTCGGTATCGACGCCGTGGGTGCGGCGCATGACCGCGTTGATGCGCGCGATGAGCTCGCGCGGCGAAAACGGCTTCACCACGTAGTCGTCGACGCCTGCCTCGAGGCCGCCGACGCGGTCGGTCTCCTCGCCACGTGCGGTGAGCATGATGATCGGCACGTCGCGCGTGAGTTCTTCTTTGCGCAGGCGGCGGGCGAGGTCGAGGCCGCTCATGCCGGGCAGCATCCAGTCGAGCAGGATCAGATCGGGCACGCGTTCGACGATCATCGTCTGTGCCGCGCGCGCGTCGGCGGCATGGCTGGGTTCCATGCCGGCTTTGCGCAGGGCGAAGGCGACCATGTCGCGGATCGCGGGTTCGTCTTCGACGATGAGGATGTTTTTTTGCACGAGGTCAATCCGTAGCGACGCGGGGCGCGCGCTTTATGACAGATTGCGGTATTTCAAACGTCAATTGTTACGATTGAATGACGGTGCGCCGCAATTCGCCTTGGAATCCTTGTCCTGTGCCGGATCGGAGGACAGTTTCGATGCGCGCGAATTGGCGAGTGGCGCGCCAAAACGCGAGTCGAACGCATTCGGTGTTTCGTCCGCGCGCGCGAACGCATCCTTTTGCGTGTTCGTTGAATCGGAGTGCACGCTGAAGCTCAATCCGGTTTTCGGTTTGAGGCAGTTGCTGTCCGCCATGAGCTTGCCCTGGTCCTCGGGGCGGATCTTGTGGCGTCGATAGTCGAGCACGAGCGGGGTCATCGCTGCGATCAGCGCTTCGACGCGCGTGCGCTGGTAGTAGTCGAGGTCGCTGCGCTTGGCAATGTCCTTCAACTGGTTGAGCGCGTCCTCGGCGCGGCCGTTGAGATATGCGGCGGTCGCGTGCGCTTCGCCGGCGCGCACCGGATCGCCGGCGAGTTCGCAGGCGCGCGCGAACGTGGTCTGCAGCGCCGGATCTTCGTCGTCCTTGGCGATCTGCGAACGCAACATTTCCTGCGCCTGCTTACCGGCGGCCTTGTCGCCGTACTGGAGCAGAGCGTCGGCGTGGGCGAGGGCGAGCGCGCGATTGTTCGGGAACGATTTCTGCATGCGCGCGTAGCGTTGCAAGGCCGCGTCGCGCGCGCCCGTTTGCAGTTCGGCCGTGCCGAGGGCGATCTGGAAGACGAGGTTCTCCGGCTCGGCCACGGCGAGCTTCTGCAACGGCTCGATCGCCTGCTTGGCCTTGCCGCCCTGGATCATCGCGAGCGCATGGCCGTAGCGGTTGGCCGGCGTGTCGAATTCCTTGTGGTTGCGCAGATTGTCGGCGTAATACGTGATCAATTCGCCCGGGCGCGCGCTGGCCAGCACGCGCACGCGTTCGCGCATCAGTTCGTAGTAGGCCTGCGCGCGCGCGCGCTGCTCGGCGGTCGGCTGGACTGGACGCAGCACGCCGGGATTCGGCCGCGCCGCAGGGCCGATTGAGGCAAGCAGCGAGCCGGTCGATATTGGCGCCGGCTTGCCCGTCGCCTCTCCTGCGGATGCGGCAGCGGACCCGTTTTTCGCGCTGCCATCGACCGCGGGCTGGACGTCGGCCTTGCCGGCAAGTTCCTTCGGCGCGGCCTGCACATCGCCAACGGTAACCACAGGGCGGTATTCCTTCTTGATCTGCTCGGCGCGCGCCTTCGCCTCGCTGATGCGCGTGGTCGTGACCGGATGATCCATCAGCAGCGCGGGGATGTCGTTCTCGTCGAAGCCCGGGCGCAGTGCGCGCTGCATGCGTTCGAAGAATCCGGCCATCGCGTCGGGATCAAAGCCTGCCTTGGCCAGCGTGGCGATGCCTACGCGATCCGCCTCGGCCTCGTCGGCGCGGGTGAAATTGATGCGCATCTGTTCAGCGAGGCCCTGCACGGCGGCGATTGCGCCGATATCCGAATTGCTCGTGCTGTACGGACTCGATTTCGATGCCGCGACGACGGCGAGGAGCATGCCGGCGAGCATCAGCGGCGTCATCTTCTGCTCGGCTTCGACCGCTCGGATCAGATGGTTCTGGGTGACGTGCGAGACCTCGTGAGCGAGCACGGCAGCGAGCTCGCCTTCCGTATCGCTGGTCGTGATCAGGCCGGCATTGACGCCGACGAAGCCGCCGGGCAGCGCGAACGCGTTGATTTCGTTGTCGCGCACGATGAAGAACGTGAACGGCTGATCGGGCTGCGGGCTATAGGAAACGAGCTTATAGCCGAGCGTGTTGAGATAGTCCGCAAGCAGCGCGTCATCGAGTACCGCATTCTGGTTGCGCAACTCGTGCAGTACGTAGAAGCCATACTGGCGCTGTTCCTCGGGCGAGGCGATGTTGCCCGCCGAGCTGCCCAGATTGGGCAGGCGCGTGTCGGCGGCGTAGCCGTGGCTGGTCAGCGTCGCGAGTGCGGCGACAAGAAGTGTGGGCAGCAAATGCTTGGTGAACATGGGGGTGACGCGACTGCGGGGAAACCAGGGGTTTACCTTACTCCTGCCAAGGTTCCGCATCCACTGTTTGCGGCCTGACGGGCTCCTTGCGCTCAGACGGCGTTCAAGCCCGCGCAACGCTGGAAATCCGCCAGCGCAGCCCCCACACTTCGACTAAGCGCGCTGCGCATGAAGGAAATCGGAAAATGGGCACCAAAGTCGAAATTTTCACCGGCGCAAACTGCGCCTACTGTGTTGCGGCAAAAAACCTGCTCAAAGCCAAGGGGCTCGATTACGAAGAGTTCCGCATCGATCAGGATCCGGTGCGCCTCCAGGAGATGCTGCAGCGTTCGGCGAGCCGGCGCACCGTGCCGCAGATCTTCATCAACGGCGAGCACGTCGGCGGTTTCGAAGACCTCGCCGCGGCCGAGCGCAGCGGCAAGCTTGCACAGCTGATTGGAGCGGCCGCATGAGCGTGCGCAAGCCGTCGGCAAAGGCTGCGGCCGCGCCGAAGAAAGCGACGAAGCGCGCGCCGGTGAAGGCGGAGGCGAAAGCGGCGGACCGGGTCAAGGAGTTCACCGAATTCCGCAAGCGCATGAACGAACGCATCCTCGAACACGATAACCAGGTCGTGCGGCGTTTCTTCGCGCTCGACACGCAGACCTACAAGGACGGCGCGCTGAACCTGAAGACCAAGGAACTGCTCGGCCTCGTCGCGTCGCTGGTCCTGCGCTGCGACGACTGCATCAGCTACCACATCGCGCAATGCCGCGACGCCGGCGTGAACCGCGACGAGTTCTTCGAGGCGTTCAGCGTCGGCCTCGTGGTCGGCGGATCGATCGTCATTCCGCACTTGCGTCGCGCGGTGGATTTTCTGGATCAACAGGAAGCCATGCCGGCATAACCGGCCTTCGTTTTATCTTCGCTTTTCAATCCAGCGCACCGTTCCGGCCCTCGGCCTGAATCAAGTCAGCGTTTATAATCCGCGGTTCCTCCACGCTCCGAGTAACTCCATGACCACCACGATTGCAGTGATCCCCGGCGACGGTATCGGCCCGGAGATCATGCAGGCCACGTTGCGCGTGATCGATGCGCTTGGCCTCGATCTCAAATACGACGTTGTCGAAGCGGGGCTCGCCGCGCAGGACAAGTTCGGCGAATTGCTGCCGCAGGCAACGCTCGATGCGATCGCCAAGCACAAGGTCGCGCTGAAAAGCCCGCTGACCACGCCGGTCGGCGAGGGCTTCACCTCGATCAATGTCACCCTGCGCAAAAAGTTCGACCTGTACGCGAACGTGCGTCCGGCGATCTCGTTCCCAGGCACCAAGTCGCGCTACGAGAACATCGACATCCTTACCGTGCGCGAGAACACCGAAGGCGCCTACATCGGTGAAGGTCAGCAGGTGTCGGCCGACGGCGATACGGCGACGCTGACGCAGAAGATCACGCGCAAGGGTTCCGAGCGGATCGTGCGCTACGCGTTCGATCTCGCGCGCAGCGCCGGGCGCAAGAAAGTCACCATCGTGCACAAGGCGAACATCCTCAAGTCGACCTCGGGCCTGTTCCTCAAGGTCGCGCGCGAAGTATCGGCGCAGTATCCCGAGATCGAGCACAACGAGATGATCGTCGACAACACCTGCATGCAGTTGGTGATGAATCCGTGGCAGTTCGACGTGATCGTGACGACGAATCTGTTCGGCGACATTCTTTCCGACCTCTGCGCGGGTCTCGTCGGCGGGCTTGGTCTCGCGCCGGGCGCCAATATCGGCGAGCACGCAGCGATCTTCGAGGCGGTGCACGGCTCCGCGCCGGATATCGCCGGCAAGGGCATAGCCAATCCGTGCGCGCTGCTGCTCGGCGCCTGCCAGATGCTCGGTCATCTTGGTTTCGAGGACCAGGCCAACCGCGTGCGCGTTGCGATCCGCGCGACGATCGCAGCGAAAGACCGCGTCACCCCCGATCTCGGCGGCAGCGGCACGACCGACAGTTTTGCCGATGCGCTGATCGAACGCCTGCGCTGAGTAGCTGGACAAGGAAAAGCCCGGCATAGAAGCCGGGCTTTTTTATGCCGGGTCGCGCGCTCTATTGTGTGCCGAGATTGACCAGCGGCACATTCGTGCGCGTGAAGGAGCCGCCCGGATAGTTCGCGACGATCGTCGCCGTGTTCGTCGTGCCGAAATTCAGCGTGATCGTGCCGGCCTGTACCTGGTTTTGCGCCACCGGCGTGCAGGTGCGGCAGTAGCCCGCGGCATTTTGGATCAACGGAATTGTCTGGCCGTTGACGAACGGCTGCGCATTGGCAACCGCCCAGATCGGCTTGCCGTTGGCGTCCGGATAGTAGAGGACGCTGAATACCTGCTCGCCCGCCGCGCCGCGGTTGACGTCGAGCACAGAAAAGCCCCAACCGGAATCGCTCGAGCCGCCGTAATAGAGGCCGCCGCGATCTGGCGACGCGTTCTGTGCAAGCGTGGTCAAAGGCTCCACGCACCAGTCGCCTTTTTCGGTGACGTTGCCATTCGAGTCGGCGAACGACCAGCTCATCACGCCGAGCATGATCGCGCCGCTACGATCGATGTTGCGGCAGGCTGGCGAATTCGCCGCCTGATTGAAGTCGACGACGATACTGCCCCCGGTGTTTGCCGTCGGCGAAGCTTTCTTTGCGACCGGATCATATTGAAAGCGCACGAGCGTGCTGCCATCGGCGCCGATGATGCTCGGAATGAATACACCGTCGATCACGTTGCCCTGCGCCACGAACATTTCCACCGAGCCGCTGGCGTCATAGGTGTAAAAGTAGGCGAGGTATATGTCACCGTAATCTTGCGTGTGCGATACCAGACGGAAGTCGAGGCCATGGCCGCTGTGCGCGCGGTCGTACCAGATGCCGGTGAACGGCTTGGCGAAGCTGGCCACCGGTGCGGCCGCGGTCGACCAGCCCATCGCCGCGAGCATCGGTGCGGCCAGACCCATCGTGCGCGACTGGCCGACGTTGTAGAACGCGTTCATGAGGTCGCCCTGCTGCACTGTGTGCGACAGCGTCGAGCCGACCGACGTGCTGCACGAAGTCGTGCTGGTCATGTCGCAGGGCGCGTACAGGCTCGGGAAATTATTCGGCGCGCTGCCGGTCATCAGGTTCGCCGGCGAATTCACCGCGAGCGGATCGGACCAACGCAGCAGCGTCGGCGCGAAGCGGCTGCCTGTGCTGCTTGAGGTCACAGTGTTGCCCGAGGTCATCGCCGCCGTGCGCGCCGCATTGTTCGGCTGGGTATTCAACTCGTAGCCGAAGAACGGGGTGTAGCTTTGTCCGTTGCTGGCGACGTTGACGACGTTATCGCCGAACACATCATCCCACGGGCCCAGGTCGTAGTTCTGGTATGTGACCGTCGTCGCACCGTTGGTGATGCCGGCGCGCGCGCCGATCGGCCCGGCGCTCGGGTCGGTGTTGGCGAGACCGATGAAGCCCAAGCCATGAGTGATCTCATGCATCGCGATGGCGATGAAGTCCGAGGAATTCGAACTGGTGTCGGAGGTGTAGCCGAAATAGAACGGGCTGCCGCCGAGTACGCTCGACGTGCCAATGTCGGAATTGAAGGTAATCTCGACGACATCGCCGTCAACCCCGTCGCAATCACCGCCGAGCGCGCCACAGGGAGTGGTGCCGCCCATGCGCGCAATCTGCGTATTTGTGTACCAGGTATGTCTTTTCGACAACCAAGGCATCGGGAAGCTGTTGTCACTGAGCGCAAGGTTTGTCGAGGTGGCGTGGGCGAGCGTGGCGCGCGTGGCTGTGCCGCCGAGATGCGCCCAACATGCGTGCACGCTGATCGGCACAGGCGAGTTCAGCTGCTGAGCGAGCTGCTGCACGGCGTACTGCAACGCATTTTTGCGCTGCTGGCCCAGTGTGGTGCCGGGATTGCCCCCGACCGCCGACGCAGCGGTCGCATCGGACCACGGAGTGACATCGCAGTTCTGGGTCGGGTCGGTGGCATTGGTGCTGGGGTTGTCGAAGTCGAGTGTGATGTTCGCGGTCGACACGGCCGACGATGGCGTCGCCGTCAGCGTCGCAGTCGCGCTCGAACTCGAGCCGTTGATCGCGGTGATGTACCAGCGTCCCGCCGTCAGCGGAATCGTGCTTGCATTGGTGACCACGATCGATTCGTTCGACGATGAACTCATCGAATGGTACTGCGCATAGCGCTGGATCATGTCGTAGCTCAAGCATGGCGGTGCGGTCGCCGCAGTCGAGCAGTTGGCGGTGTCGGGGAACGGCGAGCCATAGCGCAGGAAGACGTCGACATCGCCGCCAGTGCCGGCGACATTGACCGTGAGTTGTTTCGCCGAGGCATCGACGTCTATGTAGGCGTTCGTGATCAACGTGTTCGGCGCAAAATTCACCGGTAGCGGCGTGCCTGGCGTCAGTGCGGTTGCAGCGAACGCGCTCGGCGTGCCCAGCACGACGAGGAGCGCGGAGAAAGGGATGCGTAAATTCATTGCTGCGGCTCCGGCGAAATCGTCCTGATCGGTGACTTGGCCGCTTGCGGGTTCGGGCGCTCCACGCAACCGACGGTGAGAGTGCCATCGCTGTTGAGTGTCGCTTCGGTCGAGTGGATCTTCGGACTGGAGACGGCGGTGGATTTCACCATGGCCTTCGCTTCGGTCTGCAGTCCAACCGGCAGCAGCAATGGCTGTGCCTGCACCGCAGTCTGTTCGGCCGCGCTCGCATTCGCCGCCAGGAGCGGAGCGAGCAGGAAAATCATCCTCATGACGGTATCCTCGTGGATCGATGCTGGAACGCTATCAAAGCTTGCTTGCGCGCAGGTTAAATAGGTACGAACTCGGTGCGAAATCCTGAAAAAATCCCAAATTCCCGCAGGACCTAAGCCGGTCAGGGGTTCACCCCGGGCAGATGCTGGAGGACACGCCCGACGCCGCGCCCGTTCCGACGCGCCGACCGGAACGCCCGCTGCAGGTAGTGTTCGGAACGCGCCACGGCCTCGCGCGGCGCAAGGCCGAGGGCAAGGTTGGCAGCTATCGCCGAGGCGAGCGTGCATCCGGTGCCGCGCACGGGATAGTTGAGTCTGCGATGGCTGAATTCGAACTTGCCAGCGGCATCGACGAAGTAGTCACGCACTGTGGTGCCGCCGAGGTGGCCTCCTTTGAGGAGCACAGCTTGCGCGCCCATCGTGCGCAAATGGTGCGCGGCCGCGCGCATCTGCGCGTAAGTGCGAATAGGGCGTCCGATCAGCGCTTCGGCCTCGGGCACGTTCGGCGTCAGCACCTGCGCTAGCGGAAGCAGCTCGCGGCGCAGGACGGCAATGGCATTGTCTGCCAGCAGGCGGTTGCCGCTGCTGGCGACGAACACGGGGTCGACAACCACGTTAGGCAGGCGATGTTGCCGCAACCAGCGTGCGACGAGGCGGATATTCGCGGCGTTGCCGAGCATGCCGATCTTGATCGCGGCAATCCGAAAATCGGCGAGCACCGCATTGAGCTGCGCAAGCAACATGGACTGCGAAAGAACTTGGATGGCGGTGATCGCTTGCGTGTTCTGCGCAGTGATCGCAGTCACGGCGGTGAGCCCATGAACACCGTGGGCAAGCAAGGTTTTCAGGTCGGCCTGGACTCCGGCCGCCGAACCGGAATCCGATCCGGCGATGCTCAGGACGCAAGGAAGGGGATCAGTTCGGCGCATGCGGAAAATGGGAAATGTTGCACAAATACGACATGTTGAGATGTGTGGTGTAGCCACGCGCGAGATGCGAAGCCACGAAATATGGGGCTGATGGGGAATTGGCCGAATAAAGAATGTTAAAAGAGTCTTGACGAAATGTGGTTTTTTTGCCAACATTCGGCCCGATTCGGGGAGAACTCTGGACGTGCGTCTGGACGATATGCGGTCAACGACCTTCAAGCAACGCCTGCCTGCCGCGCTGATCGGTGCGGTCTTGACCGTGCCTGCCGCATTGTCGTTCGCGGCGGCGCCGGCCGGCAAGTTGAAAGATGCTGCCGCTGCCGCGCGTACGTCGGCCATGCAAGAAATGGCGACATCCGGCGATCTGGTCGAGAGCTGGAGCGAATACGCGCTGAACAGCCTGAAGTCGAACTTCACTTGGGCACGCGAGCCGGGCGAGGCTGCGGTCGAGCCGCCGACGATTTTCACGCATACGCGCTCGAATTGGGCGCGTACTCCTGCTGCGCGTTTCCCCGAAACCTCAGTTGAAGGCGCCAAGGCATTCAATGTCGCGATGCAGACGGCGCGCATTTCCGATTCGCCGATCTACACGGCGGCAGCCGACGCGGGGAGTTTGCTGCCCGAACAATCGCCGGGCCTGCGCCGTACGATCGTCGCGCCGTCGTTTACCCAACCGCTGGACAATTTGGGCTACTGGCGATTCTCGCTGATCCTTGCCTATCAGAAATTCGACTTGTTCGCCCCGCTGCAGGGTATGCAGTCTGCTTTTGAACCGAACGGCTGGCAGGGGGCGGAAAATCCGGCTGCTCTGCGCAGCAAGGAAAACTCGGCCGGCTTCGGTTCACGGCTCGACTTGGGCGGCCGATTGACGGAAGGTTTGAATTGGCGCGCGGGCTACCAGTCGCGCGTGGCTATGGACAATTTCTACACGTATCGCGGTGTCTTTGGTCAGGCGGGCAGCTTCGATATTCCGCCGAGCGCCAACGTTGGCGTGGATTGGGCGCCGGTGCGTAACATCCGCCTGAGCGCCGATGTCGAGCGGATCATGTATTCGCAGGTACAGCCGTTCGCGGGCTATTCGCTGCCTGCGGATTTTTCCAGCTTCCTGCAGGCGTCGGGTCGTCCGCTCGCTTGGGAAAATCTGGACGTCTACTCGGTCTCCGCGGCTTGGCGCAGCAACGTCTTGGGTGAGTTTGGCCTGCGTTACAGCACACGCGAACAGCCGCTTCCGACCATGCTGGCACTGCAGCAGTTGCTCCAATTGCGGGATCTCTCCTCGCACGATTGGGAGTTCAATTACGGTTTCACTCTCGGCGAACGCTCGCTGTTCCGGTTCAGGGCGCTTTACGCGCCAATCCAGTTGCTCGGCATCCCGAGTTATAGCGCGGAGAGCAACTACGGGGCGAACCGCATGCGCTACGAGGCGCTCCTCACCACGACGTTCTAGTCGCTTCGGCGGCCGTCTGCAGGCATCGCGCGTGCCTTGCCAATGCAATCCCGATCACCTGCGAAAGCAGCTTCCGCGGCCTATCTACGCCCGTGCGGGATGTGATTGCCTGTCCAGGTCTCGCCCTTTGCTTTCGGCATGCGTTGTGCTAGGCTGAACGCGCCTGTCGCTGGAACTTAGCGATTGGCTGACGATTGCCAATAATTACTACTACAAAAATAAAATCCGATGGCTTTGCGCGCTTTCATCGCCGCGAGTTTGCTCGTTGTCGCCGGTTTGTGCCGCGCGCAGGGTGTTGCCTACACCGCGGGTGAGCCGTCGACGATCGACAATTCGCAGATGATTTACAGGGTCGATCTTACGACGAGGTCGACTGTGCCCGTGGGTTCCGCCGGGCTGTACAACGCCGATCCAACCAATCCGTTCTTGCTGATCAGCGGGCTGACTTTCGGCACGGATCAGAAACTGTACGCCGTCGGGCTTCCGCTCAAGGCATCCCAACCGCTACTGGTGACCTTGAATCCGGTGTCCGGCAGCGCTTCGGTCGTGGGCCCGCTAAGTGGCTTTGCGGGGACTCCTTCCGCCGCGAGTCTGTCACTTTCATTCAGTTGCGATGGCCGTTTATGGATGGCCTCGTCCGAAAACAACAATTTCTGGGAAGTGACACCGGCCAACGGACAGACGCGCCTGGTCGGTAACCTCGGCGTGAAGCTGACCAGCTTGGCGGCTAAAGGCGGCACGCTGTATGGCTTCGGCGGCAGCGGCAATGCGAACCTCTACAGTATCAATATGAGCACGGCTGCTGCCGGCGCAATCGGTGCATACGGCATCGCCATGCCGAATCCGGTGGACGGTGCATTCGACGCCTCGGGAACGCTTTGGAGTCTGCTGCGCAATTACAACGATCTCAACAACTCGCCATTGCCGAGCCAGCTCAATACGCTGGCCCAGATCGATCCGGTGAAAGGCACGATGTCGACGCTCGGCACGATTGCGGATCCGAAGACCAACCCCTTGTATAAGTCGAGAATGCGCGGATTGGCGATCGCGCCTCCCGTCTGCGTGGATCCGCCGCCGCCTACGGCGACGGTCGGCGCGCCCATGCTGTCGCCGATGGGTCTTGGTGCGTTGGTCGCTTCGATGTTCGCTGCCGCCTTGCTCGCGCTGCGTGGGCGTCGTCGAAACGGATTCCTCTGAGTTCGGCGTCGCGTTGCGCCGTGGCCGGAACGCGAACTGAACGATACCGGCAACGACGCTGATCGCGCCGCAGCCGTCGCCGGTTTTGACGTATCATTCCGCGCTCGTAGTCCGAACACAGGTGCAAGCAATGAGCAACGCGTCCAGCGCGGGGTTGCCGAAAGTGTCGCTGGGTTGGTCTGGCGCAATCGATTCCTCGAGAAGATTCCGTAACGCGAGGCGCTCCCTTGCAAGCTTGTGTCTGGCCTTGTGCGCGCCCGCGGCATTCGCCGCGCCGTTCAACTATGTTGCCAATTATTCGAGCAACACCGTCTCGGTCGTCGATCTGTCGACGAATCAGATAGTAGCGACGGTTCCGCAGGCGGTTGCGGCGACGACGACGGCGGCGGCGACACCAGGTATCGGTGTGGGACCGCTTGGAGTCGCGATCAATCCCGCGGGAACGCGCGTATATGTCGCCAATTACGGTGACAGCACCGACTTGAAGACGAACGGCACGGTAGCCGTCGTCGATTCCGATCCGACTTCGGCCACGCTCAACACGGTCATCGCCACGATCACCGTCGGCGTGCGGCCGGAGATCGTCGCGGTGAATCCGGCGGGTACGGCAGCCTACGTCACCAACAGCGTGGGCAATACGGTGTCGGTGATCGATACCGCGACGAACAAACAGACGACCACCATCCCCGTCCCGGGTGTGCCGATCGGCGTCGCGTTCACGCCCGATGGGAAAAAGGCCTACGTCACCCTTGCCGACAAGAGTCGCGTGGTTGCGATCGACACGACCAGCAACACCGCTGCAAGTACCACGATTGCGTTGAGCCTTGGCAATCCGGTCGGTATCGTGGTGAATCCGGCGGGCACCTTCGCCTACGTTGCGGATTACGGTGCGGGTGACAGCGGACAGGCCGGCAAAGTCTCGGTAATCGACGTGAACAAGGATGTCGAAGTCGCAACGATACCGGTAGGCATCGGCCCGATCGGCATGGCAATGGCTCCCGACGGTAGCCAGGTCTACGTTTCCAACTATCAGAGCGGCACCGTTTCGATCATCGACACGGTGACCAACAAAGTGACCGCGGAAATGATAGTCGGCTCGTTGCCGCTCGGAATATCGGTGGATTCAAACGGCGCGTTTGCGTACGTAAACCTCTCGGGCGGCAATGGCGTGGCGATTCTCGATCTGAGTGCGAACATCGTGCGTGGACCAATCACGGTCGGCTCGGTGCCGAACTACAGTGCGGTCACCAGTTCGGCCGGCCTGACGGTGAATCTGAACCAGCATGGTCTCACCGGTGCCTGGTACAACCAGAGCACGAGTGGGCAGGGCATCGTCCTCGAATCCACCGCCGATGCAAATGGCGCGGGCCACGGCAGGCTGTTCGCAGGCTGGTTCACCTATGACGTCACCGCCGCGGGCGGACAGCGCTGGTATTCGTTGCAGGGCGACGTGAGCAGCACGGACAAGATGGCAGCGCTGACGATCTACACGGGGACCGGTGGCAATTTCGCCGCCGCTCCTAGCGTGTCGCCGGTTGCGGTCGGGCA
>Ga0068858_100001390_pt1 | contig 24899 bp, 17 predicted proteins | sample KBSSwiS12_FD_66589 | JGI IMG/M metagenome (GOLD analysis project Ga0068858, IMG submission 66589) | Switchgrass rhizosphere microbial communities from Kellogg Biological Station, Michigan, USA - KBS Switchgrass S1-2 | ecosystem: Host-associated > Plants > Roots > Rhizosphere > Soil ... | reverse complement strand
CAAGGTCCTTGCAAAGCTATCGTCAAATTCAAGCTCTGCGAGATCTACCCTGGTGGAGAGATCCGCCACGCGTTTGCGCAAAGTTTGCTGCATGGCGTAACCCTACCCCGAATTCCTCAGAGAGACTAATCCGGCCGTTTCCACCCGATGCCGGCCGCTCATCGTTATCGTCGTCAGCCCCGTCGAGCATGAGCTCGCGCGCGATGCTCAGGCACGCGCCAATAGCCGTCGCAACGATGGCCAGAAGGGCGAACAGCAGCACACTGGTGAAAACAAGGTGTGGCATAGGGGCTCCCACTGGAGGCGGCGTGCACAGTCAATTGCGACATTCTCCCGCCAGCAAGTTCCAATCCCTATACCCCTTAGTGGTTATCCCGCGGCACTCCAAAAGTCGCGTCGATCTTCTGATACTTCTCCGACCCTTCCAGTATCGCCCCCGTCCCCAACGATCCCACGACACCGCGTTGCAGCTCCTGCCAGGGCGTCTGTGAAACCGGGTAGCGATAGCCTCCCGCTGCACCCAGCGCTTTACGCCGCGTCGCCAATTCCTCATCCGACACCAACACGTTGGTCGTGCCCTTGCGCAGGTCAATCCGGACGCGATCCCCGGTGCGCAGCAAAGCCAAATTTCCGGACGCCGCAGCCTCAGGCGATGCATTGAGAATCGACGGCGAGCCCGACGTCCCCGACTGCCGCCCATCACCGATGCAAGGCAGCGCGGTAACCCCCTGCTTTATCAAGTAAGCAGGCGGCCTCATATTCACTACCTCGGCCGCGCCGGGATAGCCCACGGGCCCCGCGCCACGCATGAACAGGATGTCCCGGGGAGTGATCTCGAGCGCCGGGTCGTCGATTTTCGCGTGATAGTCCTCCGGTCCATCAAACACGACCGCCCGTCCCTCAAACGCATCCGGATCGGCGGGATCGGACAGATAGCGGCCGCGAAATTCCTCTGAAATCACACTGGTCTTCATGATGGCGGACTCGAACAGGTTGCCGCGCATCACAATGAATCCCGCATCCACCTTCAGAGGATTGGCGAACGTGCGGATCACGTCGGGCAGCGCAATCTCGGCCTTCGCGCAATTCTCCCCCAGGGTCCGCCCATTCACGGTCAGCGCGTTCACGCGAATGAGACCCTGTTTCATCAATTCGCAGACCACTGCCGGTACGCCCCCGGCGTGGTAGTAGTCCTCGCCGAGGTATTGCCCGGCTGGCTGCAGATTCACGAGCAGTGGGACTCGATGTCCGAAGGCCTGCCAGTCCTCGAGACTCAGCTGCACTCCCAGGTGCCGGGCAATCGCAGCAAGATGTATCGGTGCGTTGGTGGATCCGCCGATAGCCGAATTCACGACAATGGCGTTGAGGAACGCATCGCGCGTCATGATGGACGAGGGACGAATGTCTTTGCGTACGAGCTCGACAATCTGCTTCCCCGTCTCGTACGCAACGTGCTGCCGTTGCCGGTACGGTGCGGGGATTGCCGCGGAGCCCGGCAACTGCATGCCCAGTGCCTCCGCAAGCGAGTTCATGGTCGTGGCCGTACCCATCGTGTTGCAATAGCCGGTGGACGGCGTGGATGAAGCGACGAGCTCGAGGAACCCGGGATAGTCAATTTCCCCCGCGGCCATCATCTGCCTGGCTTTCCATATGATGGTGCCCGAGCCGGTCCGCTCGCCCTTGTGCCAGCCGTTGAGCATGGGTCCGACAGACAGAGCGATCGCGGGAATGTCAACAGTAGCCGCGGCCATCAGGCACGCAGGCGTGGTCTTGTCGCAGCCGATCGTCAGCACGACTCCGTCGAGCGGATACCCATAGAGCACCTCGACGAGACCCAGGTACGCGAGATTTCGATCCAGGCCGGCGGTTGGCCGCTTGCCCGTTTCCTGGATCGGGTGGACCGGGAACTCGAGCGCGATTCCGCCCGCTTCGCGAATACCCTCGCGTACGCGCTGCGCGAGCACAATGTGATGACGATTGCATGGCGACAGATCGTTGCCGGTTTGCGCAATGCCGATGATGGGCTTGCCCGATTGCAACTCCTCGCGCGTCAGACCGTAGTTCAGATACCGCTCTATATAGAGAGCCGTCATATCCGGATTGGCGGGATTGTCGAACCAGGCGCGCGACCGCAGCGGCCGGCTGCGGGACATTTCATCGGACATGGGTACCTGCCGTGGTGGTTAAATCATATTATATACCCAATGCTGTCAGACGATTCCGACAGCACATTAGGCTACAATCCGTCTGTTGCTGCCGAGGTGTTGAGCCCATGCTCGCAAAGCCGGTGACCCGGCCTGAGAGGGATAAATGGCGCGCGAAGTTGCAAGCACACGGATTCCAGGGAATGAATCGCAACGGCCCAGCGTGGAATCACCAATCCCGGAACCGCCCATCCGTAAGACGGCCGCGAATACTCGCGGCAACCTCATCCGGCCCCTGTTTCTCGTGCCGCACCGGCTGACGGCGGCCGAACGGCACCAGCGGATCTGTGAGCTTGCGTACCGTAGAGCGGAGCAACGCGGGTTCGCCTCTGGGAACGAGATCGAGGACTGGCTCGAGGCGGAACGCGAGGTCGATGCCGGCCGGTATTGAACCAACAGGCTACGCTCGCAACTCAACCTGTACGGCGGCTTGGCGGGACCCCACCTTGCTACGCTCACCTGGTCAAGACAACCGGGAGATATGTAATGCGAGCAGCAACTCTCTGGACATTGGCAGCGATTGCCGTGCTGGGCCTGTCCGGCTGCAACCGGGCCGAATCGCCGCCGAAGGTGCAGCAGAACGTGGCCAAGGCCACCGACGAGGCTGCCGAGAAAGATGCGCAGGCCGCTGACCGGCTGGCCAAGGCCGATGCCGCTGCGAGTCAGGATGTGGCCAAAGCCGAGGCACGCGCCGACGAAAAAACGACTGATGCCGCTGGCGATGCCGTCATAGCGCAGGCCGAAGGCGACCACAAAGTAGCGGTCGCACAGTGCGAGGCGCTGTCGGGACAAGCGCAGAAGGATTGTAAGAAACAGGCCGACGACCAACTTGATGCGGTCAAGGCGAAAGTGAAGCAGTTGAAGAAGGACGCTGGCTAGTCGGGAGCAGCCGGCAAAAGTCGCGCCTTTTGCCGGCGGCAACGAAGGGGGGCGCCTAGCCCCTGTGTCCGAAAAATGGCGGGGGCGCCCAGCCCGCAGGCCATTTTTCCCATTGACGAGGGACTCACCTGCCGCGCGGGCCGGCCACCTCGGTACGCCACCAACGGGGCAACAGTTTGCGCACCGTGGCCTGTGCGTACCGGTCATCGATCAGATAGAGAATCCCACGGTCCGTCACAGTGCGGATCACCCGTCCCGCCGCCTGCACCACCTTCTGGATACCCGGATACAGATAGGTGTACTCATACCCGGCGCCAAACAGAGTATCCATGCGCCGTTGCATCTCCTCGTTCACTGCGTTGACCTGTGGCAAACCTAACGTCGCCACGAATGCTCCAATCAACCGCGATCCTGGAAGATCGACGCCCTCCGCGAATGCACCGCCGAGTACTGCGAATCCGATACCCTGCCCTTCGGGCAGGAAGCGCGCGAGAAATGCCTCCCGGTCGGGCTCTTTCATTCCGGGATGCTGTTTCCAAGCCGGAATGTGCGGATAGCGCTCGTTGAGCAACGCTGCTACGCGGTCCAGGTATTCGAAGCTGCTCAGGAACGCCAGGTAGTTACCTGGGCGCGCTGCATATTGCCGCGCCAACAGCTGTGCGATGGGCAACAGCGAGCGCTCGCGATCGCGAAATCGGGTCGAGATCGAAGGCACGAGCCTGACGGTCAACTGTTCGGACTGAAACGGAGACTGCACATCGAGAGACTCTGACGTCGGCGGCAGACCGAGAATGTCCCTGAAAAAGCCATGCGGGTTCAGCGTGGCGGAAAATAACACCGAAGTCTGTGCGGCCGCGAAACGCGGCGCGAGGAAGCGGCCCGGGATGACGTTGCGCAAGCACAGGGTGGAATGCTGCCCGCTCTCGCCCCGGGTAATTTCAAACAGCGTGCTGGAATCAAACTCCGCCGCCAGGCGGCAGAATGCCAGTGCCGCAAAGAAAAACTCCTGCAGCGCTTCGTCCTGTCCAGCCTGCGCACTCAGATGATCTGCCATTGCGGCTATGGTTGTATCCAGCGCCGCCAGCAGGTCGCGCGGCAAATCAGCATAGATCCGCTGTCCCTGCTCCTGTGCCGCGATTGTCTCGCGCCAGGCACGACCCACACGCTCAAAAGGTGCCCGCAAAGCCTCGGGCGCCTGCCTGCGAACCGACTCGAACGCCTCTTGATCGAGGGAAGCCGTATACATGGTGCGAGCGCGCTCCACCAGGTTGTGTGCCTCGTCAACGAGCAGGCAGACGCGCCACTGGTGCGTAACGGTCCAACCGAACAACATCGCACTGCGGTCGAAATAGTAGTTGTAGTCTCCTACCACCACATCGCTCCAGCGGGCGAGCTCCTGGCTCAGATAGTACGGACAGACCTGGTGCCGGCTTGCAACTTGCCGGACAGTGTCCTGATCGAGAAAACCAATGTCGATCGCCTCGGCACGCGCCGCCGGCAAACGATCGTAGAAACCACGCGCCAACGGGCACACCGCGCCATCACACGGCATTCCCGGGTACTCGCAGAACTTTCCGCGCGCCAGCAGCTCCACGACGCGCGCGCGCGGCGGCGAATCGGTTGGCTGCAGCCGGCGCAGCGCAGCGAGCGCCAGTTGACGGCCCGACGTCTTGGCGACGAGGTAAAACACCTTGTCCACCTGGCCGTTCGCCATGGCCTTGAGTGCCGGAAACAGGGTTCCAACAGTCTTGCCTATGCCAGTAGGAGCCTGCGCGAGCAACGCACCGCCGCTGCGCACGCGCCGATAGACAGCGCGAGCCAGCTCACGCTGGCCGGCATGAAACTCCCCGTATGGGAACTGAAGCCCGCGCAGAGCCGTGTCCCGCCGCTGCCGATGTGCGGATTCCGCTTCGGCCCAACTCATGAACTGCTGACAATGCGCGTTGAAGTGCCGTTCGAGGTCGGCGGCCGACTGCACCTCATCGAACACCGTCTCGCATTCACTGGCCACGTCGAAATACACCAGCGCCAGCCTTACGGAGGTCTTTGCCTGCTGCTTGCAGAACAGCCAGCCATAGATACGCAGCTGTGCCCAGTGCAGTGCCCGGTGGTTCTCGGGCATGCGGCCGAGCTCGCCACGGTAGGTTTTGAACTCCTCGAGCCGGTTTTCCTCCGGGTCATACCCGTCCGCCCTGCCACGCACGTGCAGCGGACCATAGTCGCCTTCCAGGCGCAGTTCCGTCTGAAATAAGCTGCTGCGGCGCGAGGCGATGACCCGATGTCCGGCGATACCCTCCAGCGCTGACGGGGAAGGCGTGAAGCGCATATCCAGATTGCCGCGTTTTGCCGTGAATTCGCACAGCGTGCGGACTGCGACTTCGTACGTCACCAGGAAACCTGACAGACACTGACGGGAATTGCGTGCGCGGCACAGAAACTCAGCCAGCGAATCTGATTGTCCTGCAGCCGATCGCCCGGCCCTTTCACCTCGATGAGCCGGTAGCGGCGCTCGGCGGGCCAGAATTGCACGAGGTCAGGCAGCCCGCAGGCGTTCGCGCGGATGTTGGCCAGTATGCGGGCGAAACAGACTTTCAAGTGCTCCCGCGGCAGACACTCCAGCGCCAACTGCAGCAGTGCCGCGGAAATGACATTCCAGAATACGAAGGGCGACTGGATGCCGGCCTTTGCTGCAAAATTACGGCAAATCGTGTCTCGGTAGGCATCGCTTTCGAGCTGCTCGAAACACCGTGCGAAAACTTCCGCGCGCCGGTCGTGAAATGCCGGCGCATGCAGGTCCGCGGGCGCTGCCTGGAACTCATGGAAGAACGCTCCCGCTACGGGCGCAAAAATGGCATCCCAACACAAGAGTCCAAACAGAGAGTTGAGCAACCCATTCTCAACGAAGTGAACCGGCGCGCCGGGTTGCGACAGCGCCTCCCCGGCAGCCTGTTCGAGGCACGCAGGTCTGCGGGCGAGCGGCAGCACGAGTTTGAATGTGGGCCAACCGTGCGCCGGACTGCTCCGCTGCGCAATCAATCCAGCCTTGCGTTGCAGGCGCGGCCACAGTCGGCCCGCCGCCTGTACTTCGGCCTCATCGGCAGGCCGGGCGCGAATCTCGGCGGCCAGCTGCAATGCCTCGGCAATCCGTTCGAGCCGCTCCAACAAGCGCACGACCCGCAAGCGCGCGCCGGCGTAGCCGCATTCGCGATACAGGTGCAGTGCCCGGACAATCGCACTCTGCGTGGCCGCCTGCCGCTCGCAACACTGCGCCAGCCGAAACTGCAGCTTGCGGCGGCGGTATTCCAGCCATTCGTTGTCAGTCACTGGCGGTGGCAGCATACCCAGCAGAGCTTCGACGTCCCCACCCTCCTCGAGCTGCTGCCTGCACAAAAACAACGCGTGAAAGGTGTCGACATGCTGCCGCGTGTGGAACGCCCGCGTCGCGATGTCGCAGGGTACCTTCTCGTATTTGAAGATTCCAAGGTCAGCCAGTACAAACTGCGACCAGTCCTGGTGGAAGTTGCCGAAGAACAGCAGCCGCAACCGCTCGCAGAGCGGATTGACGCCGAGCCGATAGATCAGATCGGGCGCCTCGGGCCACCAGTCCGCCAGGCGCCGCGGTGGGATGGACTCAGCTTCGAGGTACGTCAGCAGGTCCGACTTACGGACAAAACGGCCGATGTTGAAGGCGCGCTGCAACTCGGACTTGCGTAACAGCCGGCCCAGCTCCGCAAGCGTGAGAATGGGGTTGCGCTCCACCCAGCCGAGCTCGATCAACGCCGCGGCGGCGTGGCAAGGGCAACCGATCTCGGCATATCCCAGCCTGGAGGTCCGGAAGAGATCCCCTTTGCGGCCGATCATGCGTACCAGGAGCGCGGCCGACTCACGTGGCAGCTCATGAAAGCGCGCGATGAAGGCTTGCTCGGTGTCGTTCAGCAAATCCCCATAACGCTGGCGCAGCCACGTGAGCGCCGTGCAGAAGTTCTCCAGGTAGTAGAAAGGCCGGGGATGAAGCATGTAATGAAGCGTAGTGCCTCGCTCGCCGCAGCGTCCATCCAGGCCATGCGCTGAGCAGGTACTGTATAGTTCACGGACTGAGGAGCCACGGGGGTAATCTTGCGGAGCGCTGCGCTCGCGATCTTTGTTACAGCATTGATTACCGCGACCGCAGCTCAGAAGGAAACCGCAGCGGCAGAGGAAACCGTCGTCGTGACAACGACGCGGGTACCTTCCCTCGTTGGGGATGAGCCACTACGGATAGAGGCTGTACCTTCCGAGGAGATCGAGGAAAACCTCACCGTTCAGCCGGGAAACATTTCCACGCTGCTGAACGAGTTGCCCAGCGCAAGAATCCAATCGGCAGCCCCCGGGCTGGGCGGTGTCGGACTGCAACTCCGTGGAATGCCGACGCGCCACACGCTCGTGTTGACCGACGGACTGCCCTCGCTTGGCGCGGAGCCGGATGACTTTGGACTTCTTCAGACTCCACCCCTCGATTTGCAGAGAATCGAAGTCATCAAGGGGGCGGCATCCGCCCTGTTCGGAGGCTCAGCTCTCGGGGGTGTGCTCAACATCGTTTCCAAGAGCCCGCGCGAAGATTCCACTGTACTGGCGAACGCCACCTCGCGTGCCGGCCGCGACCTGGAAGGTTTTTTCACCAATGCATCCTTGAAGCACTGGACCGGCACGCTCACCGCCGGTGTGCACGATCAGTCGCGCCAGGACGTCAACGGCGACGGTTGGGCAGATCTGGCGGGCTATCGCCGCTACTCGGTGCGGCCACGGATCTGGTGGAACGAGGGTCAGGATCAATCGCTATACCTGACTGGGGGCATCACCGAGGAGCGCCGCGAAGGCGGCACGATGTTGGGCCGCCCGGCGGCGCCAGCGTTGGATGTACTGCCGGATGGCGCCGCGTTCGCCGAAATCCTGCACACTCGCCGCTTCGATGGCGGCGCGGTGGCCGCCTGGAAACCGGGAAAGGGAATCTCCTTCCACAGCCGCCTGTCGATTACTTCGTCGGACCTGGATCGCACCTTCGGCGTGCAACGCATTCCGTACACGCAGAGCACGCTGTTCAGCGAACAAGCGTTGAATGGTGACACCCATGATCATCAGTGGGCGGTGGGGGTTGCATTCCAACACAGTGCCCTGCGCGTTGCCGCTGTGCCCGGCGTCGGGTATACCTACAACGTGCCTGGAGTATTCGCGCAGGACGAGTGCTCGCCACTACAATGGATAAAGGTGGCAGCCGCGGCGCGTGTTGATTCGAACAATCAGTACGGCACATTCGCAAGCCCGCGCCTCGCGGCGCTCCTGCGCCAGCCAAGCAGCCCCTGGAGTCTGCGCGCCTCCATTGGTGCCGGGTTTGCGGCGCCAACCCCGTTCGTCGAAGATGTTGAAGCGGTGGGCCTGGGTGCGCTCATGCCCCTGCGCGGCCTGCATGCGGAACGCGCGGTCACGGAGTCGCTCGACGGGAAGTGGGCCGTCGAGGCCTGGGACGTCAACCTCAGTGTATTCAATTCCGAGATTCATGATCCGCTGACAACACAAGCCGTCAGCGCCGCCAAAATCGAGTTGCGCAACGCACCCGGCCCGCGCCGCGCACCGGGAGCTGAAATCCTGATCCACTACGTCACCGGTCCTCTACAGATGATCGGATCATGGAGCTACATAAATGCAACTGAAGCCACCCCGTCAGGGTCACGGCAACCTGCGCCGCTGGTGCCGCGCCACTCGGCCGAGCTGGGCGGAATCCTGGAGAGCGAACAGCGCGGGCGGATTGGCTTGGAGGTCAGCTATATCGGCAAGCAGGGGCTCGAAGACGATCCGTACCGTACCGTGAGCAAACCGTACATCCAGCTCAATGCGCTGGCCGAAATCCGCTTCAATGGCTTCTCCCTCTTCATGAATGCAGTCAATCTCACCGGCTCGCGCCAGACTAACTACGAGCCGCTTCTGCGCCCCACACCGGGCCGCGCCGGGGACCCTATTACGGAAGTTTGGGCACCCCTCGATGGCAGGACTTTCAACCTGGGGATCCGCACCGGACGGCAGGATCATGCAATAATCTCGAATGATTCCCCCGGTAACCGGTAACCCGCATGCACCCAACAATAAAGACTGCTGCCTCTATCGCCATCGCGTGTTTTACCGCCTCGACGGCGGCCATGGCAGCCTCCCCCGGACCTATGCCACCCGCGGTGGACGTGGACCTCGCACACGACATCCTCAGGGAATTGGTTGACATCAACACGACGCATGAGCACGGCTCGACAGCGGCAGCCCAGGTTATCCAACAACAGCTCCTGGCAGCCGGTTTTCCCGAGAGCGACATGGTACTGATCGCCCCGGCGGACAAGCCAACGAAGGGCAATGTAGTTGTGCGCTATCGCGCCAAGGCACACGGCGGCAAGAACGGGCTTGCGCCGGTACTGTTCCTGGGTCATCTGGACGTGGTCGAGGCGAAACGCGAGGACTGGTCAACCGATCCCTTCCAGCTCACGGAGAAAGACGGCTGGTTCTACGGCCGTGGCACGCAGGACATGAAAGATGGGGATGCCGCGCTGCTCGAAACCCTGATCCGCCTGAAGCGCGAACGCTACGTGCCGGCGCGCGACATCATCGTTGCCTTCACCGCCGATGAGGAGGCCGGTGGGGATGCCAATGGGCCGGCTTTTCTGTTGAAGGAACATCGCGAGCTGATTGATGCCGGTGTGGCCGTGAACCTCGATGGTGGCGGTGGCGGCTTGAAAAATGGCGAGCGGCAGTTCTTCGAGATCGGCACGAGCGAAAAGGTGTACGTGACCTTCACGCTCGAAACCACGAGCCCGGGCGGCCATGGCTCATTGCCAGGTCCCGACAATGCCATCTATAGGCTTGCGGACGGCCTGGGACGGCTCGAGAAGTTCAAGTTTCCGGTGCTCACGACGGCAACCACACGCGCCAGCTTCGAGAAATTCGCGGCGCTCGAGTCAGGCTCTGCCCGTGACGATCGCCTCGCAGTGGCCAAGTCATCTCCGGACCTCGACGCCGCCGAACGGCTTAGCCAGACAGTCCGCCTCAACGCGCAGCTGCGCACAACCTGTGTTGCAACGCTGATATCCGGTGGACACGCCGAGAACGCTCTACCACAGCGTGCCAAAGCAACCATCCAGTGCCGCATGATGCCGGGCGATACCGCCGAGAATGTGCAAGCGGCGCTCACGAGCACACTCGCCGATCCGAAAATCTCCATTACGCTGGATGCGCCGCCCATTCTCAGCCCCGAATCACCGCCGACGCGGCAGATCATGGATAAGGCTGGCAAGATCGTCCATTCCATGTGGCCGGGCGTGCCCGTCATTCCCACGATGGCCAGCGGATTCAGTGATGGGCGGCAGACACGTACCGCCGGGATACCGACGTACGACCTGAGTGGCTTGTGGGCTGATGTGGACGACAACCGTGCACACGGACGCGACGAGCGGATCGGCGTGCGCGAGTTCGATGAAAGCGTTGAGTACACTTATCGGCTGATGAAGGCCTTCGCGGCCCGGTGAGCCGTGCGTGCGCGCCGTGCTCAACCTCGGCTGCGGGCGAGGTACGCCGTCATGTCGTCGAACGACAGGGGTTTGCTGATCAGGTAGCCCTGCATCTGGTCGCATCTGAGCAGGCGCAGAAACTTGGCCTGCTCCTCCGATTCGACACCCTCAGCGACCACTTGCAGCTTGAGCGAGTGAGCGAGGGAGATAATGGTTGAGACCAGCGTCATTGCGCCTGGGTCATCCAGCATGGCGATGACGAATGAGCGGTCGATCTTCAGAGTCTGGGCGGGCAGGCGCGTGAGGTAGGCCAGCGACGAGTAGCCGGTGCCGAAGTCATCGATCGCAATCCTGACACCCAGGTCGCAGACGGCGCGCAGCTTGGCGATGTTGCCATCGGGGTCATTCATGATCAGCGACTCGGTCACTTCGATGTCGAGCCCCGGATCACTGCCGGATAACTTCACGACATTCGCCACCGTCCGGACGAAATCCGAGCGCTGCAGCTGCACGGTGGAGACATTTACGGCGATCCGCGGGGCATTCAGCCCGCGCTCCCGCCACAACGTCCGGTCGTGATTCGCCTGGCGCAGCGCCCAGGTTCCGGCCTCGATGATCATGCCCGTCTCCTCCAGCAAGGGGATGAATTTCATGGGCGGGACCAGTCCGAGCTCCGGATTGCGCCAGCGGATCAAGGCTTCGACACCCTCCACGCCGCGGCTCTCGACGTCCACCTTGGGCTGGTAATGCAACACGAACTGCTCCAACTCGATGGCGCGCCTGAGCTGATTTTCCAGCGCGAGCGCTTCGGCGGCGCGATCGCTCAAGTACGGTGCATAGAACAGGAGCCGATCGCCGGTGAACTTGGCGTTCTTGAGCGCGGCTTCCGCATTCCTGAGCAACGCGACAGAATCGGTGCCATCGGCCGGATAAAGTGCGACCCCCGTTTTGGCGGACATCCGCACCTCCTGGCCCTCCACCGCGAATGGCGCGCCCAACCATTGCTGTTGCCATCGGTCGATGGTGTGCACGACATCTCCAACGTCGCCCACATTGAATATCACGGCCGCGAACTGGTCGGCACCCAGTCGCGCAACCTCGCTGGCATCTGCGACACACGTGGTCAATCGCTCGCCCAGGTGCCTGAGCAACTCATCGCCCGCATGCCGCCCGAAGGTGTCATTGACGGTTTCGAAGCGCTCTATGTCAGCGATCACCAGCGCGAATTTCTGTTGCGCCCGGGCGGCCGCAGCGACGTACTGGGCCAGGCGCTCATAGAAGAAAGTCCGGTTGGCAAGCCCCGTCAGGGCATCGTAGTAGGCCAGGTAGTTGAGCCGCTCCGCCTTCTTGATGTGATCGAGGGCAAAGGAAATGTCACCGCACAGCTCGCTCAACAGGCGCATCTCGGCCGCATCGAAAAACCCGCTCTGGTCCATGACCAACACCAGGCAGCCGACAGACTCCGCCTCGATGATGAGCGGCAGCGCCGCGATCGCGCGGTAACCGCGCTCCACCATCTGTTTGGCACACGGCACGAGTTGCGAATCATTCTGCAGATCGTCGCAGACGATCGGCTGTTGCAGGCGCATAGCCGCCGGCAGCAGGCTTTCCCCGACGGCGTCCCCCTCGAGGTTGCAGACCAGGCTCGCCGCGAGGTCCGGTCCGTCGCCCGCCCAGGCGACCGGCGTCAGCTGCGAGGTCTGTGGATCCAACCAACTGCACCAGGCCATGCGGAAGCGGCCGTACTCCACCGCAAGCCGGCAGGCTTCCCGGAACAACTCGTTGCGGTCGGCTACCCGCACGATCAGCGAGTTGATGCCGCTCAGCACCCCGTGCACCCGGTTGAGATGCTCGATCTTTGCCTCGGACTGCTTGCGTTGAGTGACGTCGGTAGCAACACCGACGACGCGGCTGATGCTGCCGTTGTCCTCGACAATAGGAAAGGTTCGGGCATTGATCCAGCGCAGTTCGCCGCCGGGGCGCACGATGCGGAACTCGAGCTCGCGCTTCGCACCCATTCCCAGCGGGTCTTGTGCCGTTTCACGCTGGATCCGCTCAACATCCTGCGCATGGATGGAGTCCGCCCAGGGCAAAGGCCGGTGAGTCATGTCGGCCCAGGGCCGGCCCCAGATCTGGGTGTACGCCGGACTCATGTACAGGGTGCGCGACAGATCGCCCGCGATCACGAAAAAGGCGTCCTGGATGTTTTCGGCGAGCTCGCGGAAGCGCTCCTCGCTCGACTTCAAATCGGAGGCGGCCCGCGCCCGCTCATCTATCTCAACCTGCAGCTGCGCGGCATGATGTTGTATCTCGGAATACAACCGGCCGTTCTCGTAGATGCGCCCCGATTGCGCGCCGAGAACGGACAATATCAGCTCGTCCTCCGCGCTGAACTCCTCGGCTCCAACCTTATCGGCGAGACACAGCCAGCCGAAGCTCTGGGTCAGTGAGGCCACGGGAGCCGCGAGAAATGCGCGGGCCGGTGGGTAGCACTCCGGCAATCCAGCATCGATTGGCCCCCCGTGGGCATTCGACACGCGCCACGGGCGACGCTCGGCCGCTACACGCCCCAGCAGCCCCGCATCTACCTGCGGCCGTCCCGCCGGATCTGCGGAAACGTCAACGCCGTTGCTGGCGTAGATCACAGCGTCAGCATGCCCGGCCGAAACGGCGAGGACCGAGTACTTGGCGCCCAGCAGATTGCGGGCGCCCCTGCAGACTTTCTCGAACAGAACACGTGGCTCGCGCTCGGATGCAAGCTGCACATTCAGCTCGGTGAGCGCGGCGAAGCGAGCGTTCGCCACTTTGAGCTGATTGGCCTTCTGCGCCAGCTTGTTGGTGATGAGCTGCAGGTGCTCCCGATCGAAACCGTCGTCAACGAGCCGCGCGTCCACCTCGGTATCACCTGCGAGTACCTCGGCGACGGCGCGCACTATTCCTGCAGCACCGCCTGACTTGACGATCACGCGCTCGACGCGGCACGCCTTCGCCAGATTGCGTGCCTCGGTCTCGTGATAGTGAGCAGTATAGAAAATGACCGAGATGTTGTGCAGCTGGGAGTCAGCCCGCAGGCGCCGCACAAACTCGAAGCCATCCATGGACGGCATCAGAATGTCCGAGATCACCAGATCCGGACTTGCGGCCCGGGCCGCCGCCAGACCATCGGCGCCATCGTTGGCCTCGATGATCCTGTGGCCTTCGTGGCCAAGCAATGTTACGACCAGCTTGCGGTTGCCCGCGTTGTCGTCAACAACGAGAATTTTGGCCATGCTTCCCTTTTCGCCACTCACTCATCGCCACTTACTCGTCACCATTGGCCGGGCGACCATCGTCGGGCAGGCTGAAGAAGAAAGTCGCGCCTTCACCCACTTGGGCCTGAGTCCAGACACGCCCCCCATGGCGCGCGACGATGCGCCGCACCTTCGCAAGACCCATACCAAGCCCGCGGAACATATCGGCGGCATGTAGCCGCTGGAAGGGGCTGAACAGGCGGCTGGAATACTTCGGATCGAAACCCACTCCATTGTCACGCACGAATACCGTGACTTCCCGCTCCTGCTGCGCACGCGTACCGATCTCGATGATCGCGGGATCGCGCGGCCGTGTGTACTTCACTGCATTCGAGACCAGGTTGACCAGAACCTGGCGCAGCAGACTCTCATCTCCATACACCGTCGGCAACCGGGTTCTGTGCCACTGGATACTGCGGCCCTTGCTCCACGAGCGCACGAGCTCGAGTGCCTCATTCAGAACATCCTCCAGATCCACCTCTCCCATGGCCAACTCGACGCTGTTCACCCGCGAATAATCCACGAGCGCACCGATGAGGCCGCTCATGGTACGGGTGGCGCCGATGATTCGGTCCAGGTGATCGCGATTCTCCCGGTCGAGGACCGCACCCGTGGAGGTCTGCAGCAATTGGGCGAAGCCGTCGATGTGCAGTAGCGGCGTGCGCAGATCGTGCGCGATCGAAAAGGTGAGCGCGTCTATTTCCTGGTTGGCGGCCCGCACGGCTTCCTGCAACCGGCGGTTGCGCGCTTCGAGTCTGGCTATCTGCACCGCGGGCTGCTCGAGCGTGTCAGTATCACTCACTGCGGCTGACTCCCGATGGAGGACGAGCGATTGTATGGGAGCGGCGTGATGTTGGTGCAGTGTTGTTGCGGCGCATGATATGACATACGTCGCAATTACCACGAATTATGGTCAGTTGGAGCGCGATCAGACGCTGCACGGGCATCACGAAATGGTAAGTTTCCCGGGCCTTCGGTGGAACGGGTGCCGTGCATGCTTGTGCGGATGTTGTTCGTGGAGGATGTCGAGACCGACGCGGAGCTCGTGATACGGCGGCTGCGCCAGGATGGCGTTCAGTGCATCTACACGCGCGTCGAGACCGAGCATGCCCTCACCGCGGCGCTGCGCGAACGCAAGTATGACATCATTCTGTCGGACTTCTCGCTGCCCCAGTTCGATGGGATGTCCGCCCTCGCCCTGGCGAACGACGCAGCGCCCGATATTCCATTTATCTTCGTGTCCGGTACGATCGGCGAGGAGCGTGCGATCGAGGCACTGCGCTGCGGTGCGGTTGACTATGTTCTCAAGAGCAACCTGCAGCGGCTCGCCCCCGCGGTGGCGCGGGCGTTGCGCGAGGCCGAGCAGAAGACCGAGCGCGCGGCGCAGCAGAACCGCATTGCCCGGCTGACCCGCATCCTCGAGATGCTCTCGGGAATTAACACGGCGGTAGTGCGCATCCGCGCGCGTCTCGAGTTGTTTCAGGAGGCTTGCCGCATCGCGGTAACGACCGGCCACTACGTGACGGCCTTCGTGTCATTCATCGATCCTGGGACGCGCACGGCACGGCCGCTCACGTGGGCCGGCGATAGTGGCACATTGATGAGCTCGCTCGTGTTCCCGATTGCGCAGCGGCCCGAGGATGACAGGAGCGTCACCGGCCGGGTGCTGCGCACCGGTGAAGTATTTCTCTGCAATGACATCGCCCAGGCAGATGCAACGGTGGCGGCCTTTCTGGATCTGCGCGACGTCGCGTTTCAATCGATCGTCGCGCTGCCACTGACTGTTGACGGTACCACTGTGGGTGCGATCACGCTGACCGCCCACGAAAGCAACGCGATCACCGCGGACGAGCTGGCGCTGCTGGGGGAAGTCGCAGCCAACTTGTCCTTCGCCCTGCAGTATTTCGAGAAGGAAACCGCGGTCCAGTTTCTGTCGTTCTTCGACCCCCTCACGGGTCTCGCCAAGCGCGCGCTGCTGTGCGAGCGCCTGGCGGGCCGCCTGCTGGCGCGCCAGGCCGAAGAACCCCAGCCCGCGGTGGCCGTGCTCGACGTTGAGCACCTGAGCATCATAAATGACTCGTACGGCCGGCACGCGGGTGACCACCTGCTGCAGAAGGTGGCCGACCGGTTGAAAGGCCGTTTCAACACCGAAAATCTGGCCTACCTGGGCGCCGGCTGTTTCGCAATGATTCTCGAGGGAGCCGGCAGCCAGGACAGTGCGTTGCGCGAGCTGCAACAACACATCCTGGCGATGTTCGAAAAGCCGTTCCGCATCGAGGCGCATGACGTGCCGGTCACCGTCAAATCGGGACTGGCCTGCCGCGGGTCAGGGAGCCTCGACGCCGAGGCGCTCGTGCAGAATGCGGAGGCGGGGTTGCGGCAGGCGAAGGCCGCGGGCGAGCAATATCATCACCACCGCCTGGATCTGAGCTCGAAGCTGGCGGCGCGCCTGGCCCTCGAGCACCGCTTGCGCGGCGCGCTCGAAAATGATCGCTACCTCCTCTACTACCAGCCGAAGATAGACATTGCCACCGGCAGGCTGGACGGTGTCGAAGCGCTGTTACGGTGGGACGATCCCGAACGGGGCATCGTCTCGCCGGGCGAATTCCTGCCCATCCTCGAGTCAACCGGGATGATCGTCAGTGTGGGTGAATGGGCACTGCAGCACGCCGCGGCCGATTGTCGGCGTTGGCAGGCGGCGGGCCTGCAACCGGTTCACGTAGCCGTGAACTGCTCGCCGATGCAACTTCGCCGCGCGGGCTTTACCGAGCAGGTGTTGGACATCATCGAGGGTTGGACCGGTGGCGGTTGGGGCCTGGACCTGGAGATCACGGAAAGCCTGCTCATCGATCCGGAGTCGGCCGAGGTCCTCAAGCTGCGCGCCTTACGCAACGCCGGGGTGCGGGTGGCCATCGATGACTTTGGTACCGGATATTCATCGCTCAGCCGCCTGTCGGACCTGCCCGTGGACACGCTCAAGATCGATCGCTCGTTCATCAACGGCCTGCCCGGGGACCGGGCATCGGCCCGCCTGGTACCGACGGTCATCAGTCTTGCGCGGGCTTTTGATCTGATCACTGTGGCGGAGGGGGTTGAAACCCGCGCGCAATTCAACTTCCTCGAGCACGCGGGCTGCGTGCAGTCACAGGGATTTCTGCACGCGCAGCCCATGCCGGCCGCGGCATTGGAAGTGCTGCTCGCCCGCAGACAGTAGCCGGTGTTGAAACGGCTCAAGGTGTTCCAAGGTTGGTACAACGTGCCAACCAGGCGCGGTTGAGGTCAGCCGGTTACATACGTGCCGGCCGTGGCGCATACTGTGCACCGGGCGCCGTTGGCCCGGTACGGAATTCCTAAGCTTCACAGGGGGAGCCTCCATGTTCAGAGTGCAGTGGATGATTTGCGCGGCAGCCGCGCTGCTGAGCGGCGCCGCGTATGCGCAGAGCAACGAGTTCGCGACGGGCAACATGCATTTTGATGCGAAGGACATGGATACCAACGGTGATCACATGATCACGCGGGACGAGATGATCCAGTACGCCGAGAAGCAGTGGGACATGATGGCGAAGGGCAAAGACAAGCTTCCGATCGCCGTGGCTGCCAAGGACTTTGCCTCCGGCGGTGTCAACTTCAAGGCCCGGACGATCGACACCGATCACGACGGCACGATCTCCAAGGACGAATTCGTCGCGTACGCGGGCAAGAAGTGGGACACCATGAAGAAGACCGACAACATGGTTTCGGTCACCGACATGGCGAGGGCCATTGCCCGCGGCAATACCGAGGCCGCGAAGCCGAAGTCCCCGAAAGACCCGGCGAAGTAGCGCCGCTACGCTGCGAGTTGACGCGCTTCCCGCAGCCAGGGATGGTCCGCGTCGACCGTCTGTGAGAGGTTGTTGACGGCCGTTTGTGCGGCTTTTTTCGCCTCCGCGGCATTACCTTGCCGTGCAAGTATGCGCGCGATCAACAGTGACGCCTGCCCTACCCGGCTGGAGTACGGCACATCGCCGCGCGCCTGTTGCGCAAGCGTGAGGGCGCGGCGGGCGTCATCCAGAGCCGCGGGTAACTTGTTCTCCTCGAGATTCGCTTCGCCTCTGATCAGCAGCGCGCTCAGCACGAGCGCGTCCATCTTGGCTTCGGCGAGTACCGGATCGAGCTCAGCGCGCGCGGCAGCGAACTGTCCTTTCGAGATCGCGACTTTCGCCCGCATCATGCGCAAAGTCATGCGCGCGGGAACCCCTCGTGGAACCGTCGGACCGATGCTTTCGGCGGCCTTGGCAATGTAGTCATCCGCGGCCGCAAGATTACCCAGTTCGCGTTCGACGGACGCGATCCCCAGGAGGCAGAACGGGTCCATGGCGGCTGTGACAGTACCAGGCACCTGGGGCTCGCAGAGCGCGTACGCTTCACGCGCCTGCGCATACCGCCCGAGTGCTTCGAGGGCGCGCGCCCGATTTGCCAGCAGATCCGGTGGCGGCCGCGTCCCCGGATCCTTCCGGGCAACGATGCGCAACGTCTCGTCGAACATCTCCAGTGCCTTGCGCGGCTCACCGGCTTCGAGGCTGACAATCGCCCAGTTGCTGCGAACCGAGATGGCATCGGGGCCGCGGTCGCGACCAACCTCGGCGTGCTGCGCGATTGACTCATTCAACAGCGCCAGCGCACGGTCACGCTCTGCGCCGGCTATACGCGCCTCCAGGAGAGCCACGGTTGCCGTGGCAATCAGCGCCAGTGCCGCGGCCGCCGCCGCCGCAACCGGTAACTTGTGCCGGCCAACCAACTTGCGGAATCGATACCAACTTCCGTCCGCCCGCGCCGTGACGGGCCGGCCACGCAGGTAGTGCTCGATGTCCCTCGACAGCGCATCGGCGGTCGCGTAGCGCTCCGCGGGGGATTTCTTGAGCGCCTTGAGAACGATCGTGTCCAGATCGCCCCGCAAAATGTGGCACAGACCTTTCACCGCTGTCCCGCGTGCGATCGCTGCCGTGGCGCTCTGGGCTGCGGTACTTGGCCGTTGCGGCTCGGAGTGCAGAATTGCCTCTTCCAATTCGCCGCGGCTGGTCCGGCTGAGACGATAGGGACGCTCGCCAGTCAGCAATTCGAACAGCAACACCCCCAGCGAGTAGATGTCTGATGCCGTGGACACCGGCCTGCCGGCGATCTGCTCGGGCGATGCATACTCGGGGGTGAGAGCGACGCCGATCTGCGTACCCCCGTGATCATCATCCGGGATCAGCTTCGCGATGCCGAAGTCGAGCAGCATCGCCTGCCCCTGCGGCGTGACTATCACGTTCGAAGCCTTCAGGTCCCTGTGAATGACGAGATGGCCATGGGCGTGCTGAACGGCCCGAAGCACCTGCAGGTACAACTGCAAGCGGGCGGGAATATCCAGACGGCGCTCATCGCAGTAGTCAGTCAGGGGCACGCCCGGCACATATTCCAATGCCAGGTAGGGCTGTCCGGTATTGGTTATGCCCGCATCATCCAGGCGCGCGATGTTGGGATGAGAGAGCTCTCCGAGGATGTCGCGCTCCCGCGTGAACCGCTCGATGAGCTCCTGGCTGTGCGGTCCGGCGTGTGGCAGTTTCAGCGCCAGCGGGCGCTTGATCACGCCGTCACGGCGGCGGGCACGCCAGACTGCTCCCATGCCGCCACGGCCGATCTCCTCCTCGACCACGTAGGGTCCGACCACCGTTCCGGGTACGATGCCCGCGACGGCCCGAGGACGCCCGATCGGCCGATCACTGACCTTGGGTAAGGTGATGAGAAAATCACCTGTTTCGGCTGCGGCGCGCTGTTTGAGCAGCTCGCGTAACTTCGACTTGTGCAAGGCGTCTCGCGCCGGCAGCGAATCGAGCCAGTGGTCGAGGCGGCTGATAGGTACATCCAATGCCTCGTCCAGCAGCCGCGACAAGTCGGACCACTGTTCAGGATCAATTTGCACGACTTCCCCCGGATCGGTCGCTTTTGTTGGCTAGCTGCGCAGGGCGGTGTACAGCAACAGTCGCGCCTTCTCCCAATCTCTGCGGATCGTTCGCGTCGTAACACCGCGTGACTCCGCGATCTGCTCCACGGTAAAGCCAGCGAAATACCTCATCTCGACTACCTGGACGAGACGCGGGTCCAGCACCGCAAGCTCCTGCAGCGCCTCATCCACCTGCATGATCTGCTCTTCACTCACGGCACTGGAGTCCCGGATATCGGTCCCCAGGGTGACACGTAGCTCATCGCCACCCCGCCGCTTCGCGAGGCGCTGACGGACAAAATCCACCACGATCGAGCGCATTACGCACGCGGCGTAGCTCAGAAAGTGAGAGCGGTCGCGCGTCTGCAGCTGGCCCAATCTCACCAGGCGCAGGTAGCATTCATGCACCAGCGCGGTCGTATCGAGCGAGGTCACCCGGTTCGAGCGATGCAGGCGCTGGTGGGCCATTTCGCGCAATTCGCGGTAGGTGAGTGAGAATATCTCGTCGATTGCGCCTGTATCCCCGGCGCGCATGGCCTCGAGAAGCTCGGTGAGTTCCCCCATGGGGGAATCTTGAATCGGGAAGGTCTCACCCGCAACCAATGCGCTATTTTCGCTCAAGCGGACACCTTTGCAGGAACATTGTGTTGCTGGATCAATGGGTTGCGTGTGCTATTGGAGGTTACCTTCCTATTCACATCTGTTGCGACACGGGAAACTGTCGCACTTGATTTGCCGGATCGTTGCCGGACCGCCGCGGCGGGTGCGCATCGGGACCTTGCGCAACACCGCCGCGGCCCTTTGAGCGACGGTCAATCAGCGCGGCTGTGCCCCCGCATCCTTCATCGACTCCAGGCGGCCCAGGTCAACGGCATTCAGGGTCTTCTCCAACTCTGCGACGTCGACTCCCTGCCCTGTTACCTCGACACTGAAGCGCTGTGCGATGAGCGCACTGACTTCGCCGTCGCCGCTTTTGCGGTCATATTTCTCGTGTATCAAGCGGCCATTGACGACCATGTCCTTTTCGAAACCGGAATCAGTCTGCCGCTCGCCCGTGGGCGCAAGCCCGGTGGCGGCTTCGAGCAGGCCGGATACACCTGACATGTCCGAGATCTTGATCCGCAGGTGTGGGTTTGCCGACCCTGCGGCACCTCCCTCTGAGGCACCCCGGTACTCAGCGGTAGCCGAGCTGCTCTTGACGCCGAGGGCCTGTTGGCTACTGCCCTCCGCATCGGTCCTCTGCATCTGAGGCAATGACGTGGGCAACATGCCTTTCAGCGTGTTGAAGTCCACCGGCTCGTGGTGGACGTTACCGCCCAACGCGCCGCCCAGGGCACTGAGCAGGCCTCCGGCGGCGGCCATAGGATTCTGTGCGGGATCCGAGTTGGACCCGGCAGCCCCGGCACTTCCCGCCGCGGACGTGGCGGCACTCCCGACGCCACTGGCACCGCTCGATCCAGCGCCATTTCCAGCGCTGGCGGCACGCGCAGCCGCACTCGCCTGCTCCTGTTCCATCTTCTGGCCTGCCTTCGCCAGATTGGCAAACGCATTGGCCAGCCCCTGCTTACCCTTCTCATCAGTACCGAGCACGCCGCCGATTGTGTTACCCAGAACCGCGCCGGCCTGATCGGCCGCCGCAGCCGCGGCTTCCGGGCTGTGCGAGCCATACACCGACGCACTGCCGACTCCTGCCATGCGCGCCGTTCCACCCAACATAACACCAACGGCAGCGAACAGAATACCGACCAGGATGGTGCAGGCGACGACGGTCGCCGTATAACCGCCCGCTTTGTCCTCCGGTGCCCGCATCATGACCGGCAAACCGAGGTACAACACGTAAATCCCGTAAATGCCCGCCAGCAGTTGCAATAGCGTCCCGAGTGGCAAAAATGTCAGTGCGGTACCGAGCCATGCGGGCGTGAGTGCGTAGGCAGCCGTCTTGAGCGCCTGTGTTTGATTACGCGCTCCGGAAAACGTCGGCGCCAACATGTTGATAATGAAGCCGACCAGGTACAGGCCGATCAGACCGAGGATGAATGTGACCACGGAGGACACGAGCCCGCTGGCGAGCGGGGTACGGATCGTGCCGCCAAACGGCATGCTCACACCGATGACCGACATCCGTACGAACGACATCACGGCGGCGAACGCGGCCATGGGCATTACATACCCGGTGTAAAGCTGCGCAACCGACGTGGGCTCGGGTTCGATGACGCGCCACTCGGTCTTCGGCGTCAGGACGATGTTCTTGATTCGCTCGACGAGCGTCGGAAGCGCGGGCGTCCCCGCCCCCGGATAGGGATTGGCATTCATAGCTCTTCTTTCTTTTGGATGGGTTGCCCGTATAAACCGGGAACAGCTGCGGAACCCGCCATCCAGCGCCGGCCGCGGATGCCCGGGCTTATCCGCCGCCCATGCGGGCCTGCACCTCAGCCCACAACGACGCATAAACCTGCCCCACGGCACTGCGCGGCGAGAACGCAGGCAGCGGCGCCCTACGCTGAGTCATCCTTTCGATCTCGCTCGAATACGGCACCTCGGTCGCAAGGAGCTCCGGAAATTCCGCGCGCGTGCTCGCGATCACCTCGTGATGCAGCGACTTGCGCCGGTCGACCATTGAAAAGAACGGCAGCAGCCTCAGGTCCGTCCACCCTTGCGCGGCCACGAACTGCTGTAGTTGCACGAGCATCCGAACTGACAACGGTGTCGGTAACAATGGCACGACCACGACATCGGCGGCATGCAGCACATTTTCCGACAACAGCGAGATTCCGGGCGGGCAATCGAGGAACAAGGTGCTGTACAGCTCGCCGAGCGGCCGGCTCATGCGCAGCAGCCGCTCCGTAGGCTTCTTGCGCCCGCTCAGGTGCACATCGAAATTGCGATAGGAGAAATCGGCCGGCAAGACATCCAACTTGTCATAGCCTGTGGACACGATCAGCTCCGGCAACTCACGCTTGCCGGCCACCAACTTACGGGCCGACACCCGCTCGCCGGCTTCGCACTGTAATGTATAGGTGGCAGCTCCCTGGGGATCCAGGTCCCACAACACGGTTGGCCGGCCGCCGGCGGCACACAGATAGGCAAGGTTGACGGCGGTCGTCGTCTTGCCGACCCCGCCCTTGATATTGGTGATGGCGACGATCTTCAATCGGAAGCTTGATGTCGGTGCGATACAATATTGTGACAGCTTGGCAGGCCAAGGAATAGGAAACCCGAAGTGAACCTCAGCACTACCACTCACACAACCTCACTTCAACGCTCCGGCTTGACGCTGGCGCTGTGTTTCTGCGCGGCCATCATCGAAGGCATCGACCTGCAGTCCATGGGCATTGCCGCCCCCGGGATTGGCCCTGAATTCCACCTGTCAAAGCAAGCCCTGGGCTATGTGCTCACGGCCAGTCCGCTTGGCCTGTTCTTCGGTGCTTTCATCGGCGGACGCACTGCGGATTTCTGGGGGCGCAGGAACGCGCTCATTGTGTCCATCATCGTATTCGGTGTCTTCCAGCTCGCAACCGCGTGGACATCGGGGTACGCGAATCTACTCGCGCTCAGGTTCCTGTGCGGGCTGGGGCTCGGTGGTGCATTCCCCAATCTCATAGCTCTCACGGCCGAAGCTTCCGGTGGCCGCAACAACATCCTGAACGTGGTGGTTACCGCCGCGGGCATGCCGACCGGTGGCGCCATGGCCGCCCTCATCGGATTCGCAGCGGGCCCGGGTGGCGATTGGCGGACCGTTTTCTATGTTGGAGGACTCGCACCGCTCGTACTGGCGCCCATCATGATGATTCTCCTGCCGGAGTCGAGTTTGTTTCGCCAGGCGAGATCCGCAGTCACCAGCGCGAAACGGCAATTGGGCATTCTGCAGGCGTTGTTCGACCGGTCGCGCGTGCGTCAGACCATTCTGCTGTGGATCTCCTTCTTCTTCACAGCGGTCATGACCCACCTGCTGCTGAACTGGCTGCCCAACCTGATGGTTGCGAAGGGCTTCAGCAAGCCACAGGCATTCCTTATCCAGATTGTCTTCAATCTGGCCGCGGCAGCGGGCTCCGTCGCCCTCGGCTGGATCATGCAACGCCACCCCAATCGCCTGCTCCTGTTTATCTGCTACGCGGGGCTCGCCGGGGCGCTGTTCGTAATCTCCTCGCTTGGGTTTGATCTCGCGCTCGCTGCGGGCACCGCGGCCGTGATGGGCACGTGCCTGATCGGCGCACAATTCGTTCTCTACGGCCTGTCTCCGGCCTACTATCAGACCATCACCCGTGGAACCGGAACCGGTGCCGCGGTTGCTGCCAGCAGGCTCGGCTCCGCGATGGGGCCGTACCTCGCCGGCCAACTGCTGGGTGCGGGTGCCACGGCGACCCAGGTATTACAAAGCCTGTTGCCCGTAACAGGCGTCGCGGCCGCCGCCGCGCTGGTACTGATGTTTTTACCGCGTTCCACCGACTTGGCAAGCTGAGGACACGCCGACATGCCGAAAATCGCACCGTTGCTGACTTTACTGCTGGTCACGGGCTACGCCACCCCCGCGCCGGCCGGAAGGACACCGCCCGCCGCGGCGGTCAAGACGCAAAACGTGGTTTTGATCGTCAGCGATGGATTGCGATGGCAGGAGGTTTTCCAGGGTGCCGACCCTTTGTTGCTGGACGCCAAGAATGGCGGCAGCTGGGTCGAAGACGCTGAGTTGAAACGGCGCTACTGGCGCGACACTGCCCAGGAGCGCCGCGAGCTCCTCATGCCGTTCATCTGGGGCACCGTGGCCAGGCAAGGCCAACTATTTGGTAATCGCCCGCTCGGCAGCGATGCCCACGTAACCAACGGAGCCGCGTTTTCCTATCCGGGCTACAACGAAATGTCGGTTGGTTTTCCCAACCCGGATATCACCAGCAATGAATTCGGACCCAATCCAAACGTGTCCGTGTTCGAGTGGCTCAACAAGTCGGCGGACCTGGTCGGCAGGGTCGCGATCTACGGTACATGGCGCAACTATGTCGATATTTTCAACGAACCGCGCAGCCATCTGGTGATGCAGGCCGGCTGG
>Ga0068858_100001383_pt1 | contig 25002 bp, 16 predicted proteins | sample KBSSwiS12_FD_66589 | JGI IMG/M metagenome (GOLD analysis project Ga0068858, IMG submission 66589) | Switchgrass rhizosphere microbial communities from Kellogg Biological Station, Michigan, USA - KBS Switchgrass S1-2 | ecosystem: Host-associated > Plants > Roots > Rhizosphere > Soil ... | reverse complement strand
GTCGAAGCTGACGCCGCTGACCGCGTGCACCGCCTCGACCTCGCGGCCGAGCAGGCCGCCCTTGATCGGAAAGCGCTTGACCAGGTCGCGGACGCGCAGCAGCGGCGGCGCGGTCGCGGCCTCGTTCACCGCCGCGGCCGATGCGTCGGGCAGGGCGCTCATGCGAGCGCTCCGGCGAGGGGCGTCGCGGCAGCGACGTGGCCCGGGACGATGTCGTAGATGCAGCGCACCTTGTGCCCCGCGACCGGCTCGCGCAGGGCCGGCGTCGCCTCGACGCACGCCGGCGTCGCGAACTTGCAGCGCGGCGCGAAGCGGCAGCCCGGCGCCGGGTCGACGAGCTTGGGCACCGTCCCGGGAATCTGCTCGAGCCGCACCTTGTGCAGGGCCGCGGTGTCGATGCGCGGGATCGAGCGGATCAGGCCCTGGGTGTAGGGATGGCGCGGGTTGGCGAACAGCTCCTCGACGCTCGCCTCCTCGACCACCATGCCGGCGTACATGACGACGACCCGCTGCGCCACCTCGGCGACCACGCCCATCGCGTGGGTGATCAGCATGATCGCCATCCCCAGGCGATCCTTCAGCTCGGCGAGCAGGTCGAGGATCTGCGCCTGGATCGTGACATCGAGCGCGGTGGTCGGCTCGTCGGCGATCAGCAGCTTGGGGTTGCAGGCCAGGGCGATGGCGATCATGACGCGCTGGCGCATGCCGCCCGAGAATTGGTGCGGATAGTCATGCACCCGGCGCTGCGGCGTCGGGATGCGCACCAGCGCCAGCATCTCGACCGCGCGCTCGAGCGCCGCCTTGCGGCCGAGCCCCTCGTGCAGCCGGATCGACTCGGCGATCTGCTCGCCGACGGTGTACACCGGGTTGAGCGAGGTCATCGGCTCCTGGAAGATGATCGCGATCTCCTTGGCGCGGACCCGGCGCATCTCGTCGCTGCTCGCGGTGACCAGGTCCTTGCCCTGCCACAGGACCTGGCCGGCGACGATCTTTCCCGGCGGCATCGGCAGCAGCTTCAGCACCGTCATCGCCGTCACCGTCTTGCCGCAGCCGGACTCGCCGACCACGCACACGGTCTGGCCGCGCTCGATCGAGATGTCGACCCCGTCGACGGCATGGAGCCAGCCGTCGTCGGTCTTGAAGTGGGTCTTGAGGCCCTTGATCTCGAGCAATCCCATCAGAGCACCTTGCGCGGATCGAGCGCATCGCGCAGCCCGTCGCCGACGAAGTTGATCGTCAGCACCGCGAGGAAGATCGCCGTGCCCGGAAACAGCGCCCAGTGCGGCGCGATGTCGAGGTATTCCTTGCTGTCGTACAGGATCCGGCCCCAGGTCGGGATGTCCGGCGGAAAGCCGAGGCCGAGGAAGGACAGGGTGGACTCGGCGATGATGGCCGCGGCCACGTCGATGGTGCCGGCGACGATCACCGGCCCGAGCGAATTGGGCAGGATGTGCCGCACCACCTGGCGCGGCACCGAGGCGCCGAGCGCCCGCGCCGCCTCCACGAACTCCTTCTCGCGCAGCGAGAAGAACTGCGCCCGGACCAACCGCGCCACCGGCATCCAGCGGAAGCCGCCGATCACCAGCACGATCAAGAGGAAGACCCCGACCTCCGGGCCGAAGGCGGCCTTCAGCGCGTCGCGGAACAGGTAGATCAGGATCAGCAGCAGCGGCAGTTGCGGCAGCGAGAGGAAGAGGTCGGTCAGCCACATCAGCGCCGCGTCGACGGCGCCGCGCGAGATGCCGGCGATCGCGCCGATCGTCACGCCGACGAGCAGCGCCATCGTCATCGCCGCCAGGCCGACGGCGAGCGAGATCCTGCCGCCGTAGAGCATGCGGGCGAAGATGTCCTGGCCGAGGTCGTCGGTGCCGAAGGGGTGGGCCCGGGTCGGCGTCTGCAGGCGGGCACTGAAGTCGATGTCGTTGACCGAGATCCGCCAGAACAGCGGCCCGAAGGCGACCATCAACACCATCACCGAGAGCACGATCAGCCCGGCGACGGCCAGCTTGTGCCGGCGAAAGCGCCGCCACGCCTCGGCCGCGGGCGAGACGCGGCGCATCGGCGCCGCCGCGACGAGCGCGGGGCTAGCGATAGCTGATGCGGGGGTCGAGCCAGCCATAGAGCAGGTCGGCGATCAGGTTGAAGAGAATGACGAGGCAGGAGAACACGAAGGTCACCGCCATCACCACAGGGGTGTCGTTGCGCAGGATCGCGTCGATGAGGAGCGAGCCGATGCCCGGCACGCGGAAGATCTGCTCGGTGACGATGGCGCCGCCGAAGACCTGCGGCATGGTCAGGGCCACCAGCGTCACCACCGGGATCAGGGCGTTGCGCACCACGTGCTTCATGATCACCGCGCGCTCGCGCAGCCCCTTGCTGCGCGCCGTGGTCACGTAGTCGAGGCGGACGACGTCGAGCACCGCCGAGCGGACGTAGCGCGTCCAGCTCGCGCCCTGGAACAGGCCGAGCACCATCACCGGCATGATCGCCTGCTTGAGGTGCTCCCACCACCACTGCCAGCCGGTGGCGGCGATGTCGGAGCGGAACACGAACGGCAGCCAGTCGAGCTTGATCGAGAACAGCAGGATCAGCAGCAGGCCGGTGAAGAAGGTCGGCAGCGAGAAGCCGACGAAGGCGAGGGTGCTGGCGATCCGGTCGAACCAGGAATACGGCCGGGCCGCGGAGTAGATGCCGACCGGGAGGGCGATCAGCAGCGCCACGACCTGCGAGGCGCCGATCACCGCCAGCGTCACCGGCACGCGTTGCAGGATCAGTGTGTCGACGTCGACCCGGCTGATGAAGGAGAAGCCCCAGTCGCCGTGGAACATCGCCAGCAGCCAGCGGAAGTAGCGCTGCCAGATCGGGTCGTCGAGGCCGAACTTGAGGCGCAGGTTCGCCTGCACCTCCGGCGGGATGTTCGGGTTGAGCGCCATCTCCGAGAACGGGTCGCCCGGCGCGAGGGCGAGCACCGTGAACAGGACGACGCTGATGCCGAGCAGGCTCGGCACCGCGATCGCCAGCCGCCGCAGGAGATAGTGCCCCACGGCGGCTCAGACCGGCGTCAGGCGACGCCGCCTTCGCGGTACCAGTTCTGCAACGCCGAGAAGTCCAGGTCCCAGCCCGAGAGCGTGGTCACCAGCTTCAGGTTGCCGCCGCGCACCCGTGGCCGGCTGATCAGCGGGATGACGATGAACTCGTTGACCACCATGTCGTTCATCTTGATGTACGTCGCCGCCCGCTTCACCGGGTCGAGCTCCGACTTGGCCGAGAGGGCCAGCTTGTCGTACTCGGGGTTGACGTAGCGGCAGATGTTCCGGCCGGCCCACTTGTTGGCCTTCTGCGAGGCTTCGGCGGAGATGTACTGGTCCATGAAGCGCTCGGCGTCGGGCGCGGTCATGGTGGTGGTGTACATCTGCATGTCGCACCAGAACTTGCCGTAGGTGTCGGGGTTGGCGACGTCCGAGGAGAAGAACACCGACGCCGTCACCGACTTCAGCTCCAGGTCGATGCCGGCCTTCTGCGCCGCCTGCTTGACGATCGCCTGCTCCTTCTGCCGGGTGCCGTTGATGGACGTCTGGTAGACGAATTTCATCTTCTTGCCGCCCTTTTCGCGGATGCCGTCGGCGCCCTTCTTCCAGCCGGCGGCATCGAGGATGGCGTTGGCCTTGTCGACGTTGAATTCCCACTTCGTGTTCGGCGACTTGAAGCGCGGCGGGTTGTTCATGAAGTTGGCGGTCGCGAAGCCGGTGCGGCCGTAGATGAACTCCTGCATGCTCTTCTTGTCGCAGAGCAGCGCCATCGCCTCGCGCACCTTGATGTCGCTGAACGCGAAGTGCTTGCTCTTGACGTGGGCGCGCTCGCCCTCGACCTCGTTCCACGGGTCGGTGATGTTGAGCTGGATGAACTCGATGTCGCCGCCGGGAACGATGTGCGCCTTGCCCTTGCCGCCGGCCTCCATGCGCTTCAAGACCTCGTCTTCGACCTGCAGGTTCCAGGCGTAGTCGTACTCGCCGGTCTGCAGCACGGCGCGCGCCGCCGAGGTCGCGTCGCCGCCGCCCTTCATCTCGATGGTGTCGAAATAGGGCCGGTTCGGCATGTGGTAGTTCTTGTTGATCGCACCCGAGACGATGTCGCCCGGCTTGAAGTCGACGAAGGTGTAGGGGCCGGTGCCGACCGGCTTGAGGTTGGTCGGGGCGTCGCGCGACTTGCCGCCGGAGTAGGGGCCGAAGAGGTGCTTCGGGATGATCATGCCCTCGGCAGCGACGAAGGCCGTGGCCCAGAACGGCGTCGCCTGCTTGAAGGAAACGAGGACTGTGTAGTCGTCGACCTTGCTGACGGTGATGTCCTTGTAGACGGCGATGGTGACGGCGGCGGTCGCCGGGTCGCGCGCGTACTCCCAGGTGAAGACGACGTCGTCGGCGGTGAAGGGCTTGCCGTCGTGCCAGGTCACGCCCTTCTTCAGTCGCCAGCGCACGACCTTGCCGCCCTCGAGCACGCCGCCGTTCTGCACGCTCGGGATGTCGGCGGCGAGGATGGGCACGAGGTTGCCGTCGTTGTCCCAGACGGCGAGCGGCTCGTAGAAGATGCGCGAGCCTTCCTGGTCCTTGGTGCCGTTGGCGAAGTGCGGCTGGAGCAGGGTCGCGCCTTGCCAGAACAGCACCTTCAGCGGCCCGCCGCCGCCGCGCTTGGTCGGCTTGTAGGCGGGCGACGGCTGGGCGTTGGCGACGCCGGCGTGCATCAGCATCATCGAGGCCATCGGCGCGGTCAGGCCGAGGCCGACCATCTGCTGGATGAAGCTGCGCCGCGGCAGGGCACCCGTGCGCACGTCTTCGATCAGGGCACGCAGTTCAGGCTCGTTCATCGCAATCTCCTCGTGGTTCGAAACCGGTGGCGGCGATTTGCCGCGGCGGCTTCATGCTATGGACTCGGGAGGAAGTCCGTATCCGGGTCTAACCCGAGCGATATCCGTGCCAGCAACATGGCGGGAAACCCGCCTCGGTCACTTCGCCGGGCGCACCAGGGCTTCGGCCGCCGGCAGCGAGACGCCGTCGGCGAGGGCCTTCAGCGCGGCCATCTCGACGCTTTGGGCAGCGGCGCTGACGACGATGCCGTTGGGGAGCATGAACACCACCTTGCGCCCCGGCGGATCGCGCCGCTCGATCTCACGCACCGTGTGGTTGCCTTCGCGGTAGACGTATTCCTTGCCGGCGTCGGTCTCGCGGCGGTTCGGCGGGCCCTTCCATTGCACCGCGTCCGACGTCGAGGCGATCGCACCTGCGTCGCTCAGGGTCAGGGTCGCGCTCTGCTTGCCGTTGCGGTAGGTGTAGATGACCCGCGGCCCCTGCGGCGGGGCGCCGCTCTCGAGCGGAACCTTGACGTCGGTGCGCTTCCAGGCGCCGATCCGCTCGCCGGCGAGCGGCTTGATCTGGTTGAGGGTGAAGTAGCCGCCCGGAGTGCTTGGATCCATGGTCGTGCTCCGCGAAGGGTTGGCGGCCGGCTGCGCTGTCGCAGGGGCGGCGTGGACGCCGAGAGTCGCCACCGCCACGGCCAGCAAGGTCGAGGCGAGCCCGGCAGCGGGCTGCCGTGTGGCGACGTGCGGACGGGTTTCCATGCGGCCGATCCTAACTCGCAGATCGGTCGCCCCACCCCCGAATCGGGGACCGCTTGGACAGGGCAACCGGTCTGGCTAGACTGCCAATCCCTCTTACCGCGGGGACGCCCATGGGACTTCTGCAAGCGCTCGGACTGAAGCTCGAGAAGCCGGTGACGGCGACCGCCGGCGACGGCGGCAAGGCCGCCACGGGCGGGGGCGATGTCGCGGTCGCCGACGCCAAGGACACGACGGTGGGCGACGTCGTCCAGCAGGGCATCTTCAGCAGCAACCGGGCCGTCGCCGCCGCGACCATCGCGGCGCTGAAGAGCCATCCCCAGACCGCGGCGATCACGACCCTGATCGCCCAGGCCAGCACCAAGCTCGGCATCGCCGACGGCCATGCGGCCAAGTCCGAATGGCCGGAGGCGACGCAGGCCCTCGACGACGTGATGGCGATTTGCGCCACCGCGCAGAAGGCGGCCGACGATCGCCAGGCCTACACCGTCAAGCTGGCCAGCGTGGTGATGGCGAGCAACGCCTACGAGGGTTTCAATGCGGGGATGAAGGGCCAGGTCGACGCCGCCGCCAACAACGCCAGGGCGCAGGCGGCGGCCAACAACTACGTCGCCGCCATCGCCACCCTCGATGGCATCACCGGCACGATCAAGACCAATTTCCAGTCGTGGATCAATAGCGTCCAGGGCAGCCTCGCGACCGCGACCGCGACCGCCTCGACCGCCGCCCTCTTCAAGCCCGAGCTCGACAAGGCCAGGACGCAGCTCGCGGCGGCCAAGGCGGCGCACACCGCCGGCCGCTGGAGCGAATGCGCCATGGGGGCGCTCGCGGCGCTGCGATTCCTGGCGCCGCTGGCCAGGGCGGCCCCGCGGCGGGCGGCGTACGACACGGCGCGCGCCACCGCGGTCACGGCGATCGCCAACGTCAGGAAGGTCGCGGCGGTCGCCGACCGCGGTCCCGGGCTCGATGCCCTGCTCGCCCAGGCCGACGCGGCGGCCGGCCACGCAAACATGCAGTTCGAGGCCGGCCAGGGGATCCTGACCGACATCGGCAATCGCGCCGCCCTGATCATCGCCGCCGGCACGGACGCCGAGGTCTACAAGCGGCAGCGGCCCGGCGCCGATGCCGAGCTGGAGGCACTCGACAAGCACGCCGCCGCGGCGCGGGTGACCGCGGCGCGCGAGACGGCGCGCAAGCAATTGGCCGAGGCGGCCAAGGCGGCGGCCGGTGCCGCCACCGCCGCCGATCCCGGTCCGGGCTGGTTCGCCGCGTCGACGGCCGTGGTGCGGGTGCGGGCCGACCTCGCCGCGGCGAAGGCGCTCGCCGACGGCGCCGGCAATGCCGCGGCGGCCGAGGCGGCCGCGGCCAAGCCGACCGACGTCGCGGCGATGAAGACCGCGCTCAAGGCCCTGCAGGCCGATCAGGCGACGGCGTCGGCAGCGCCGTTCGCCGCCGACGCCGCGGTGCAGCTCAGGGCCTGCAAGGAGGCCGCCGACAAGGCCGACAAGGCCTTGGCCAAGGACGACGGCAAGACGGCCGCCCCCGCCTTGGCGAAGGCTGCGAAGTCGCTGGTCGACGCCAAGGCGATCCAGGTGGCTCAGGGGCAGTTCGCGAGCACCCTGCCGAGCGTCGAGGCGCGACTCACCAAGCTGAAGGCCTTGCCGCGTGCGGCGCTGCTCAAGGGGGTGATCGACCCGGTGGCCAAGGCGCTGACCGAGGCGAAGGCGAAGAACACGGCCAAGGCCGGGGTCGAGGCGATGGCGGCGCTGCGTCGTGCGACCGACCTCGCCGACGCGGCCGACAAGGCCGACCTCGACCGCGGCAAGTTCGACACCGCCGCGGCCGCGACCACCACCCACGTCGCCACCGTCACCGACCCCAAGGCGAAGAAGCCGCTCGACGCAGCGCTGGCGGCGGCGAAGAAGCTGGCCGACGAATTCAAGTTCGGCGAGGCCACGGCGGCGCTGAAAAAGGTGGACGTGAGCGTCGACAAGGCGGCGCTCGTCGCCAAGGCGGCGGCCAACCCGGCCGATCCGGCGATCGCCACGCTGGCGGCGCAGATGGTGGCCAACGGCGGCGAGAAGGAAGTCGACAACCTGGTGGCGGCCGGTTCGACCACCGACCGGCGGATGATCGCCGCGCTCACCAGCGGCCGCTTCGGCGTCACGGTCGTGCCCGACCTGGCGGCGACCAACGCCGCCCAGGAGGCGAAGAGCATGAAGGCGCTGCACGCCACCTTCGCCGGCGTGCCGAAGGACGTCAAGGCCAAGGGCAGCATCACCGCCATCACCCACACCGACGCCACCGGCGCCGGCGGCATCGGCGGCGCCTGGAGCACCGGCGCCACGGTCACGCTGAGCGGCCGGCCCGACCTCGGCAAGCAGGGCTTCGGCACCGCCCTCACCACGAAGGCGCCGGACGGCAAGACCGTCAAGCAGCTGCCCGCCGACATCGACAAGAACTGCGTCGCCGTCGCCGACGACAGCGAGCTGCTCAGCTTCACCGCCCTGCACGAGGTCGGCCACGGCGTCGACGACTCGACCGCCTACATGCTGCGCAACGGCGGCGCCGACGACCACGGCGGCTGGGTCCGGCACGGCTCGAGCGTGCAGCCGATCGCCGACGCGGTCGGCCCGCACGTCCGGGCCAAGATCGGCGGGACCAACACCTTCTACACCAAGGCCGAGGACCGCAAGTACGTGCTCGACAAGATACTCAACCAGAAGCCGGTGCGGCCGGCCTCGGTGGCCGCCGGCTCCGACGATGCCAAGGCCTACGACGAGTTCGACAAGTGGCACCGGCTCGCCACCTCGTCGGGAATCTACGAGCGCCAGGGCGACTGCGACGAGATCACGATCGCCAACAAGACGATCTACCACCAGGCCTATGCGCGCGACTGGGTCAGCTACAACGCCGCCGCGCGCAAGCAGGGTCTCACCGGCTACCAGTTCCGCGCCCCGGGCGAGTGGTTCGCCGAGCTCTACGCCGCCTACAAGTCGAAGATGCTCAAGCCCTCGCACCCGGCCGTGAAGTGGCTGAAGACGCTCTAGGAAGGAGAACGCGATGTCGGTCTTTCGCACCGAGACGGTCAACTGCCCCAGCTGCGCCACGCCGGTGGATTTCGAGCTGGTGCTGAGCGTCAACGCCGACCGCCGCCCCGACCTGCGCGACGAGATCGTCGCCGGCACGTTCCAGCGCCGGCCCTGCCCGAGCTGCGGCACCGAGTTTCGCGTCGACCCCGAGTTCACCTACATGGACCTCGGCCACGGCCAATACATCGGCGTCTGGCCGGTGGCCAAGCGCGGCCAGTGGCAGGCCTGCGCGCAGAAGACGGCGCAGACCTTCGACGAAGCGCTCGGCAAGGGCGCGTCGCCGGAGGCGAGGAAGCTCGGCGCCCGGCTCGAGCCGCGCGCCGTGTTCGGCTGGCCCGCGCTCACCGAGAAGATCATCGCCCGCGAAGCCGGGATCGACGACCGGACGCTGGAGCTGGCCAAGGTGATGGTGCTGCGCAACGGCGACGAGACGCCGGTGCCTGGGCGGCGCGAGCTGCGTCTGGTGGAAGCCCGGGCCGAGGATTTCGTCCTCGCCTGGGTGCGCCCGGCCGACGGTGCCGTCGAGAAGGCGCTGCGCATCCCGCGCAGCCTGATCGCCGAGATCGACGCCGAGCCGGAGCCGTGGAAGGCGATGCGCGACAGCGTCGGCGAAGGCCTGGTGGTCGATTTCCAGCGGGAGATGCTGGCGGCCTGAAAAGGGACCGCCCGGGCGGTGCTCAGTCGCCGGCGAGCGCCAGGCCGGTGCCGCGCGCCGCCAGGGTGCGCGAGAGCAGGGCGGCGAGGTGGTGCACCGCCTCGATGCTCGGCGTCGCCACGCCGGTGATGCGGCCGAGCTCGACGACGCTTCCGACCAGCGCTTCGAGCTCGAGCGGCCGGCCCTGCTCCACGTCCTGCAGCATCGAGGTCTTGTGCGCGCCCACCGCCTCGGCGCCGGCGATGCGCTTGTCGATCGAGATCTTGAAGACCACGCCCAGCTTCCCAGCGACCGCCTGCGCCTCGCGCATCATCGCCTCGACCACGGCGCGGCCATCGGGGTCGCGGCAGATGCCTTCGAGGGTCGCGTGGCTGAGGGCGCTGATCGGGTTGAAGCTGAGGGTGCCCCAGAGCTTGAGCCAGATCTCGGCGCGGATGTCCTTGCTGATCGGGGCCTTGAAGCCGGCCCGCGTCAGGGCCTGCGCCAGGGCCTCGATCCGCGGGCTGCGCCGGCCGTCGGGCTCGCCGAGGGTGAAGCGGTTGCCTTCGACGAGCCGCACCTTGCCCGGCTCGACCAGCTCGGCCGCCGGATAGACGACGCTGCCGATCACCCGCCCGGGGTCGATCGCCGCGGCGATCGCGCCGCCCGGGTCGACGCTTTCCAGCACCCGGTTTTCGTAAGGGCCCGGCAGGCGCTGGAAATACCACCAGGGCAGGCCGTTGCTCATCGTCACGACCGCGGTCTCGGGGCCGAGCAGGCCCTGCATCGCCGGCAGCACATCCTTCACCTGGTGCGCCTTGACGGCAAGCAGCACCGCGTCCTGCAGGCCGGCCTCGCTGCCGTCGGCGTAGGCGCGGACGTCCGGCGCATGCAGCTCCCGGCCGTCGTCCTCGATCAGGCGCAGGCCGTGCTGCTCGATCGCCAGCAGGTTGCGGTTGCGGGCGATGAGGGCGACATCCTGTCCCGAGAGGGAGAGCCGCGCCCCGAGCAGGCCGCCGATCGCGCCGGCGCCGACGATGGCGATCTTCATTGCGCCCGGTCCGACTACGGCGTGTCGGCGATCGGTCCGATCACCGTGAGCGGAATGCGCGGTGGCGCCGCGCGGTCGTCACAAGCCCAGCCACTTCCCGATGGCCAGCATCTCGGCCTCGTCGTAGGGCGCGAAGCCCTCGTACTTGGTGGGCTCGAGCTTCTTGCGGCCTTCCTCGTTGGCGTCGAGGCCGAGGAAGTATTCGCGAACCCGCTGCACCTGCTCGGCACCGAGCGCCGAGCTCGCGAGCAGGTGCTTGATCGGCACCGGCCGCGAGGTGCCCAGGATCCGGCCGCCCTTGGCCGTCCAGCCCTTGACGACCGAATTCGCCGCCGTGGCGCCGGCCTTGGTCAGGCCGTGCTCGACGAAGAACGGAACCGCATCCTGGTAGCGGGTGTAGCTGTAGCGCACGCGCGCGGCGGAAGCGGCGCCGAGGGCGTCGCGCATCGTCGCCCGGACCATCCAGGCGGTGATCGAGTCCTCGTCGGGAGCGCCGAGGCTCGAATCGGCCAGCTCCTTGAGGGTCTTCAGCGGCGAGTCGGCCCGCACCAGGAAGCTCGCGGTGTAGTTCTGGTAGCCCTTGGTGACGGCCAGCAGGTGGTAGCCGGAGTCGCGGATGGCCAGCGCGGAGAGATGCGCAGGGTGGACGAAGGCGAGGTCGTACTCGCGGCTGGCGAGGCCCTTGCGCAGCGTCGGGTAGTCGGCGACGGGCTCCACCGTGACCGGCTGCTTGAGGATCTTCGACAGGTCGGTGGCGATGGCCGCATAGCGGGCGCGGATCTCGTCGTTGGTGACGCGATAGGTCACGCCTTCATTCACCACGAACACCAGGGCATGCGCGGCCGTGCACAGCCAGCCGAGAGACGAGATCAGGAGCAGACGGATCCAGAGCGACTTCATGGGCGCTCCTTACTTCTTGGCCGACGGCGCGGCCACCGGCGTGGTGCAGACGTAGCTCACCACCAGGTCGCGGACCGAGCGCGCCGGGGCGACGCTGTAGGGCAGCGCCAGCTCGTCGTACTTGTAGCTGGAGACCGGGTCGAGGCCGCGGTCGTCGGCATAGCGGGTGCCCTCGGAGACGGCGTAGGCGCGGTTGCTGCAGTTCGAGATCTGCACCTGGCGCTCGAGCCGGTACTGGCGCGGCGGACTGACGTCCGGCACGTCGGTCGGCTTCGACCAGCGCCATTCGAGATTGGCGCGGGCCTCGGCGCCGTTCTTGCGAATGCTGTCCTTGTCGACGTAGACCTGGACCGGGCCGGCTTCGCCGACTTTCTCCCATTTGGCGGCAAGGGCGAGGCCGGGAACGGCGAGGACGGTGAAAGCGATCAGAAGAGGACGGATGGGCACGTAGCGGCTCCCGGAACGATACATATGACAGCAGCCGACTTTATCGCGCCGCAAGGCCCCGACCGGGGCGAAAACCGTGACGGATCGTTCCGTCCGGACGTTCCCGCGAGCTCCGTCGCTAGGCACCGGCCGCGATCTGCCGCAGCGCCTGCTCGAACACCTCCGGCGGCTGGCCGCCGGAGATCAGGTGCTTGCCGTCGATCACCACCGCCGGCACCCCGTTGATGCCGCGCTCCTGCCAGAAGCGCTCGCGTTCGCGCACCTCGGCGCCGTAGGCGTCGGAATCGAGCACGGCGCGGGCGCGCTCCACGTCGAGCCCGACCTCGCCGGCCAGGCGCAGCAGCACCTCGCGCGCGCCCGGGTTCTCGGCATGGGTGTGATACGCGCCGAGCACGGCGTGCTTCAGCGCCCGCTGCCTGGCCACGTCCTCGAGCCCGGCCCAGTACAGCAGGCGATGGGCGTCGAACGTGTTCCAGATCCACGAGCGCTCGCCGAACTCGAAGCCGACCGCCGCGCCGCGCTCGCGCAGGATCGCGCGCGTCTGCGCGAGCTGCTCGGGCGGCCGGCCGTACTTGCGCGAGATGTAGCGGATCGCGTCCTCGCCTTCCGGCGGCATCGAGGGATTGAGCTCGAAGGGCTCGAAATGCAGCTCCACCGGGATCTCGTCGCCGATGTTCTTCAGGGCCGCTTCGAGGGAATTCAGGCCGACGGCGCACCAGGGGCAGGCCACGTCGGAAACGAAATCGATGCGCATCTCTGAGATCTGGGCGCAGAAGCCCGAAAGTCAAGAAGGAGAGCCCGGCGCGGCGATGCCGGCGCCGGGCCAGCGGATCGTATCCCGGGTTGTCGCCGAGGGATGCCGCGGCGCCGGACCCGCGATCCCCTAAGGTCATTCGCTCCGCACGGAGCGGCACCGGACCCGGTCCCTAGAATGCTCCGCTCCCGTCCCCAGAACCCCTCCTCCGCATGTCCTCCGGCGTCATCCGCATTCGCGGCGCGCGACAGCACAACCTCAAGAGCCTCGATCTCGACATCCGCACCGGGGAGATGACGGTCGTGACCGGGCCGAGCGGCTCGGGCAAGTCGAGCCTGGTGTTCGACACGCTGTACGCCGAGGGGCAACGCCGCTACGTCGAGACCTTCAGCGCCTACGCGCGCCAGTTCCTCGAGCGCATGGACCGGCCCGCGGTCGACAAGGTCGAGGGCGTGCCGCCGGCGATCGCCATCGACCAGACCAATCCGGTGCGCAGTTCGCGCTCGACGGTCGGCACGATGACCGAGCTGAACGACCACCTGAAGCTGCTGTTCGCGCGCGCCTCCGAGCTGTTCGACAAGGAGACCGCGCGGCGGGTGCGCCACGATTCGCCGGAGACGATCCACGCCGAGCTGCGCCAGCGCGCCGCCGCGCCCGAGGGTGGCGAGGAGCCGCGCCTGGTCGTGACCTTCCCGGTGGAGCTGCCGGCGTCGACGACGCCGGCCGAGGTCGAGCAATGGCTCTCGGCCAGCGGCTTCACCCGGGTTCATGCCGAGCGCGAGGTCGCCTCGCCGACCGGGCCGCGGAAGATGCTCGACGTCGTCGCCGACCGCTTCCGCATCGGCACCACGGAGAAGGCGCGGGCGATCGAGGCGATCGAGGTCGCGCTCAAGCGCGGCAGCGGCCGGGTCAACGTCTACGCCGCGATGCCCGAAGGCGAGCAGCTCTGGCGCTTTTCCACCGGCCTGCACTGCCCCGACAGCGACCTGCGCTACGCCGAGCCGCAGCCGGCGCTGTTCTCCTTCAACTCGGCCTATGGCGCCTGCGAGACCTGCCGCGGCTTCGGCCGGGTGATCGGCGTCGACTTCGGGCTGGTCATCCCCGACCACCGCAAGACCCTGCGCAACGGCGCGATCAAGACAATCCAGACGCCGGCCTGGACCGAGATCCAGGACGACCTGCTGAAGTACGCCGGCGAGGCCGGCATCCCGCGCGACACCGCCTGGTCGCAGCTCACCGAGGCGCAGCGCGACTGGGTGATCGAGGGCTCGCCGAACTGGAAGGGCAAGTGGAACCAGCAGTGGTACGGCATCCGCCGCTTCTTCGGCTACCTCGAGTCGAAGGCGTACAAGATGCACATCCGCGTGCTGCTGTCGAAATACCGCAGCTACACGCCGTGCCCGGCCTGCGGCGGCGCCCGGCTGAAGCTGGAAGCGCTGCTCTGGCGTCTCGGCACGAAGGACGACGCCGATGCGGTGCTGGCGCCGGCGAAGCGCTTCATGCCGGTCGGCACCGGCTGGAGCCGCGAGCAGCTCGAGGCCTTGCCTGGCCTGACGGTGCACGACCTGATGCTGCTGCCGATCGACCGGCTGCGCGCCTTCTTCGACCGGGTCTTCGCGGCGGGCGGAGACGGGGCCGAACCTTCGCCCGCGGCGCAAGGGCCGCAGGGCGAGATCCTGCACCACCTGCACGACGAGATCCGCACCCGGCTGCGCTATCTCTGCGACGTCGGCATCGGCTACCTGACGCTCGACCGGCAGAGCCGCACCCTCTCCGGCGGCGAGGTCCAGCGCATCAACCTCACCACCGCCCTCGGCACCTCGCTGGTCAACACCCTGTTCGTGCTCGACGAGCCGTCGATCGGCCTGCACCCGCGCGACATGAACCGGATCATCCTGGCGATGCATCGTCTGCGCGACGCTGGCAACACCCTGGTGGTGGTCGAGCACGATCCGGCGGTGATGCTCGCTGCCGACCGGCTGATCGACATGGGCCCGGGCCCGGGCGAGCGCGGCGGCTCGATCGTCTTCGACGGCACGCCCGAGGCGGTGAAGAGCGCCGACACCCTGACCGGTGCCTATCTCGGTGCGAGGAAGCAGGTCGGCATGGGCCTGAAGCGCCTGGTCGGCGACTCGACCCCGCGCCTCATCCTCGAAGGCGCGCGCGACCACAACCTGAAGGGCATCACGGTCGAATTCCCGCTGCTGCACCTGGTGTGCGTGACCGGCGTCTCGGGCTCGGGCAAGAGCACGCTGGTCCAGGACATCCTGGCGCCGGCGCTGGCGCGGCACTTCGGCAAGGCGACCGAGACGCCGGGCGCGCACGACGCGCTGCACGGCGCCGACTGGCTGGGCGACACGGTGTTCGTCGACCAGAGCCCGATCGGCAAGACCGCGCGCTCCAATCCGGCGAGCTACGTCGGCGCGTTCGACGAGATCAGGAAGCTGTTCGCGCTCGAGCCGCTGGCGGTGCAGCGCAGCTACGGCGCCGGCATGTTCAGCTTCAACGCCGGCAACGGCCGCTGCCCGACTTGCGGCGGCTCGGGCTTCGAGCACGTCGAGATGCAGTTCCTCTCCGACGTGTACCTGCGCTGCCCGGACTGCGACGGCCGGCGCTTTCGCGCCGAGATCCTCGACGTGACGATCGAGCGGAGGCTGCCCGGTGACGTCGCCCGCAGCCTGAGCGTCGCCGACGTCCTCGAGCTGACTGTCGCCGAGGCGGTGCAGCTCTTCCGCGACGACCGCGAGGTGGTGCGTCGCCTGCAGCCGATCGTCGATGTCGGCCTCGAGTACGTGAAGCTCGGCCAGCCGGTGCCGACGCTCTCGGGCGGCGAGGCGCAGCGCCTCAAGCTCGCCGGCTTCCTCGCCGAGGCGGCGCAGAACTCGAGCGCCAGCCGGCAGGCGCTGGCCCGGCGCGGCACGCTCTTCATGTTCGACGAGCCGACCACGGGGCTGCACTTCGACGACATCGCCAAGCTGATGCGCTCGTTCAGGAAGCTCCTGGAGGCGGGCCACTCGATCGTCGTCATCGAGCACAACCTCGACGTCATCCGCGCCTCCGACTGGCTGATCGACCTCGGCCCCGAGGGCGGCGAGGCCGGTGGTGAGCTGGTCGCCTGCGGCACGCCGGAAGACGTGAAGCGCCACGGCAGCTCGCACACCGCCAAGGCGCTGCGCGACTACGACGTCGCCCTCGGCTTCGAGGGGCATGCGGTCGAGGAAGGGCGGCCGCTGCAGTTCCTGCTCAAGCCGGTGCGCGAGCGCCGCGCCGAGGACGAAAGCATCCGCATCGTCAACGGCCGCGAGCACAACCTGAAGTCGATCGACGTCTCGATCCCGCGCGGCAAGTTCAGCGTGGTCACCGGCGTGTCCGGCTCGGGCAAGTCGACCCTCGCCTTCGACATCCTGTTCAACGAGGGCCAGCGCCGCTACCTCGAGTCGCTCAACGCCTATGCCCGCTCGATCGTCCAGCCGGCCGGCCGGCCCGAGGTCGACGCGGTCTACGGCATCCCGCCGACGGTGGCGATCGAGCAGCGGCTGTCGCGCGGCGGTCGCAAGAGCACGGTCGCCACGACCACCGAGGTCTGGCATTTCCTGCGCCTGCTCTACGTCAAGCTCGGGGTGCAGCACTGCGTCAAGGACGGCACCGCGGTGCGGCCGCAGAGCGTCGAGCAGATCGCGGCGCAGATCCTCCGCGACCACGCCGGCGAGCACGTCGGCGTGCTGGCGCCGCTGGTCGTGGCGCGCAAGGGCGTCTACACCGACCTCGCCAAGTGGGCCAAGGGGCGCGGTCACAGCCACCTGCGCGTCGACGGCGAGTTCATCAAGGTCGACCCCTGGCCGCGGCTCGACCGGTTCAAGGAGCACACCCTCGAGCTGCCGGTGGGCGACGTGATCGTCGACCGCGCCCACGAGGGCGCGCTGCGCGCACTGCTCGACAAGGCGCTGGATGTCGGCAAGGGCGTGCTGCACCTGCTGTCGCCGCTCACCGGCCTGCATGGCGCGATGCTCGCGGGCACGCCGACGCGCAAGGTCGGCGCGGTCAAGGTGTTCTCGACCCGGCGCGCCTGCCCGACCTGCGGCACCAGCTATCCCGAGCTCGACCCGCGCATGTTCAGCTACAACTCGAAGCATGGCTGGTGCAGCACCTGCGTCGGCACCGGGCTGAAGCTGAGCCGCGAGCAGCGCAAGGCCTACGACGACTCGATCCGCGACGACGACGACCGCGGCCGCGAGCAGAGCTTCCCGGCCGAGGAGGCCGAGGTCGAGGGCCTGGTCGACGAGCCGTGCCCGGAGTGCGCGGGCACGCGCCTCAATCCGACCTCGCGCGCAGTGAGCTTCGACGAGAAGTCGATCGCCTGGATCGCCCAGTGGTCGGTGGGCGACGCGCGCAAGTGGGTCGAGTCGCTGGCGCTCGAAGGCCGCGAGGCGGAGATCGCGCGCGACGTCGTCACCGAGATCAGGAGCCGCCTGGAATTCCTCGAGGAAGTGGGCCTCGGCTACCTGACCCTGGACCGCGCCGCGCCGACGCTCTCCGGCGGCGAGGCGCAGCGCATCCGCCTCGCGGCGCAGCTCGGCAGCAACCTGCAGGGCGTGTGCTACGTGCTCGACGAGCCGACGATCGGCCTGCACTCGCGCGACAACGCGATCCTGCTCGGCGCCCTCAAGAACCTGAGCGACAAGGGCAACACGCTGGTGGTGGTCGAGCACGACGAGGAGACGATCCGCGCGGCCGACCACATCATCGACATCGGCCCCGGCGCAGGCAAGCGCGGCGGCCGGCTGGTGGCCGAAGGCAGCGCCAGCGAGATCTCGTCCAACCCCGACTCGGTGACCGGCCGGGTGCTGGCGAATCCGCTGGTCCATCCGGTGCAGCCGCGGCGCAAGATCGCGCCCGTCACGGCCGCCACCGAGCGGCGCGAGAGCGCCGCCAATCCGCTGCTGACGATCCGCAACGCCAGCCTGCACAACCTGCAGGACCTCACCGTCGACCTGCCGCTGAAGCGGCTGGTGGCGGTGACCGGCGTCAGCGGCTCGGGCAAGTCGACGCTGGCGCGCGACGTGCTCCTCGCCAACCTGCAGTTCATCAATACCCGCGGCGCCCGGCCGAACTGGCAGGGCTGCGCCCAGATCGACGGCTGGGCCTACATCGACCGCGTGCTCGAGGTCGACCAGACGCCGATCGGCAAGACCCCGCGCTCCTGCCCAGCCACCTACATCGGCTTCTGGGACACGATCCGCAAGCTCTTCGCCGACACCCTCGAGGCCAGGGCGCGCGGCTATGCGCCGGCGCGGTTCTCGTTCAACACCGGCGAAGGCCGCTGCCCGTCGTGCGAGGGGCAGGGGATGCGCACCATCGCGATGAGCTTCCTGCCCGACGTCAAGGTGCCGTGCGAGACCTGCCATGGCGAGCGCTTCAACGCCGAGACGCTGGCCGTGAGCTGGCGCGGCAAGAGCGTCGGCGACGTGCTGAAGATGGAGGTCGATGAGGCGGTCGACTTCTTCGCCGCGATGCCGAACATCGCCCACCCGCTGCAGCTGCTCAAGGATGTCGGCCTCGGCTACCTGACGCTCGGCCAGCCCTCGCCGACGCTCTCCGGCGGCGAGGCGCAGCGGATCAAGCTCGTGACCGAGCTGTCCAAGGTGCGCGACGACATCGGCCGGCGCGGCAACAAGGCGCCGCACACCTTCTACGTGCTCGACGAGCCGACCGTCGGCCTTCACATGGCCGACGTCGAGCGGCTGATCAAGGTGCTGCACCGCCTGGTCGACGGCGGCCACAGCGTCGTCGTCATCGAGCACGACCTGGACGTCATCGCCGAGGCCGACTGGGTGATCGATCTCGGCCCGGAAGGCGGCGCCGGCGGCGGCACGGTGGTGGCCGAGGCGACGCCCGAGGGCATCGTCGCCAACGCGGCGAGCCACACGGGCGTGGCGCTGCGGCCGGTGCTGGCCCGTGGGGGAGGCCTCCCGGCGCTGGCGGCGGCCTAGCGGGACCGTCGCGCCCGTGCCTTGGCGCATACTGGCATCGGCATGCTCCTTGCCAAGTTCTGGCGATCCGCACCGGCCATGGACACCGATTCACGCTGGCCCACCACCACTCCCGAAACCCGGCTGACGTCGGGGCCGGAGAAGGTCTCGGTTCGCGACGCCCTGGGGCCGGGCACGCGTCTTCTCGAAGAGTTCGAGATCCTGCGCGTCCTCGGCACCGGCGGCTTCGGCATCGTCTATCTGGCGCGCGACCACGTGCTGCAGCGCGACATCGCCATCAAGGAGTACATGCCGGCGGCGCTGGCGCGGCGCGGCGAAGGGGCCACGGTGGCGCTTCGCGCCAGCACCGGCGGAAGCGCCGAGACCTTCGCCAAGGGCCTCGAATCGTTCCTCGGCGAGGCCCGGCTGCTCGCGAGCTTCGATCATCCGGCGCTGGTTAAAGTGCATCGCTTCTGGCGGAGCAACGCCACCGCCTACATGGCGATGCCGTACTACCCGGGCCGCACGTTGAAGGACGTGCGCCTGGAGATGCCGGCGGCGCCGGGCGAAGCCTGGTTGAGGGCCTTGATCGAGCCGCTGCTCGGCGCGCTCGAGCTGCTGCACGCGCACGGCGTCTGTCACCGCGACATCGCGCCCGACAACATCCTCGTGCTGCCCGATGGCCGGCCGGTGCTGCTCGACTTCGGTTGCGCGCGCCGCGCCGTCGCCGGCGGCTCGCAGTGGTTCACGGCCCATCTCAAGCCGCAGTTCGCGCCGCTGGAGCAGTACGCCGACGAAGGCAGCGTCGGCCAGGGGCCGTGGACGGACCTTTACTCGCTCGGCGCGACGCTCTATTTCGTCGTCACCGGCCGCGCACCGGCCGCCTCGGTGGCGCGCGCTGCGCACGACACTCTGCCGGCCCTTTCGTCGTTGTCGCTGTCGGGGATTTCGCCCGGCCTGCTCGCCGCCGTCGACTGGACCCTCGCCCTCGCGCCCGGCGATCGGCCGCGCGACGTCGAGACGGTTCGACGTGCGCTTCGCGGCGAGATCGCGCCGCCCGCGCGGCGGGTGCCGATCGAGGCCGGCGGCCCGGGCGCCGCGGCGGCGCCGGTGGCGCCGGAAGGCACGGCGGCCAAGGGTAATGCCTTGCAGAGCGAAGGCGTGCCGCTCGCGGCGGAGCGAGCGGATCGCGGAGCGCACTGGGGCGCGGCGCTGTCGATCGCGTTCGCCGCTCTGGTGGCTCTGGCCGCGCTGGGCGGGGGGCCGCCGACGCTGCCCGAGGCTTCGCCGGCGGCGACCCCGTCGTCGGTCGACCCGGTGGCCACGGAGCGCCCGGTCGTCCCCGAGTTCCAGGCGGACGCCAAGGCGTCGATCGTCGTGCCCGCGGTTTCCGGGACGCCTCCGGGCGAGGTCGCGGAGCCCTCGGCCGCTGCCCTGCGGTCGATATCGGGGCCTACCTCGGTCGCGGTCGACGGCGAGCAAGACAAGCGGGCGCGCCCGGCGAAGGCGCGCTTGGCCAAACGGCCGCTGCCGACGGCCGCCCAGGCTGCCCAGGTCGGCCATGGCGTCTGCAGTGGCGACGGTGCGGGCCTGCTGACAAACGCCCTGTGCGTCCTGAACCCCTGTCGCGATCCCAAGGGCCGCACCCGGGCCGAGTGCCTGGATCGTCAGCGTGCCGAGGAGGCGCGGCTGCGGCGCCTGGCTTCGCTGGGGTGACCGCCTGACCGATCGTCCTACTCTGGCAGGCCGGCCTGCCTCAGGGCTTGGGCAAAGCGCTCGTAGTCGGCATCCCGCATGAGCGGCGCCTGCGCCCTCAGGTTGCGGAGCGATGCATTCGGCGCCAGCCGCAGGTACTGCTCGATCGACGTCCGGGCTTCGGCCATGCGTCCCAACCGGCTCAGGCAGGCGGCACGAATCCGATAGGGGCCGGGATAGCTCGGCCGTTCGCGGAGCGATCGCTCGGCGAGATCGAGCGCCTCCGCGTCGCGGCCCAGCAGGAAACATGGCGAAGCCGAGGAGATTGATCCACAGGAACGTGAACCGGTCGATCGGGCTCAGCCGCAGGGCTTCCTTGAGCGAAGCGACCGCCTCTTCCCCGTTGCCGGCAAGGGTCAGACCCAGGCCCAGGTTGCCGTGCGCCCACGAGAAATTCGGGTTGAGCGCCACGGCCGTATGCAAATGGGCCATCGCGCTGTCGTGTTGCCCCAGGAAGAGCTCGGTGGCTCCCAGCGCCGTCTGCGCGACCTCGTCACGGGCGTCGAGCGACACGGCCGCGCGCGCCACCTGATTGGCGGCCATGAACGAGGCACCGGCCGAGCCGCTCCAGCCGTAGACCGCGTCATAGATGTGCGCGAAAGCGGCGATGTCGAGGCCGGCGGTGTCGCCGGGATCCTGCTCGGCGGATTTCATCGCCAGGCGCAGCGCCTCGGCGTTGTCCTCGCGGGTGAGCTGCGCCAGGTGCCACTGCGCCCGCACCGCAGCCTCCCAGGCGTCCAGGCGCTGCGGATCCTTGCGTCGCGCGCGCTGCATCTCCGCCACGAGCACCTGCGGCGCGACCACGCCGACGATGTCGTGCGTGATCTCGTCCTGAAGGACGAACAGGTCGGTCAGGTCGCGGTCGTATTTTTCCGACCAGAGGTGCCCGCCGCCCGTGGCATCGATGAGCTGCGCAGTGATGCGCACGCGGTCGGCGGCGCGGCGGACGCTGCCTTCGAGCACGTAGCGAACGCCGAGCTCGCGTCCGACCTGCCTGACGTCGACCGCCTTGCCTTCGTAGGCGAAGCTCGAATTTCGCGCAATGACGAACAGCGCGCGGACGCGGGACAGCGCCGTGATGATGTCCTCGACGACACCGTCGGCGAAGAACTTCTGTTCCAGGTCGCCGCTCATGGCGGCGAAGGGGAGCACGGCGATCGAGGGCTTGTGCGGCAGCGACAGGTCGATCACGCCCGACGCACCCGACGGCGGGGCGGCGATGCTGCCCGGGAAGGACACCGCAAACGCGCGCACCGGATGGTCGATGTTCTTGACGCGCTGCTCGCCCTGATCGACGAACTGCGCCGTCACCTTGCCCTGGACCGCGCCGTGCACCGCATCCGAGACCGAGATCCCCCCGGCTGCCGCCAGTTGCTCTAGCCGCGCCGCGACGTTGACGCCGTCGCCGTAGATCGTGCCATCGCTCTTCTGGATCACGTCCCCGAGGTGCACGCCGATGCGAAATCGCATGCGCTGGTCTTCGGGCGTGCGCCGCGTCAAGGCATCCAGCTCCTGCTGCACGGCCAGCGCCGCAGCAACCGCTCCGGTGGCGGTCTCGAACACCGCCAGCACCGAGTCGCCCGCCATGTCGATGACGCGCCCGTGCCGGGATTCGATCTCTTCCCTGAACACGGCGCGCGCTGCGTCGAGCGCCACCACGGTGGCGCTTTCGTCGGCGGCCATCAGGCGAGAGTAGCCGGCCACGTCGGCCGCCAGGATGGCGGCGAGGCGCCGCTTGAACGGCGAGGCGGCTTCGTCGTCGTCGGAAAGCGCGGCCGTGAACTGATAGCCGCGCCCGGGGATGGTGGCGATCGCTTGCGGGCCGAGCAGCTTGCGCAAGGTGCTGATCTGCACCTGCAGGTTGTTTTCCTCGACCACGAGGCCGGGCCAGACGAGGTCCAGCAACTCCGCCTTGGTGACGACCCGGTCACGCCGCTCGGCCAGCGCCACCAGCACGTCGAAGGCTCGGGTGCCCACCGGCACCGGGTCGCCGTCCTGGAGCAGCCGGCGCTGCCGGGCCTGCAGTTCGAAGCGGCCGAATTTCAGCGTCACGGAATCATCCATGGGCCTCGTCTCCGTCCGCGTCGCCGGCCTGGTCTGCTCACTTTCGCTACGCCTGCGAGCGTATACCTCGACGTCGGCCGCATCGAGCATGACCTCGACGCGGGAAGCGGCCTAGGCTTTTCGCGCCACGTTGCCCGCGCCAAGTGCGGCGCGGGCCGTGGAGTCGCGCACGATCAGCCGCGGCACCAGCATGCGCGTCACCGGAGCCTGGGTCGGGGCCCCCAGGAGCTCGAGCAGCATCTGCGCCGCCTGCCGCCCCATCTGCTCGACGGCGACGCGCACCGTGGTGAGGGGCGGATCGATCAGGTCGACCAGCGGCATGTCGTTGTGCCCGACCACCGAAACGTCGTCCGGCACGCGCAGGCCGCGGGCGCGCAGCGCGTCGAGCACGCCCATCGCGATCAGGTCGTTCGCCGCGAAGATCGCGGTCGAGGCGAACGATCGGTCGAGCAGCCGTGTCGCTGCGGCAAGACCGGCCTCGCGGGTGAAGGCGCTCGCCTGCACGACCTGGGTCGCGAGCTTGTGCTTGCGGCACAGGTCGATGAAGGCCTCGCGACGGCCTCGCCCCGTCGACGAGCCGGCCGGGCCGGCGACGTGCGCGATCCGCCGGTGTCCGAGCGCGACCAGGTGGTCTAGCACCAGGCGCACGCTCTCCTGATCGTCGTTCACCACGCTCGAGAAGCGCCGGTCGCCGAAGCCGCGGTTGACCAGCACGGTGGGAAGGCGATAGCGCTGCACGGTGTCGAGCAGCGCATCGCCGATCTCCGCCGCCAGGATCAGGAGGCCGCTCACCTGGCGATGCGCCAGCGCCGCGACCAGGTCGGTGCGGGCGGCCGGCGGGTCGGTGGTGTGCGCCACCAGGCACATGAAGCCGCGGCTGCGCAGCTCGACCTCGATCCCGGTGACCAGGGGACCGAACAGGGGGTTCCCCAGGTCCGGCACGAGCACGCCGACCAGCTTCGACTGCTTGGTGCGCAGCGAGGCGGCGACCGCGTTCGGCAGGTAGCCCATCTCGCGCGCGACGCGCTCGATGCGCTGCCGCGTCGCCTCGGACACCTTGCCGCCGATGCCGCGCAGCGCCCGCGACACCGACGCCGGATGGACGCCCGCCTCGCGGGCGATGTCGGCGATGGTGATCGCGCCGCCGCTCGCCGTCTTGGGCTTGATGCCAGCCTTTCGCAAACGATTGCCTTTCCGGGACCTGGTCCGATCCCTGCGGGGAAACCCTCGCGGACCTTACTGCTCGCCCGATTGTCGACTACATTCAAGGCAATCGATTGCCTTTCGATCTGGTGCAGCCCTTCCTCCTCCGATCCTGGTTGCCGGCGCTGCCGGCGATCGCCGCGGCCGTGCTGTGCGCGGCGAACCCAGGTGCGGCGGCGGCGCAGGAGGCGGAGCTCGTCGTGATCAACGCGAAGGTGGCCACGCTCGACGGTCAGTCCCGCATCGTCCAGGGGCTGGCGGTGCGCGAGGGACGGATCGCCGCGGTCGGCTCGACCGCCGACGTGCGCAAGCTCGCCGGGCCGCGAACCCGGATCGTCGACGCCGGCGGCCGCACCGTGATCCCCGGGTTGATCGATTCGCACATGCACGCGGTGCGGGCCGCGCTGAGCTATTCGGTCGAGGTCAACTGGATCGACGCCCGCACCATCCCCGAGGCGATGGCGCGGCTGCGCAGCGCCGCCGAGCGCTCGCGTCCCGGCGCCTGGCTGGTGGTCGCGGGCGGCTGGACCGAGCAGCAGTTCGAGGAGCGGCGCCGGCCGACGCCCGAGGAAGTGCTGGCGGCCGCGCCGGACCACCCGGTATGGATCCAGCTTTTCTATTCGGGCCTGCTGCTGACGCCGAAGGCGCGGGAGGCGCTGAACATCCCCGCCGACGCGCTGCCGCCCAAGACCACGGCGCAGCTCGACGCCCAGGGCAACCCGACCGGCTGGCTGCAGAGCGAAATCGTCGGCCTCTCGGCGCTGTTCGACCGCCTGCCCAAGCCGACGCTCGCCGACAACCTCGCCGGCACCCGGCAGTTCTTCGCCGAGCTCAACCGCCTGGGCATCACCGGGGTGATCGACCCCGGCGGCTTCAGCCTCGCCCCGCCCCAGTACGCGGCGCTGCAGCAGCTCTGGCGCGAGCGCGCCCTGACCGTGCGCGTCGCCTACAGCCTGTTCGCGCAGAACGCCGGGGCGGAGCTGGCGGACTACCGCAACCTGACGCAGCTCCTGCCGATGGGCTTCGGCGACGACATGCTGCGCTTCAACGGCATCGGCGAGCGGGTGACACTCGCCATGTACAACAACTACGCCCCGGACGAAGCCACCCGGGAGAAGTTCTACGAGGTGATCCGCTGGGCCGCCGGCCAGGGACTGGCGGTCACCCTCCACTGGGCCGAGGGCGGCTCGGTGCCGGTGCTGCTCGACCTCTACGAGCGGCTCAACCGCGAAATCCCGATCACACGCCTGCGCTGGTCGATCGCCCACCTCGACGACGTCTCGGCCGACTCGTTGGCGCGCATGAAGGCGCTCGGCATCGGCTGGACCATGCAGGACGCGATGTACTTCGCCGGCGACCGGGTCCGCGCCACGCGGGGCGCCGAGGCCGAGCGCATGCCGCCGATCATGATGGCGGTGCGCGCCGGCGTCGTCGTCGGCGCCGGCACCGACGCGCACCGGGTCGCGACCTACAACCCCTTCATCGCCCTGCAATGGATGCTCGACGGCAAGACGGTCGGCGGCAA
>Ga0068858_100001378_pt1 | contig 25067 bp, 17 predicted proteins | sample KBSSwiS12_FD_66589 | JGI IMG/M metagenome (GOLD analysis project Ga0068858, IMG submission 66589) | Switchgrass rhizosphere microbial communities from Kellogg Biological Station, Michigan, USA - KBS Switchgrass S1-2 | ecosystem: Host-associated > Plants > Roots > Rhizosphere > Soil ... | reverse complement strand
GCTTCTTCGTCGCCGGATTGCAGCCGGTCGAGGAGCGCCTGTTCCTTGGGGTCCCGCATGGTTGTCCTCTCGATAGCAGTGCAAAACCCCAGCCGCCCGGCAAATATTCCCAACCGTAAGTCTATTGGTAACAATGAAATACGGCGTTCATTCCTCTGCTATTGGTCGCCCGCCTGCCTCGCCGCCAGCCCGGCGGGGACGCGGTCGAAAACGTCACAGAAATGAACGACGAGTCGACTCTCGACGTCACACCGTTCCGGCTTCTCGCCAAGAAGACGTTCCAGCGAGGTGACGCCGCGATCGGCGATCCCGCACGGGACGATCAGGTTGAAATAGTCGAGCTTGGTGCTGACGTTGAATGCGAAGCCGTGACTGGTCACCCAGCGCGCGATTCGGACGCCGATTGCGGCAAGCTTTTCACCGCCAACCCATGCGCCTGTCAGGCCTTCGACCCGGTGCGCCTCGACGCCGTAATCACCGGCCGTGCGAATCAGCACCTCTTCGAGATCGCGCACGTACCGATGCACGTCGCAGCGGTCGGGCTTCAAGTCGACGATCGGATATCCGACAACCTGGCCCGGACCGTGGTAGGTGATATCGCCGCCACGTCCTGTTTCGCGGATGGCGACGTGGCGTGTGGCCAGTTCGTCAGGAGAGGCAAGAATATGGGCGCGCCCGCCATCGCCGCGCGCACCAAGCGTCAGCACGTGCGGATGTTCGAGGAGCAGCAGCACGTCGCTCACGAGGCCCCTCTGCCGTTCGTCCACGAGCGCGCGCTGCAGCGCGAGCGCGTCGTCATACGGCACAAGGCCAAGCCGCCGGACTTCGACGAGTCTCGTCATTGATGCGTCGATTCGACGTGCGGCGGGATATTCGTGCCGCGATGCTCCGCCGGGCCTGCGGAGTCAGAAAGGGCTATGCGTCCGTCGGGGCCCAGTGCTCGATCCTGTCCTTGACGTGCGACATGAATTCGTCGGCCACGGCGCCGTCGATCAGGCGGTGGTCGTAGCCGATCGTCAAGTACGCCATCGGGCGAATCGCAATCGCATCGTCAATCACGACCGGACGCTTCTCGATGTTTCCAACGCCGAGAATCGCGACCTGCGGCTGGCTGATGATCGGCATGCCGAACAGCGCCCCGAAGACGCCGGGGTTCGTAATGGTGAATGTCGCGCCGGTCACCTCGTCCGGCTTGAGTTGCTTGGAGCGCGCACGATTCGCGAGGTCCGCGACGCCGCGGCTGAGGCCGAGCAGGTTCAACTCGTCGACTTTCTTGATCACCGGAACGATGAGGCCCCACTCGAGTGCCACCGCGATGCCAACGTTCACGTCACGGTGGTACACGATGTTCTCCCCGTCGATCGAGGCGTTGACAACCGGCACGGCCCTGAGCGCATCGCACACGGCCTTGATGATGAACGACAGGTACGTCAGCTTGGCTCCGGCCTTCTCGTACTCCGCTTTCTTCGCATCGCGGACTTTCGCCACGCTCGCGAAATTGACCTCGAAGACCGAGTGCACGTGAGCCGACGTTCGGCGGCTCATGATCATGTGCTCCGCGATCTTCTTCCGCATCACCGACATTGGTTTCACGTCGCCAGGCGCGGCATCCGCGCCGGCCGGAGCGGGCTGCGGCGCCGAGGGCGAGGCTGACGCCGGCGCGGCGGTGGCCGCCGAGGCGGCACTGACAGGAGTCGAGCTGCTCGAGTGATCGATGAAGTCCAGGATGTCGCGCTTCGTCACTCGACCCGAGATGCCTGTCCCGGGGATCCGGGAAATGTCGACGTTGTGATCCTTGGCGATTTTCCGGACGAGCGGCGACGAACGCTGGTGGATCCTGTCCTGAACACTCTCGCTCACGGGCGAGGATTCGTGGGCCGGCGGCGCTGGTGACGGCGGCGCCGGCGGCGCTGGTGCCGACGTGGGCAGTGGCGTGGAGGCGGCCTGAGGCGGCTGTGACGCGGCAGCACCGTCGGCCTGCTCTGAGGGCGCTGTCGCCACTGGTTCCGGCGCGGGCGCCGCTGCAGGGGCCGGGCTTTTCTCGACGCGATCTCCCGCCGGGGCAATCACAGCCACGACGCTGTTGACCGGCACGGTTTCGCCTTCCTTGACGCGAATCTCCGCGACGACGCCGGCGGCCGGCGAGGGAATCTCCGCATCCACCTTGTCGGTGGAGATTTCAAACAGCGGTTCGTCGCGAGCGACCTGGTCGCCCACCTTCTTGATCCAGCGAACGATCGTCCCTTCGGCGATCGATTCGCCCATCTGCGGCATTACGACGTCCGTCGGCATGTGGACAGTCCTACGAATCTAAGGATCTAAGAATCTAAGAATTTGAGAATGTCAGGATGTGAGAAACCTTCCTCGCGCCTTTAGATTCTCACATCCTGACCTCCTTACATCCTAAGATTCAAGCAAGTCCTACAGGTGAATCGCCGACCCATGAACGGCATGCGCGGCCTCGCCCACCGCCTCCGACATCGTTGGGTGGGCGTGAACAGTGCGAATCAGCTCTTCAACGGTGCTTTCCAGGCGGAGGGCCACCGTCGCTTCGGCGACGAGCTCAGTCGAGCGCGGCCCGATCATGTGAATGCCGAGCAGTTCGTCGTTTTTCTTCTCGGCGACGATCTTCACGAACCCTTCGGTCTCGTTCGCCATCTTCGCGCGGCCGAGGACCCCGAAGGGGAACGTGCCAATCCGCACGTCGTAGCCCCGCTCCAGCGCCTCACGTTCGGTCAGCCCCACACTGCCGATCTCTGGATCGCAGTAGGTACATCCGGGCACGTGATCGTAGTTCAGCGGCCGCGTCGCGTGTCCGGCGATTCGTTCCGCCGCGATGATCCCTTCGGCTGACGACACGTGCGCGAGCTGCGGATGGCCGGGTGTGCCGAGCGTCACGACGTCGCCGACGGCGGAAATGCCGGGTACCGTGGTCCGAAAGAGCGGATCCACCTTGATGTAGCCCGTTTCCATCTGCAGACCGCCGCGCTCGGCCTCGAGTCCCGCGGTCACCGGACCGCGTCCCGTCGCCACGAGCAGGTAGTCCGCCCGGATGCGCTGCGACGTGCCGTCGGCGAGACGCGCATCGATGTCGACACCGTCGGCGTCTGCCTTCGCGCCGGTCACCTTCGCCCCGGTGTGGCAGGTGATGCCCTGTTTGCGGAAGGCCTTCTCCAGCTCTGCGGAGATCGCTTCGTCTTCAATCGGCACCAGCCGCGGCAACAGCTCGAGTATCGTCACCTCGCTGCCGAAGCGGCGGAAGATCGACGCGAACTCCACGCCGACGGCACCGCTTCCCATGATCGCGATCGACTTCGGCACTTCCTTCAGATGGATTGCTTCGTCGCTGGTGATGATCCGCGCTCGATCGATCTCCACGCCGGGCACGCTCCTCGGCATCGAGCCGGTGGCGACGATGATTTCCCTGGTCGCGCGCAGCGATTGCGCATCGCCCTCGAATACCTCCACGCCGCCGTTGCCCGTCAGACGCGCGGTGCCTTTGATCCACTCGATCTTGTTCTTCTTGAACAGATATTCGATCCCCTTGACGAGCCCGCCCACGATCCGATCCTTGCGGGATTGCACCTGCGCCATGTCGATGGCGACGGCCGACGGGTCGCCGATCGTCACGCCCCATTCCCTGGCTTGCCGCACGATCTTCAGTGCGTGCGCGTGCTCGAGCAGGGCCTTGGTCGGAATGCATCCCCACAGGAGGCACGTGCCGCCGAGCGCCTTCTGTCTCTCGACGACGGCTACTTTGAGTCCCAGTTGGGCGCCGCGAATGGCGGCGACGTACCCGCCCGTTCCGGCGCCGATCACAATGAGGTCGTACTCGTGTGCCACGCGTGCCTCGCGGATGGAAGGCGGGCCGGGCCCGCGGAGGGTCGCTTCAGCGTTTCAAGGAAGACAGGGGAACGAAGGCCGCCGCCCCCGCTGGCAGCGTCGTGGCGGCCGGCGCGTTCGATGTGCCGTCCGACTCGAGCCGGTTCACGCGAGCCTGCAGTTGTCCGAGCTCGTAACGCAGGTCCCAATAGGACTCCTGCATCCGTTCGAGCCGCTTTGCGGTCCGCCGCGCCCGGACGATGGCAACCCCAGCTACGAGCCAGGCCGCAGCCGCGAGCACCCACTGCATGATCAAGAGGCCGTACCTTATCCAACGGATTGTCAGGGTGTCAAGGCAGCCGCCGCCGGATGCTCAACCGTACTTGAATTCGACCTGCCCGCCTGAGACAATGGCGCCGTTCGGTTTTTTCCCACACGGCGATGACCCACAAGCCCAAGACCGTCCTCGTCGTCGACGACGACGAAGGGATGCGCGATACGCTGACGGCGATTCTGAAGCGCGATTACCGGGTCCTCCGAGTCGCCAGCGGCGAGGCCGCCCTGCCGGTCCTCAATCGGGAGGAAGTCGACCTCATCATGCTCGACGTCCGGCTGCCGGGCATCAGTGGCTTCGAAGTCCTGCGCATCGTCAAGGAGAACTACAGTCTGATCGAGGTCCTGATGATCTCGGCGATCAACGACATCGAGACCGCCGTGCAGGCGATCAAGCACGGGGCCTACCACTACATCACCAAGGATTTCGATTACGACCAGCTGCGCTCGCTCGTCAACAACGCCAGCGAGCGGCAGAATCTGAATCGTCAGGTCCTCACGCTCTCGGCGCAGGTCGCCGACCAATCCGAACGGGAATTCATCGTCGGACCGAGCAAGATGACGCGCGACATCGTCGACCTCGTGCAGAAAATCGCGAAGCTGTCGGCGACGGTCCTGATCCTGGGCGAGAGCGGCACGGGCAAGGAACTGCTCGCGCGACTCATTCATCGTGAAGCCGGCGAACCCGAGGCGCCGTTCATCGCCGTGAACCTCGCGGCCATTCCCCGCGAACTGACCGAGAGCACGCTGTTTGGCCACGAACGCGGAGCCTTCACCGGCGCGCACCGCCAGCAACTCGGCAAGTTCGAACTGGCGTCCAACGGCACCCTCTTTCTCGATGAGATCGGCGACCTGCGACTGGATCTGCAGGCGAAACTGCTGCGGGCCATTCAGGAGGGCGAAATCGAGCGGGTGGGCGGCAACAAACGAATCAAGACGGAGTTCCGTCTGATCGCCGCCACCAACATCGAGCTCGACAAGGCCGTGAAGGAGGGGCGCTTCCGCGAAGACCTCTACTACCGAATCAACGTCATCCCGATCAAACTGCCGCCGCTGCGCGAGCGCTCCGAGGACGTCCCACAGCTCGCCACGTTTTTTCTTCGCCGTTACAACACCCGGTTCCACAAGAACATCAGCGGCATCTCGGATTCGACCATGGAGATGCTGAGGAAGTACTGGTGGCCGGGCAACATCAGGGAGCTGGAAAACCTGATCGAGCGCCTCGTCGCGGTCAGCGACAAGGAATACATCGCCGAAGAAGACCTGCCGCTCGAATTCCAGTTCGCCCAGCTCGAGCCGAAAGGGGCGCGGGGCGCGAACCTGTTCGAGGAAGCGACCAACACGTTCGAGCGCAATTTCATCCTGCGAGGCCTGGAGAAATGCGGCTGGAGCGTGACCGGCACGGCTGAATACCTCGGGATACCGCTCAGCACGCTGAAGTACAAGATGGACAAGCTCGCCGTGCGACAAATCGCCAAGCGCCTTCGCGGCGCCTGAGGCCCAGCTAAGTACTTGGCCGACGGCCAAGCCATTGACCTATCCCGCTAATTCGCTGATATTTCACGGTTAACCGGAGGGGACCCGCGTCGATTCATTCGCGGCGGGCAACCGGTTGCCCCTGAGCGGCGCCAGGTGCTGGGCGGGAACGACGAACGATCGCAGGAAATGCACGATTGGTGAGCACATTCTGCAACATGGCATCGGCGTCCCATTTTGGACCATCGGTTGCTACTTCAGGTCACCGAGACAGTCTGCTCGCGTCACGAAAGACTTTCCGGAGCATCCGATCGAACCTTCCATGACACCAACGGTGCAATCGTCGTTGTTCAACCTTCGAGTGCCGCTGACTGACCGCAGCGACGTGTTCCTGATGAACACGCTCACCGACGCCCAACTCATCGTCTCGTCCGACGTGGCGTCGCTGCTCGATCGCGCCGACACCGACGTGGGCGTCTCACTGCTCGATTTCAGGGAAGACGAGATCTCCGCGCTCGAGACACTCCGCGACAACGGGTTCGTCGTCGCCGACCGCCGTGCCGAAAGGCAGGAAGTCGATCGCTTCTTCACGCGGGTCAAGAGCGACACCGGCGAATTGCACATCACCGTGCTCACGACGCTGCAGTGCAACTTCGCGTGCGACTACTGCTTCCAGGGCGATCACGGGGACTACAACAAGTTTGCAGAGAAGATGACGCTCGACACCGCCGTTCGGGTGGCCGACTGGATCGAACGCGAGCTGGATCGCGTGCACCCCGAACGCTTCACGCTGATGCTGTTCGGCGGGGAACCGCTGCTGAATCTTCCCGTCGCCTATTACCTCGGCGAACGCTTGTGGCACGCGACGCGCGAGCGCGGAGTCGAGATGAGCATCAACATCATCTCCAACGGCCTGCTGCTCACGCCGGAGGTGGTCGACCGGCTGCTGCCCTTCGGCCTGAGCGGCATCAAGATCACGCTCGACGGCGATCGTGAGGCGCACAACCGGATGCGCCCGCTGCGCGGCGGCCAGGGCACGTTCGACCGGATCATCGAGAACGTCCGGCGCGTGGCGGGCCGCGTCCGGATCGGGATCGGCGGCAACTTCGACGAGAGCTCCGCCAGCAGCTTTCCGGCCCTGCTTGATTTTCTCAGCGAACAGGAGTTCGCCGACAAGCTGGTCAAGGTCAACTTCAAGCCGGTGATTCGGACCGAGATCCAGGCGCCCAAAGGCATGCTCACGCTGACGCCGGTCGACGGCAACGGCAAGCCGCTCGGCGGCACGTGCATGACCGCGGTGGGCAACGGATCCCTCGGCGGGTCGGCGTGCGATTCCTGCGGCTTTGCGGACGAGCAGATGACGTTTCTGCGCGAGGAGACAAAACGTCATGGATTCCCGACGCACGACGGCGTGCACAATGGACCCTGCCACGTGCACATGCAGCACGCGCACACCATCGGGCCGGAAGGATCGCTCTACGCGTGTCCGGGGTTCACGGGCGACCTGGGGCAGTCCACCGGACACATCGACGATCGCCGCGACGCGCGGCGCGAGGAGATGCGCGGCAAGTTCGATCGACTGAATCCGTGGAAGGAATGCGGAGACTGTGCGTTTATCCCGGTCTGCGCGGGGGGGTGCCTGGTGGCATCCCACACGCAGCTTGGCGACATGAACCTGCCGACATGTCACAAGAGAAGCTTCGAATCGGCAGTCATCGCGCTGGCACATGACGTGGCCAGCGCTTGTTAGGAGATTACAATGAAGATTAAAGTTGTGAAGCAGGGCTCTTTCAACGCGCGGCCGGTCCCGGGATGCCCTTTCCTCGTTGACGAAGACGGGCTGCAGAATCCAAAGAAGTAGCGCATGCACGTATGTGGAAGATCAGGGGGATAGCCGGACGTGACGCGTCCCTGGGTGGACGTGTCGCGTCAGTCGCCGTCCTCTTGATCGTCACCACCTCGTGTGGCGGCCGTGTCGCCAAGACCGCCACAGCCGAGCTCACCACCCTCACGATTGGATTCGGTCTCGTGGCGGGGACGACTCCGGAAATCGGGATTCAGCAGGTCGCCAGAAGCCTCGCGCTCGAGGATCTGACGAGCGTGTCGGTCGACGGCACGGCGCTGGCCAAACTCGCCGAGAGCTGGTCGGCGTCGGCTGATGGCCTGCGCCTGGTGGTGCACCTTCGGCCGGCCGCGACATTTCACAGCGGCAAGCCCGCCGACGCCGAGGCCGTCCGCCGGGTTCTTCAGCGTCAGTTGCCCTCGAGGCTTGGCGCGGCGTTCGAAGACGTCGCGGACATTCGCGCCACGAGCGACCGCGAGATCGAGATCACGCTGCGGCGTCGCTCGTCGTTCGTGCTCGACGCGTTTGGCGATACCGCCATCCGCGAGGCCCAGGGCGATTTGTCAGGTACCGGCCCGTTCTACGTGACGAACAACACCGGCACCGAGATCGAGATGCGCGCGAACGAGCGGTACTACGCCGGAAAGCCCGCGATCGATCGCATCGTCATCAAGCCGTTTACGTCGCTCAGGGCGGCGTGGGCCGAGATGCTCCGCGGCCGGGTCGACATGCTGTACGATGTCGGCGTCGATGCCCTCGATTCGCTCGCGTCGTCGAGCGAGGTCAACGTCTTTACCTTCCAGCGCGGCGGCTTCGCGTACCTCGTGCTCCTGAACGTCAGGAAACCTCCGTTGAATGACGCCGGCTTCCGGCGCGAGTTGAATGCCGCCATCGATCGGCGCGCCCTGCTCGACGAAGTCTGGGCCGGTCACGGCGCAAGCGCTGACGGCCCGGTGCCCCCCCGTCATTGGGCCTATCGCCCGGACCTGCCTCGTTTCGCGTATAAACCGGTGCCGCCGGGTCCGGCGGCCCGTCTGCGACGGTTCACGTGTCTTCTTCTCGATCCTTCGCACGAGCGGCTCGCCCTCCTCGTCCAGCGGCAATTGCAGGGGATTGGCGTCGACGTCGACTTCAAGTTCGTGTCGGCGGAACAGGGGGTCGCGCAGATCAGGAGCGGCGACTTCGACGCGGTTCTGCTCGACTACGCTCAGGGACCGGGCCTGGTCCGGCAGTACCTGAACTGGTATTCCGGCGCGCCGAACAACCTGGGCGGGTACAGCAGCAAAGCGGTGGATGCCGCGCTCGACAACATGCGGTTCGCCGCCGACGACCAGGCCTACAAGACGGCCGTCGCCGCGTTCCAGACCGCGATCGTCGGCGACCCGCCGGCCATCTTTCTCACGTGGCGCGAGCGCGCACGCGCGGTCAGCAGGCGATTTCATGTGCCGGCCGTGCCGCCGGGAACAGACGTCTTCACCACCGTGCGGTCCTGGACCCCGGTCGCAAGAGTTGGAGCAGTGAGCACGAACTGAACACTTCGAGATGGCGCTCAGAATCCGGCACATCGCGATCCGGTTCGCGCTGCTGCTTGCCATCGCAGCGGTCGTGCCGCTCCTCCTCTATGGAATCGTCTCGCTCCTCTCCCTCCAGCGAGGCACACGCGACTCGGTCGTCACCGGCAATCAGAACGTTGCCACGCGCGCGGCCGAGGAGATCCGCCGCTATGTCACGACCAACGCCCAGTTGCTGAAGGCCCTCGCCGCTGATCTGCAGGAAACCGGACTGCAGCCGTGGCAGCAAGAGCGGATCCTCAAAAACTACGTTCTCAGGTTCCGCGAGTTTCACGAGATCACGCTCTTCGACGAGTCCGGCGGCGTCGTGGCCACGAGCCGCATCGGCGCGCCACGGTTGCAGATCCCCAGAGATCCGGCGTTGACCGTCGACGGCGTCGACATGTCGCCAATCACGATCGACAACGACCTGTTGCCGACGGCCGTCTTCGGCGTTCATCTGACGCGACTGAGCCAGCCTGCCGGATGGCTGACCGGCGAGTTCAGCCTGGAAGAGATGTGGCGCATGGTCGACCGGATCCGGATCGGCGATCACGGATTCGCGATGGTGGTGGCGCCCAACGGCGAGCTGATTGCCCACGGCGATCCGGACAAGAAGGCTCTGGTCGCGCTGGCCCGCAACATGGCGGACCATCCTCTGATGCCGCCGGTCCGCTCGTCGAAGGAGGGCACGCCGGTCTCGAACGATTACGACGATGAAGGCACGCGGAAGCTCGGCGTCGCCATCCGCGTGCCTCCGCTCGAATGGACGGTCATCGTCGAGCAGCCGACGTCGGAAGCGTATGCGAACGCCGCGCGGCTCCAGCGGCAACTCTACGGGATGATCGCCGCGGCGTTGTTCATCATCGGGGCAGTCGGCTATTTCTTCGGCCGATCGTTCATCAGGCCCATTCTCGTATTGAAACGGGGCACCCAGGCCGTCGCGTCCGGTCTGCTCGACACGCGTGTCGATATCCGGACCGGCGACGAGTTCTCCGACCTGGGGGACGCCTTCAACACGATGGCCAAACGGCTCATCGATCTGCAGGAGAACGTCAAGCGTCAGGAGCGCCAGGCCGTGATCGGCAGAATGGTCGCCGGGCTGGTGCACGACCTGGCCCATCCGATCCAGAACCTCGGCAACAGCTCGCGCCTGATCGCGCGGGAAGACATGGATGCCGAGTCGCGCCAGTCGATTCGCGCCACGATCGAGCGCGAGCTCGAGATTCTCAAGCGCTTCATGGACGACCTGCGCAACGTCGTCAAGCCACGGCCGGTTGAAAAGTTCCCGCTGGACGTCAACGCGTCACTGTCCGAGATCGTAGAGCCGCTGCGGATTGAGGGCGAGCGCGTCGGCGTCACCCTCGAAGCACGGTACGCCTCGGAAGCGCTGGTGATCGATGCCGACCGATTCGCCCTCGGCCGCGTCTATCGCAATCTGATTACCAACGCGATTCAGGCCACGCAGCCGGGCGGCAGCGTGACCGTCACGACCGCGCGCCGGGACGATCAAGTGGAAATCTGCGTCGCGGACACCGGCTCCGGTATCGCGCCCGAGCGGCTCGCGCAGATCTTCGACGATTTCGTCACGACCAAGCGCCGCGGATTGGGCCTGGGCCTGGCGATTTCCAAACGCATCGTGGAGCAGCTCGACGGCACGATTGTCGTCGAGAGCGAGCTTGGACGCGGGACCGCGTTCACATTGCGGTTCAAGGCCCGTGACGAGCCCATCGTCCAGGCGGCCGCCAGCTGAAGGAAAAACGAGGTGACGTGTGATTCGGACGCTGCTGAAATCGGACGCGCTGGTCATCGACAATCGGACGTTCCCGATCCGCTATTTCGAGCTGCGCACGCTGAGCGGCGCGCGGCGCTACAGCGTTGAGATTCTGCTCGCCCCGGGGGATCGCATCATCCTGGACGATGATTCGCTGACCAACCTCGAGGCGCGGACCCCCGGCCTGGTGCCGGCGACGCTATACAGTCGAATGCTGGCGGGTCGAGCGACGGCCGCCTGAAGGAGACAGCCCCGCCGGAAGCGCGCAACGGCGGTCCTGCCGCCGCTGCGCCGTCTCTCACTCGTGAGGATCTGTTGAAGGGGCGTGATTCGGGAGCCGCGGTGCGGCTACTTCCGTGGCAGCACGGCGTCTTTCAGCTGCTTCGCAATGCGCGCCTTCACCACCGTTTTCGCGGGAATCTTGATCGCTTCACCGGTCGCGGGATTGCGGCCCATCCGGGCCTTCCGCTTCTGCACCACGAGCTTCACCATCCCGGGCAGCACGAACTCACCCGAGCGCTTCAGCTCTTTTTCCGCGAGCGCCGTCAGCTCATCGAAGTATTCACGGGCCTGCGTCCGCTTGACCTCGAACTTCTCGGCGAAGTGCGAAAAGAGCTCTGATTTGCCCATCCTGCGGGCGTCTGCCATTGAATCCCCCTCATCGCGTTGCGCGCGTGATCCACACCGTCGATCACTGCGCGCGCAGCTTGATCACGGTTTGCGCGATCAAAACGCCGTATCCTAGCGCGCGACCTGCGGAGTGTCAATCAGCAGGCGCCTGAAAACCAGCGAATTTCCGGCACGGAATGCTAGAATTTTTCGATCATGTCAAGCTCGACGATTGAGACGTTTCCCAACCCTCGACCCGAGCGCGATTACGAGATCGTCATTGACTGTCCCGAGTTCACTTCGCTGTGCCCCAAAACCGGGCTGCCTGACTTCGGCGAGATTCGGATTACCTACGTGCCCGATGCGCGCTGTATCGAACTGAAATCGCTGAAGTACTACATCGTCGCGTTCAGGAACCGCGGCATCTTCTACGAGCACGTCACCAACGAGATCCTCGACGATCTCGTCGCCGCGATCCACCCGCGCCGGATGACCGTCGTCGGCGATTTCTCCGTCCGCGGCGGCATCAAGACAGTGGTCACGGCGGCGTACGAAAGTGCAAAGGCAAAAGGCAAAAGGCAAAAGGCGGAAGGCAAAAGGCAAAAGTGACTCGTGCCGCCTGTCGCCGTGCGCGTCTGCTCGTTGCCTCGCTGGCGCTCGCACGGGCGCTCACCCCGACGACGGCCGTCGCACAGGTGCCGGCGCCGGATGCACATTTCGGCTTCCGGATGGGTACCGACAGGCAGCTCGCCGGCGCGGAGGACATCGAGAAGTACTTCGAGCTGGTCGCGGCACGAAGCAACCGCGTCAAGGTGGTCGACATCGGCCGCACGACCGAGGGGCGCCGAACGATCGCCGCCATCGTCAGCGCTCCCGAGAACATCGAGAATTTGAGCGAGATTCGCGCCGTCAATCAGCGGCTGGCCGATCCGCGCACGATTTCCCCCGAAGAGGCGCGACGGCTCACCGCTACGCATACGGCGATCGTCGCGATTGGCGCCAGCATTCACGCCTCGGAAATCGGCGCGAGCCAGGCCGCCAGCGAGCTCCTCTACTCGCTCGTCACGTCGAACGAGCCCGGGACGCTCGACGTCTTGCGGCACATCGTCCTTATCCTGATCCCGTCGCTCAATCCGGATGGACATCGGCTGGTGGTCGATTGGTACGACCGGACGAAGAACACCTCGTTTGAAGGCGCCCGGATGCCGTGGCTGTACCACAAGTACGCCGGCCACGACATCAATCGCGACGCGTTCATGATGAATCTGCAGGAGAGCCGCAATCTCTCGCACTTTTTCTACACCGAGTGGCACCCACAGATCTTCCTGAGCATGCACCAGATGGCCAGCGACGGCCCGCGCATGTTCGTGCCGCCGACCGCCGATCCCATCGATCGCAACTACGACCCGATCATCTGGCGGGAAGCGTCGCTGCTCGGCGGCGCAATGGCGCTGGAGCTCCAGCACGACGGTCGCGCGGGCGTCATGTCGAACGCGATGTACGACTACTTCTGGCCCGGCTACGAAGACTCGGCTCCGCTCGGCCACAACACGGTCTGTCTGCTGACGGAAGTTGCCGGCGTACGCCTGGCAACCCCGATCACGGTTACGGCGGCAGACTTGAAATCCCCGGGCGGCCTGGCTCCCATCACGCCGCTGGTCACCTTTCCCGATCCGTGGCCGGGCGGTCGATGGTCGCTCCGCGACATCGTCGATTACGACTTGAGCGCGGCGCGCGGTCTGCTTTACGCGGTAGCCGCGTATCGCGAGCGCATTGTCGGCAACTTCTACGACATGGGCGCCCGCGCCGTCGCAGCCGGTCAACGCGGCGGCCCTTTTGCGTTCGTCCTGCCCGGCGATCAGCACGATCCGCGCGCCGCCGCAAAACTCGAGGAACTGCTGCTCCAGGGCGGCATCGAAATCCATCGGGCGCTCGAACCCTTCCAGGCCGGCAACGGCTCGTACCCGGCGGGCACCGACATCATCCTGCTCGCTCAGCCATACCGCGCCTACGTGAAGACGCTGCTCGAGCGGCAGGACTATCCAGGGCGGCGCCCATCGCGCACCGAGCCGGCGGAACGGCCGTACGACGTCGCCGGCTGGACGCTGCCAGCGCAGATGGGGGTCGACGTCCACGCGATCGATCGGCCGTTCGAGGTGCCGGTAACCTCGCGCGTGAGCGCTGCCGCGATTCGGCCCAACCGCGTGTGGGGGGAACGGAAACCGTCGTATTACGTGATCGACGCGCCCGGAAACAGCGGCGCTCTGGCCATCAATCGGCTGGTCGCCGCCGGAGCGAACGTATCGTGGACGGCGAGCGCTCTGGAGATCGACGGCTACACGTACGCACCGGGATCGCTGGTCGTGGCGAGCACCAAATCTCTGCCGCCGCTGGTGGAGGCGGTGGCCGCGCAGCTCGGGTTGCGTGCGACCGGCACGAAAAGGAAACCGGCGGTGGATACGACGGCGCTTGCTGCGAAACGGATCGGATTGTACAAACCGTGGCTTGATAATGCGGACGAAGGATGGACGCGGTGGCTGCTCGAGCAATACGAGTTCCGATACAACACGATCTCTGATTCGCAGGCTCGCGCCGGTGATCTTCGACGTCAGTACGACGCGATCATTCTGCCGTCCGCGTCATCGGATCAACTGATCTCCGGCAATTCATCGGGTGATGCGCCTGCTGAGTACGTGGGCGGCCTGGGGGAAACCGGGGTCGCCGCCTTGAAGGCCTTTGTCGAAGCGGGCGGCACGCTGATTTGCCTCGATCAGGCGTGCGCGCTCGCCATTGTCGAGCTCAAGCTGCCCCTTCGCGACGTGGCACATGACGCGAGCAGTGACGACTTCTATTGTCCTGGATCGATTCTCAGAGTCGATCTCGAGCCTCGACAACCCGTCGCGTACGGCATGGAACCTCACACCGCCGGATTCTTCGCGTTCAGCTCGGCGTACGAGATCACCGGAGCGAGCGGCAGCGCGCGAGTCATCGCCCGCTACGGATCGAAGGATCTGCTGGTCAGCGGCTGGCTGGAGGGTGAACAGGTGATTGCGAGCCGCCCCGCCGCCGTCGAAGTCGCCGTCGGCCTGGGCCGGGTGGTACTGCTTGGTTTTCCCGTCCAGCACCGGGCGCAATCGCTCGCAACCTTCCGTCTGCTGTTCAACGCCATCTTTACGGCACGTTAGGCGAACCTCGCAAGGTCCCACCCTACGCATGGCCCGGCGGTCACCTCTCTCGCCGACTCGATCGATCCCGCTCGTTGAGTGCGCAACCACTTCAGGGCGCTCTGGAACTCGCGCCAGGCATCGCTCACACCGGGTTCACATGCGACACGCGCCGCGACGCCGTGCAGGTCAGGAGACCTATGTCTCGAGGGCCGCTCGCCGTTCCTCGAACCCTATGCGTTTTGGTCTGCGCGGTGATCAGGTGACTCCGTTTGATGCGGGAATCGATTGGCCGCACGAGATCGACGGCGTGAAGATGGAGCACGATTGCACCTGGAGGAAGTCGGCGTACTGGATTAGCATGCTGCCCGTCCGTTTCGGTCCCGGCGGTGAAGACGCGGACGGCCTTCCCGTCGGGATGCAGATTGTCGTCCGTCATGGAAACGATCGCGGCGTGCCGCAGATCGCAGTGGAGCAAGCGTTGTGAGAAAACTCGCTGGTTTTTTGGTGGCGTTCGGTGTTGTTGGGTTGTCCGCGCAGCAGCCGGCGCCGCAGCGCACCGTTTCCGACTTCTTCAACGAGTTGACGGCCGAGTGGATGCGCGCGAATCCGAATCTGGCCGCGTCGAGCCGGTACTTCACCGGAGCGGAGCAGGACGCGTTCGAGCAACAACTGTCTCCGGAGACGCCCGAGTTCCGGAAGGCGCGTGCCGCGCTCGCTCAAAAGGGGCTGGATGAGCTCGCCAGGTTCGATCGCGCGCGCATGTCGGAGGCCGATCGCGTGTCGGCCGACCTGATGCAGTGGCAGCTTGCGATCCAGGCCGAGGCCGAGAACTACCGCGACTTCGTGTTTCCGCTCGAGCAGTTCGGTGGCGCCAACGTCAATCTACCGAACACGCTCATCGTCAATCATCCACTGAACAGCGAAAAAGACGCCGTGCACTACATCACGCGGCTCGGTTTGGTGAGTACGCGAATGGACGAAGCCATCGAGGACGCCCGCGCTCACGCCGCGAAGAACATGGTTCCGCCGGATTTCATCATCCGGGCCACCATCGCGCAGATGCGGCAGTTCATCAACACCCAGCCGGCGAAGAACCCCTTCGTCGCGACGTTTGATCAACGGCTCGCGGCGTCCAAGGCCGTCCCTGACGCGCGGCGCGAGGAACTGCGTGCGCAAGCCGAGCAAGTCGTTGCCGCGCAGGTCTATCCGGCGTGGAAACGCGCGATCGCGGTGCTGCAGCCGCTCGTCTCGAAGACCACAGGCGATGCTGGGCTGTGGCGGTTCAAGGGCGGAAGCGACGCCTACGCGTTCGCGTTGCGGCGGTATACGACGACGAACCTCAGCGCGGATCAGATTCACGAGATCGGGCTGAAGCGAGTGGCCGAGCTCGAAAAGCAGATGGACGACGTCTTCCGCCAAGTCGGACGCACGCAGGGATCGATCAACCAGCGCATCGAGCAGCTGAAGAAGGAGCAGGCGTACCCGCTTACCGAAGAGGGACGCACACAGCTCATCAACGATGCGAACGCGATCGTCCGCGACGCGGAGAAGCGCGCGGCCGCGCAGTTCGATCGCACGCCGGAGGCGCCGGTCGAGGCGCGGCCGTTCCCGCGCTTTCGTGAAGCGAACGCCGCCGCCAACTATACGCAGCCTTCGGCTGACGGTTCGCGTCCAGGCATTGTGCAGATTCCGCTTCGTCCGGAGCGCATGACGAAGTTCGGGCTGCGAACGCTGCTCTATCACGAGGGCGTTCCCGGGCATCATTTCCAGATCGCGCTCGAGCAGGAGAATCGAGCGCAGCCGCGGTTCCGGCGCGTGCGCGCGTTCGGTATCATCTCAGCGCTCAACGAAGGCTGGGGACTGTACGCCGAGCGCCTTGCCGCGGAATCGGATTGGTACAAGGACGATCCCATCGGTCTGCTGGGCCAACTGAACGACGAGCTCTTTCGTGCACGCCGTCTCGTGGTCGACACCGGCATCCACGCCAAGCACTGGACGCGGCAACAGGCGATCGACTACGGCATCGAAGCAAGCGAGATCGAACGTTACGTCGTGAATCCGGGGCAGGCGTGCTCGTACCTGATCGGCGAGCTGAAGCTGCTCGAACTCCGCGACAAGGCGAAGAAGGCGCTCGGCGTCCAATTCAACATCCGCGAATTCCACAACGCCGTGCTCGGAGCGGGAACGCTGCCGCTCGACCTCGTCGAGAAGCAGGTCGACGCGTATCTCCGGACCGCGACGGTCGTCGCGTCACTGCCGAAAGGCGAGCAGGTGGTGCCCGTGTACCACGAACCGCATCACCGCATGCTCTTCGCGTATGGCACGACGCGGATTCTCGAGGGACAGGTGCCGCCCGGCGACACCTCGTGGTATCACGTGCATGCGGAGCCGATTGTCTACATCACGCTGAGTACGTCGGCGCAGCGTACGCAGGTACTTGGCGAAGAGTGGGGCCGCGGCCGCGGTGAAGGTGTGGCGCCCCAGGCCGCAGGAGGCCGCGGCGGAGCGCCGGCCGGCGGAGGACGCGGCGCGACTCCGAATGCCGGCGGGCCGCCGCTCCTGCGCGCGACGAGCACGACGAGCTACTACGACCAGCCTGTCACACACAGAATCATGAACGCCGGCGATCGGCTGTTCCGCTTCATGGTGGTGATGAATTCGTCGGCTGGCGACGAAAGCGGCGCCACGCCTGCAGATGACGGATTCACAGCGATGCCGGAGCTCTCGAACCGCTGGTTCCGTGCCTACCGCATCAAGCTCGCGCCGGGTCAGTCGACGGATGTGCATCGTCATTCGACGGAGTCGGTGCTTGTGCAAGTCTCCGATGGTCAGGCGTTGGCGACAGGACCGATGGCGTGGGACCTGGGCGAGCAGGGCCGATGGGCATGGTTTGACGGCGGAAAGGACCATCAGATTAAGAACGTCGGCACGGTTCCGTTTGAAGCGATCGAAGTCGAAGTCCGCCGTCCGACGAGGCACTGAGATTGAAGATTCGCCGATGAAGAACCCGCGGGCGATCCGATAGTTCTTCCAGACGTTTTCGACGTTTCTCGGTGTGCCTGGGATGGACCTCGAGGACCTCTTCGTGGAGCCGCGATTCCGCCGACTCGGCATCGGGACGTGCTGCTGAAGCATCTTGCCGGCATCGCCGTGGCGCCCCGCTATGGGTAATTCGAGGCGGTCGCCGCTGGATCAGTGGACAGCGTTTCGACTGACGGGCGACTCGCTGCGCCAGCTCGCCGACCGCGGTGGCGTCCTCCGACGATAAGCGAAGAGAGCACGGCCGCGACCGTTGTCCATTCGAGCGGCTCACTCACGACCTGCACCCGCCCGGCAGCGATCGCCTGGCAGATTGCCTCTGGATTTCGATCCGCGTCCACCAAGCTGTACGTCGTCCCAAGCTGGCGCAGTCGATGGATGTCGCCGTTGCCGACAATCGGCTTGCCGCGTGCCCGGGCCCACCGCTCGGCGCGAAGGTTGAAATCGACGCTCCGGGTGAACATCGCGTTGCGCTCGACGGCGTCGAACAGCTGGACGTGCCGATCGAGATCGCCCCACAACGATGTGGACGCCGGATAGTACGGGTGTGGCGCGACGATCAACCCCGGCGAGCGGCGTTTCAGGGAGGCGAGATCGTCGAACGTCCGGACGTCGTCTGTGCCTCGCTCGAAGTTGAGCAGCAGGACGTGCTTGCCCTCGATCGTCCGTTCCACTCCAGGAATGAGAACGATGTTGCGCTCCGCAGCGTACGGCTGCCACGGCTGCGGATCGAGCTGCTGATTATGGAGCGTGACGGCCAGCGCGTCGAAACCGAGCGCCGCGGCGCGATCGATGAGGTCGCGCGTCGAGTGCGGGATCCGGTCGACGGGATCGTCGGCTGTATGCGCATGGAGTTCGACTTTCAGCATCCGGCGTCCATGATCGCACGTCTGACGATGGATTCTCGACGTTGTGAAAACCTGTGCAGGGCCGTGCCACGCCTGCCCGAGCTCGCCGACCGCGGTTAACACCTCGGCGGCGTGGCCGTCCACCTTGACGTTGTCCCAGCGCTTCGCCACCTTGCTGTGTCGAACCCGGGCGGCGTGGATCCCGGCGGGATTGCTTGATGAGCCGCGATATGCACGCGCAAACGACAGTCCTGGACCCGGCGCCCCTGGCATCGTCATTGCCAATCAGCACGACCGATCCATCGGCTTTCGAGCGATTCCGCGGCGTTTGCGCGATCGCGCGGCATTTATTCAGAACAGGACGACCGGCAGGACGTGCAAATTCCGCGATCGATCCAGAACGGGGATCTCGTCGAGATTCGTCGCCAACGCTGGCGCGTCGTCGACGTCCGGCCGTACGAACGCTGTCAGATGCTGACGCTGGCGGGGACCGGGGCGATGAATCTTGGCCGTCGGCAGTGTTTTCTGCTGCCCTTCGACACCGTCTTGCCCGTGGATCGCTCCCGCGCATTACGACGCGTGCGGCCGCGCCGCTGGCGCCGCGCCTGTCGCGCGCTTCTCGCGGGTTGGTCTCCCCCCGGTGGATTGCGCGCGGCTCGCGCCGCTCACATCGATCTGCTGCCGCACCAGTTGGAGCCCGCGTTGGCCGTGGTCCGCGGGCTCGGTACGCGGCTGCTCCTGGCCGACGATGTGGGCCTCGGCAAGACGATTCAGGCAGGGCTGGTGATTACGGAGTTGCAGGCGCGCGGCATGGCCGACCGCGTGTTAATCGCCACGCCAGCCGGACTCCGCGATCAATGGCTCGCCGAGCTGCAGGAGCGCTTCGGCATCGACGCCACGATCGCCGATTCCCGCGAGATGCGGCGGCGAACAGCCACTCTGCCGGCCGGTTTCAATCCTTGGATCACGGTCCGGTGTGCAGTCACCTCCGTCGACTACGTGAAGCGGCCCGAGATCCTGCATTCCGTACGTTCGTGCCGGTGGGACGTGGTGGTCGTCGACGAAGCGCACGGTGTCGGACCGGACAGCGATCGATATGCGGCGATCTCAGCCCTCGCGGCACGGGCGCCGTACGTGCTGCTGCTGACCGCGACGCCGCACAATGGCGATTCGCGCGCGTTCCGGTCGCTCGGCGACATCGGCGCACATCGCGATCCGCTGCTGGTATTCCGAAGGACGAAAGCCGATGTCCATCTCGGTACCGTCCGGCATATCCACAAGCTTCAGATCAGGCCGAGCAGTCATGAGGCGCGCATGCACGCGTTGCTTGGCGCATTCTCGACCGCGGTGCGCTCCGAGCACGATTCCGCGGACGCGTGGCTCGCGCTTTCGGTTCTTCACAAGCGGGCGTTCTCAAGCGCCCGTTCGCTCGAGCTGACCGTCGCCCGCCGGCTCGCCACGCTGGCGCCGGAACACGCCGGCGCCGGGCGACAGCTGGCTTTCGAACTGACCGATGGCGGCGGCGAGCTCGATGGAAGGGATGAACCGCCCGATGATCTCGCCGGCCTGGCGCTTGCCGACGGGCGCCGCGAGCGGCGGCTGCTTCAGGCCCTGCTGGAGGCCGCGCGCGTCTCGTCCGGCCGCGAATCGAAGATCGCGGCGATTCGGCGGTTGCTCGCTCGAATCGCGGAGCCGGTCGTCGTGTTCACTGAGTTTCGCGACACGCTGCGTCACCTGCGTTCCGGACTCGCCCTGCCGGTCGCGATCCTGCACGGCGGGTTGTCGCGCCCGGAGCGCGCGGCGGCGCTGGACGACTTCGTCAACGGCAGGCGCCGAATCCTCCTCGCCACCGACGCCGCCGGTGAAGGATTGAACCTTCACCAACGCTGCCGGACCGTCATCAACCTCGAGCTGCCGTGGAACCCGATGCGTCTCGAGCAGCGGATCGGCCGCGTCGATCGCATCGGTCAGCGCCGATCGGTCCATGTGTTCCATCTGATCGGCCGGGGCACGGGGGAGGGGCGTGTCCTGGAACGGCTGAAAGCCCGGATCGCGCGCGCGCGCACCGACATTCCGGCGGCGGATCCGATCCAGGACGAATGCGCGACCGCACGGTTCGTGATCGACCGAGAGGGTGAAGATCCGACAGCTTCCGAACCGGAAGCAGAGGCCGTCGCGAATATCCCGTACGCGCGCGTCACCATCGACTTGGGAAGCGACGCGAGGCAGGAAGCGTCGAGACTGGCAGGCGCGCGCCTGCTCTGGTGTCAGGCCGCCGAGAACGCGCTGGCGGCACTCGAAACCACCGGACCATGGATCGCGATGACGCGACTGCGGACGACCCGGTTGCGCTTGCGACAACGCATCGTCGCCATCGTGCGAGTCGAGCACGAGGACGGTCGCGGCCGGCTCGTCGATTCCACACTCGTGCCGATGACGTTCGCCATCTCGGATCGCGCCCTTCGTCGCCAGCGCGGGCTCAACGCGATCCTTGACGTCGCCGCAACCATCTTGCTGTCGCGCGCTGCGGAGGCAACGCAAGAGCGCCGTCGCGAAATCGCCAGGCTGGCTGCCGAATTCACGTCGACATACCTGGCGCGGGAACGGCGGATTGCGGAGGCGACGCTCGTGGATGCCGGCAATCTCATTCAGCCAGGCCTGTTCGATCGGCGGGCGGAGCGGGCGCGTGCAATCGCCCGGGCCGCGATCGATGAAGCCGTCAACGACATCGACGGTCGGATCGACATCGGCGATCCGGGCGGCATCGTTTCGCAGCGTCCCGCACGGCTGCTGCTCGTCCTCGTGCCTTAGCCATCTTCTAAAGCCGGAGTGTGAACGAATGAAGAACATTCTTGGCTTTGGAGCACGCTGCAAATGACAAACCAACGATTAACGCAGAGTTCGCTAAGACCGCAGAGAGCGGGAAATGTTGGGTCTGCGGACTCTGCGGCCTCTGCGTTGACCGTCGTCGCACCTGGCCATTTAGGCGCTTCGCCCGTCTCGGTGCGACGCCAGACCTTCACCACGGGCTGCTGACGTGCTGCCGGGGTTTGTCGGGCATCTCGTATCGGAGTGTTTCCTCGAAACGGAGTTGTCGGCGCACCCCTCAGAGTCCCTTCGACCCGAGGCCGAATTGGCCCGCGGGCGACTGACGCAGTCGCGGACCTCATGCGCCTGGCTCGGCCCGGCGTCGTCGGTGCAAGCGCTGCTCGAGACTGCCGCCGTTCCCCTTGTTCAGGCGCTGGGCTTTGACCTGCCGTCACGCGTCGCTGCCGCCCGCGAGTGTACGGTTGCCACGATCGCAGCCGGCGGGCAGCCGGTCGTGCTCGTCGTCACATCGTGGGGAGAGAGGCTCGATCGTCACTGGCGAATCGCGGTCTCCGAGTCGCTCCGCCGATCGGCGGCATGGGCGCTGTTGTTCAACGGCACTCATGTGCGGATCGTCGACGCGAGCCGCCTGTACGCGCGCCGATTCGTCGAATTCGACCTGGATCTGGCGCTCGACGACGAACGAACGTTCGCGGCTTTCTGGTCGTTGCTCCGTGCCTCCGCCTTTGCGCCGGCCGCGGACGGCCGTCCGGCTCGCCTGGAATCGATCGTCGCGCGATCGGAGCAGTACGCGTTTGGTGTATCCCGATCGTTACGCGACGGCGTCCTCGCCGCATCAACGGACGTCGTGGGGGCGCTGCTGGACCCGCCGACGCGACAGAGGAGCCTGCCGCCGCTCGACGGCACGTTCGAGCAGGCGTTGACGATCGTCTATCGCATTCTCTTTCTTCTTTTTGCCGAAGCTCGCGGCCTCGTTCCCCTGTGGCATCCCGTGTACCGAGAAAGTTACAGCATCGAGTCGCTGCGCTCGGCCGCGGAGAATCCCCGGCCGGTCTCCGGGCTCTGGGAGGCGCTGCGCGCGATCGCGCGGCTCGCCCACGGGGGTTGTCGGGCTGGCGATTTGCGCGTGACGCCGTTCAATGGTCGTCTGTTCGCACCGCAACGTACTCCGCTGGCCGAACGGCCCGGTCTGGACGATGAGGCCGCTCGACGGGCGGTGCTGGCGTTGTCGACGCGGCCGGCGCACGATCGCGCGGGGCGCGAGCGAATCGCGTATCGCGACCTCGGCGTCGAGCAACTCGGCGCGGTGTATGAAACCCTGCTCGATTACGAACCGCGGTTCGATCAGAAGGCGACGCCTGGGCCACGGCCCGCACGCCCAACCGTAGTGCTCGTTCGCGGGCCGGGCGTTCGAAAGGCCACCGGATCGTTTTACACGCCGCAACCGATCGCCGACTACCTCGTTCGCCGCACGCTGGCGCCACTCGTGCGGGACGCGACCCCTGAGCAGATCCTCCGGCTTCGTGTCGTGGATCCGGCGGTCGGCAGCGGCGCGTTTCTGGTGGCCGCCTGTCGCTATCTCGCGGACGCGTACGAGGCGGCGCTCATTCGAGGTGGCGGATGTCGCCCGACCGATTTCGGAGAGCCCGAGCGGGTGGCCACGAGACGCGCTGTCGCCGAGCGATGCCTGTTCGGCGTCGACGTCAACCCGATGGCGGTACAGCTTGCTCGTCTGTCGCTCTGGCTCACGACCCTCGCAGCCGACCGGCCGCTGACGTTTCTCGATCACCATCTGCAAACAGGCGACAGCCTCGCCGGCGTCTGGCTCTCCACGCTTCGGCGCCCGCCCCGCGTTCGGGCTGCTCGAAGACTGCCGGACGACTCCACGCTGCCACTGTTTGACGAGGCCGCCGTGGCTGATGCGCTCAGGTCGGCACTGCCAACTCGGTTCAGCCTTGCGGATGAGGCAGGGGATACGATCGACCGGGTCCGCGAGAAGGAGCGGGCATTGTCGGCGCTGAATCGACGCGACAGCCTGCTGTCGAGATGGAAGCGCGTCGCGGATCTTTGGTGTGCGGCGTGGTTCAGCGAATCGGGAGGCGGGGTACCAGCCTCGGCCTTCGTCGCGCTTTCTGACACCGTCTTGCACGATGCCGGGCCTTTGCCTCCGCAGACCGCCGAACGGTACCTCGCCGCGGCGGCGGCGGTCGCCGGCGCACGCCGCCTGTTCCATTGGGAGCTCGAATTTCCGGAAGCCTTCTTCTCGGCCGATGGTTCACGGCGGCCTGACGCGGGGTTCGACGCGGTCATCGGCAATCCGCCGTGGGACATGATTCGGGCTGATACCGGTCCGGCCGAACATCGTGCGTGTTCGCGGTCTGACGGCGCCTCATTCGTGAGGTTCACACGCGATTCCGGGGTGTACACCGCGCAGTCGGAAGGTCACGCCAACCGCTATCAGCTCTTTCTGGAACGGTCGATGGCGCTGGCAACGCCAGGTGGACGCATTGGAATGGTTCTGCCGGCTGGTCTCGTCAGCGATCACGGCAGCGCGGCACTGCGCCGCCGCCTCCTCGGGCAGTGCGACGTCGACGCGCTCGTCGGCTTCGACAATCGCCAGGGGATCTTTCCCATTCATCGCAGCGTGCGATTTCTGCTGGTGACGGCGTCGCGGGGAACGCCGACCCGCACGATCGCCTGCCGGCTGGGCGAGCACGATCCGGCGTCGCTCGAAACGGTTGGTGACGAACCGGCCGATGTGCTGCCGTGGTTCACCGTGCGGCTCACACCGGCCTTGCTGCAGCGAGTGTCAGGCGGCGATCTGTCGATTCCGGACGTGCGTGATCCGGTCGATCTCGCGATCCTCGAGCGGGCCGCCACGCTCTTCGCACCGCTCGGGAGCGACCAAGGATGGCAGGTCCGCTTTGGGCGAGAACTGAATGCCACCGAGGATCGTGAACACTTCGGGAAGCCTGGCGTGGGATTGCCGGTCGTCGAAGGGAAGCAGGTCCATCCCTTCTCGGTCGATCTTTCCGGCGCCAGGTTCCACATCCCGGCGTCCACAGCGCGACGTCTGCTCGATCCGTCGCGGTACGAACGGCGGCGGCTGGCTTATCGCGACGTCGCCAGCGCGACGAATCGGCTGACGCTCGTCGCCGCCATTCTTCCGGCGGGATGCGTCTCGACTCATACCGTCTTTTGCCTGCGCACGCCGCTCGCGCGGCAGGCCCAGGATTTTCTGTGCGGCCTGTTCAACAGCTTTGTGCTGAACTTCCTGGTCCGTCTCAGGGTCACGAGCCACGTCACCACTGCCATCGTCGAGCGCCTGCCGGTTCCGACGCGACATGATCGCCCGCGCGCGTTTCGCCACATCGCCGCTATCGCCCGACTGCTGACGCGGCGGCATGACAGTGCCGCCTTTGCCACGCTTCAGGCGCTGGTCGCCGGGCTGTATCAGTTGAGCGTGAGCGAGTTCGAACACGTGCTTGGAACGTTCCCGCTCATCCCGCAGGAGACACGCGAGGTTGCGCTGTCGTGTTTTAGGGAGATAGCGAGGTGAACGGCCACCGAGACACCGAGCCCACAGAGATGAAATTGCCACAGAGTCACGGAGTCACAGAGATAACGCCCTGACCCGGAGGATCATCGGCAGCGCCATCGAGGTTCATCGTGTTCTCGGGCCTGGCCTCCCCTACTACAAAGGGCGCCTGCTCGGAGAATATCGCGTCGACCTGATCGTTGAAGAGCTCGTTTTGCTCGAGATCAAGAGCGTTGAGC
>Ga0068858_100001376_pt1 | contig 25081 bp, 16 predicted proteins | sample KBSSwiS12_FD_66589 | JGI IMG/M metagenome (GOLD analysis project Ga0068858, IMG submission 66589) | Switchgrass rhizosphere microbial communities from Kellogg Biological Station, Michigan, USA - KBS Switchgrass S1-2 | ecosystem: Host-associated > Plants > Roots > Rhizosphere > Soil ... | reverse complement strand
CGTTTGCGGCTCGCCAGGTGCTGGTGACGGGACGTGTCCGCCGCTTTCTCTCGCCCTTCCTGGGATAGACGCGCCGAACCGGTCAGCACGCCATCGGGTCCGAGGTACACGTCCAGCAGGCGCAGTCCGTCGTCGGTGAGGAGGAATTCCCGAATCTGGTTGGAGTGATCCATGCCTCTCGACTTGAGCACGTAGAGCGCGCGATTCAGCTCGCCGCCGGCCTCGATGGTCCTGAGCAGCAGCCAGGTGTCCATGAGCGACGAGACATCCGCCTCGTTGGCTTCGAGCGTCCCGCTCCCGGCGGTGAGGCTGGTGAACACCGCCGTGATCTGCTCGGTCTTCAGAAAGTCCACCATGCGCGTGAGCATTGACCGCACTTCGCCCAGCGTGCTGACGAGGAGCAGGTTGGTGATCGGGTCGACCACCACGACGCCAGGCTTGAAGCTCGAGACGCATTTGTGGGTGACGAGCAGGTGCTGTTCGATGCCTCCGTACGTGGGACGTGCCGCCTGGAATTGCAAGAGACCCTTGCTGACCCACGGATTGAGGTCGATGCCGATCGAGCGCATGTTGCGAACGATCTGCGTCGGCGATTCCTCGAAGGCGAAATACAGACAGCGTTCGCCGCGGCGGCACGCGGCATCCACGAAATGCGACGCCACGCTGGTCTTGCCGGCGCCCGATGTGCCGGACAGGAGGATGCTGCTGCCTCGAAAAAAGCCCCGGCCGCCGAGCATGCCGTCGAGCCGCGTGATGCCGGTCGAAATCCGGATGTTGGGCGCCGCATGGTCGAGACCCAGCGAAGAAATGGGCAGCACGGAAATCCCGTTCTCGTCGATGAGAAACGGATACTCGTTCGTCCCGTGCGTCGAGCCCCGGTACTTGACGATGCGGAGGCGGCGGGTGGAGATTTCCTCGCGGATCCGATGATCGAGCAGGATCACGCAGTCGGAGACGAACTCCTCGATGCCGTGCCGCGTCAGCTTGTCGTGCCCCTCTCGCTCGGCCGTGATGACGGTCGTCAGGCCCTGCTGCTTGAGCCATCCGAACAGTCGGCGGATCTCGGCGCGCAGGATGCGGGCATTCGGCAACTCCGCGAAGAGCGCCTCCACCGTGTCCAGGACGACGCGTCGCGCCCCGACCCGCCGGACGGCATCGGCGATGCGAACGAAGAGTCCGTCGAGGTCGAACTCGCCGGTCTCCGAGATCTCGGCACGCGAGATGGACACGTGGTCAAGGAACAGCTTCTTCTCGGCGACCAGGCGGTGCAGATCGAAGCCGAGCGACAGGGCGTTCTCGGCCAGATCGGGGATCGTTTCCTCGAACGAGATGAAGACGCCGGGCTCTCCGTATTGCGTGGCGCCCCGCACGAGAAACTCCAGCCCGAACATCGTCTTTCCGGCGCCCGCGCCGCCGCTGACGAGCGTCGGGCGCCCGCCCGGCAGGCCGCCGCCGGTGATTTCGTCGAGACCCTGGATGCCGGTCGGGGTCTTTCGCAACCTGGAGGTCGAGGGTCGCCGAGGTGTTTTTCGTCGTGTCACGTGTGTGGTCCTCACTGGCGAGAACGTGGCGCTCTGGCGGCCGCACGCCTGAGGCGAGCCCTGAGATTGCGCAGATCCCGTCGTCGGGCCCCGACAGTCGCTTCGGCAGCCGTCACCAGCGTTTGTAGTTGCGCCCGGGCCACCGTGGCACGGTCAATGTCCAGCAGCAGTCGCCGCAGTTCTGCACGATCAGTCACCGGATCACAGACTAGTGGTGCACGGTTGGAGGCGGCTGTTCCGAATTGCACACCTGCGGGAAGGGAATCGCCGCGTCGCGCGGCGTCGCGAACGGAATGCGGGATCAACACCGTCACCGCACCGTGTGACCCGACGTCAATCTCCGGTCCGCATCGGACCGCCCTCATCCTGCATCTGCGCCGATGCCGCCGGCATGTGTTTCCTGTCAGCCTCTTTCCGCAAGACCGCGATCAGTTGCTGGATACGCTGACGGCGATGAAGTGGGCGTTTCCGATCCCGATGAAATCGAGCCCGGTCGCCATTTCGCTCTGACATGCGCTCCTCCTGGTCCTTCACGCCTGACGCGCACGACGACTGCCGCACGTCTATCGATCGCGGTGTTGTGCGCCCGCCTGGTGGGTCTCCAGAAAGGTCGCGACCTCTTGATTGTCAGGAAAGTCGTGTGCGAGTCGTCGCGCAGCCGCGGTCGCCTCCGTCAGGTTGTGTTCGCGGAGACACATGTCCCACAGCCCAAATTCGGCCTCCGCGTGCGTGAAGAAGTCGGCGTCCATCGCCGCGGCATTCCGAACGTCGGCGAGGGCCTGCTTGCGGTCTCCGCCGCCGAGCAGCCACCGTGTGCCCCACGGCATCTTGGTACTCACGATGTAGTCGATCCAGGCGCGCGCGATGCGCGCTCGAGTGTGTTGCGGATCGTGCCTCAACACGGCGTCGAGCGATCGTCTCGCCTCCCAGTATTCGTCCCAGCCGGTTTTCCGTCCCAGCAGGCCGAGCTGAAGCCAGACGTAGTTCAGATCCATCTTGCCCAGAAAGAACAGCGCCGCATCATCGTCTGGCTGGGATCGGAGCGCCGCGCGCGCCTGATCCTGACCGCGATGGATCTCCGCGAAGAATTCCCCAATCAGGTTTGCGCACGTCGAGCACTTCTGCAGCGCTTGTCCTCTGTCGCCGTGGTCCTCGATCAAGGCTCTGAGCTGGAAGAGCAGCGCGGAAGTCCGCAGCTCGTCGTTCGCAAGATCCGGGGTGTCCGGCGAACGCCGAACCAGTGTCAACGCGGCGGACGCTTCGTAGTGGGCGTTGTAGAACAAGCTCTGGGCGTCGGCAAGCGTAGGCTGGTCGGGTGGAAGTGCCGCCACTGACGCGGCGAGGAGAAAGATGAGACCCGGGAGCACGACGTCAGGATGACAGTCCTCAAGCGGTCGCGCCGTTCAATACAGAACATCCCAGGCTCGACCGGCTGTCACAGGCAACTCATCGAGCGTGCCCATTCGAAGGGACTGAGAATCGGCTGCACTGATCCCCGTGGGGAACAGGTCAATCGGATCGCGACGTGAGCGCGCCGATCAATACGTTCGTGACGTATACCTGATACTGCTCGGGCGACCATTTCCGTTCGAGGACCAGGTCTTCCCACATCCGCAGCGACGTCATCGTCCACAGCAGATCTGTCGCGATTGAAGGGTCCAGTCCCGGTCGCAGGCTGCCGTCATTTTTTAGCCGCGCCACGATGACGCGACAACGGTCCCACCGGGACTTGAGACGCTCCTGCCAGGCGCGCTCCGCCGCCGCGTCCGTTCGACGGACGGCATCGACCGCCCGCGCGACCGCCCACACCGCAGGGTTGAAGCGCGCCTGCATCGACACGTCAGTCTCGATCAACCCGATGCCGGTCGGGGTGTCCGTCATCATGCGCTGAATCGCCGCTGGCAAGCCGAGGCTCTCGTGAACATGACGGGCGAGCGCGGCCATCAATTCTGCGCGGTCGGCGAAGTGCAGGTACACCGCCTGGCGGGACAGGCGCGCGGCCTTCGCGATTTGCGCCATGGTGACTGTGGCGTGACCCCGGTCGCGAATCAGTTTCAGCGCGGCATCCATGACGCGGGTGCGAGAGTCCGCTCTTGACATCGTGTCAAGTTCTCTTTTATGCTGCACCCTCTTTGATCTTGACATCGTGTCAAGTGTAGCAGGTTGCGTGATGCGCCAGGCGAGGAAGGGATGACCCCACAGGAGCCAATCGAAACACCGCACGGCTGGCTGACACTGAACAACCGGCATACGAGCGAGCGCCTGCTGATACGTCGTGTTCTTCGGGACGGGGAGATGTGGCTGGAATTGAAGGGCACGCTCCCACCGAACCAGGACGGTCCACCTCTCCACATTCATTTCAATGAACACGAGGAAGGGACGGTCATCGCGGGCACGCTCGCCGCGCAGGTGGACGGTGTTCAGGTTCGCGTCGAACAGGGTGGCCTCGTGAGACTGCCGATGGGCTCCGCGCACCGTTGGTGGAACGGCGGCACCGAGACACTCGAGTTTGATGGTTTCGCAAGGCCCGCCGTCGATCTGGACCGCTTCCTTTCGGCGATATTCGACGTGATCAACAGCGGCCCCGCTCGGCGACCGCCCCTGTTTTACATGGCCCACCTCTTGTGGAGGCATCGAAAGACTCAGACGTTGCTCATCGCGCCACAGTGGATTCAGGCCGTGCTGTTCCCGACCATTGTGCTGGTTGGGACTCTGTTGGGGCGGTATAGAGGAACGGACTGGCCCGGATGTCCCGATCGATTCCCGGCCGCCCCGCTCCTGACCTAGCCGGCAGAGGACTGAACAATCCTCATATGAGGCGGGCATAGACATCGCCGGCTCGTTGCTGTGCGACCGGGGTTCGCAGCGCGGCGATCAGTTCTCCCGCGTCGAGCCACTCGCCTGATGCCAGCTGGTTGGACTCACCAACCGACCACTTGAACTGATACGACCCGAGCGCGCTCAGCCGAGTCAGGCATCGTTGAACGTCCTGGAGTGCGCGCGGCAGATATTCGAACGAGAGAGCGGGCACCGGACGCCCGAGACCGGCGAGCACGGCAGGCTCGCTCCCCTCGACGTCAATCTTGACGAACGCCGGGGTGCCGAACCGGTCGATTAAGCTGTCGAGTGTCGTGGTCTCGACGTCGATCTGTCGATTCCACCGCACGCGGTCGAAATCAGGATCTCCCGCGCGGGCATCGCGCCAATCGGTCGCGAGCGTCGTCACGGTCGGCGTGCGCTCGCTGACCGACAGCGGGCGTCTTCCACATACGTCGGCGACCGCCGCTTCGATGACGTTGACGCGAGGCGATCGGGCGAAGAGCGCGCGCAGCAGCCGCGCGAAATCCGGCTGTGGCTCGATCGCCACCACGCGACAGCCGAGAGCGGCGAACGCGCGCACCCGATTCCCCGCGTGCGCGCCGATGTCGAAGACGAGATCGCCGGCTTCGACGAAGTGGCCATACAGACGTCGAAGGCGTTGTTGACGAAACGGGATGGCGTGATAGATGGCCAGCGATCGCACCAGGCCCACGCCGCGATCGAAGCGGCTCATTCAGCCGGCCTCGAGCATCGAATCGGCGATCGGCCGTCTAGTACGCGACGACCTGGCCGTCCTTCCGGTGATCGGATCCTCCGCGATAGAAACCGGCGAGCTGTCCGTTGGTCGCCGGCGCGCTGTCATCAGGCGTGAACATGATGGCTTGATACCCGCCCATGGCGCCGCCATTGGTGGATTGCGCCTTGTGCCCCATGGCCATCAGCTCTTTCCCTACAAGGCCGAAGAGTTTTGATTCCAGTGTCAGTGCGTTGGGAACCTGGCTGTGATGGAACCGGGCCATGTCGGTGGCCGCCTGAAGATTGGCGCCGAGATCGAGGACGTTGACCAGGACCTGCGCGATTCCCTGCGCCTGCATGTCGCCGCCCATGAGCGTCACCGTCATCAGGGGCCGATTGTTGTGCATCACGAACCCTGCCGACAGCGTGTTGAACGGCCTCTTGTGGGGTGCGATCGCGTTCGGGCTCTTGGGATCGAGCGTGAAGAGCGCGCCGCGATTGTGCAGGACGAAGCCGTAGCCAGGCACGGTGATCCCCGACCCAAACCCGCCGTAGTTGCTGTTGACCCAGGACACCATGTTGCCCCAGCGATCCGCGGTCGAGAGGACGATGGTGTCGCCGTCACCGGAGATGTTGGCGCCGGGCTTGCCTTGCGACGCGTGATCGGGATCCACACGACCGCAGAGCGATTGCGCGTACGGTTTCGACAGCAGCTTGTCGAGCGGAACCTTCACGAAATTTGGATCGCCGTTGTTGACGATCAGATCCGTGTAGGCGAGCTTCTTGGCCTCGACGAGGAAGTGCCAGTACTTCGGATTGGTCGGACCGAGCGTCGCTAACGTTTGTCCCGGGGCCCACACTGGCACGCACGCGTCCAGCACGTTCAGCATTTCGTCGGCGGCCCACGTTTGCGCCGGCGGCGGCAGCGTCGACACGTCATAGCCGTGATACGTCGTCGTCGCCACGGTCTGCCACTCGCCGGTGTATGACGCCAAGTCCTCCTCGGTCATCGTGCCGCCGAGCTTCTGCGACTTGGCGACGATCGCGCGTGCGACGTCCCCTTTGTAGAAACCGTCACGGCCTTTGGCCTGCAGGATGCGAAATGTCTTGGCCATGTCAGGGCTGCGATACAGCTGTCCGGCCTTCGGCTGCTGCCCGTTGATGTACCAGGTCGCGATGGAATCCGGATCGACCTGACTGCAGCACTTGCGCGGGTCGCTCGGCGTTGGCGACAGTCCTCGCGGAAGGCGCCAGTCGTTGGCGATCCGTTCCGACACCGGGAATCCGTTATCCGCGTAGTCGATGGCGGACTGCAGCGTCTCCTTGAACGTCATCGTGCCGAACCGGTGCAGCACCTCGTCCCAACCCCAGACCGAGCCCGGCACGGTTGCCGTCAGGATGCCGGCGGAGGGCATCCCCGAGCCGGGCCCCCAATTCGCCGCGTTCCAGGAGTAGCCAAGCTCGTTCATGTGCGCGAGCGTCTGTCCGCTCGGCGCCTTTCCGCTGGCGTTCAAGGTGTACAGCTTGTTCTCTTTCGCGACGTAGACGATCGCGAACAGGTCGCCCGCAAGTCCGACGTTCATCGGCTCGACCAGGCTCAACACCGCGGACGTCGCCACGGCGGCGTCCACCGCGTTTCCGCCTTTCTTCAGAATGTCCAGGCCCGCCTGTGCGGCCAGCGGCTGACTCGTGGCCACCATACCGTTGCGCCCCATGACTTCCGATCGATGCTGCGAGAGCCAGCCTTCAGACCGATCGCCTTCGACGGCGCTGCACCAGGCGGGTTGCGGCTTCGCCCCGCACGACTGAATCGGCGACTGTGCGGTGGTCAGCAAGGTGGACGCACCGACGATCACCAGGGTCACAATCAAAGCTCGATAGGTGTGCATGCTCATGTTCGGGCCTCGCGTTACGGGAGTCTAAGCCATGCCGGGGCCGTTTCGATCGACTTCTCACGGACCAGATTGGTGCTGAACGCTCGGGGTTTGGGCTATTCTCCCGCTGGAGCGTTCATTGACCGTCAATCGCTGGCGCATTCCCGTTGGCGCGGTTCTCGTCCACGTCTGCATCGGCTCGGTGTATGCCTGGAGCACGTTCAACCGGCCGATTCAGGCGTTGTTGTCGGGTCAGCCCTGGTGGTTCAGCCCGCCGTACACGACGTTCACGACGGCGCTCGCGCTGCTGGGCCTCAGCGCCGCGTTCGGCGGACCGTGGGTCGAGCGCCGAGGGCCGCGCGCCGCGGCCACCGCATCGGCCGTCCTCTTCAGCAGCGGACTGATCATCGGCGGCATCGGCCTCGCGCTGCGCCAGGCGATGCTGGTCTTCGTCGGCATGGGGATCGTCGGCGGGATCGGCTGCGGCCTTGGCTACATCGCCCCCGTCAGCGCGCTCGTCAAGTGGTTTCCCGATCGGCGCGGCATGGCGACCGGCATGGCGATCATGGGCTTCGGAGGCGGAGCGTTCGTCGCCGGCTACCTGAACGTGTTTTTCATGGACCGCTTCGGTGTCCCGTTGACGATGATCGTGCTCGGCAGCACGTATCTGCTCGTCATGCTCGCGGGGTCGCGTCTGCTGCAACAGCCGCCTGCCGATTGGCGTCCGGCGGGATGGAGCGGTGTCCGGACAGGCGCGCTCATCACCGACCGGAGCGTGTCCCGGAACGACGCGCTTCGAACGAAGCAGTTCTATCTGCTCTGGGGCATCCTGTTCATCAACGTGACCGCCGGCATCGGCATTCTCGCGCAGGCGTCGCCCATGATGCAGGACATGTTCAACCGCACGCCGCTCCAGGCCGCGGCAGTCGTTTCACTCATCAGCATTTTCAACGCGGGCGGGCGGTTCCTGTGGGCGTCGGCATCGGATTATATCGGCCGCCGCAACACCTACGCGACGTTCTTCCTCGCGCAGCTCGTGCTGTTCGTGCTCATCCTGCGATTCGCCGCCGATGGCGCGTGGGTCCTCTTCGAGGTCAGCTTGTTTGCGGTGTTCACGATGTACGGCGGCGGGTTCGCGACGATTCCCGCGTTCCTGGCGGATATCTTCGGTCCTCAGAACGTGGGCGCCATCCACGGCGCGCTGCTGACGGCCTGGAGCGCCGCTGCGATTGCCGGTCCGCTGATCATCACCGAGCTGTCGAATCGGGCGAAGGCGGCGCTGCCGCCCGGAGCCGAGCGCGTGCACATCTACGATACGCCGCTGCACGTGCTCGCGGCCTTACTCGCCGTCGGCTTCGTGCTGACACTGCTCGTCAAGCCGCTGCGCCAATCATCCGGCGCGCCTGCAAAGAACGCGGCCACGATGTAGGGCGGCGTTCTTCGCGACGATCGCAATGCTGATACGCTGTCCGGGTCGCACATCATGTCTGAAGACACAGGGGCTGCCGCCACATACACCAGCTATCTCAAGATCGACGAACTGCTGTCGTTACAGCAGCCGCGGTCCGCGGGACCGGAACACGACGAGACGCTGTTCATCATCATTCATCAGGTGTACGAGCTCTGGTTCAAGGAGCTGCTGCACGAGTTCGATCGCGTCATGCAGCTCCTGGAAGCCGATCAATCGCATCCCTCGCAGCACACGCTGAAACGCATCCTCACGATTCTGAAGGTCATGGTCTCGCAGCTCGATATCCTGGAGACGATGACGCCGCTCGAGTTTCTCAGCTTCCGTGAGCGGCTCGATGCGGCGAGCGGCTTCCAGTCGGATCAATTCCGGCAGGTCGAATTCGTGCTCGGGGTGAAGTCGGAGCAGACGCTGGCTCGTTTCGCCGAGGGCAGCCGGGCCCGCGTCGCGCTGGAGCGCCGTTATCGCGCGCCCACACTCTGGGACGCGTTTCTTCACTACCTCTCACGTGAGGGCTACGGCGTCCCGCCGTCCGATCTTGAACGCGATCCGGTGGCGCCCGTGGAGCCGTCGGCCGCGATTCAGCAGATTCTCGTCGACGTGTATCGCCGCGATCCCAAGAACGCCGAGCTGTGCGAGCGCCTCGTCGATCTGGACGAGGGCATCCAGGAGTGGCGCTATCGTCATGTGAAGATGGTGGAGCGGACGATCGGCACGAGGCGCGGGACCGGTGGATCCGCGGGTGCCGCGTATCTCCGGGAGACCGTTGGACGTCCGCTCTTTCCCGACCTGTGGGCGATACGGTCTCAGCTATAGAGGCGGAGCGCCGGTTGGAACGACCGCCGTCGCTTCGATCTCGACCTTCGCGCGGTCGTCAAGGAGCGCCGCCACCTGCACCAGCGTCATCGCAGGAAAGTGCCGGCCGACGACGCGCCGATACGTCTGCCCGACTTCGCTCGCTCGGGCGATGTATTCCCGCTTGTCGGTGATGTACCAGGTCAATCGAACGAGGTGCTCCGGCCGCGCATCGGCTTCGGCAAGGATGTCGACGATGTTCCGCAGCGCCTGCTCGACCTGCGCCACGAAATCCTCGTCGACGATTTCCTGGCGCGCATTCCAGGCGACCTGTCCCGCCACATAAATCTGACGGCCCTCGACAGCCACGCCGCTGGAGAAGCCTTTCGTCGGCGCCCAGTTCTTCGGATGCAGTAGACGCATGAAAGACGGATCTTAGTCGGATCTTTGGACAGGTGGGCGGGAGATCAGAGAGCTCGAGGAAATCAACACAAAGGCCACTAAGGACACAAAGGAAGACGTACGCACCACGCCGGCACGAGTCAACCTCCTGAACTCCTGATCTTCTGTAAAAAACTCTCTACGATTTCAGTTTGAACCGTTGGACCTTGCCGGTCTGGGTCCGCGGCAGCTCGGTGACGAACTTCACCGATCGCGGGTACTTGTAAGGCGCGATTGTCGCTTTCACATGGTCCTGCAATCGCTTCACGCAGTCCTCATCGCGTTCCGCGCCCGCCTTCAGCACGACGTGCGCCTGCACGATTTGCCCGCGCTCGGGATCGGCCGCGCCGACGACGGCGCACTCCGCGACATCGGGGTGTGACAGCAGCGCCGCTTCAACCTCCGGCCCGGCGATGTTGTAGCCGGCGGAGATGATCATGTCGTCGGCGCGGGCGACGAAATGAAAGACGCCATCGGCATCCTTGACGAAATCGTCGCCCGTCACATTCCACCCGTCCCGCACGTATGCGGTTTGTCGCTCGTCGGCCAGGTACCGGCAGCCCGTTGGTCCCTTCACGGCAAGGTGTCCTGGCGTGCCGTCAGGCACATCCTTCATCTCATCGTCGACGATTCTCGCCTCGTAACCGCCGACCGGCCGCCCGGTGACCCCGGGAGCCGCATCACCAAGACGGTTGCTGATGAAGATGTGGAGCAGTTCGGTCGTGCCGATGCCGTCGAGAATCGGCTTACCCGTTTTCCGCGTCCAGTCCTCGAAGACCGGCGCCGGGAGCGTCTCGCCGGCGGAGATCGCCATGCGCAGCGAGGACAAATCAGCGCCTTCGTCCATCGCCGCCATCATCGCCCGGTAGGCCGTCGGCGACGTGAAGCTGATCGTCGCCTTGTAGGTTTCGATGATGTCGATCATGTTGGCCGGCGACGCGTTCTCGAGCAGTGTGGCGGTGGCGCCAAACCGCAGCGGGAAGATGGCGAGGCCGCCGAGGCCAAAGGTGAATGCCAATGGCGGTGAGCCGACGAACACATCCTGCGGTGTGAGACGCAGCACTTCCTTCGCGTAGCCGTCGGCGATGATTAGCAGGTCGCGGTGGAAATGAACGGTCGCTTTGGGTTCACCGGTCGTGCCCGACGTGAACCCCAGCAGCGCCACGTCGTCTCTCCCTGTCTTGACCGATTCGAATCTCACCGGCTTGTTGAGGGCAACCCTGTCGAGCTCCGCATCGTGATTCGATGTGCCGTCGAAACCGATCACGCTCCGGAGAAACGCGTTGCCGCGGGCGGCGGCGACCAGCTCGTCGGTGATTCGGGTGTCGCATAGCGCCAGGCCGATCTCGGCTTTGTTGATGATGGTGGTCAACTCCCGCGCCCGCAGCAGCGGCATGGTGTTGACCGCGACGCCGCCAGCCTTCGTGACCGCGAGCCAGACCGCGACCATCGCGGGGTTGTTGCCGGATCGAATGAGCACTCGATTGCCCGGCTTGACGCCGAAGTGCTCGACGAGACTGTGAGCGAGCCGGTTGGTCCAGTCGGTCAGCTCTTTGTAGGTGCGCTGCCGCCCGTTGCCGATCAGCGCAACGTGATCGCCGAACCCGCGCTCGACCATGCGGTCGGTCAGTTCGACGGCTGCGTTCAGGTATTCCGGATATTGAAACTCCGGCCGATCGAGGAGGAGGTCCGGCCATTGATCGAACGGCGGCAGATGATCCCGCGTGAACGTGTCCACGTGCGCCGTCGGGCCAAGTCCAGATCCTCGTTTCGGCATCCCAGATCCTTTTTCTTTCTCCTAATCTCCACGGAATTGCGGCGTCCGTTTAGCGACGAATGCCTCGTAGGCGCGCCTGAAATCCTGCGTCTGCATGCAGAGGGCCTGCGCCTGCGCCTCCGCTTCGATGGCCTGATCCAGCGTCATCGACCATTCCTGGTTGAGCATGGTCTTGGTCATCATGTGGGCGAATGTCGGCCCTTGCGCGAGACTCCGGGCCAGCGACACGGCCTCGTGTTCCAGCGCATCGGCGGCGACGATGCGATTGAAGAATCCCCAGCGCTCACCTTCTTCCGCGGACATGGTGCGGCCGGTAAATAGCAGCTCCGCCGCGCGTCCCTGGCCGACAACGCGCGGCAGCATCGCGCAGGCCCCCATGTCGCAGCCGGCGAGGCCGACGCGCGTGAAGAGGAATGCGGTCCTGGCGGCAGGCGTGGCGATCCGCAGGTCCGCGAAGAGCGCGATCATGGCGCCGGCGCCGGCGCACACGCCGTCGACCGCCGCGACAATCGGCTGCGGACAGGCGCGCATCGCCTTGACGAGATCGCCGGTCATGCGGGTGAACGCGAGCAGTCCCTTCATGTCGCGATCCAGCAGGGGCCCGATGATGTCGTGGACATCTCCGCCCGACGAGAAATTGCCGCCGTTCGATGCGATCACCACAGCCTTGACGACATCGTCCGAGGCCAGCCCTCGGAAGAGATCGCGAAGCTCCGTATACGATTCGAACGTCAGCGGGTTCTTTCGCTCCGGCCGGGCGAGCGAGATGATCCCGACACCCTCGTCGATCCGCCAATTGAAATGTGCCGGCCGAAAGTCGGTCATGTCCCTGAGCTCCTGTTTAACTTACACCTCGGCGCGCGACGCCAGGCGGTACAGCTGGTCGCGCCCCGGAAGATAGGGCTTCGGCCATGTCTCGCCCCGATACCCGAGTTTCGCGGCGGCATGCAGCGTCCAGTACGGATCGGCGAGATGCGGGCGTGCGAGGCAGCACAGGTCCGCGCGGCCGGCCATCAGGATCGAGTTCACGTGATCGGGCTCGTAGATGTTGCCGACAGCCATGGTGGCGATGCCGGTTTCGTTGCGAATGCGATCGGAGAACGGTGTCTGGAACATCCGTCCGTACACCGGTCGTGCCCGCACCGATGTCTGTCCCGCGGAAACATTGATGATGTCGACTCCGGCGTCGGCCAGGATGCGGGCGATGCCGACGGCCTCCTCGGGCGTGATGCCTTCATCGCCCACCCAGTCGTTCGCGGAAATGCGGGCTGAGATGGGGAGGGTGCCTGGCCAGACTGCTCGCACGGCGTGATAGACCTCGAGCGGGAAGCGCATGCGATTGTCGAGCGATCCGCCGTAGGCGTCGGTACGGCGGTTCGTCAGCGGCGAGATGAACGCGGACAGCAGATAGCCGTGGGCGCAGTGCAGTTCGATCAAATCGAAGCCGGCGCGAGCCGCCATGGTTGCCGCGCGGACAAAATCGTCACGTACGGCGTCCATGTCGGCACGGGTCATCTCGCGCGGCACCTGGTTGCGCGGCGACCACGCGACCGCCGACGGGCCGATGACCGGCCAGTTGCCCTCCGGCAGCGGCGCGTCCGCCTCTTCCCATCCGAGTTGCGTCGATCCTTTCGGCCCGGAGTGTCCCAGCTGCACGCCGATCCTGGCGTCGGTCTCCGCGTGGACGAAATCGACGATGCGCGTCCAGGCGGCTTCGTGCGCGGGCGAGTACAGGCCGGTGCAGCCAGGCGAGATCCGGCCTTCCGGCGACACGCACGTCATCTCGGTGATGACCAGCCCCGCGCCGCCCTTGGCGCGCTCGCCGTAGTGCACCAGGTGCCAGTCTGTCGGCGTGCCGTCGACGGCGCGGTACTGATCCATCGGTGACACGACGATGCGATTCTTGAGGTGGAGATCGCGCAGACGGAATGGCGTGAACATCGGCGGCCGTGAGTGGTCCGGCTTCCTGCTCGTGGTCTGCTCTTCGAACCACATCTCCGCGCTCTCGAGCCAGGCCTTGTCACGCACGCGAAGGTTCTCGTGGCTGATGCGCTGCGAACGCGTGAGCAGTGAGTACGTGAACTGCACAGGATCGAGGTGGAGATAGCGCTCGACGTTCTCGAACCACTCGGTCGAGTTGCGCGCGGCGCTTTGCAGCCGCAGCACTTCTGTTCTGCGCTCCAGTTCGTAACGATCGAACGCGGCCGCCAGCGTCGCCTCGCTGTGCACGTATCCGGCCAGCGCGATGGCGCTTTCCAGCGCCAGCTTGGTGCCGGAGCCGACTGAGAAATGAGCGGTCGCGGCGGCGTCGCCCATCAACACCAGATTCTCGTGCGACCACTTCTCGCACAGCACGCGCCGGAAATTCAGCCAGGCCGATCCGCGCCCGCCTTCGCGCGCCAGCGCGTCGGGGTGCTTCGGCGTGGCAAGCCGGGCGTTGGAGGCAAGACGATGCCCGGCCAGGTGCCGGGCAAAGATCTTTTCACACGCCGACAGCGTCTGCTCCTGGCTCATCGCATCGAAGCCGGATCGACGCCACGTGGCGTCGGAGCATTCGACGATGAACGTCGCGGTATCGGCGTCGAACTGGTACGCGTGGGCCCAGATCCAGCCGTGCTCGGTTTCCTCGAAGATGAAGGTGAAGGCGTCCTGGAATTGCTGGTGCGTTCCCAGCCAGATGTACTTGCAGGCTCGCACCTCGATGTCTGGCTTGAACACGTCCGCCAGGGCGCTCCGGATCTTCGAGTTCGCGCCGTCTGCGGCGACGACCAGGTCGTAGTCGCGGTACGCGTCAGCGCTCTCGAATTCCGTCTCGAAGCGCAGCGTCACTCCGAGGGCCTGTGCCCGGTCCTGGAGAATGTTGAGCAGGCGCCTGCGGCCGATCCCGCAGAAGCCGTGGCCGGACGAGCGCGTCAGGGTGCCGCGGTACGACACGACGATGTCGTCCCAGTACACGAACGACCGGCGGATGGCTTCTGCGCTCTCGGGATCGCTCGAGTTGAGATTGGTCAGCGTCTCGTCCGACAGCACGACACCCCACCCGAAGGTGTCGTAAGGCCGGTTCCGCTCGACGACGACGACTTCATCGTCCGGCCGCCGCCGCTTCATCGCGATCGCGAAATAGAGCCCAGCCGGTCCACCGCCGAGGCAGGCAATCCGCATAGCGAGAGATTATGCCTCGCCGGGAATCGTCCGGGCTCAATCCGCCGTCAGCCCTCCGCTACGCGGGCACTCGCGATTTCGTGTTCCCCGCTTCGCCCGGTGTCAAAACACGAACCGGAAGCCGAGCTGCGCCTGGCGCGGGAACCCTCCGCCGCCGCGCAGATTGGTCAGCACGAGGAAGTTCGATGTCAACCGCCGATCCGAGTTGGCCGTGAGCGGGTTGTCGAAGTTCGCCCGGTTGGTGATGTTGTAGAGATCGAGATACACCTCGATCGCCTTCTGCTGGGTGAGCTTCCGCCGATAGCCGGCGCGCATGTCAATCTGGAAGTAGTCGGGCCCGATCGCGCCGTTGCGGCCCCCCTTGTATTCCACGTTCTGCATCGCGTCCGGGTTGCCGGCCGCGCCGCTGTAGACGCCGGCCGGAAGCGGGTCGACCAGCTCGCCGTTCTTGTCCGCGTCGATCGCGCTGTCGTAGATCGTGAACGGCGCGCCGCTCATATAGCGAGTCGTCGTCGACAGCGTCAGGCCATTGGTCTTCGGCACGTCGAACTGCGCGCCGATCGACAGGATGTGGCGGCGATCGACGTTGCTCGGCCCGTTCACCGCATCCAGGTTCAGGTTGGTCAGGACCTGGTACTGGTTCTTGTCGGCTTGATCGTTTGCGGTGCCGGTCGCCTTCGACAGCGAATACGAGACGCGGCCCGACCAGTTGTTCGCGTAGCGCTTCTCCACCGACAGGTTGAGCGCGTTGTACGTGGACTCGCCCGTGTTCTCCATCACCCAGACCTGCTGCGTGTACGGCTCGCCGAGCACGCCGAAGGCGTCGCTCCGCACGACAGGCTCGGTGCGGCTGGTCGTCTGCTTGATGCCCGGATTGAGGTTCCGCGCGAGGAACATGTCGCGGTTCATCATCCGCACGTAGTCGGCGTGGACGGCCAGCGATGAGTTCAATTCGCGCACGTATCCGAGCGTGAATTGATGCGCGTACGGCAGGCTGCGGTCGGGCGAGTCGAAGATGACGACGCCGTCGTTCTTCACCGGCACGCCGAGCGGATAGGACTGGCGCAGGAGCGCCGTGTTGACGAACGGTCCGTTCGCCAGATACGGGTTGGTCGGGAATCGTCCGCTGCTCGGCCCCGGATCGGCCGCGTTGGAGGGGAATGTCAAGTTGATAGAGGAGGAGTACTTGCCGAACTCCATCGTGTCGTCGAGGGCGCCGAGAATCGTCCGATTGTAGAAGACGCCGTATCCGCCACGGACGACCGACCGGCCGGCGGCGTCGAGCGAGTGTGTGAAACCGACTCTCGGTCCGACGTTGTTCAGGTCGGTGGGCGATTTCTTGCTGCCGGCCGCGAACAGCGGGTTGTCGGTCTCGTCGATCGGAATAATCTCGAGGTCGTAGCGGAGCCCGAGGCTCAACGTGGTCTGTGCGGCCACATGCCATTTGTCCTGCGCGTACATCTCGTACGTGTGGTTCTTGATGAGCTCGTTGAACGGGCCGGTGCGGATGGTGAACCGCTCGGGGTAGGTCCGCGGGTTCGCCGCATCGAACGGAAGATCGGTGTTCGCCGCGACGCAGGTGCCCGGCGCGCACGTCGCGCTGAACGTGAAGGTCCCGTTCGAGTTCACCTGCGAGCTGCGGCGCAGCTCGGTGTAGTTGTAGCGAACGCCGAACTTCATGTCGTGGTCGCCGTGCTTGCCGGGGACGAACCACGAGTAGTCGTCCTCGATCTGGTAGTTCGAGTCCCACGGCCCCTGCGACTCGGTGCTCGCCTGTCCGAGGAAACCCGTGTAGTTCAACTGCGGCGGGCACAGCGACTGATCGCCGCTCGTCTCCTGGCCGAATGTGAATCCCTCGAGGCCGCCATTCGGACCCTGGGCGCGGAAGCATTCGTTGCCGTGCCACCAGTGCTCCCATGTCCGCGCGCCCTTGATCGTGTTGACGCGCGAGTTGCCGAGCACGCTGGTGAACGTGACGACGGCCGTCTGATCAAGATCGGTTTCGTCCTGGTAGGAGTCGAGGGTGTTGCGGTTGCCGATCGTGTACCACTGCGGCGCCCACTCGCGCAGCCAGCGGACCGCCCACGAGTGGTTCTTGGTGATCTGATGATCGATGCGGATCAGCGTGTTCCAATCGGTCCGATCCTCCGCAATCGCGAAGTTCTCGGACGGACGGGTCGGGAAGACTCGAGAGCGATTCGGGTTGTCCACCTGGCGCTCGAGGCTGAAGAAGAACTGCGCCTTGTTCTTCACGATCGGGCCGCCAAGCACCCCGCCCCAGTCACGCCGCACGGAGGTCGGCTTGTCGAGGCCCTGCGTACGGACGAAATAGTCCTCCGCCGTCAACGCATTCGGCGACGTCGTCGCGAACAGGACGCCCTTGAACTGGTTGGTCCCGCTCTTGGTGATCGCGTTGACGACCGCGCCGCTCGCCCGGCCGAATTCCGCGTCGTACATGCTCGTGAGCACCTGGAATTCCTGGACCGCTTCGATCGGCGTGCGGACCTGCGCCCCGGAACTCGTGCCGAGCGCATCGTCGCCGTTGTAGCCGCCGTCCACCGACACGTTGTTGCCCTGGGTGGACTGGCCGGCGGCGACGATCGTGTCGTTGCCCATCTGGTTGGACGGCGAGAACTGCACGCCGGGGAGCAGCGCGACCGTCGCGAAGTAGTTGCGGTTCATCGCCGGCAGCTCGCTCAACTCGGCGGAGCCGATGTTGCCGCCGACTTTGACGCTGGTGGTGTCGACGAGCGGCGATTCGGCGGTGACTTTCACGGTCTCCTCGAGCGCGCCGAGCGCCAGCGTCACGTTGATGGTCAGCGTCTTGCCGACCGGCAGCACCTGTCCGCCACGCTCGAACGTGCGGAAGCTCGCGAGCTTCGCGGTCACTTTGTAGCGGCCGGGAATCAACTGCGATGCGTGAAAGCTGCCGTCAGCGCCGGTGGTGATTTCGCGAACGGCGCCGGTTTCCTCGTTCGTGATGACGACCGCGACGCCCGGCAATACAGAGCCCTGTTCATCTGTGACCTTGCCGCCGATGTCGGAAGTGCCTTGTTGGGCGAGCAGGGGGCTCGCTGTTCCCAGGATGAACGACCCGATGACCACGGCTCGAACCAGGTGTCTGCGCATCTGCTCCTCCTCTATGACAAGACCGATGAGAGGTCGTATGCAGTGCGATCGCGCCGAGATGATGGCGTCATCTAACTGCCGCGCCAGAATCAACGCAAGCAGTTTTCTTATGAACCGCAGCAGAGCTGGGTAGCCAGTGTCGTGAAGAGGCTTATGGTGTCAGCGTATCTTTTCAAGAAACCGATATCTTGAAGAGAGGGCCTCGTGGCGGTCTCTATTGCTGAGCAGGCTCCGAGAGAACACGCGATTTAATCTGCAGTCCCGTCGGGGAGGACAGTTGCATCCCCATCACCTGATTCAATTCCGCGAACTGGACACCGAGATCCAGGCCGTCGGTTCCCGCATTGTGCGACGGGCTCGACGCCGTCAACCGATAGTCCGCGGAGGCGGCGCCGACGAAGTCACTGAGCCATTGTGTGATTGTTGGAAACAGGTTGTCCGCGGGATATTGCTTCGCCGTCGCGCCGGCAAACGTATTCCGCCGCACAACGCCGCTCGACGTGTACGCGTTCAGGCCGGTCGTGCCTTCACCGGCCTTGTCGCCGTACACACCGTACGAGTTGTCCCGCAGCAGGTTGTTCGTCAGCACGAACCCGGACACCACCTGGCCGGCGGGGGCGTAGCCGCCATACAGGTAGATCGTCGCGCTGCCATCGTTGTCCACGGTGTTGTGATCGAAGGTGATGGCTTGCGGTCCGCCTCCGATGAGCGCGAAGCGCGCCGGCGCCGGGTTGCCCGTCGTGCCATACGCGGTGCTGATGTCGTACGCCAGATTGTTGCGGATGGTGACGTTGACCGTCTGCTGGCTCGTCGCGAGGTCGTCGAAGCCGAGGATGTTGAAGGCGGCGGCGACGTGCCGGATCACGTTGTTCTGAATGACGATGTCCCTCACGACTGACCAGGGCGCCGTGCCGTCCTGATTGCGCGGGGTGATCACGAACGCGTATCCCGTCTGGCCGGCCGCCCAGTTGTTCTCAATCGTGTTGCCTTCCACGATCACGCTGCGCGCGTTCTTGAACTCGACGAGATTCTTCACGGTCCAGCTCTGTGTGCGCCACGCCATCGGTTTGGAGATCAGATTGCGGCGAATCGTGATGTTCGACGGCACGAGATTCGGAATCGACGGATCGTTTCCGCCGAACATCACGTTCTCGGCTGCGGCTTCGATGTAGTTGTTCTCGATGAGGAATGGCCCCGGGCCGTTCCACCCCATGATCGCCTGCGTATCCTGGTTGGCCTGCTTGAAGTCGGCGAAGTAGGAGCCGGAGATCGTCGAGTCGCCGCTGTTCAGGGCGAGCCCCCGCCGCTGGCCGTATCCCGGATCGCCGTGAAGATAGCAGCGGTCGATCGTCAGGTGATGCGGAACCGACGCCAGCGTCGACTGACTGGATCCCGTCGCGCCGAACTCGACGAGGCTCGCGCTGCTCGTCGCCGAGCTCGGAAGGAACTCGAGAAACTGGAGCCGCCAGTAGCTGGCGCCTGTCGCCGTGCGCATCGCAGGTCCGGCCGTCGTCGAGCGGATCTTGGGAAGGAGCGGCGCGAACCCGGGCGAGATGCGTACGCCTGGTGCCGGCAGATTGCCATCGGCCGCTGATGTTCGGACGATGATTTCCGCGGTGCCGCCTTTCGCGGGCAAGACGAAGGGGCCGTTGAATGTCGCGCCGGCTGCCAGCAGGATCACGTCGCCCGGGAGGGCCGCGTTCAGCGCCGCCTGGAGATTGCCGCCGGCGGCCACGTTCAGGGTGGCTCCCTCGGCGCCGCGCGCGAGCAGCACGCCCGCGCAGATGCACAGTCCCCTCGTCAGCCTTGTCACGTTCGACACAAACGGCTCTCCCACAGAAAGATGAGTGTGCCGGACTATGGGCAAGCCTGACGCCAGATCGGAACAGTTTCTTGCTGAGAACGGTTCGACTACTGAGCCGTTTCCGGTGATTTATTCGATGTTTTTCAAAATCACTCGAAGCGGCTCGATGGGGATAATGGCTGAGTTGTCTTTCGATTCAGGCGGATGGTGTAAGAAACTCCATGCGCGCTGCGCGCGGTTCGCGACGAGCGCACAACTTTGTCATCGCGATCACAAATCCGGCTGCGACGAAGTCCGGGTTCGTCGCGCGATTTCGCAGGATGAACCTCAGAGATGATCGGGCAGGAGCTCGCGCAAGGCGTTGACGACACTCGAAGGCGCGACCGGTTTTTCGAACGTGGCGACGGCTCCGAGCTCGTCGAAGCGATCCGAGTCTGCGCCCGAGACGACGATCACCGGGATATCAGCGATGAGCGGATCGGCGCGTTGGCGTGTGCGGAACGCCCAGCCGTCCATCACGGGCATGCGCAGATCGAGGACGATGGCCGCAATGCCGAGGCCCGCGCGGAGGCAGGTGAGCGCCTCCTGGCCATTACCCGCTTCGACGACGTCGAACCCTTCGAGGCCTAACAGCCGAGCCATAGGCCGACGGACGGCGAGATCGTCGTCGACGATGAGGACGGTCTGCGGTTGAGTCATCGAGCCTTGACGATTCTAACGCGACGAGGTGCTCGCGTGGACTTCGTGTGAAACGGGGCGGTGAACGCGGCGATCACCGCCCCGACTTGCCACCGGAAACGCGCGACCGCTAGCGTCGTGAAACGGCCATGCATCTTCCTCAAAATCTATTTCTTCGTGTACTTTTCCATCATCGCTTTCATGACTTCCGCGGCGGTCTTATTGCCTTTCCGCATCTCCTGCATCATCTCCGTGGACGGCGGGAGAATATGGTTGGCGCGCAGGTAGCCGACGACGTTGCCGTAGATCTCGTTGTTGTGAACGGTGGTGTGCAGGAACGACGTCACCATCTGCGGCGATGAGAGGATCTTCTGGTCGTTGAGCGTCTCGAACGTCGCGTCGCAGTAGTCGAACGATTCCGCGAGCGCCTTGGCGATTTCGGCCTTGCCCTTGAGCAGGTCGGTCTTGGCCTTCGGCATCGGGTTCGTCTCACCGCGCAGGGTCGAGCAGTCGAGATAATTGCGTTCCGTCGAATGGTTGATCCACTGGCCGAAATCCATCTGCTCCGGATCGAGCTTGAAGCCGTACTTGTCGGCCGGCATCACGGACGCCGCGCCGAGAAGGTCGAGCTTTACCGGGTTGTAGTACCGCTGGATGTTCGCGGTCTTGAGTGTGTCCTGGGCAAGCGCGGGAACCGCGACGAGCAGGCTGGCGATCAACAGATACGTTTTTTTCATGATGACCTCGGCGCCGATCCTACACCTGCTGGCTCGATCACGTCGCGCGCAATGCCGCCATAGGTTCGACCAGCATGGCGCGGCGCGCCGGCACGTAGCACGCAGCAAGCGCGACGGCCGTCAGCAGGAGCGACACCGAGACGAACGTCAACGGATCGCTCGCGGTCACGCCGAACAGCAGGCTCGAGCCCAGGCGTCCGAGCGACCAGACTCCCACGAGCCCAAGCGCGAGACCGGCAAGGCTCAGCATCAGTCCCTCGCCGAGGATCATTCGAAAGATGTCGCCAGGCCGTGCGCCGATCGCCTGGCGCAGGCCGATCTCCTGGGTCCGGGTCGCGACGGAGTACTGGATGAGCCCGTAGATCCCGACAGCCGCCATCAGGAGCGCCACGATCGCGAAGCCGGTCAGGAGAGACGTCTGGAAACGGCGCTGCGTCAGGTAGGTCCCGAGTTGTTGTTCGAGAGGCGAGACACCGTAGATAGGCGCATTCTTCTCGACACGACGCACGGCCGCTCGAAGGGCCGCGCCCAGCGCAAGTGGGTCGTCCGACGTGCTTCGTATGAGGATGTCTACGCTCCGGGGAGGATTCTGCGCGAGCGAGACGAACATCTGAGGAATCGGCTCGCGCTCCGGCCCCTGCCGCCGCATGTCGCTCACCACGCCCACGACGGTGTACCACGGGCGATCGGAATCTCGCGGGCCCAGCTTGAACCTTCTGCCGAGCGGATCGGACCCGGGCCACACGCGCCGAGCCATCGCATCGTTGATGATCGCGACCGCCGGAGCACCTGGACCGTCCGTGGCCGAAAAGACGCGGCCTCGGAGCAACGGCGTCCCGATGGCCTTGAAGAAATCGGCGCTGACCTCGTCTCCTCGTAGCCGCAGGCGCTCGGACACCGTCGCGTCGTTTCGTTCGGCGGTGACGACCTGATCGCGGCTGTTCGCGATGAACAGATCGCCGATGATGCCGGCGTTCTCGACACCGGGAACGCCTTGAATCTGCGCGAGCACGCGGTCGTAGAGGTCGAACCGTTGCGCCGGACCGCCAATCGTCGCCGGGGCGGAAAGCTCCATGACGAGGACGCGCTCAGGCCTGAATCCCGGATCGATGCCGGTCACGTTCCGCCAGCTTCGGACGAGAAGCCCGGCGCCGACGAGCAGGACGATCGCCAGCGCAAACTCCGCCACAACGAGCGCGCGACGGATTCTGCGAGTGGCCACGCCGCCGGAAACGCTCCTTCCGCTTTCCTCGCCTGACGGACGCAAGTCGCGGCGCAGCGTCGAAATCGCGGGCGCCAGTCCTGTCAGGATTCCCGCGAGGAGGGAGATGGCCAGGGCGCATGCAAGGACGCGCAGATCGAGAGTGATTTCATTCAGGCGCGGCAGCGTGCCGGGACCGAAGGCGCGGATCAGGCGGATGCCTGCTGACGCGAGCAGGGTTCCAATCAGTCCAGAGATAACGCTCAGCAGCACGCTCTCGGCCAGCAGCTGACGGACGATGCGCCCGGCGCTTGCGCCAAGCGCGGCGCGAACCGCCATTTCGCGCGCGCGGGCGATGCTCCGCGCGAGCGAGAGGCTGGTCACGTTGGCGGCGGCGATCAGAAACACGAAGAACACGGCACCGCCGAGCAGCCACAACGCCAGCCGCGATTCGGGTCCGACGAGGTAAAGACTCAGTGGGACGACGGTAATGCCCCGGTTTCTTTCGGCCGCGGGCAGCGTCTCGCTGAGGCGTCGCGCGATCGCGCTCATTTCCGCCTGGGCCTGTTCGAACGTGGCGGACGGCCCAAGCCTTCCCACGACGAACCATGTGGCTCCGCCGCGCCCGCTTTGACTGTCACGACGATCCTCAGACGCCGCATGCGGCTGCCAGACGTCCGGGTCGAGCGTCGCTATCTGGAAACCCGCAGGCAGAACGCCCACGATCTGAAAGGAGAGGCCGTTGAGCACGATGGTCGCGCCGATTGCGTCGTTCGAGCCCCCGAAACGCGCCTGCCAGAAGCGATGACTGAGGAGGACGACTCGTTGTCCTTGCTCGGCTTCTTCAGTCGAAGGGCTGCGTCCCCGAATGGGCTGGACACCGAGCAGTGAAAGCAGGTTGGCAGAGATGCTGCCCGCGACGATCTGTTCCGCCCCTTCGGCTCCCGTGAGCGTTGCGGAGATGGCATCGAAGGTGGCGATGTCCGCGAGGCTTCGGCTCTGAGCCCGCCACTGTTCGACATCAGACAGCGCGGATCGGCCTTCGCGAAGATTCTGTGTCGGATCTTCGGTCCACAGCATCACGAGCCGCTCGGAGGATCGATACGGAAATGGACGGAGGACCACTGCATTCACGACGCTGAACATCGCGGTGTTGGCGCCGATCGCCAGCGAGAGCGTTGCGGCGGCAGTCGACACGAATGCGAGATTCTTGCGCAAGGTTCTGGCGGCGTAGCGGACATCCTGGCCCGCCTCGTCGAACCACGGCGGAACACGGAGACGGAGACGCGATCTTCTCAAGCTCATGGCATCAATCCTGGCGTAAGGCGGCCAGCGGATCGGTCAACGCCGCACGCCGCGCCGGGACGAATGCGGCGGCGACGCCGACAAGGCCCATGAAGAACGCGATCGCCAGCAGCGCGACAGGATCGATCGCCGGCCGATACAACGACACGCCGGGTGCCGGTGCATACGCGGCGCGAAGTGCCAGCGTCGCTGCTATCGTCAACGCCAGTCCAACAGCAGTGCCGGCGCCGACGAGTCCCGCCACGCCTCGCGTCACGTTCCAGATCACGTGTGGACCTCGCGCCCCGATCGCCATCCTGATGCCGATCTCGCGCGAGCGCCTGGCGACGACGAACGCCACCACCGCGTAGAGGCCGATGCTGGCCAGCACGACGCCGAGCATTCCCAATCCGCCAAGAGCCATCGCAATGGCCTGCGATCCGCGCAACGCGTCCTGGCGATCCTGCGCCATCGTCCTCGCGGAGATGACCGGCAGCGTGGCGTCCACCGCGCGCAGTTCGCGCTGCATCACGGGCAAAAGGGTGCCTGCGGCCTGCGATGTGCGCGCAACGACCGTCGTCGGCAGCGTGTCGGATTGCGTGAACGAGCGATAGAACACATGCGGCACCGGATCGAGCAGGTCGGCGCCCGTGTCGCGCACGACGCCGACGACTTCCATCCACGAGTCGGCCGGCGACTCCATCCGGAAGCGACGGCCGACCGCGTTGACCGAGCCGAAGTATTCCCGAGCCATCGTCTCGTTGATCACGGCCACGCGCGGCGTTCCGGCGCGGTCGCGCGCGTCGAACGTCCGGCCGTCTATCAGTGGAATCTGCAGCGTTTCGAAAAACTCCGGCCCCGCCCAGAACATGCCGGCCCGGCGGCTCGACCCGCCGGCCGCTCCGTCAACGACAAGCCGCTGACCGGTCATTCGCATCGGTAGACCACGTGTGAGCGCGACAGACTCCACGCCAGGGATTGCCGCGATCCGGCGCCGGACTTCCTGGTACATCGCCATCGTCTGCGCGGCCGAGAGCGTGGAGAAGCGGCTGTCCGTTTCGAGCATGGCCACGCCATCGACGGCATACCCGATTGGTTTTGTCCGCTCGGCGTCCGCCCACTGCAGGAAGAGGCTCGCTCCGCCGAGCAGCAGGACCGACATGGATACCTGAAACACGATCAGACCATTCTTCAATGTCAGCCGTCCCGGACCACTGCCAGCGGCGGCAGTCTCTCCCCGCAGCGCCGGCAGCACGTCGACGTTCGTCGCGCTCAACGCCGGCGCCAGACCGCAGGCAATGCCGGTGAGCACGGAAAGGGCGATCGCGTACGCGAGGACGCGCCCGTCGATGGAGATGTCGATGACGATTGGCAGGTCGACGGTTCGGAACCACCGGATGCCCCACCACGCCAGAACGCAGCCGGCCGCACCGCCGGCGCCGGCGAGAAGCAGGCTCTCGGTCAGCAGTTGCCGCACGAGTTGACGTCGCGTCGCGCCGATCGCCAGGCGGATCGAGATGTCCCTGGCACGCGCGGCGCCACGCACGAGGAGCAGCGTCGCGAGGTTGCTGCAGGCAATCGCGAAGACGAGCCCGACGATGGCGAGGATGATGAACGCGGTGGCGTTGATGGGGG
>Ga0068858_100001374_pt1 | contig 25104 bp, 25 predicted proteins | sample KBSSwiS12_FD_66589 | JGI IMG/M metagenome (GOLD analysis project Ga0068858, IMG submission 66589) | Switchgrass rhizosphere microbial communities from Kellogg Biological Station, Michigan, USA - KBS Switchgrass S1-2 | ecosystem: Host-associated > Plants > Roots > Rhizosphere > Soil ... | reverse complement strand
GATTGACCCCGGACGCAACGGGTGGAGACCTGGTCATCATCGATCACGCGGGCGGTGAAGCCATGCGGGCGAGAGTGGATATGAAGGAAGCGATCTGACATGATCGCCGCTACCGCATCCTTGAGCATCGCGCCCGAAATCGGAATCGATCGCGCTGCTCTAGATATATGTTGTCGCATCGTTTTTCGCTGAAAACCGGTGCCCACTTTTCAGCACGGATACTCTAACCCGCGCAGCCGTCGCGGTCTCGCCTGGCCGCTGAGAGTCGCGGCGCTAGTTCCGACGAGTTCGGCCAACGGGCGTGGGCCTCGCCAGACCACAGGACTTCCCATCGCGAACAGATTTGATAAAGAGGCCCCCGGGCGCCGGGTTGGCGACAGGCACAACGCCGGGACAAGAGAGCGACAGAAGTTTGTTTCGCCTCGGCTAAGTGTTTGAAATGCGGGTGTAGCTCAATGGCAGAGCAGAAGCTTCCCAAGCTTACGACGAGGGTTCGATTCCCTTCACCCGCTCCACTTAATTTTCAATGACTTAGAGCGTATTTCTAGCCACACGCCCCACAATCTGGCTCTTTTCTGGCTCCCCGACGATCAACCCTACAATGGGAGATTGAAACCCGGCGAATCGAGACCGATATCAACCTGCAGGCCGAACCCGCCGCACAAGGTGGACGAGCCCAATTGATGATGTGCGCGCACGAGCGCTGCTGCGGAAAGAGGGCCATTGCAAGCCCCTCTCCCTTCCACACACGTCTTGACCCAGGCAAGCGAGGTCGGAGCGGCATCGAAATGCCGCGCAACAGCCGCCGCGATCTCGTCGCGCGTTCGTGCTCCGCGTCGCTGTGATCGCCGGAGCGTTGGGGATTTTGCCAGCGTCGATCTTGAAGCGAAGATAGAAGTTTCCGTCGACCATCTTGGAAAGCTTCTGCTCTGCCATTGAGCTACACCCGTATTTCAAGCACTTAGAGAACTTGAAGCAAATTTCTGTCTCTCTTTTGTCTCCGATACCGAAGTCTCTCGCCACTGGGGCGCGCGGCCTCTTTATCAAACCTCGTCGCTATGGAAAGGGCTACGATCCGATAAGCATCGAAAACGCAGACCAATTCCACCATAAGGTAACGACATTGTGAAGTTCAGTCGAGCGAGCGGCAGAACTCGCTCGATCAGCCCTTGAGGCGCACTCATCCGACGCGTCGCTAAAAAACAAGGACTCGACACGAGTGTCGAGTCCTGAACGAAAAACGGCTTGTGTTGCGCAACTAATCACGCAGCCCGTGCGGGCCGATCCTGTCGGAGAGACCATAAGATCTCCTCTGCGCGCTCCTGCAGTTCCGGATTTATCGCCACAATCTGGGCATTTTCCGGTGTCGCCTCAGGCCAAACATTGACCGCCCGATAACCAAGTTGATCATCATTTCCGACAATACAGTCGCCGTCATCTGTTGATGACGGTAAAAATTCTCTGAGGCGCATGGGTACTCCTTTCTAGTTTAAGAGAAGATCAAGTGTTAATCTCGATGAATAATACACTATACTTGCGCAGCATTCCAGAAGCTTCTTGCAAGATCCTTCATCGAATCCGCCATACTTATTGTCGATGCAAAGAAATCCTATAGATTGACTTACAGGCTGACTAACAGGATTCTTAAGTGCCGCAACAGCAACTGCATTATATAAATCTCTCCACTTTACGTTGCTATTGCGATAGCGCGGGTCATCACGAAGATTATTTCCTATATAGCAGCCGTTTATTTCGCGGACGTGTTTTATTTCGAAGAAGGCAGTGTTATCCGAATAAGGGTAAATTTCCTTGAGGCCATGATAAGCTTGGTGGCGCTCGTAATGAGAAGATGGATCGCGAGCCAACGTAAAAACCGATATCGGGTCTCGCGGCGGCCTCGCCCTTCCATAGTTGACCTCACGCCGCTCACGTGAAGATGTGCTAAATATTTTTACGCAGGCGGCGCATTTTGATCCCGTATAATGCTCAAAAAGGGATGCGATATGTTGCAATAACTCTGAAGTGTACTTTTCGAACTCGCGTCTTAACTCTGCCTCGGTGGACGTTGGACCTTGTTTTTTCAAGAACGTGCAATACCCGTAGTCTAAGCCCAAAATTGTCTCCAATTCCTCATGGATTCGAAAATATCGCGCCTCTCGATCGCCGAATGCCCGCGACAGATTGCTGATTTCCTCACGCGCTTGATCCCTCTCTCGCTGGAGGTCGAATATCTGAGGAATCATCCTTCTTCGAAAGCGAAGCAAGGACCACATGCTTGCGACGAACGCTGTCAGGAACACGGCCACTGCAACAACCAAAACGATCGCTGGCCGAAGCCACGGCGCGGGGCTGAAGCGTAGGATTAAAGCAGACGAATAGGCAGTCGCCGCGACGGCGCTAACAAACGCAAAAGGCGCCGAGGCGGTACGGAACCACTGCCGCAAACGCAGTGGGCTCAACGTGGATGCGCCAACTGAACGTTACCCCCGAGTTTTAATCCGTGGATCTGAGTATGTGGGAAGTTGGAAATGCGCAAGTCAATCGATCCACTTCGGACCTAATCTTTCCATACATTTCTAGGCATCATTGCCAGGGCTGCCGGCAGATCGCTGAGTAGCGAATTTGCAACTTTCTGATGCGGTAGCGGCGACCATTCCGCGCTAGATTGCAGCTTGACGATCACAAACCGTGCGGCCGCTAAATGGCCTGCTCGGTGCCCCGTCGATCATCAGTTTCGCATAGAAGGAATGATTCGGAAGATTGAGCAGGTCCAGCACGTTGAATGTAGGCGCGAACCCGCGAGATATGACACTAGCATCCTCCGGCCCGAGCCGAAACGATATGAGCGTCCCGGCATTCCCGAGAACCGAGTGTCGCACGTCGTCGTCAAGCTGATGCAGATACTGGTGGGCCAATATCAGCCCTAGCGATACCTTCCGCATTTCCGGCATCATGTCGGCGAAGGAGAGCGTGGTGAAGGTCTGGAACTCGTCCACGTAAAGGAAAAAAGGACGACGCTCCGCGATCGGGGCCTCCGCACGGCTGAGCGCCGCCAGCCCGATGGTGGCGACCATCATACTGCCTAGGATGTTCGCGCTGTCCTCCCCGAGACGTCCCTTGGCGAGATTCACGATCAAAATCCCGCCCGCGTCCATAATGCTGCGAAAGCTGACCCGTATCTCCGGCGCAACGAGCGCACGATATAGGCGCGGGTCCGTTAGCAAGCCCCCAAGCTTATTCTGGATCGGGGCTACGACCTCGGCCCGCTGTCGGTCAGAATGTTTCTCGAACTCGTCCAGCCAAAACCTTCGCACCACATCGTTGCGAATGCCCCGCACCACCTCATGACGGTACCGCTTATCGGCAAACAACCGCAGGATATCGGGAAGCACCGAGCCATCGCGTTCGATCAGGGCGTAGAGGCTGTTCCGCAGCACATGCTCCATGCGAACACCCCAGGCGTCAAACCAAAGCTTCTTCATCGCGTCGAGCAATCCCGAGACGGCCAACGGTATCTTCTCGTCGCGCACGCGGCGAAGGGGATTGTACCCGTACGGCTGGTTCGCCGCGGCAGCGTCTAGATAGACGAATGGCCTCCCCGCCCTCGCTGCAGCATCTCGCATCCGCTCAGCCAAATCACCATGCGGGTCGATGACGCAGAACCCGCGGGCACCCTCTAAATCCTGGCGTGCGAGAGTTTCGATCATGGTGCTTTTGCCGACACCGGTCTTCCCAAGCACGTAAATATGGGACAGCCGGTCAGCCTGCTTTATGCCGAACCGGACGAATTTCTGTCGATGGTTGGTTTCGCCGAAATATGAGATCTCCATGGCTTCAGAATGGCTCGCAGGTGGGGACGAAGCACGGCGCCACATTATGCGGGCGCGCGCCTGGATAAAAAATGCAGGTGACATGATGCCACCTGCGGAGTTGTCTCAGTCGCTTTCGTTTCCGATCTCGACCTCTTCTTCGCCTCTATCCGCATCGCTTTCGGACAGTGTCCGGTAGCTCGTGGCTGGAAAGAGGAGCCACCTAGGCACCCAATGCTCGACCTTTGTCCGACCGTTCTCGCCGGCAAGGCAGTCACGAATGATGCCTTTGAGGATTTTGCCAGTCTCGCCGGAATTGGCGGTGGCGGTCTCAGTGCCAGCGATCTCGGCGACGAGGGCGCTGAGCACCTGTTTGTTGCGGATGAGATCGAAAAAGACCTCGTCCGCCTGCCACAGGCCGCCCATATCGACCGAGAGGGTGTCGCCGAGCTCGTCGATGACGGAACTGCCCACCTCGAGCGTTTCACCCATCACCACGGCCGCGATGGCCAACACTGCATCGTCGGGGAGGCCAGCGAGTTGCTGGTACAGCTCCATAGTGCCAGCGCGGCGGCCGGCACTCACCAGGTTCGGCGCTTCGATATCGAGACCGAGCAAAGCAGTCGCTTCTCGGCGCTTTTCGTCGAACAGCGCCTCGCCCGGAGAAGCCGCGATGCTTTTGGCGATGGCAGGCTTCTCGGCCCGCTGCGGCTCGACCCTGACCAACCACAGGCCGGAGGTCGTGATCGCATGCGCGATCATCAGTCGGAGGGCGATGCCGGGTTGGCTGACAAGCCTTGCCCGCACCGCAGCATGGCGATGAAGGTCGAGATAGTTTCGCAGCGCGGTTGTGACTTCGGGCCTATCGGCCTTGGTCCCATTTTCCCTGCGCTCCTGACGCCACGCCTCGCGACGGGGCAAGAACCCTTCGTGGATCTCGACCTCACCGCGATTTGAGAGGACCATATAGATCCGGCCACCTCGGTCCTTCGCGCACTTCTCATACTCCCAGCTCTCGAAATACCGGCCCGGCTCGATCAGCTCGACGCCGGCCCAGCCATCCTCCACATAGGCGTGGTGCTTGGCCTCGATGGCTTCGTGTTGCAGGGGCCAGAAGGCGTGCGGATCGGCGAAGTAGCTGTCCTCGCCGAACAGGTCGCTGACGATCGGCCCTTTATATGCGGCCAGATCGAACAGGGCGGCCTTGGTGGCGATGAGTTCTCCGCCAAACAGCCATTCCTTCAGACGAGGGCCTGTCGGCGCATAGCTGTCAGGGCTGTCATACAGTGCCAGCCACTCCTTCTGCTGCGCCTTCGTCGCCATGGTGAGATGCCGCATCGTGGCGGCATCGATAGTGTCCTGCCGGTAGAGGGTACGAATGCGGGGCAGCAGGTTGCCGAGCGCGAGAATGCGTCGGACCAGGCGCTCCGTAATGCCGAACGTCGCGGCGATATCTTCGACGTTCCGTCCCTCCCGGATCAGGCGCGCGAACGTTTCCCATTGCGTCACTTCGTCCGGGTCGAGCCGCGCGAAGTTCTCGATAAGCGAGGCTTCCAGCGCGGCAGCGTCGTCGCCTGCTTCCATGATCGCGCAGGGCAATGCTACCGTTTGCCCATCGTCTTTCGCGACCGCGGACGCCGCTTCGAAACGGCGCCTGCCGGCAACGATCTCATAGCGGTCGATTTCGGTGCCGGGCCGAACGAGCAATGGCACAAGAACACCGTGCTTCCGGACCGACGGTAGGATGTTGGCGAGATCGAGCGCTTTCTTAGCCCGCATATTGAGCGGTGACACGCATAGCCGCTCCAAGTCGATATGTTCCAGTTTCATGATGGTGTTCCTCGTTGCCGCAGCAAAGGCGGGGTTGCGAACCCTGACCCACCCGAAGTCGGGTGGTGACCGGGGCTGGCGGGGACGAGTTGTCCGAGCGCTCAAAGAACGTGGATTTCCTCTCGACCAGCCAGGAGCGCCAAGCGCGTGACGCTCCTGGCTAGCCGCGAGGATCTGTTATGAGTTTGCCCGAGTGTTCGCGGTGGACACGGCGTCACATTATCGGTGGGACGCATATTGGATGGGGTGTTGCCCGGCCGGGCAATTCAAAAAGCAGCCTCCCGGTCGGGGAGGCTGAAGGAAATTCACCACTCGTTCGCCGAGACCAGCTCATGCAAATAGTTGGCTGCCTGGTTGGCAAGCCGCGAAGCGGTGAAGATCGCTCGGGTGTCGTTCTTGAGGAGCTGCAGCCAGTGCGCGACATAGGCGGCATGGTCGAGGCGGGGCTGATTGCTAACCCCGAGATCGGCGCATAAGAATGCGGCGCCGATCTCCGCTACCAGCTCTTCTGCAGCGAGGTCGTCTTTCGGAACGCCATCGCCAAAGCGACCGAGCCGATGCCTTGCACCTGCCCAATGAACCAGCTCATGCAGTAACGTGGCGCTGTACGCCTCCGTCGCGGAGATTGTCGGCGAACCGGTGAAGCGGGCAAGGTCAGGCATTTCTATATGGTCTTCGGGGATGCGGTAGCAGGCGATGCTGCCTGCGCGGTGAACCTTGGCCCTGGTCGCGGCGATGAACGTCTCGACTGACTCCATGGTCTGGGCATCTCCGGGAAATCTGGAAGCCGCCGGCTGCTGCCAGCCTTCGACCTGATCGGCGTTGAAGACCCGCGAGGCGCGGGCAACGAGCCGTACCGAGGCCTGTTCGCCCTCCTCTGGCTCACCTTCGACCCTCTTGAAGAAGACGATCGTTGAGCCCTCTGCGCCCTTGAGCACCTGCGCACCGGCATTCTGCCATTGCTTATAGGAAGCCCAGTATCCGCTCCGGTATCCGCACACATATGCCTGTGCCCACAGCGCGAGAACATTGACGCCGTGATATTCCATCTGGGTCAGAGCGTTTTGTGGTTTGGCAATGGCAACGCCGTCGCCGTGCCAGGGCATGATGAATTCACCGGCCCCTGCTTTGATGGCAGCGATGATACTGTCGGTGACGGCCCGATATACGTCGAACCTGGTGTATGAAGGAACTTGGGCATTCATATCTTCCTCCTGCGCAAGGCGGGAGAGCCGCACGATCGCGGCGCTCCCCAATGCGCGGGAGGTCCGAGGATCAGTGTGGAGCAGACGGCCGAAGCCGGCATGGCGTCACTTTATGCGCCGGCCAGATAAAGGCGCGTACCTGCGGACGTCAGGGACCGATAGCTACCGCGGATATCACTTGGTATCCAATGCTAGACGCCTCGGCTGCGCGCACGATTTGTGCGCGAAGACGCGGCCGGTGATTCTTATCTGTCTTATTTGTGCAAAGATAGCGGATCGGCTCAATCTCCGATCGCTTCCTTTAGAAAAAGTCATTACGTGGCTGTCCCCAAGCAACGAAGCGGGGGAACCATGTCCAGATCGCAACCCACATGCGTCGACCTATTTTCAGGTTGTGGTGGGTTCGGACTTGGCGCCGAGCTGGCAGGCTTTGAGGTGATTGCTGCGGTTGATATCGACCGCGATCTCCAATCCGCGTATCGAGCCAACTTCCCTAATACCCAAGCCTTTCAAGCCGACGTTTCGTTGCTTGACGGACCGGGCTGGGATTTCCTGATCGGGCGTGGACATTCGCGCCTCGACCTTCTGATCGGAGGGCCACCCTGCCAAGGCTTCAGTCGCATGGGCAAGCATCGCGCCGACGATCCGAGGAATACGCTGATCGGCCACTACTTCCGGCACGTTCAGCTGCTCCAGCCGCGGATGTTCGTGATGGAAAATGTCGAGGGACTAATGGACAAAACTAAGGTCGAATTTCTGCTCGACGCCCTTGGCGAACTGCCAGATTGGTACCGAATCGTAGGACCGCTGGTAGTTAACGCCGCCGATCTTGGCGCTCCGACAAACCGCCGGCGCGTGATCGTTATTGGATACGACAGCCGTGATGTAGACGCGATTGAACTCGCGGATATCGAAACACTCCTGACCGAGGCAAAAATTACGGTTAGGGAAGCAATCGGCGATCTGCCCGCTCCAATCCCTGACACAAAACTCACGCTCGATTTGGGTTGGGCTAGCTATCCACGACGTACCAGTATCTTGTCGGCGTACGCGGAACGATGCCGCCGCCTGCCGGATCGATCGATAGGTGCGCACGACGCTCTAACGCAGCTGGTCAACGGGCGAGTATCGGGACTTTTTGCCACGGTACATTCGACGAAGGTGCAGGACCGCTTCATCGAAACTCCGCAAGGTTCTGTCGAGCCAATAAGCCGATACCCAAAGCTCGCTTGGTCGGGACAATGCCCAACCCTGCGGGCAGGGACAGGGGCGGAGAAGGGCAGCTTCCAGGCAATGCGACCGATCCACCCCACGCAGCCTCGCGTCATTACGGTCCGGGAAGCGGCGAGACTGCAGGGGTTCCCCGACTGGTTTGTATTTCACCCGACCAAGTGGCATAGCTTCCGAATGATCGGCAACAGTGTTTCCCCAGTCGTCAGTGAGGCTATATTGTCGGTGTTGCATAAAAAATCCGCGCTGCGGTTTGCAGCATGACCAGAATTGCCTCACGACGGCTTGAACCGGGAAGAGAATATCATGGCGACCAACCTTGAGGTCGAGTTCAATCCTGCTCCAGAATACCTATTCGACTATCTGACAGCCGACGTTCAAACGGCGGAATGCATTTTCGATCTGGTCGATAATTCGATCGACGCAGCGCGCGCGATGATGAGCGGCGAGCCTGGGCGGGACAATCTCCCAGCAAACTATTCGGGCTTCAAGGTTGAGGTCACGCTTTTGCCTGATCGGATTACGGTCATCGATAATTGCTCGGGTATCTCTGAACCAATGTTTACTAAGTCGGCGTTTCGAGCGGGCGAGCGCTCCCAGCACCCATACGGGATCGGACATTTCGGCGTCGGTCTGAAACGCGCCCTTCTGAAGCTGGGTGACCAGTGCACGGTAGAGACCGACAATGGTAAGTCAAACCTGCGACTAACGTTCACACGTGAGGAACTCGATCGATCTGAAGCTCTACGCTTGCCCGCGGTCAAGCGTGATAGCAGCGGGACGCACTACACGTCGATCGCCATCGGATCGATCGGGGCTGACACCAAGCGCGAGTTGGTCCTCCCGGGCTGGCAGATTACAATCGCGAAGAACTTTTCTCGACGCTATGGACTGTTCATCCGAAAGGGGCTTGTGATCGTCTTGAATGGCACGAAGGTCATGCCGTTTGCTCCTCAACCAGTCGACAATCCCAATCTTATGCTGCAATCCTTTCACGAAACCATTCACGGCGTAGATGTCGAGATTGTAGCGGGTGTCCACGAAAAATATCGGTTCGCCGATAAGGATGGAGGGGTAGTCGCGGATCCCGAAAATAACCGCGTGCATCGTATGATCGCTGGCGAGTTTGGTTGGTACGTAGTCTGCAATGATCGCGTAATTTTGCTTGAAGAAAAAACTCATAAGACAGGCTGGACCACAAACTGGCACAACGAATATAATGGTTTCGTGGGATGGGTCCATTTCAGGGCACGTGATCCTTCTTTGTTACCGTGGAACACCAAGAAATCAGATATCGTCGAGAACCATCCTGTATACGAGGATGCGGTCGAGATCATGCGCTCGATGGTTGCCCAGTATCGCAAGACGACACCACTAACGAAGTCAAAACGCACTGCCGCGAAGGCAGCTAATAAGCCTGAAACGAAGACCGATAAAAAACGCGCTCCGACCGCTCGCGAAGTGGTCGCGGGGTCAGCATCGAAGAAGCAGCTTCAATCGATCAGCACGTTGCTTCCTCCTGACGCAAACTTCGCGTCGTCACTGCCCAAGCTCGCGGGCCTAGTTCACGATTGCGAACGGTTGAACATCGAAGAGTTCCCCTACGCGTCGGCCGTGATGCTTCGGACGGTTTTCGACGCTGCGCTCCGGGACTATCTGAAGCGCTACAAGCATTTCGTCACGATGCGAGATGCGGTACTTGATGCCTCTACAAAGCCGGGCCAGACTGTCGATAGCAAGGCTCGGTCAAACTATTCGCCCCCGCTGGGCGAGATGGTGCGATGGAGCACAAAAAACCCGGACGTTTTCCCGGATGCCCACGGGCGCGCATGCAAGCAGGCCTGCGACCGCTTTCTCTTTCACCTTCCCGTGCTAAATGGGGTCGTCCACGAAGAAGGTGGGATCTCGAACGCGGGACAGGTCCGCACGATGCGGGACGAAATTCTGCAAGGTCTCTTACACATTTTAGGGTCGTGACGGACTCGGAAAATATCTCGGCAGCGAGGACGTAGGTCAACTACAGAAACGCCCGACGCCTGAGCCCCGCTGCAAGGACTTGGGGACGTCGGGGACGTGTTTAGCTGTGGGGGCATATGATCGCCGACGATGATACGAATATCGTGACGCCGTGCGGAGCCGAATCGGGAACGGGAGAATGAACGGCATCATGGCCGTATCCGAAAAAAGCCTCGACGATTTCATAGAAATCTACGAACGCGTAGAAGGCGAGCGCCTTGAACGCGAAGAAGCACGTGAAATCGCTAACCGTCTCGTCGGGATATACCGGCTGGTTTTGTCGGAGCCAATTCCATCACCTGACGCGCAACACGCAGAGCCCGTAGCTCCTCCAACAGCGCGTCGCCGTTCGCAGCGTGGGCGGCGGCGATAACGTCATCGCGAAACTGCTTCGCCTCTATCATCCAATCAGATGGAAAGGTGCGAGCTTCCTCCGCGACTCCCAGCCAATATGCACCAGGCGGATAAAGTGCCGCCTTGTTTTGACACCGACTGCCGAGCCCTGCCAATTCCCATTCCAAACGACGGGCAGAAAAGGCTGTGCCCCGTGCCGCATTGGCACGCCCTCGACTTATCCACAGAACAATTGTTCGATATCTGGTGTAAAATACTGTACGGTATGACACTGTCGGGGGGGGGCAGTTGCTCCCACCTCCGTTGCGCGTAATACCCTTGTTGGGCGCCATTAAAAGTGTATGATTCCGCGCTAGTGATCATTATTTATAATTTCTGAGAAGATTATGGCAAAAGAATTTATCATCGTTGTGAACGCAGAAGAGCATACGGTCGATGAGACTGTTGGCTACGAGGAGATTGTTAATCTCGCTTTCCCTGGCGCTCCTACCGGCCCGGAAATTACCTACTCGATCACGTTCGAGCACGCCAAGGAGCCGAAACAAGGAACGCTAGGGCCGGGTGGTACGGTGGTCGTGAAGCCACGCAATACGATTTTCGATGTCGTACAAGCTAATCGATCTTAACGAGGATCTTCGACGCCTGCGGGATAACGGCTACAACGTCGATATAAACGGGGCATTTCTCATTGTTCGTGACATTCCATACGTCACGGAGAGAAAGGAGATCCGATATGACGGCATTCTCGTTACCGAGCTTGCGCTGAATGGTGATCAAACCACCACGTCTGATCGCCATCAGATGCGTTTTGTCGGAGAGTGCCCCTGCGACGTCAATGGCGTGTCTCTCTATGCAATCCGGCCGGATCGCGTTGAATATAAAATCAGTGATGACCTTATCTGTACGTTTGAGTTTTCGAACAAGCCGGCTGGTGGCTATCCAGACTACTATGAAAAGGTGCGAAATTATGCCGCTCTTGTTAGCGGCCCTGCCTCGACCCTGGATCGGTCTGCTACGCCGATGACCTTCAATGTTACAGAACCAAAGGATGACGACTCGCCGTTCAACTACTTGGACACGAATGCGGCGAAAGAGATAAACGCTGCGACCCAGAAGTTGGCAGTTGAAAGCATCGCGATCATCGGCCTCGGTGGGACCGGGGGTTATGTGCTCGATCTTATCGCGAAAACGCCGGTGCGGCATATCCACTTGTATGACGGTGATAAATTTTCATCTCACAACGCTTTTCGTGCGCCCGGTGCTGCCGCGATTGACGAGCTGCGTGCGCAGCAACTCAAGGTGGGTTATTTCAAAAATGTCTATAGTGCCATGCATCGAGGGATCGTGGCTCACCCCGAGTATGTCGAGGCTGGCAATGTTGCTCAGCTTACCGGAATGGACTGCGTCTTTTTGTGCATGGATGCAGGGCCCGGCAAGCGGCTAATCGTAGACACGCTGCAGGCCACCCAGGTGCCATTTTTTGATGCGAGCATCGGACTCTATAATAAGAATGACGTGATTGGCGGCATTGTACAGGTGACAACGAGCACAGCGGACAACCGAGCTCAGGCCAGGGGCCGTATGTCGCTATCCGACGCGGACGAGCCGAACGAGTATGACAAAAATATTCAGGTGGCAGATTTGAATGCGTTATGCGCGCAGCTTGCGGTCATGCGTTGGAAGAAGATGCGCGGCTTTTATCAGGGCTATGATAGGTCCAATTTCTCCTCGTTTACAGTCGGTCGTACCTTCCTCATCAACGAAGACCTCTATGGCGAAGATTGAAACCCTCCACGTCAAGCCAGTTGAGCTATTGCCACGCAAGCTGGATAACGGCGTCCTTTACGTGTCAAGAAAATACAAAACGGCTGCCCATGGGTGCTGCTGCGGCTGTGGCGGTAGAGTAGTGACACCTTTGAAACCTGGAGGATGGGCGCTGACGGGCTCGAACGCGTTACCGACGCTCGAGCCGTCCGTGGAGAACGGAACGTTCGCCTGCAACTCGCACTATCTGATAATTAAAGGTCGAGTGCACTGGGCGCGTCAGAGATCCGCGGCTGAGGTTGAAAGAACCCGTGTTCACGACCATCAGCTTCGGGAGCGCCTTTACACACAGAAGCCCAAGAGACGCGGCATCTTGGCTTGGCTTAAGTCGTTTAAGTTCTGGTGATTCCTTGAGAACTGAACAATTTCGTGTCCTGAACGCAGCTAATCGGGGACATAGGGACTTCGGGGACTTTCCGGCATGTTGGCACCCGATTCCGGCTATGGTTCAATGCGGTCACATGGCCTTTTTCGAAGAAAACCTCGACGAGTTACCAAAATCTACGAGCGTACCAGCGGCTAGCATCTCCCGCGTGAAGAGGCTTGAGCCGTCGCAACCAACTTGCTCAACATATACCGGCTGAGCTTGTCGGATCCTCCAGAGCCAGCGCCTCCATCTTCATTCGAAGAGCCCTCAACTCAGCCAGCAACTCCTCGCCATTCGCCGCGCCGGCGACGTCGATGATGCAGCGAAGAAATTGCTCTGCCTCGGTCTTCCAATCAGGGGGAGAAGTGCGAACTTCCTCCACGACTCCCAGCAAATATGGGTCGGACGAATGAGGTGACGCCTTCTACAGCTCACCGGTCTCCTTTGAGATCTTCATCCATTGCACAGCAAAGACCTTCTGCACAAGTTCCTCAAGCTGATGCTCGTCCGCGCTATTTGGCGCCAGTGCATATGCACGGATCAAGTTCGCAAGCTGATATTTCAAACCTGGGTTTCCCTTAGAATTACGCTCCCGGCCTAGCATCACCAAGAGCTTTGAAGCACATTTCCGTATCTCTCGCTGATCCTCTTCAAGAGATGTGGGCTCATCGCCCAGCGGGCTGTGGATGTGATGTCCACGGAAGAGAAGTTCCGCTACACAAAATCTAAAGTCTTCAAGCCACCGCGTTCGATATGCGGTCCGGATATTCGCACGTACGGTAAAAATGGTGTGTGCTCCGGTGCGTGAGGCAACGGTTTTCGCTATGAAAGCACTGATTACTGAGTTGATTATTACACCCGCCACAGCGAGGGCGGAAGCCAACACAGGTGTCATCTTACCCTCCTGTCTTCGGACCGTACACGTAATTATACTTCAAATTTAATAGTGCGGACTAGCGATTGCGCAAACGTGTTATTCATAATACTGTTTTAACGGCCTGCGTCCAGGCCTCTATGCCCTGAATACGTTTGGGCCGCTAGAGAAATGGAGCAGGAGATGAACTTTCCTTGGTATATATTGGCCCGCATCACCGTCGTCGTTCTTTACTTATACGCCATCGTCGCTGTTGCTGTGGGCCTCTGGGCAGCGTGGACGTACGCCCACATCACGAGTCCAAGTGACACCGAGCAGATGCTACTACCATTTATAATGGTCTTTTTGCCCGGCCTCGCGCCTCCGCTAATACTGATCGCGAGGATGATAGCACGAGATAATCGTCGTGAGTGACGGGCAGTTTACCGAGTCCGTTTCTCAACGGGCTCGTTTTAATTATAGTACTGCTAGGAGCCCCGCCGGGATCTGTGTACGGGACTTGGTATAATTACGGGAGCAAACGACTTCCGTAGCGCCCTTAACTCCGCGAGTAGCTCGTCGCCGTTCAAAGCGTCGGCCGTGTTCGTAATGTCGCGAAAAAACTGTTCAGCTTCCGGCCGCCACTCAGGCGGAAAGGTGCGAACTTCCTCTACGACTCCCAGCAGATTAAGAATTGGTGCGAAAATAAACGAACTTCGAAAGGGTTTCATGGCCTGAAAGCTTACTATTTTGCCGCTCAAAAAAAGGTTCGATCCGGTCATTTTGAGCAACAGGGACTTTGCCTTGTCGTCGGCCCGCAAAAACCATTCGACGGCCATTTTGCTGAACAAAATCACTTCTTCAAAAAGTTCGATCCGAATACGAGCTGCAAGGGCGCCCATGGATTTCCCGAGTGTTGAGCGTTCGCCTTCGAGGCGTTGACGCTCATTCACGAACTCTTCGTCGCTCATCAAGCGTCGCAAGCGAAGGGATGTCAATTCCCGTAGCTGGGCCGTGATCTCGGCAGCGGCGGCGTGGCGGGAGCGTTGTAGCGCGGCGGCTACCTCCTTCTCGCGCCCCGCATCCTGTTCGAGTTGCGCTCGCACCCAATCCTCGATCTCCGGCTTGATCGCGAGGGAGGCTAGGAAAGCGATCAGTTGTCTCTCCATAGCCTTCTGTTCGATCGACCGCTCAGGGCACCGTGATGCCGCGCCCTTCTTGTTCGTGCAGTGATAGTAGATGTAGCGGTGGCCGTAGCGGTTCACTTTGTGCTCGGCGGTGATGCTCATCCCGCACGACCCACAACGGATAAGGCCCGTGTACGGGAATGTATGCCGAGACGGACGCGGTTGACGATCGCGCTTAAGCAGGAGTTGCACCCGGTCGAACTCCGCCTTGGTAATGACGGGCGGGTGCCTGCCGTCGTATATGCGATCACCCCACGGGATCTCACCGCAGTAAAATCGATTCCCGAGCATCCGGTAGAGGGTCGAGAGCGCGAGCGGTCGTCCGCCGCTTTTTTTGCGGCGGGGCGTCAGGAATCCCCAATCGTCTTTCGCCATCAAATAGAGGTCGTAGGGAGAGTGCGTGCCCGCGAGCAGCAGCTCGAAAATCCTTCGAACCAACGGGAAATGGTCTGGGTGCGGGATGACGGTCTTCGTGTCGGGGCAATTCTTGTACCCGATTGGCACCTGGTTGGGGCGCCAGCCCATTTCGAGCTTGGTCTGATTGCCGCGCTTCACATTCTCGGAAAGCGCGTCGCTATAATATTTGGACTGGCCGAACATGATTTGGAGCATGAACTTGCCCTGCGAATTGTTCTCGAACGTGTAGGTCGAGAATTTCAGGTCCAATAGGATGCCTTGATCGAGCAAGTAGATGATCTGCCCGCCGTCGATCGAATTGCGAGCAAGGCGATCGGGCGCCCAGGCGATTATGCCCTCGGCTTCACCGCGGCGTATTCGCTCGAGCATAGTCGCGAACACCGGGCGGCCAGGTGATTTCGCGCTCTTCGATTCCTCCAGGATTTCGACAATCTCTATGTCGGTACGATCGTCAGCGAAGCGCGCCATGGTGGTGCGCTGGGATTCGATCGACATCACCTGACGATCTTCGTCCTCGGTCGATTTCCGGCAGTAGAGGAAATATTTCATACGGCATGATCGACGTCCCTGACGTCCCCAAGTCCCTTGAACGAGCGTGTATCAATCCAGCGGCGGCAGTGCCGGCCGGTGGTTTGAGTGATGCTTCGAGGGGTGGGTGACATGGTAGGGAGTCGGCCGAATCCTACGCCTTGAATCGGATTCGCGCGAATCGGTTATCCCCAGATTGTCGGTCGTCTAGCTGCCACGGCCACGGCACCACTTTAGGCGCACGCGCATATTCTGACGTCTACGAGCGAAGCGTCGTTACCCGCATGCTGGGGACATGAAGACCGACAAGGCCGTTCCAACACCGACGATATCGCGCATCCTTCCGGACGGCACGATGATCGAAATTCTCTACGATGCCGATCAGGCCATCACTTCGCTCGCCGTCCGCAATCCTGCTGGAGAGATTTCGATCGAAGCCCAGGTTGTTCTGCCGACCGGCGAACGGCTGGTGCCATACGCGCCCGCCAATAACCTCCTCACCTCAGGCTGCGTACTGCTGCCGTCCGGGGTGGGGGAGTTCGGCGACAAGGCGCAGCTTCTTGAACAGGTGCGCGCTTTCATCCACCGATACGTCGATCTCTCCCCGCTCTATGCAGAAATAGCCGCCCATTATGTCCTGCTGTCGTGGGTGCATGATGCCTTTAACGAGCTTCCGTACCTGCGCTTCCGCGGTGATTTCGGCACGGGAAAGACGCGCGCCCTACTGGCCGTCGGGTCTATTTCATACAAACCGTTCTTCGCCTCCGGCGCGTCCACCGTATCGCCGATCTTCCATATCCTCGATGCGTTCGAGGGCACCCTCGTCCTCGACGAGGCGGATCTTCGCTTTTCGGACGCGACCGCTGATCTCTCGAAAATCCTCAACAATGGCAACATGAAGGGTCTCCCCGTGCTGCGCACCATGACCAACCGATACCGAGAACTGAACCCCCAGGCATTCAAGGTCTTCGGCCCCAAGATCGTCGGGATGCGCGAGAGCTTCGCCGACGACGCACTCGAAAGCCGCTTCCTGACCGAAAACACGATTCGCCGCACCTTGCGACCTGACATTTCGATACATGTGCCCGACGCAATGAAGAGCGACGCCCAGACCCTGCGCAACTCGCTACTCGCTTGGCGCTTCGCAGCCCGGCACACGGTGGGTATCGATCCAGACCGGTTGATTGCCGGCGTATCGCACCGTTCCAATCAAATTGCTCTTCCGCTCCTGTCACTCATTGACGACGGAGCATTGCGCGACCGGATCGCCGCCGAGTTGGTGGCGGAGGAGGCGCGCGTTTTTAGCGAGCGCGCCTCACCACCCGACATCACGGTGCTCGCGGCGATAAAGGAGGCGGCGGCGGTATCGCCAACGGCGCACATTGCGGTTGCCGACATCGCACGCCGGATCTCCAGCAAAAGCTTAGGAAGTTTTGAGAATTCCATCACCCCGAAAACGGTAGGATCGATCGTGCGGACAAAGCTGCGGTTGCCGACCGTGAAATCGAACGGCGTCTATGTAATTCCGAACACCGCGCGACCGGCAATTACCGCGCTGGCGGCACGATACGGATTATCGAGCGACGCCACGGACGCGACGGATGCTGCGGCGCGTGGATTTCTTGCGCGAAGCGCAAAATATGCGCCCGGCGCATAAAGTGACGCCTCCATGAAGCAGCCGACCTACGCGATGATGAACACACGGCACACGCTTAGCTGCCGCAATCTAATCCACCCTGTCATGACACACTCTCAGACCGTGCAATCAAACAGAAAGGGATCGGCGCTGACCCAAGAGGAAGTCGCCGGGCTACTCGATGTTTCCCAAACCACCGTTTCCCGCCTCGAACTCGAAGGAGCATCGACGACCCTCGAACTCGCGCTCGGCCTCCAGGTCATCTTCGGCGCACAGCCTCGCGTCCTGTTCTCGAAGCTCTATGCTGAAATCGAAGATGCCGTGATGCGTCGCGCCGCCGCGCTTGATAAAAAGCTGCGCCATATGACCGACCCGGCGTCTGAAAAGAAGAAGAGGCATCTGGCGTCGATGTCTAAGCGCGCGCTCGTAACCACGAAGGGGGCATGACGCCGAAAAGCTCCCTCGTTCTCGCGCTTCACGCCACCTCGCGTGGCTTCGGCTATGTCTTGTTCGAAGGACCGTTTGCTCCGCACGATTGGGGCGCGGTCACCGCTCGAAACAACAAGAGTACGACTTGCCTCGGCAAGCTCGAAAAGCTTCTCGATCGCTTCATGCCTGAGTGCCTTGTCCTCGAAGAATATGGCCGAGGCGTGTCGCAGCGCCACCAGCGGCTCACGCGCCTGTACCGTAGCATGGCGAGTGTCGCCGCTACCCGCAGCATCGACGTGTTCGTATATACGAAGGCACAGATTGAGGCGTGCTTCGTGACCGTGGGTGCTCGCACACGCCACGAAATAGCCGACGCGATTTCTCGGCAGTTTGAAATCTTCCGTCACAAACTGCCGAAAGCTCGGAGGCCATGGCAAAGCGAGAAGCGCGGCATGGCGTTGTTTTCCGCCATCGCGCTAGTCCGCACACATTACCGTCTGGGCGCATCGCAGCTCTTTGATGATCTTCTGCACGATCCACCAGAATAGCGTCCATTGCGCCTTCCGCTTCGGCGCCGGTTGCGCGCCAGCGTAGGCCTTCGGACGGGGGGACTTCGTCGGAAAATAAAATTCGCTTGATCATGTCATATCAAGCCGCCTCGGCAACGTTCACACCGCGCCATACCGAACGGTGCGAGCAGCCGAAAAGATGAATACTGAAAATATCTGCGCGCGAGGAGGCGCGCAGATATGGATAAAATGATCGACCCTCGAAGCATCGGCTTCAACTACGGTTCCAGTTGGGGTGCTCAACCCAAGCCGCCAGTGTATCACGCCGCCATGAAGGTCGCGTTTGTTCTTCAACGGCAAGCGCGCGAGATATCTGACAAGGCTTGGCGCCTTGAAATGGTGATTCGAAATGTTCGCCTCGCAGGCACCGCAAGGGAGAGAACACGGGCAGTCGCACGGCTGGAAAAGGCGCTAGCCGACTATCTCCCCAGCGCCCTCGACGACGAATAAACCTCCCGTCCCGAACAAGAAAAGCCCCGACGAGCGGGGCCTTTCTTGTTGCCACCCACGGAAAAGCGAGATGCTCGTTTTCCGCACGGTGGCGCGGGCGCTGATGAACCTGCCAAACCGCGACTTCTAGCTGAAGCCGATGATCCACGGCGTGGAAGCCGGTTAGCGCATGGGCACTCTCTAAAGATGTAGATGCAACGAGGATATCGCCTATGAAATAGAAAATAATGTTCCTCGCAGGATGTTAATTGGCATATTAACGGCGTTTTTGTGTGTAAAAATTGATTGTGGTATAGTGCTTAACAATATGGGGCATTCTGTTCATCAGTTTAATAGAAGTCAACCGCCCGAGAAATATTAATAAGGCGGGTGTTCTATGTTGCATGATGCCTCAGGAGGTCGGAAATATCTAACTACGGGCGAGCGCCACCGATTCATGACGGCGGCGCACCTGCGTTTGCCCGACATCGAGACCTTCTGCCTGACCCTTGCCTATACCGGCGCACGGATATCGGAAGTCCTAGCGCTAAAAGCGGGCAATGTAGACACGGCGGCGGGCATCATTGTGTTCGAGAGCCTCAAGAAGCGACGGAAGGGCGTGTATCGGCAGGTCCCCGTCCCCCATGAGTTGCTACAGCGCTTGACCACGGTCCACGACCTCAGTCGCGCAGAGCCTGAGATGCGATTGTGGTCCTGGAGCAGGACGACGGCTTGGAAACACGTAAAGGAGGTGATGAGCGAGGTGAATATTCCTCGTTTCTGCGCAATGCCAAAGGCACTCCGACACGCATACGGCGTCGCCGGGGTCTCCGAGGCACAAGTGCCCCTCAATATGATGCAGAAATGGCTCGGTCATGCGCGCATCGAAACGACCGCGATCTACGCAAATGCTGTTGGGCCGGAAGAGCGAGCAATTGCAAGCAGGATGTGGTCCGGGCGAACGAAATAAGCTGTCCACCTGTAATTGCGCCCAATTTCGGCCGTCCGGCTGCCCCGAAGCTTATCCCGAAAGCCGGTTTCGAGTCGGAGGCAGGCGGTGCCGAAAGTGATGTTGATCGGGAAAGCGGTAGGCCTCTCGAAATCCATCTCCGCCGATGTTTTGAGATTTTCCGCTGGGGCCGGCTCTCAATAGCTCAGCACGGCCGTAATCTGATCGGTATAGCTTCCAACCGACGTTCCCGCCTGACGCGCGAGAATGCGGCCATATACGGTCACAGTTGCGCGAAAGGGCGCGCCGCCGCCGGCCACCCCGGAAATGGACTGCCTGCGACCTTCGCCGCTCCCGTCTCCCCAGGGAATCGTTCGGGCGGGATCGAGAAACAGCTGATAGATGAGACGATTTGCACCATCCGTCAGTTCCCGCCGTCCCCCGGCTCCCCGGCCGATCAGCGAAATGCTTCCCTCGACCGGTATGGGTATGTCTCCGGAAACCGTACACGTCACCTGTATGGTGGCCGTAAAGTCGGATGCTCCGCTGTGCGACGGCACATATTGTCCGAAGGCGAGCGCTGTAGTGGAAATGCTGCAACTGACATTGCCGCGCGCCTGTGCAGGCGCGGGCCCCAAGGCAATCAGGCAAGCAAACCCGAGCGGCCATGATCGCCACTGCGTCATTGGCATAGCACCGGGCCAATGAGGGGGATTTCGCCCTTCACCGGCACATAGTCGAACTGCGCGCGGCATATGGTTCCGTCCGGCAAGATGACCTCTGCCCGGTTGTCCGGTTTCAATCCGGTGACATAGGCCTCGCCGTCATAGCCCACGGGTTGGTCGGCCGCGCCCTCGATCCGCACCGTCGCGCCGAGCGGGATCGGGAGACCGTCGCGGTCGTGCAAGGTCAGCAGCGCCGCGGCCACACGCCGGACATTGAAATCCACCATCACGCCCGAGCGATCGGGTGGCCGCACCTGAAGCCACGTTTGCCCGACCTCGATGTCGGGTGTTAGCCTGGTCGCGTCGATGGCGAGCCGGTTGTTGCGATAGGAAAGCAGCGAGGGAATCAGAAGCTTGCCGTGCGCGTTGGTTCGGCCGACGGGCCGGTTCTCGTAAAGCACCGGCACACTGGCGACGTCACCCGTGCTTACAATGGCGAAACTGTCATGGATCTGGTCGCTCGCGAACAGGCTTCCGCCGGCGAAGACCACTGCACCGCGCGCACCGGCACGCCCGGCAATCTGCCCGGAGGATAGGTCAGCACCGGCTGACACTCGGCCCCAGGAGCTGAGATACTCGCCTTCCAGCGAGCGGCGCGACGTAGCGCCTTCGGAGAGCTGCGCGCGGTAGCCGAAGTCGTCCTGCTTCTGCGCCGATTTGGAAATACTCGCTGACCAAGTGGATTGCCCTCCCTCCGAGGACGCCTGGGCCGATGCGGTGACCCGACCGAGAGCAAGGCTGATCCCGACGCTGACCCCATAGCCGGCACGCTCGCGAAGACTCTTGAACCCGGTGGCATAGAAAGCGGCGCGCCCGGCCAGCGAAACGCTGTAACTTCCCGTGATCAGATGAATCTCCGGATCGGCAAATGTCCTAACGAGCGGCCCCTGGATGGGGCCCGATGGCTGTGCCCGGGAAACGCGACCGCTATAAGCCAGCCCAAAGCTGCCCAGCCAACCAAACTGATACCCCAGGCTCGCGTTCAGCGATGCCTTGGGCATCGGCTCGCCATGTTGCGCGGCAATATCGCGGTAGCCAGCGGTGGCATAACTGCCACTCGCGCCGATGCTGAGATTGGCGGTCTTGCGCTCGAAGCCGGCCGAGATCATGGCGCCGGCCGAGCGCGCAGAGGAGGGCCCTCGCCCGATGCTGCCCGCGAGCGCCATGTTGAGGATGCCAAGCGTGCCGACCAGCATGGTGACTCCGCCGCCCAACAGGGCTATTCGATCGGTCGCCTCGGCGTGACTCTCCAGCGTCAGCCACTCGGTCAATCCGTAGCGCGTGGACTGGCTCGCCGCCCAACCGTAATATCGGTCGTCGATCTGGCCGTAGTTTTCCCGCACGGAGCCGATTTCGAGCGAATAGCTGGCCAGCCCGGGCCGCAGCAGCGCCGCGCTGGCGTAAAAAGGCAGCGTGATCAGCGTTTGCCGGCCGAGCGCATCCGACACGGTAACAGCGACTTCCCCGGAGCCCGTGACCACCGGGAGCGACCGAAATGCAAAGGGACCCGGCTGGACGGGTCGGCTCAGTTGCTGAATGCCATTGACCATCACACTGACCGTCGACGGGACCGCCGTCGAGGCGCTGATCACTGGCAAGGGGTAGGTCACAAGGTCCGGGCGCAAGTCGAAGTCGCTGGCTATCTGGACGCCGCCGAGCCGCACGGCACGGCTCCAGGACAGGGCGCCGGTCACGACGTCGCCGAGGCGCCACCGCCGCAGCCTGGAGACGTCGGTGTGCGTGAAAACGGTGTCGAGGCGAACGAAGCGCTTCTGATCCGGAAGCGGTGTGAGATTAACGAGCGCCGAGTTCTGCAACACGCCGTAGGGGCTGAACGCACTGAACTCCGCCAAGACCCCGCCTGTCGCACGGCCGCCGGCAAAAGTGACAGAGGCGTCGTAGTTGAGCAACACTCCGAAACCAGAGGGAGACAGCGCGGCCATACCGGCCGTGCTCGCGCCGCTGAGCTCCGACGGACGAAGCGCGGCGTCGCCGGCGTCAACCATCAGCCTCTGCCTGCCCTCGTCAACGCGTGCGCGAAAATCGGGAAGCGTCGAGAGTGGAATCGGATCAGCGTCCGTGGCGATGCCCTTGGGCAGGACGAAGCCCAGTTCGAGCAGGTCAGACGGCTTGGCGTAGATCGCGCCGTCGCGGTTGAGAAACTCCCCCACGCGTCCGGTCGCTCGGCCGTTGACGACGACCTCCAGCAGCAGCACGCGATCTGCCGCTGACGCCGCGCCGGCCACCAGCAGCGTCGCGACGAGCGCACTGCCGGCCAGAACACTACGGATCACGGATCTACGACAAGGACATGCTCGCTGTTGCCCGCCTGCGTGGTGACGGTCAGCCGAAGCGTGGTCGGCGGCGCGGTTCCCTGCACGACCCATTGGCGGCGTGCATTGGTCAGAAGATAAGGATTCTCGCCGCTCGAGACGATCTTCGGGTGACTGCCGTCGGGCAAGGTCACGGCGATTGCGTGCACCTTGTCGTAGACATTCCCAATATTGGCGACCGAGACCAGTACCTGATTGCCTGGACCTCGCCGGGCATGCCATTGGAGATTTCGCGATGGCGGCGAAGCCGCGGCCGCGATCACGGGCAGCGATATGCGGAATGCGATGCCGACCTGATTGCGGGCTGCGCCGGGGGAAGGCACTTCGTCCAGCAGCAACCGATAGCTGCGCTCGCTCGTGCTGCCCTTTGCACGCAGGAGCAGCCTAATCGTTTGCGAGGCACCGGCGGGGATGGTGAAGATCGGAGGGGAGAGAATGACGTCCGTGGTGGGAGCGAGGATGTCGGTGTCTCCCGACTGGGACCATGCGTAAGCACGAATTTGAATCGCGACGGCACTGCCGCCGCGATTCCTTACTTCGATCACCTTCAAGTTCTGGCCGGCGATGAGATTGACCGAAACCGGCGAAATTTCCAGCGAGCTGGCGACCGCCGCGCTGGACGACAGGCAGAGCCAGCCGATCAACGCGGCAAGTGCCGGTTTCACTTTCGTGAGGATTCTCATCGCGTCGCCAGCCCTTAGTAGGTGAGCGTGACGAGGATCGTGTCGGTATAGGGCGTGCCGTTGCCCGATACCAATGCCTGGCCCGTGGTGATCTGCCCATAGACCGTCAGGTTCTGTTCCGCAGCGTTGCCGGTGCCCGAAACCAGCCCCGCGCCGGCGTCGCCCCAGCGGGTCGCATGCCCAATGTCCTTGAACAGGTCATAGGCGAGAACATTCGCGCCGCTCACGAGATTGCGTTGGGCTGCGACGTTGTGCAGGCCGTTACCCAGGCCGACCGTGTAAGCGCCGCCTCCCGTGCAAGTTACGCTGAGCGTCGCCGTGCCCGGCGTCGCGCCGGTGAGGGCCATTTCGCCGAATGCGAGCGGCGTCGCATCGAGAGTGCACACAGTCGACACGTCTGCGCTAACGGCCATGTTCGCCGTGGCCTGAGCCGAAGCCGCATGGGCCGACACCGCGCTGAATATGGCCGCTGCGCCGAAGATGAATTTGTTTGCTTTCATGACAATATGATCCTTATTTTCTACGCACGATAAGATTCACGGATATGATCGAGAACGGTCAAGATCATAATCGGGTCTTCCCATCATCAGGATCATCATTACAGGTCGGTATAGTGCGTAGATAATTCTAGATGATTATTTAACTAAATTGGCAGCTTGGCTTTCAATTATTCGAAGAATGTCGAGTCGTTGATAAATTCAGCTTTAGAGATCAGAACGAAAAGACGGCAGCTTCCCAGATGCAACATGGACGTTGCGAATGGTGATGCTGGCCGCAAGTCCGCCTAGTCTGGCGCCGGCTACGGGCCCCGCCCCGGGTCAACGACCGTTCCCTCTGGTCGGGACCAGCTTGGCGAGGCTTAGCTACGCCGCCAGGCGCAGCATAGCGCGGTCGCGCCGCCAGCGCGGTCGCGCGTCCCCAATTTTTTGGGCTCAGGCTTGAGCGGAGTCGGAGACGAACGCGCCAGTGAACAATGTCGCGAGATCCGAGAACGAGTGCAGAGCGTGCAAAAAGCACGTGAGCACACGCGAGCCCGGGAGATCGCGATTGCAGCCGAGCATCAGGCCCAATTACGTCCGCGCAGGTCAATCTGAATGGATGTCCGCTTTCGGGAAGAGGCCACTCGGCCCCGGACGTCGTCTATTGGGTCCTCCGGGTCAGGCAGCTAACTGAATGAATGTCCGTTTCCTGCTCGCGCGCACCCGAGAGCGGACCAGCGACAAACGGCCAGATATTGCCAATATCAATCGGAGGTGACGTTGCCACTGTAGCGGCTATCCCAGCAGATCGAAGGGTAGCGAGGTCGATCCACAGGCCTCGCGCTAAACAGAATGCCCCATTCCGTTCACGTAGATAACCGTGACGGACGCACGGGGGACACGAGCGTGGGACTGATTTCGGGCGGAAAGAGCAGGCCAGCGGCCATCGCGCTGATCGTTGCAGCCAGCCGAGCCGCCTATGGCTGCCTATAATGTGGCAGCACGCCCGGGGCCGATCAGCCTCATCGTGAATCATCCGTGCGCTTTGGAAACCACCGGCATCATTCCCGCTTTGAGCAAGCCCGGTTCTTGCTTCATGTTCGATGCTGGCGCGTTGTGCGCCAATCTCGCCGTCATGCGACGATGCTTTCCGAACGCTGAGATCGCATACGCCCTGAAGGCTAATCCTCATCCGCTCGTGCTGGAAACGCTTGCTGCGGCGCGATGCAGTTTCGAAGCCGCATCAGCGGGC
>Ga0068858_100001373_pt1 | contig 25105 bp, 20 predicted proteins | sample KBSSwiS12_FD_66589 | JGI IMG/M metagenome (GOLD analysis project Ga0068858, IMG submission 66589) | Switchgrass rhizosphere microbial communities from Kellogg Biological Station, Michigan, USA - KBS Switchgrass S1-2 | ecosystem: Host-associated > Plants > Roots > Rhizosphere > Soil ... | reverse complement strand
ACCGAGGAGTTCCGCGCGCCCTGCGGGGCGCGCGCCAAGAGTGGCAACGCGACCTCGAGCACCTGCTCGGGCGGAATCGATTCCAGCGACGCATCCCCGGCGCGCACCGTGCGCACGCGGCGCCCCACCGGAGCCCACTGCGCCGGATTGGACCATCCGTACACACCCACCGTGGGACATCCCGTGGCGCCCGCGAGATGGAGCGGACCCGTGTCGTTCCCGATGTAGAGCGCGGCGCGCGCGAAGCGGGCGGCCAGCATCGGGATCGTCTCGCCGCGCACGACCGGAAGGCTCCGGCCGAGCGCGCTCGAGGCACGATCCACGCAGCCTTCGTCCTGCGGCCCCTCGATCCAGGAGATCTCGCATCCGCGCGCCAAGAGCGCGCGCGCAACCTCGGCGAATCGCTCCGCCGGCCAGCGGTTCTTCACCTTCCCCGCCCCGGGATGGAGGTAGACATGGCCCGCCGGAACGCGCGTGAGCAGCGCCGGATCGGGCACGTAGTACGGAGGCGGCGGCACCGCGGCGCCGGCTCCGGCCGCGCGGGCGAGCGCGAGCGAGACCTCGGACTGGTGCGGCTCTCCGTCCGGAAAGGGAACCGTCTCCGTCAGCCCCGCGCGATCCCGCTCGGCGTAGTGCGCCGCATCGAACCCGACGCGCCGCGTGGCGCCCGAGGAGCGCACGAGCCAGGCGCCGCTCTTCGAGTACGACACGGTGGTGAAGTAGACGGCGAGGTCCGCGCGCGGCCCGCTCCGGGTGAACGCGCCGAAGAGCGCCTTCAACCCCTTGGTCGCCACGACGCGCACGCGGTCCACCCAGGACTGGCCGAGCACGGCCGGGGCGTTCTGGGGTCCGACGACGAGCGTGATGTGGGCGCTGGGGTAGCGGTCGCGCAGGGCGCGGATGGCGGGAACGTTGAGGAGGAGATCGCCCAGCTGGTTCTGCGGGCGGTAGAGCTCGATGCGCCGGGGCTCCGGCTCCGTCATTCCTTGCCGGTGGTGCGCTTGAGCTTCTCCAGCTCCAGCACCTTCACGAGGCGGTCGTGGCAGTCGGCGGACATCTGGGGCGTTTCGAAGTGGCGGTAGAGCTTGATCGTCATGGTGAGCGTATCGAATTCGGCGCGGCAGTCGGTGCAGAGCCCGATGTGCTTCTTCATCTCGACGGCGACTTCCTGTTTCAGCTCTTCATCCATATAACCGGACAGTGATTCGAGGACCTCCTTGCACGTCATCATCACTGGGCTCCCATGGCGCGCCGCGTTCGCGGCTCGGTGAAGTAGGTCGCGAGCCTGTTGCGGACCTTGAGGCGCGCTCGGTGCAGTCGGGATTTCACGGCTGCCACCGAGAGATCGAGGATCTCGGCCACTTCTGCGTTGGAGAGCTCCTCGATGTCGCGCAGCACGAACACCTGGCGGAATTCCGGGGGAAGGGCATCGATGGCTTCGGTCATCGCGGTCTGCGTTTCCTGGTTGAGCATCTGCTCGACCGGACCCGGTGCCCAGTCGGCGATATTGATCGGCGCTTCCCGTTCGTCGGCGTCGTCGATGGACACCGTGGGGAGCTGACGCTTTCGAAGGCGCATGAGCGCCGAGTTGGCCGTGATCCGATAGATCCACGTCGAGAACGTGGAATTGCCTTTGAAGGACTTGATGCCCCGATACGCGCGAAGGAACGTGTCCTGAAGCACGTCCTCCGCGTCCTCCGGATTGCGGAGCATCTTCAGGGCGAGGCTGTACACCTTCGACTCGTAGCGGGACACCAGCTCGCCGAACGCGCGCTCGTCGTCCTGTTGAGACTTCCGGACGAGCTGTTCGTCGGTCTCGGCTTGGGTCACGTCTTCCTCGCCCCTATCGATGCGTGGGAGCAAACGGTGGGTTCCCAGAAAAGTTCCAGACCTGAGGGTACGGACCCCCCGGAGGGGTGTCAAGGCGAGGAAGGCGGGCTAGACGGCCCCGACCCGGACGGGCTCTTCGCGCCCGATGCCGTGGCGTCGCATCTTGCAGCGGAGGCTGCCCCGGCCGATGTGAAGGAGCTTGGCCGCTTCCACCACGTTTCCGTGGGTCCGGGCGAGCGCCCCGACGATGACGGCCTTCTCGACGGCCACGAGCGAGACCCCGTCCGACGGGATGCGCAGATTGAGGTCGGCCAGGCCCACCTCCTGCCCCGAGACGTCCCGGGCCTTCGGGAGCGCGAGCTCGTCCGGCCCGATCTCCTCCGTGCGCGCGAGGAGCACGGCGCGCTCGATGGCGTTCATGAGCTCCCGGACGTTGCCCGGCCAGCCATACCGCGCGATCTCCTTCTCCCCCGCCTGGCTCAAATGCGCCTTCTTGCCCAGCTTTCGCCCGACCCGCTCGACGAAGAGCCGCGCGAGGAGCGGGGCGTCGTCGCCGCGGTCGCGAAGCGGCGGGATGGAGATCGGAACGACGCTGAGGCGGTAGTAGAGATCCTCGCGGAAGCGTCCCTGGCGCACCTCGTCCACGAGCGAGCGGTTGGTCGCGGCTAGAATCCGCACGTCCACCGGGATGTCGCGGTTGCCGCCGACGCGCCGAACGATCTTCGAATCGAGGAACTTGAGGAGCTTGGCCTGGAGCGTGAGCGGGAGCTCGCCGATCTCGTCGAGGAAGACCGAACCGTGCTCGGCCGCTTCGAAGAGACCCACGCGCTGCTGGGTCGCGTCGGTGAACGCCCCCTTCTCGTGTCCGAAGAGCTCCGACTCGAGGAGCTCGCGCGGGATCGCCGCGCAGTTGATCTCGAGGAACGGCCCGTGCGCGCGCGGGCTCTCGCCGTGGATGGCACGCGCGAAGAGCTCCTTGCCCACGCCGCTCTCGCCGAGGAGGAGCACCGAGGTGGCGCTGGACTCGGCCACGCTCTGCGCGAGGCCGATCGAATCGCGAATCGCGGAGCTCTGCCCCACGATGCGATCGAAGCGGAACTCCTCGCGGACGCGCGCGGTCTCGCGCTGCTGACGGGCCTGCTGCGCGGCGCTCTTGCCCGCCGCCTTGAGGAGGCCGTCGATCGGCTCGTAGCGGACCGGCTTCAGGTAGAGATTGCGAATCCCGAGCTCGTTCATCTCCGCGGCTTCGGCGGCGGACGAACGGTCGAGCCAGAGGGCGAGCTGGAGGCGCGGGAAGCGCTCCTTGACGCTCTTCACCGCGGCGCGGCGCTCCGAGTGATCGGGGCCGCCGTTCTCGGAATCCCCGAAGTCGAGGAGCGCGAGACCGCACGACTCCGCCTGAAGGTGCGACAGGAACTGGCTCACGTCCTCGGCGATGAGGACGGGGCAGCCCGAGTCCTCGACATGCTGGACCAGGCGTTCCCGCTCGGACCCGGCGGGCATGATGATGCCGACGTTGAGATTCAAGGCGTTACGACCCCCCGCGACCCTGGAATGGGACGTTTGACCCGACGCCGAAGCTATCGGCGCGGACGGGGGAAACGTTTAGGGGGAAGTCGCTACGGGGGGTTGCGGGCTGAGCAGGGGCCTAACGGGCGGGCTGCGGCATGTCCACGCTGGCGGGGAATCGCATGCGCTTCATGAGCTCGGTAAATCTCGGATCGGGACGGAGCCGGTCCCAGCGCGGATCGACCCCCAGGAGGACCAGCATGTTGGCGCGCAGCTCGTAGGCCCGCTCGAGCTGCGCGAACGCCTCGTCGTCCAGCCCCAGCGCCTCGCAGACGAGCGCCAGGTCGTAGGGCGACACATAACGGCTCGACGCGAGATTGCGCAACTCCGCGAGAATCGTTTCGGCTTCGGGTTGGCGACCCATTTTTGCGAGCGCGCGCCCCATGCCGGAGAGCGCCCAGGGGTTTCTCGCGGTCATCTCTCCCCCGCGGATCGCGGCGCGAAGCGCCTTCTCGTAGTCGCCGTGGGCTTCGTAGATGGGGGAAGCCCACAGGAAACCGGTCGAGAAGTCGGGCTCCCGTGCCATCAGCTCCTCGATGAGGAGCACCGCAGCGTTCAGGTCTCGCCCGAAGAAGTGCATCCACGCCCGGGCGGCGCGGATGATCATCGAGAGCGGGTCGAGCTCGTGCCCGCGGGTGACCGACCGGATGGATTCCTCGTGACGGTTCATCGCGGCGAGCAGGTTCGCGTAGAAGAGGTGGATGTAGGCGCTGCCCTCGTTCAGCTCGAGCGCGCGATGGAAGCTGCGCTCCGCAGCGGCAAAGTCCCACTCGTAGTAATGCTGCACATAGGCGAGGGCGGAGTAGGCCTCCGCGAGTTGGTCGTCCATTTTGAGCGCGGCGGTCGCCGCGATCTTGGCCTTGGGAAAGCTGTCCCCCGGAGGCAGCGTGCCGTAGAAGCCGATCACGCAGTAGGCGTCGGCGAGGCCCACGCGCGCGGTCGCCCAGTCGGGATCCAGGTCGATGGCTTCCCGGAAATACTCGAGGCTCCGCAGCAGCCCCTCGTCGTTGCGCCGGTTCCAGAGCTGCCGCCCGCGCAAGTAGCTCTCATAGGCGCGCGGATCGACCACGTGCGACTTCGCGAGGCGCGCCTCTTCCTCCGGCGTCACTTTGACCCGGATTTCTTGCGCGATCGCGCGCGCGACCTCGCCCTGGAGCGCGAGCACGTCCTTGAGATCGCGCTCGTAGCTCTTGGCCCAGAGGTGGCGGTCCGTCGCGACCTCGATGAGCTGCGCGGTGATGCGAACGCGATCCGCGTGACGCCGGACCGAGCCCTCCACCACCGCTTCGACGTTCAACTCTCGGCCGATCTCCTGGAGCGTCTTCGTCGTCTTCTTGTAGCGCATCGCGGATGTGCGCGAGATCACGCGCAGCGCCTGGATCTGCGCGAGGTCCGCGATGAGCTCCTCGGTCATGCCATCGGCGAAGAACTCCTGCTCGGGATCGCCGGAGAGATTCTCGAGCGGGAGCACGACGAGGCCGCGGATGGACGACGTGACCGTGGCGGGGGCCGTGGCCGTGCCGCCACCCTTGAGCTCGGCGACCACATCGCGCGCGGTTCGGGGTCGGCGGTCGCGCTCCTTCTCGAGCAGACGCGCCACCAGGGCCTCGACGCGCGGAGACACGGGGCGCAGGCGCGCGACCGGCTGGGGACGCTCGTTCAGGATGGCATTCATGAGCGGGCCCGCCCCCATCGCGGTGAACGGCCGCCGTCCCGCGAGCATCTCGTAGAGGAGGGCGCCCAACGCGTAGAGATCCGCGCGACCATCCACGTCCTTCCCTTCGAGCTGCTCCGGCGCCATGTACGGCAGCGTTCCGGACCAGGAGCCCGCGTCCGTGAGCGCCATCGTGTCCGCGGCGTCGCTCGACATGAGTAGCCGTGCGAGCCCGAAGTCGAGCACCTTCACGCGCCCCTTCGGCGTCACCGCGACGTTGGCCGGCTTCAGGTCGCGATGCACCACCCCCTGCTCGTGCGCCTCCTCGAGCGCCTCCGCGATCTGGAGCGCGATCGGCGTCGCGTCCGCTTCGGAGAGCGGGCCGCGGGCGAGACGGGTGGCCAGCGTCTCTCCGTCCACGTGTTCCATGACGAGAAAGTCGATGCCGTCCGCGCAGTCGAAATCGTGGACGGTCGCGATGTTCGGGTGGCTGAGACGCGAGAGCGCCATGGCCTCGCGGCGGAAGCGATGGCGCGCGGACTCGTTGGTCAGGATCGCGGGGGCCAGGACCTTGACCGCGACGTCGCGGTTGAGGCGGAGATCGCGGGCGCGATAGACGACGCCCATACCGCCGCCGCCGAGGCGGTCGATCAAGGTGTAGTGGGTCAGGGTCTTCCCGATCACGTCGCTGTCCTCAAATGAAACCGCCTCCGGCGCCTGTTCGGCCGGAGGCGGAATCCTATCATGGGCGCGCGCCCGGTATGGGGACGGCGCTCGCGTCTACTTGGGCATCACGTGACAGGTGGGCGCGATGCCGCGCTTCTCGAAGTAGCGCTGGTGATACTCCTCCGCACGGTAGAACGGGCCGGCGGGCAGGATCTGCGTCACGATGGAGCGGCGGAAGCGCTTCCCCGCCGTCAGCTGGTCGATCGCCCCGTGCGCCTCCCGGTCCTGCTCCGGCGAGTGCGTGAAGATGGCGGAGCGGTACTGCTCGCCCACGTCGGGCCCCTGCCGGTTCGGCGTGGTCGGATCGTGGTTCTCGAAGAATACTTGTAAGAGGGTCCCGTAGGACACGCGATCCGGGTCGTACGTCACCTGGACCGCTTCGGCATGCCCGGTGCGTCCGGTGCACACCTGCTCGTACGTGGGATCGACGGTCTTACCGCCCGTGTATCCGACCACCGCGTCCTGGACGCCGGGGATCGCGCGGAACATGGATTCGACGCCCCAGAAGCAACCGGCGGCGAACGTCGCCTTCGCGGGCTCACGACTGCTCATGGCTTGGCTCCTCTCCTTCGAGGGGGACTCTCGTTCGGGATCTCACACGAGAGTACGGCTCCGCGATGGATTCGAGACCGAAAAAAGGAGCGCCCCGAGCCAGAAAAACTCGGGGCGCCGCACCGATTTGGCTCTGAACGAAGCCGCTTACGCGGCCTCGTTCACTAGCATCACTTTACAACCTCGTAGTCCGCATCCACCGCGCCGTCGCCGCCTTCACCCTTGTCGTGCGGCGGCTGCTGCGGCTCGCCCTGCGGCGGTGCCTCTCCACCTTGGCCCTTCGACGCCTCGGCGTACAGCTTGCTCGAGACCTCGTTCCAGACCGAGGTGAGGGCTTCGCTCGCGGACCGGATCTCCGCGGTGTCGTTCCGCTCGACCGCCTTCTTCAGCGTCTCGAGCGCGCTCTCCACCTTGCTCCTCGACTCGGCATCCACCTTGTCGCCGAGCTCCTTGAGATTCTTCTCCGTCTCGTACGCCAGGGCGTCCCCGCGGTTCTTGACCTCGATGTCCTCGCGCCGCTTCTTGTCCTCGTCGGCGTGGGACTCCGCGTCCGAGACCATGCGCTTGATCTCGGAGTCGCTGAGACCGCCGCTCGCCTCGATCTTGATCTTCTGCTCCTTGCCGGTGGCCTTGTCGCGCGCCGCCACATGGAGAATGCCGTTCGCGTCGATGTCGAACGTCACCTCGATCTGCGGGAGGCCGCGCGGCGCCGGCGGGAGACCGGTGAGCGTGAAACGCCCGATGGTCTTGTTGTCCTGCGCCATCTGCCGCTCGCCCTGGAGCACGTGGATCTCCACCTGCGTCTGGTTGTCCGAAGCCGTCGAGAAGGTCTCTCCCTTCTTCGTCGGAATCGTGGTGTTGCGCTCGATCAGCCGCGTGGTCACGCCGCCCAGGGTCTCGATGCCGAGCGAGAGGGGCGTCACGTCGAGGAGCAGCACGTCCTTGACGTCGCCCGCGAGGACGCCGCCCTGGATGGCCGCGCCGATCGCGACGACCTCGTCCGGATTGACTCCCTTGTGCGGCTCCTTGCCGCCGAACAGCCTCTTCACCAGCTCCTGCACCTTCGGCGTGCGCGTGGCGCCGCCGACCAGGATCACCTCGTCGATGTCGGAGGCCTTGAGCCCCGCGTCGGCGAGCGCCCGCTCCACCGGTCCCTTGGTGCGCTCGATGAGATCGTCCACGAGCTGCTCGTACTTGGACCGGGTGAGGGTCAGGTTCAGGTGCTTCGGACCCGACGCGTCCGCCGTGATGAACGGCAGGTTCACGTCGGTCTGCATGACCGTCGAGAGCTCGATCTTGGCCTTCTCTCCCGCCTCCTTGAGGCGCTGGAGGGCCATCGCATCCTTCCTTAGATCGATGCCTTCCGACTTCTTGAACTCGTCCGCGAGCCAGTCGATGACGCGCTTGTCGAAGTCGTCGCCGCCCAGATGGGTGTCCCCGTTGGTCGACTTGACCTCGAACACGCCGTCCCCGAGCTCGAGGATGGAGATGTCGAAAGTGCCGCCGCCCAGGTCGTAGACGGCGATCTTCTCGTCCTTCTTCTTGTCGAGCCCGTACGCCAGCGCGGCCGCCGTCGGCTCGTTGATGATGCGCTTGACGTCGAGGCCCGCGATCTTGCCGGCGTCCTTCGTCGCCTGACGCTGCGTGTCGTTGAAGTAAGCCGGCACGGTGATGACGGCTTCCGTCACCTTCTCACCGAGATAGTCTTCCGCCGTCTGCTTCATCTTCTGGAGGATCATCGCCGAGATCTCGGGGGGCGAGTACTGCTTCCCCTCGACGTCGATGACCGCCTCGCCGTTCGCTCCGTCCTTCACCACATACGGAACGTTCTTCGCCTCCTCGGCCACCTCGGCGTAGCGGCGGCCCATGAAGCGCTTGATCGAATAGATCGTGTTCTTTGGATTGGTCACGGCCTGGCGCTTGGCCACCTGGCCCACCAGCCGCTCGCCGTTCTTCGTGAATGCCACAACGGAAGGGGTGGTTCGCGTGCCCTCGGAGTTCGAGATCACGACCGGCTCACCGCCTTCCATCACGGCCACGCACGAGTTGGTCGTGCCCAGGTCGATTCCGATGGTCTTGCCCATGGTCCCTCCCATGCCCAAGCGCGGAGAGGCGTGCGCCCCCCCGCGTCTCTGGCTATCTCAGAATGCCGATCCGAACCGGATCGGTCGTTACGACTGCGTGCCCTGCGAGGTCTTGATGGGGATCTCGCGGGACTTGGCCTCCTCGGCCTTCGGAACGTTCACCTCGAGCACACCGTCGCGATAGGTCGCCGAGATGCGCTCCGGCTGAACCGCGTGGGACAGCGTGAAGGCGCGTTCGAACTGGCCGTACACGCGCTCCGTGCGGATGAAACTGCCTTCCTTCTTCTCTTCCTCGCGACGCTTCTCGCCGCGAAGGACGAGCTGGTTGTCGGCGAAGGTGATCTTGATGTCCTCGAGCTTTAGGCCCGGAAGGTCGGTCCGGATCGTGAAGCCTTCGGGATGCTCTTCCACATCCACGGCGGGCGTCCACGCCGCCGAGCCCTGGTTTCGGCTCACGCCCAGAACCTCGTCGAACAGACGGTTGAGATCGTTCTGAAACGCGAAGGGGTCCCGCGCCGGGGTCCAACGAATGAGTGCCATGGTCGTGCTCTCCTCCTCGTAATGCGTGAACTACTTCGGAAGCGGTTCGGGCCGCTCCCCAATTCCTGGCGAGGAGTAAAGCAGGCGCTGTGCCAAAAAGCCCATTGGAGCTATCTCGTTGAGAGTGCGTAGCTTGTCCAGATTTCCCATCATTTGAAGCCTGTTTCAAATTGATACCAAAGGCTTATTTTGAAACGCCATTCGTTCCATTACGAATCACATCCGATAATGCTTCATTTTCCGCCACAACGTCGAGCGGGAAATTCCGAGGCTCCGGGCGGTGCGAGTCGTGTTGCCCGCGAAGTGGGAGAGCGCGCGGCGGATGTGCTCCGCCTCGATCTGGGCCAGGCTCAGGGTCTCCGAGTAGGGGAACGCGTTTCCCTCCCCCAGCACGAGCACCGACGGCTCGCGGAACGAGGGCGGGAGATCCATGTGGCTGATCTCGGCGCCGTCCGCGAGGGTCACCGCCCGCTCGATCGCGTTCTCGAGCTCGCGGACGTTGCCCGGGTAGTCGTAGTGGAGGAGCGCGTACTGCGCGCGCTCGCTGAACCGCTCGACGCGCTTCTTCAGCCTCTTCGCGAACCGCTGGCGGAAATAGTTCGCGAGGAGGGGAATGTCCTCGCGCCGCTCGCGCAGAGGCGGAAGGTCGATATGGAAGACGCTCAGGCGATAGTAGAGGTCCTCGCGAAGCCGACCCTCGGCCAGCGCGCGCTTCACGTCGAGGTTCGTCGCCGCGATCACGCGCAGGTCGATGCGGCTCGACTCGGCGTCTCCGACGCGCCGGATCTCGCCGTTCTGGAGCGCTCGCAGGAGCTTGGGCTGGACGGAGAGCGGCATCTCGGCCACCTCGTCCAGGAAGATCGTGCCTCCGTCCGCGCGCTTCAGGAGGCCGACCTTGTCGGAGATCGCCCCGGTGAAGGATCCGCGCACGTGGCCGAAGAGCTCGCTCTCGAACAGCGTTTCCGGAATGGCGGCGCAGTTCACGGTCACGAACGGCTTGTGGGCGCGGGCGCTCTGGAGATGGATCGACGTGGCGACCATCTCCTTTCCCGTGCCGCTCTCGCCGGTGATGAGGACGGTCGACTCGGTCGGGGCGACCTTCGCCACGAGCCGGAACACGCGATGCATGCGGGGACTGACCCCGATCATCTCCTGCGTGATCCCGCTCGGCGTTCGCTCCTCGTCCGTCTGGACGGTCGCCTCCCAGAGCCCGCGCGATGCGGGGTCCTGCGCCTCGAGCTCCGCCGCGGAGTCGGCCGTGTGGCCGTGCGGCGCTACCGAGTCGCGGGCGCCCACGCGGGACCCGGATCGTTGACCGATCCGCCCGGCTTTCCTAGGATGCGGCTCGCCCGTTCGACTCACGGACGAGGGAGTTCCACCATCGTGCATCGCGTTCCATCCTTCCAATGACGCCCGCGACTTTCATAGCAGGAATTGTGCTCGCCGCCTTCGCGGCCGTGCTTCCCAGGCTCGGCGATCTGGGAACGAGGACGAACGAGGTCCTGATCCTCTGGGGCATCGCCCACGTCGCCTACCTCGTCGCGGCGTTCCACGCGCTCCGAGCCCCCGCGACCGCCACGTCCTCGCGATCGCTCGCATGGATCCTGGGCGTGGCGCTCGTGGCGCGGCTCCTCCTCATCCCCACGGCCCCCACGCTGTCCGAGGACGCGTACCGCTATCTCTGGGACGGGTCGCTGGTCCGCGACGGCATCAACCCCTACGTTCACGCCCCCTCCGATCCCGCACTCGCCGACCGACGGAACGAGCTCTTCACGCACCTCAACCACGCGGACGTGCCGACCATCTATCCGCCGGCCGCGCAGCTCTTCTTCGGGGCCGTCGCCGCGGTGCGCGCTACGCCCGCGACGCTGAAGGGCGCCTATCTCCCGGTCGAGATCGCGGCCTGGCTCGCGCTCCTGGCGCTCCTCCGCCGTCGGGGCCTTGCGTCCGAACGGATTCTTCTCTTCGCCTGGAACCCGCTCGTCCTCGTCGAGAGCTACGGGAGCGGCCACGTCGATCTCCTGGCCGCGGCCGCGCTCGTCCTGGCGCTCGCCCTCATCGAAGCCGGCCGCCGCGTTCCCGCCGGGGTCGCGTGGGCGATCGCCTGCCTTGGTAAGTATACGCCCCTTCTCCTCGGTCCCACTCTCGTCCGCACGAGGGCCTGGGCCATCCTAGTGTCGGCCGGCCTGACCATGGCGGTGCTCGCGCTTCCCTTTCTGAACGCTGGGCCGGCGATCTTCCACGGCCTCGAGGCCTACGCCGCGCACTGGGAATTCAATGGTCCCCTGTTTCCGGTCCTGCGCACGGTCCTCCACTCCGGAGATGCCGCTCGCCTCGTTCTGGCCGCCCTTCTCGTCGCGGCCGTGATCGCGATCTCGCTTCGCGCGAAGACCGCGAGCGGCGCCGCGCTCGGCTGCCTCATGGCGTACCTCCTCGCGAGCCCCACCGTGTTCCCGTGGTACCTCGTGCCGCTCGCGGCGCTCCTGCCGCTCCATCCGAACGCGGGTGTCCTCGCCGCGACGGGCCTCGTCGCGCTCTCCTACCTTCCGCTGCCGCACTACAGGGCCACCGGCGAGTGGGCGCTACCCAAGTGGATCCCATGGGTGGAGTACGGAGGGTGCGCTCTCGTCGCCGGGGCGGCGTGGGTCCGGGCTCGCGCGGTAGCGAGTCCCGCCGCGTCTCAGGAGCGGCGCGAGGCGTGGGCCACCGAGAGTCCGCCCACGTAGAGAAATCCGAAGAGGTAGAGAAGGAAGAACGGAAGGGGCGCCCAGAGCCCCGCGCGGGCGAGCGACAGCATGGCCCACGCGAAGTAGACGGCGAGCGCGAGCTCCACGAGCACGTGCACGCGGACCGGCGATCGATAGCGCTTCCCGCGCCAGCGGTCGCGCCGCTCCTCGAGCCGGAACTTCGGCGTCCTGTGGAATGCTCCCGCCCGGCAGAAGAGCCCCTCGAGCACCGCGCGCGTATTGTTGACGGCGAGCCCGATCCCGAGCGTCATCACGAGCGGCACCCACCGGAGGCGCCAGAGCGCGGAGCCGCGCTCGGCCTGCGCGAAGTAGGCGAGCACGGGGGCCGTGGCGGCGAGGAGGAGCGCCGTGTCGGCCGCGAGGAAGAAGACGTTCCGGCTCGAGTAGCGCGCCAGCACGACGGGGTAGACGATCAACGAGAGGAGGAGCAGCAGCACGTAGGGCACGTTCGACGTGAGGTGGAACGTGGCCTCGAGCTTCACGCCGAGCGGCGCCTCGCTCTTCCAGATTCGCGGAAGGAGCTTGCGCGCGACCTGGATCGAGCCTCGGACCCAGCGGTGCTGCTGCGCCTTGAAGGCGTTCATCTCGACGGGCAGCTCGCCCGGGCAGCCGACCTCCCCCGCGAACACGAACCGCCATCCCTGGAGCTGCGCGCGATAGCTGAGGTCGAGATCCTCGGTGAGCGTGTCCGACTGCCAGCCTCCGGCGTCCTCGATGCAGGTGCGCCGCAGGATCCCCGCGGTGCCGTTGAAGTTGAAGTAGCGGTCCGCGCTCATGCGCGCGGTGTGCTCCACCAGGAAGTGCGCGTCGAGCGAGATGGCCTGGAGACGGGCGAGGAGCGAGTAGTCGCGATTGAGATGGCTCCAGCGGGCCTGCACCATGCCGACGCCCGGGTCCCCGAAATGCGGCACCATGCGCCTCAGGATGTCCGGCTGCGGCACGAAGTCGGCGTCGAAGATGGCGAGGAGGTCGCTCTTGGCGCGCGCGAGTCCGTATTCGAGCGCGCCCGCCTTGTATCCCGCGCGCGTCCCGCGGCGGATGTGCACCGCGTCGATGCCGCGGGCGCGGAGCGCCGCCACGGCGCGCTCCATCCGCCCGGCCGTCTCGTCCTCGGAGTCGTCGAGCACCTGGATCTCGAGCCGGTCGCGCGGATAGTCCACCGCGGCCGCCGCCTCGAGGATCCGCTCGGCCACGTAGCGCTCGTCGTAGAGAGGGAGCTGGATCGTGACGCGCGGCCACACCGCGGGCGCCTGCGGCGGAACCGAGAGCCGTCGCCTCCGGTAGAGATGGATTAGGTGGAGCCGGTGGAGGCCGTAGGCGGCCAGAACGACCCACAGCGCGAGATGAAACCAGAGGATCGCGTTCGATCCCGCGGCGTGGCCGAGGGTCGTGAGTGCGTGGTTCACCGCGACATGATGAAACCTGCCGAAACCGTGTCAAGTCGAACTCGCGATCGTTGACCGCGAGCCACGCGCTCTGATAGCGTGCGATGCGTCGTATGGGGATGGGGTCGGGAGGCTGGGAGGCACACACTGGCACGTGCGTTCGTCGTAGGAAACGGATCGGTCCTCGCCACGGCCGACCGCTCGGGCTCGCTTCGCGAGCTCTACGTTCCCAGCATTTCCCCCGGTCATCAGCTCCTTCGCCGTCCGGCTCGGGTCGGCCTTCTCCTCGACGGCGCGCTCCACTGGATCGACGATTCCTTCTCGTCCCGGCTCGGCGAAGGCGGCGATGCGCCGATCGTCGATCTCGCGCTCACATCCGACGAGCTCGAGATCGAGGTCTGGCAGGAGACCTACGTCGACGTCCTCCTCGACGCGGTCGTTCGACGCGTGCAGGTGACCAACCGCGCGGATCGCACGCGCGACCTCCGGGTCGTCTTCCATCACGACCTCGCCCTCGCGCCGGGAGAGCCGCGCGAGACCGTCCACTGGGACGCGGAATCGCGGGCGATCGTGCATCGCACCGGGCGACGCGTGGCTCTGGTCGATCTCGAAACTGCCGACGGGGCGGGGGTCCCGATGGCACGCATCGCCTCGCGCGCCTCCGTGGACGATCCCGGCGCCGAGGCGCTCCCGGGCGGCGTGCGTCTCGAGGGACCGGCCGAGGCGAGCGGACGGTGCGATTCCATCGCCGGCGCGCCCCTGCCACTCGGGCCCGGCGCTTCGGGGCTCGTCACCGCATGGATCCTCTTCGCCCCCACGCTTCGCGAAGCGCGCAAGAAGGACGCCGCGCTTCGAAGGGGCGGCGTGCCTCAGTCGCTCGCGCGGACGCGCGGGCACTGGAATCTCTGGGTGAGCCAGGGCTCGCGCGACCTTCCGGATCTGCCCGAGGACGTCCAGGCGCTCTATCACCGGAGCCTCGTGCTCCTCCGGCTCCACCAGGAGCCGAGCGGCTCGATCGGGCTGGGTCTCGAGGAGCCGGCCGGGGCCCGCTCGTGCCGCCATCGCGACGCCGCGATCGTGGCCGACGCGCTCGGACGCGCGGGTTATCACGGTGCGACGCGACGCTATCTCGAGCACGCGGCGCGCGGCGCGCGCGAGAACGGCGTGCTCCCTCCGGTGACCGACGCCGACGGGGCTCCGGTCGGACCGAGCGGCGATCCGGCGGGCCCCGCGCTCGTTCTGTGGGCGGCGGCGCGGCACTTCGAGCGGGAGCGCGACGTGGAGCTCGCGGGCCCGTTCTTTCGCGACGCGGTGCGTCCCACGGCGGACCTCCTCGCGTCGTCGCTCGATCCCGCGACCGCGCTGCCGGAGTCTTCGGATCTCTGGGAGGAGCGGAACGGAAGCCATGCCTGGACCGCGGTCGTCGTGCGGGCCGGCCTCCTCGGCGCGGCACGGCTGGCGGCGGCGTTCGGCGATGCACCGCGCGCCCGTGCGTGGGCGGGAGCCGCCGACACGATCGCGCGCTCGATGACCAAGCACCTCTTCCGCTCGGAATGGGGACGCTTCGCCACATCGCTCACGCGCGACGGCCGAACCGTGAGGGCCGAGCAGCGCCTCGACGCGTCCCTCCTCTGGCTCGGGATCCTCGGCGAGACCGAAGCGGAGGACGCGCGCGTCCGCGCGACGGTGGACGCGGTGAAGGACGCGCTCTGGGTGAGGACGGGGGTCGGTGGCATCGCGCGCTACGAGCGCGATCCCGTGGACTCCGTGGGGACGGAGCTCCCGGACGTGCCGGGAAGCCCGTCGGTCGCGGCAACGCTCTGGCTCGCGCAGCACGGCATCCGCATCGCGCGACGCGCGCAGGATCTCGATCCGGCGCGGACGCTCCTCCTCTGGTGCGCGGCCCGAACCGAAGGATGGGGCGGGCTCCCCGAGAGGCTCCATCCCTACCGAGGCGCCACGACGTCGCCGGCGCCGTCGCTTCAGGCGCACGCCTGGCTCGTGTCGACGGTCGTGGATTACGCGGAGCGGCTCCGGAATCTCAGGCGATGCGAGCGGTGCGGCGCGCCCGCGGGCACGGGACGCGAGAAGCGGGTTGCGGCGGTGGCGGACCCGCTAGCGCCAGGTCTCGTCGCTCACACGTAGCGAGAGGCCGAGCCGGAAGAACGTCTCCATGGCGCCGAGCGTATCCTTGGCGCCCCGCTGTCCTCCCTCGAAGCTCACGTCGATCGCACCTCCACCGTCCTTCGTGCGCAGGCCCGTTCCGATCGACGCCGCCCACTCCTCCACGGCGGCATAGCCACCGCTCAAGTCGGAGCTGCCGGCGACCGGAAGGAGATCCGGCCAGCGGAGGACCGTGAAGCCGAGGCGGAGCGGAATGCGCTGAAGGCCGAGACCGGCGCGCCCGTCGTTCCTCGGCATCCGCTCCCATCCGATCGAGTAGCGCTCCAGGGGCCGGAAGGTGACGAGGTCGCTCTGGATGGTCGACTCGCCGTAGTTCTGGCGACGGTACTGTCCCACGAATCGGGTCCGGTCGCGCGGCTTCAGCTCGAAGCCCAGGACATACCCCTCGGGAAGGACGAGCGAGTTCCCAGTCTGGGTGACGACCGCCCCCTCGGCTTTCTGGCGCTGCGTCACCGGCAGGCGCCGTCCGGTTTCGTAGGCGGCTCCGAACGAGATCCAGGACTTCACCCACTGCGCTCCGAAGCGCCACCGTCCGAGTCGATCCCACGAGACGTCGAGCGTGTCGCGGTTGGCGGCGAGGTTGGGATCGGCGAACCGGCGCTCCCATTCCTCGTGGAAGCTGCCCCCGGCGACTTCGTAATCCACTCCCGCCCGAATGCTCCGGAACAGATTCTTGGCCATGGTGACGCGAAGGAAGTCGATGCCGCCGCGTCCGTCGATGCGGAGCACCGACGCGGCCCCCGAGCTATCGGGCCTCGTGACCTGGAACTCGCCGTTCGTCCCGATCAGGTAGCTCCCCCCGAGCACGAGACCGTTGGGGAGCCGCAGGACGAGACGGACCGAGGGGAAGGAGGACTCGTTTCCAGTCTCGTCGCCGTAGTGAACCGTCGTGACCTCACGGCGGGTCTGGAGGATCGTCGCCTCGATCAGGAGATGCTGCGCCTCGGCGATCGAGGCGGGATTCACGAGCGAGAACGCGGCGGGACCATGCTCCGCCGCCCCCGCGCCGCCGAGCGCGCGAAGTCGCGCGCTCTCCTCCAGCGAGGGCTCGCCGAGCCCAGCCGAGGAAAACACGGAGTTGGCGCGCGCGGTGCTGGCCGCGAGCAGGAGACACGCGAGAATCGCAAGACCGCGAGCGAGCGAGCGCATCAGAACCGCCCCGGCGGCGCGGTGGTCGTGCCCGTGCGCATGAGCGGCATGATGGCGGATTCGCGCGAGCCCAGCCGGAGCCCCGGCTTCACGTTCGCGTTCCGGATCGAGAGGAGCACCCCTTCGTTCAGCGTGGTCCAGCCGCGCGCCAGATTCGGCGGAAGCGGGATCGAGAGCGTGTCCCCCACGGGGAACGCGCGCACCACGAGCGCGAGCGGCGACGCCACGGTCGGGATCTGGGATCGATCGGTCACGCCTTCGGACCACGCCCCGGTCACCTGATAGATCTCGATGGTGAACGGCACCACGGCGGCGGTGTCGGTGGCGGCGGAGTAGCCAGGGATCGAGTCGATCACGCCGAAGACGAGACGGAGATCGTTGATCGAAGCCCCCGGTTCGACGGGAGGAATCGGTGCGCGAATCGCGATGCTCGATTCGAACGGACCGCCGAGCACGAGCGCCGTGTCCGAACCGGTCGCGGCCGGGACGAGCGGCGGATGCAGGTAGAGATCGAACGTCACGGTGGTGCTGACGGTATCCGGGACGGTCACGCCCGCCACCACCTTGGTGAACGGAATGCGGAGCCGAGCCGTGCGCGATGCGAAGGCCGCGAAGCCCTGAATCGAGGATGCCTGGAGCATGAGAGTCGGGATCGAATCGGGCTCGGGGGTCGTCCACTGCACGATGCGGTTGTAGCTCCCCGGTCCGAGATCCATGACCAGATCCCCGGTGAAGTCGTACGACTGGCTCGCGAGGAGGAGCCCGGGCGCCGGTCCCGGCCACGCGATCGTCCCGCTGTCGGCCAGGGCCGACGCCGTCTCACGCAGCTCGAGGTCGATCGACAGAGGCTCGTTGCGAAGCTCGACGTGCGGGAAATCGAGCAGCACGTTCCCGGCCGGTATCACGCTGAGGAAATCCGTGCTCGGCTGATTGATGTGCAGGATCTTGAAGAAGGCGCGCGCCTGGAACGTCGCGTCGTGGCCGACGAGGAGGAACGCGCCGTAGTTCGCCGTTCCGGGGGTCACATAGGTGTCCCGGTCGGGGACGGTCGTCTCGACCAGAGTCGTGCCGAGCCCTCCCGCGCCCCGGATGAGGCGCTCGTTGGCCGTGACCCGGTCACTGTTGTTCGAGCAGCCGGACAGGGACCAGGACGCGACGGCGAGGAGGACGAGGAGCGGGCGGAGGCGCACGAGGACGGATGATATCCCCTTGCGGCATTGGACGCTAGCAGGAAGCACCACTCGCAGAAACCCGGTCCAGCGGCTCCAGTTCCCGCCAACCGGTGCCGATAGTCCCGAGCGGACCCTGACGCACCCCTTGGACCGAGGTCTCCCGTGCTCAGCACTTACAGCCATAGCCTCTCCTTCCCTGGGCGGTCGAGCCCGGCCGAGATCGCGCGCGTCAAGCGCCGCTCCCTGGCTCTGACGGTCGCCGCGGCTGCTGCCGCCTGCCTGGCCGTGGGCTGGATCGCGTCCTCCTCGCGGGTGCCCTGGGCCGCCCTGCCAACGGGCTTGGCCTTGATCCTCGTGGCCGGGTGGCTCCATCGGATGCGCGTCCAGGACCTGGATCGCGCTCAGGCGCGGGACGCCCAGCTCAGCCTCTACCGGGTCGGCGACACACTCGCGCGGTTCGACCGCGAGGACGATCTGGTCCACCACGCGCTCGATGCGGTGGCGGATGGGACCGGTCTTCCGCACTGGGCGCTCTACGCGCACCGCGGCGGGCGCGGCGAGTTCACGCTCGTCGCGACGCGCGGCCTCTCGCCCGAGGCGAGGGGGACCCTCCTGCCGGACGCGCCGGGACCGGAGGCGCGATCGCACGCGAGCCGCGCGGCCTGGCTCGGCGAGATCGTCGTGGGCGATCTCGCGGGGGCGGAGCGCGACGCGTTCGCCGCCACGCTGCCCGAGCTGGGGGCCGACGCGGCGATGGTCTCGGTTCCCTTCCTCGAGCACGAAGGTCTCCCGGCCACGCTCCAGTGCTTCCTCCCCGCCGGTTCCTCGCTCGCGAACGAGGAGCGCACGCTGCTTCGCTGGATGGCCGCGCAGCTCGCGTCCGGTCTCAGGCGGCTCCGCCTCGAGCGGCGCGATCAGATCCTCGCCTCCTACCTCGTCGGTACGAGCGAGATCGTGCTCGAGCTGGACCTGGGCGGAGTCGTGGCGAGCGCGAATCGCGCCGCCGAGCTCGCGCTCTCGGCCGCGCCGGGTGAGCTGCTCGGATGCCGGCTCGTGGACCTCGCCTTCGCCCCTGGCGCGGACACGAGGGGCGAGCCGCTGGTCCCCGCGTCCGGTCCGGCGGCCGCGCTCGACATGGCGCGCGCGTCGGGAGAGTTCTTGGGCGAGCTCGGCTTCCGTCGCGGCGACGGGAGCACGTTCCCCGCCGAAGTGCGGCTCTCGCCGGCGCACGATCGCGCGGGCGCGCTCACCGCGATGGTCCTCGTCGCGCGGGACATCACCGAGCGCCGCGAGGGCGAGCAGGAGGTCCGCGCGCGCGGAACGGAGCTCGGCAGCATGAACGAGCGCCTCCTCGACGCGAATCACGAGCTGGAGCAGGCGCGCCGGCTGCAGAACGACTTCCTGGCGAACACCTCGCACGAGCTCCGCACTCCCCTCAACGCGGTGATCGGATTCGCCACGCTCCTCGAGCAACGGATCGACGTGGACGAGAAGGAGCGCCTCGATTTCGCGCGGTCGATCCGCGAGGCGGCGGAGCACCTCCTCGCCGTCATCAACGACCTCCTCGATCTCGCCAAGGCGGAGGCGGGGCGGTTCGAGCTCCGGCTCTACGTGGCCGACATCGCCCCCACCGTCCGGGCCGCGGTCGAAGCCGTCCACCCGATGGCCTCCGCGAAGGGTCTGGCCGTCCGCGTCGACATCGCCGGAGGGCCGCTCTCCGCTGCGGTCGACCTCGCGCGGCTCCGGCAGGTGCTTCTGAATCTGCTCGGGAACGCGGTGAAATTCACCGATAGAGGAGAGGTGCGGGTCCGCGCCTTCAACGACGCGGGCTCGATCGTCGTGTCGGTCGAGGACACGGGCGTCGGCATCGCGCCGGAGCGGCGGGCCGCGCTCTTCAGCAAGTACGCGCAGGCCGATCCGTCCTATCACCGGCGCCAGCGCGGCACGGGGCTCGGCCTCGCGATCAGCCGTGCGCTCGTCGATCTCATGAAGGGCACCATCCAACTCACGAGCGAGGGCCTGAACCGGGGCACGGTGGTCCGGATCACGCTGCCGGCGGCCAGCGCGGCATCGGCCAGGACGGAGGAGGCGGAATCGTGCGAATCCTGATCATCGAGGACGACCCGATGAACGCCAAGCTCTTCGACCTGATCCTGACCCGGAAGGCGAAGTACCAGGTCGAGGTCACCGAGGATCCCGCGTACGTCGCGGAGCGCGTGCGCCAGGGTCTCGTCGACGTCGTGATCCTCGACGTCTCCCTCTCGAACAGCGCGTGGGACGGCGTTCCGGTGGACGGCCTCGAGATCTGCCGCCGGCTGAAGCGCGATCCAGCGACGAGCCGGATCCCGATCCTCCTCGCCACCGCGCACGCGATGAAGGGCTCGCGCGAGCGCTTCCTCGCGGAGTCGGGAGCGGACGATTACATGGCAAAGCCCATCGTGAGCGCGGATGAGCTGATCACGCGCATCCGCGCTCTCGCGGAGAAAGGGGCCCATGGCCCAGCACCTGCTTCTCGTTGACGACGAGGCGCACAACCGGAAGCTCCTGCGCATGGTCCTGCGCCAGGGGGACTACGTCTTCTTCGAGGCGGACAACGGGAACCAGGCGCTCGAGATCCTGGGCCAGGAGACGATCGGGCTCGTGCTCCTCGATCTCATGATGCCGTCACCGAACGGCTTCGACGTGCTCCTCGCGATGAAGAAGGACGACCGCTGGAAGGAGATCCCGGTGATCGTGGCGAGCGCGTCCACCTCCCCCGAGGACGTGGAGCGCAGCTTGACGCTCGGAGCGTCGGACTACTTCATGAAGCCGCTCACCGAGTGGGACGTGCGGTTCCAGCTGCCGATCAAGGTGCGGAACGCGCTCGCGGCGCACCGCGCGACCGAGGACCGGCTCCGCGCCGAGCGGATGAAGGCCGTCTCGGCCATGGTGGTGGCCTTGAATCACGAGATCAACAATCCGCTGCAAGTGATCCAGGGGAACGCGCAGCTCCTCTACGTGCAGCCGACGTTGACGCCCGAGGCCCGGGAGAAGGTGGCGCGGATCCGCGCAGCGACCGAGACGATCGCGGGGCTCACCCAGCGGATCGCGGCGCTCCGGGACGTGGTGACGGTGGAGTATCCGGCGGGGAATCGGACGACGGTGCCGATGGTGAACTTCAAGGCGTCGGCGGACGCCCCCGAGCCACCGGCCGCGCCGCCGGCGAAGCCCGAGGTCAAATCCCGAGAATCGGGTAAATCCAGTCCAGAATCAGGAAGTTGAGGCGGCCGATCAGAAGGGCGACGCGGCCCATGACCGTGAAGCCGAAGGCGGCGCCGAACGAGATCATCAGGAACCAGATCCCCAGCCTCGAAATCCTCCGCGTCACCGGCCCCTGCTCCTTCGAGAAGAAGAAGTAGACCAGCACGCTCAGCACCCCGATCACGAAGATGAAGGCGAGCGGATTCGGACCAGGGAGCGCGACGATCAAGCGGGCGATCTGCGGCATGGCCTCACCGTGGAGGCGCCGCGTGAAGTCGAGCCCGATGTAGTAGGTCACGTAGATGGCGAGCGCGTACCGAGAGACCCATCCGATCCGCGGGAAGTAGCGCATGTAGAGCAGCACCCCGAGGAGCCCCGGCACGAGCAGGTCCCAGTGCTTGCCGAAATCCTGCTGCATCGGCTCGATCAGGTTGGGAACGAGGGTCTGATCGAGGGTGATCCCCACGTAATAGCCGAGCGACACGCCGGCGAAGAGGCTCTCCGCGAAGCGGAAGAACGGGTTGTCCTTGTACAGGAACGAGAGCGCGGAGAGCGTCAGGAAGGCCGCGATCCAGACGCCGATCGGAGGCAGGTGGCTCACCGGACCGCCTTTTTCTGGGAGAGGAAGAACGCGAGGTTCCCGAGCAGGATGAAGAGGAGCACCACGGTGTGCATCACGGTCTGCCCGTCCATTCCCTTCGTGGCCGTGAAGGCGCGCGTCGACGCGTAGAAGCGCTCCATCTCGGGATGGGCCGCGCGCATGAGCTTTTCGTACTCCGCGGCCCCCTTCATGCCCCCGAGCATTCCTTCGAGCTGGCCCGAATTGAGGAAGGCGTAGTACTTGGGGGCGCTCACCGCGGTGGGCCCGATGATGATCGGCGTGCCCGCCTGCGGGTGCACCTGCGTGATCCACCACTCTCCGATGATCCCGGTCGCCGCGGTAAAGACGAGCTGCACCTGGCGAAGGCTCGCGATCCCCTTCATGAGAGGGATCTGCGAGAGCGGGGTGCCCGCCTCGTCCGTGGGGAACGCGCCCGCGATGTCGTCTCCCATCCGGCGCATGACCGCCGACGCGCCGTCCTTGTAGCCGAGATTCACATAATCGACGCCGTACTTGAGATCCGGGAACTCGGCCGCGATCTTGGCGACGACGTTGTTGGCGAGGTTCAGCCCACCGAGCGGGTAGAGCGCGATGACGACGAAGCGGAGCTTCTTGATCGCGCACTGCCGCATCACCGCCTCGGCCATCGGATCGTTCTCCGGTGCTGAGGACGGCCCGTAGTCGAACGAGATGAGCACCGTGTCGCCTGGCTTCATGGCTTCGATGAACTCGAAGGCCTTGCGCGTGGATTCGGTCGTGGTCACGGGAAGTCCGAGCGGGACCACGATCGGGATCGCGACGCTCAGGAGAACGAAGAGAAAGATCCAGCGGCGGTCCATGCGCAGCAGCCGTTCCAGGAACCCGCGCACGCTACTCCCCCTTCCCCAGGCCGAGGTAGCCGCGCTCGATCCCGAGGATCACGCGGATCGCCATGGACGCGGCCCCGAGCGCCGCGCCGATGATGATGCCCGACTGCGCCGCCCCGTTCGGCACGTCCATGATCCACTCGGTGAGCTTCCCCAGCGCCTGGCTGCCGGACGATGCAGCTGCATGGAGGAACGGGAACGGAACGGCGAGGAATTCGAGGATCGGAACGCGGCCGAGCATCACGAGGCCCGCGGCGACGAGCAAGATGGTCGCCTCGACGTTCCTGGCGCGGAACGCGCGAAACGCGGCGCTCGCCATGAAGAACGCGAGGAGGGCGAAGATCGTCGACTGGAGCGGCTGGAAGAACCAGTCGGTCATGTACTTGAACGGCGTCGGAGATCCGTCCGGGTTGAAGCCGATGCCGACCTTCGAAAGCGCCCCGTAGACTCCGAACCCTCCCGTGACGAAGAGCCCGATCAGGAGAACGACCGAAAAGAACCAGCCCGAATCCCGGCGCGCGATCTTTTTGAAATTGTTCTGCAGCACGTTCACGATCCCGAGGAGCAGGGCGAATCCCGCCAGGATGATGAGCCAGTTGTCGAGCCGGGGCCCCATTCCCTCGGGCCCCGACACGAAGCCCTTCGGGATGTACATCGCCAAGATCGGGATGATGCCGGCCACAACGCCGACCAGGACCGGGCCGCGGCTCCGCAGACCGGGCGCGTTCAGCCCCAGGACGATCCCGATGATCGGAACGATCGCAAAGCAGAGGACGAGGGCCACCTGTCCGAATTCGGAGGTCATTTGGTTCGGAGCCAGGGGGAGATGTCGAGGACGTGGACGCTCGCGAGCACGACGCCCGCGATCGCGATGAGGATGAGGATGCCCTTGGCGATGTCCTGCCCCCGGATGGACCCGAGCAGAACAGGCTCGCGCGACAGATACGCGCTCGCGGCGTAGAGCTCCTCGCCGATCAGCGTGTAATCGCAGGTCGCCACGAAGAACGGGAGCTGCGTGGGATCCGCCTGGCCGGCGATCTGGATCGCGCCGGTCGACTGCCCCGTCTCGGCCAGGATGAGGGACTCCGCGAAGAAGTAGCCGACGAGGAAAATCGCGGCCGGCTTCTCGCGCGTCATCTTGGCCGAGACCGCCGCGGTGAAGGCGAACTGGTCGTACGTGACGTAGTTCACCATCTCCTCGCGGAAGAGATCCGGCCTTCCCTCGGCCAGATAGCTAGCGCGCACGACCTCGCGCGCGGAGGCGAACGTGAGGGGATCCTTGTTCGGCACCTCGAGATCGGTGCCGTAGCGGGCGGTCTTGCGCGCCACGTGACCCAGGATCGCCACGGATGCGACGGTCTGGATGTCATCCATCGACTGGATGCCGGGGATGTACATCACCTTCTTGCCGATCTCGGTCGCGCGGCCGATGGCCTCGTCGATGGCGTTCAAGCCGGCGATCTTGCGTATGAAGATGTCCTTCCCGGAGCGCGCGTAGGAGATCGAGCCCAGGATGATGATGACGAAGAGGATCGAGGCGACGAAGGAGTTGGTGCGCTCGATCTTGAACCAGTTGTCGTGGGAGGAGACCGGCTCGCTCACGATCGGCGCGCCGGTGGACGCGGCGATGCTGACCGCGCCCGTCGAGTCCACCGCCGCGGGGGCGCTCGTCCGGAGCCCGTAGCGGTAGGCCACGCCGTCCTTGGCCGAGGTGTCCGTGTACGTCCCCACGCCGGGCTTCACGTGATCCAGCGATTGCCACTCATAGGCGGGCGGCTCCGCCCGGAGCACTTCGATATCCGCGCCCGCCGGCAGCGAAGCGGGATCGGTCCAGGTGAGAACGACGGCCCCACCGGAGTCTCCAGGCTTGTCCTTGGCGATGAGATTGTGCGGGAGGGGAAGGTTGGGAGGCGCGGTCCCGGGCACGTCGATAGGAGCGGCGAACACGTTCGCCGCCAATAAAAGCCCGATCAGGATTCCGCCCGCGGACTTCACGTGGGCGGAGCCTAGGCGACGTTACAAGGCAGTGTCAACGCACTTTTCGCCCGCGGAGCCTCATGATGGGCCATACGTAGGCCGAGAGGGCGGGCCAGCGCTCGCAGAAGAACCGGAGGAAATCCTTCACCCACTGCCGAGGATGCACCTCGATCGCGCGGGAGAAGAAGGCGGGCAGAAGCTCCGGCTCGAGCCCAGCGTCCTTGAACTTCCCCATCATCCAGAACGGGTTGAGCTCCCGTTCCGGGTACTGTCCGTCGCGGGGGTCGCGGTACAGGAACTCGGGCTTTCGCTCTACCCGGCCCGTTTCCAGGAGCTCGCGCACGCCAGCCTCGACGCTCTCCCCCCAGAGGCCCCGGGTTTGCCGCACGGCCTCGAGGAGCTGGTTCGAGCTGAGTCCCGGAAACCGCTCCCCGATCATCGCGCGGCGCGCCGCGAAGTAGGGGCCGTCGGGTTCGTGCTCCATGCTGTGCCAGCCGCGACGGCGCCGGCTCCGCGCGGGAAGGTAGAGCGAATTGTTCTCGTCGCTCAGGAAGAAGATTCCGCCCGGCCGAAGCAGCCGATTCGCCTCCGCGAGGAAGCCCTCGAGATCCCGCACGTGCGAGATGACGCAGTTGGCCATCACGCCGTCGAAGGAGGCGGAGGGGAACTCCATACCGATCCCGTCGCCGAACTTGGATTCGAAGTGGGTCGCGGGGGGATCGATCTTCTCCGCCAGGTACGTGCCCACGGCCACCATGTCGCGGTCGATCTCGGTCGCCACCACGCGCCGCGCGCCGTAGATCGCGACCAGGAGCGCCTCGATCCCGAA
>Ga0068858_100001370_pt1 | contig 25128 bp, 18 predicted proteins | sample KBSSwiS12_FD_66589 | JGI IMG/M metagenome (GOLD analysis project Ga0068858, IMG submission 66589) | Switchgrass rhizosphere microbial communities from Kellogg Biological Station, Michigan, USA - KBS Switchgrass S1-2 | ecosystem: Host-associated > Plants > Roots > Rhizosphere > Soil ... | reverse complement strand
ACTTCCATCCGCACATTCCGCCAGGATCTGGCGACGTGCGGCGTGGAGACGTTGCTGGTCGTCCCAAGTTATGTTCAATCTGGCGCGCCATCGAGCGGGGGATCTCCTCCAGACGAGCCCGGTATCCTGAGGGTCCCTTCCTCCGGTGTGCCTAAGGACCCTGAAGATCGCCGCATGCAGTGGGGCGGCCTAAACCGCGTCCTCTCGACCATTCCGCGCGGGCGGGTGGATGTCGTCCACATCCAGACGCCGTTTATCGCTCACTATGCTGCCGCGCGTTTTGCTCGCCGAAATGGCGTGCCCTGTGTTGCGACGTACCACACCTTCTTCGAGGAGTACCTGCACCACTACGTGCCGGTACTGCCGCGTAGCATCGGGCGCTATCTCGCGCGGAGCTTTACGCGCTCCCAGTGTGCGGATGTCCAGGCACTGATTGCACCGTCCGATCCGATGCGCGACGTGTTGCTCGAATATGGAGTCTCAACGCCCATTCACGTGCTCCCCACGGGATTGCCCGCAGATCGTTTCAATCCCGGTATCGCCGAGCGGTTTCGAAGCGAGCAGGGAATTCCGGCGGGACGGCCGTTGGTGACCTATGTGGGTCGGGTTGCGCACGAGAAGAATATTGAGTTCCTGGTGAAAGTGTTTGTCGAGGTACGAAAGACCATACCCGAGGCGATGCTCGTCATCGCGGGCGAAGGACCTGCTCGTGAGCCGCTCAGGCAATTGGTCGCCCGCCTCGGCCTCGAAAAGGACGTCCACTTCGCCGGTTATCTCGACCGCAACACCGGACTACTCGATTGCTACGCCGCGGCAAATGTCTTCGTCTTCGCATCGCGCACCGAGACACAAGGCCTCGTGCTTCTCGAGGCGATGGCCCAAGGAGCGCCGGTCGTTTCTACAGCGGAACTCGGCACCCGCTCGGTATTAAAGGCCGGCTGCGGTGCACTAGTCGTCGAGGAGCAACTGCAGCCGTTCGCCGCTGCTGTAGTGCAAGTGCTCCAGGACGCAGCGCTTCGGAGCGATCTCGCCGAGCGTGGCCGAACCTACGCGCGCACTTGGTCTTCCGCGATAATGGCCCGACGCTTGGCTGATCTATACGAATCCCTGCGGGTCTCTCCCGGAGCTGAACGCGCGATTGCGTGACGCGCTCCTCGTCGCGCCGGTGCGACAACGCTGGAAGATAGCTCGTTCTGCGCTACACTTTCTCCAACACACACGTACGTGTTTATTGGTGTTGGAGCAGGCATGGGGGCCAAGCGCGCGCTGATCGTCGACGACTCCAAATCTGCTCGTCTATTTCTCGCCCGAATACTCGAGAAATACGAGATTGATGTCGACAACGCGGAAAATGCCGAAGCGGCCATAGAGTACCTGGCCAGCCATCGCCCCGACGTGATCTTCATGGATCACCTCATGCCGGGCATGGATGGCTTTCAGGCTGTACAGGCCATCAAGAACAACCCGCTGACCGCCACCATCCCCATCATGATGTACACCTCTCAGGAAGGAGAGCTGTACCTGGGGCAGGCCCGGGCGCTGGGGGCCGTGGGCGTGTTGCCGAAGCAGATCAAGCCGACGGACGTCTCGAAGGTTTTATACCAACTGCACCTGCTGGCGGATCGCCGCAGCGAATTCCAGGGCACCTTCCGGCCTCTGACGGTGGCTCCGGTCGGCGCTCCGCCGGTTGACCAGGTTGCCGCCGCCAACGATTCGGGCGTATTGCCCAAAATACTCACTGAGGCTGCGCTGCGAGAACAGTTTGCCGAGCTGCGGCGGGCCCTCGTCGCCGGTGTCGACACTCAGACTGAGCGCATCACCGCTGAGGTGCGTGCGCTGTTGCTGGAAGCCCTTCCTCCGACCAATCCGCCGGCCGCCGTTGAACAGGCTTCTCCGGCTCCGCCGCCACGTCAGCCCGTGCAATTTGCGTGGGTCGTTGCGTGTGCGGCGCTGGCTATCGCGCTGGCCACCACGGCGTTGTGGTGGCAGCAGTCTTCGCAATTGCGCTCCTTGAGTGGGGAAATCGACGGTCTGCGGCGGCAGATTGCAGCCCAGGCGGATAACGCCAGCGCGGCGATTCCGAGCGTGGCTGATGCGACTCCCAGTAATAAAATGGGCACCGCCGAGGGTGCCGGTGAGGGCTTGAAGCCGGCCACGAGTGCTCCCACGAACGGGAGTGGCGGCTCATCACCTCCGCGGGCACTCCCGACGGAGGCGAAGCCGTTGGTGGTACCGGTGCCATACGGCGCCGATGCATTAGGGGGCCCACGCCTCGATTTGATGCGGCAGTTGTTCGACCGGCTGGTGAAGGAAAATCACAGCGGCGTCGTGGATATCAAATCGTTCGCTGGGCGTTTTTGCCTCATGGGCAACGTCAACGATGGATATTCGCTTGCACCGGACGAGACTCCAGTTTCGAAATGCGATGTCGTCGGTAACCCTTCAGATGAGGCGCTCTCCGCGGCTCAGCGCATTCCGCTCCAGTTTGCCAACCTCGTGGGCGGAGTCCGCAACGCTTCCCACGGCACGGTGGATGTGCAGCCCTCGACGGGTGACCCCTCCAGCGTCATCACACCTTATCCGGCGATCTCGCCCGGGCTCACGGCAGGAGAATGGAATCGCGCCGCCAGCACCAACAACCGAGTTGAGATCCGCATCCACTGATTTAATTGACGCGGCACTATCCCCGAACGGTGGACTATCCCCGAACGGTGGACTATCCCCGAACGGTGGACTATCCCCGAACGGTGGACTGGCCGCGCGGAGCCCGGCTCCTCTCACGCCAGGCTGTGGTATGGCCGCGCGTAGGCCGAGGCTTTGCACACATGCCTGGGGCGCTCCAGCTTGGCTCCGTTTGAAGAAATTGAACCGTGTCGTTCAGACCTGACGAAGACTTTCGGCCGCCCCGCTGGCTGCGCAACCGGCACGTTCAGTCGATGCTGGCCAGCACCGGCGCGCGCAGACGGTCGGTCGCACGTCGTACGGCGAGCCTGGTTGCCGCGCAGAAGGAAATGGTCCTCGACTGCGGCGATGGGGTAAGACTTCAGTGCTTCGTCTCGAGTCCTCCTGACAGTACTGGGCGTCCTGCCGTCATATTGCACGGCTGGGAAGGCAGCGCGCAGTCGCTGTATATCCTGTCGCTCTCGCAACAGCTCTTTGATCGGGGTTATGAGGTGTTGCGCCTCAATATGCGCGATCACGGGGAAACGCATCACCTGAACCGGGATTTGTTTCATTCGTGCCGGCTGTCGGATGTCGTGGGGGCGTTGCGGGCTATCCAGTATTTATATCCCGGGCAACAGCTGCGTCTGGCGGGCTTTTCCCTGGGTGGGAATTTTGTGTTGCGCGCGGCTGCGCAGGGCCCGCAGACCGGATTGGCCGGGCTGCCCCAGTTGAATATCGCCAAGGTGGTCGCAGTGTCTCCGGTGCTGGATCCGGAAGAGACACTGGTGGCGCTGGAGGAATCGTTTCCCGGGTATCAGCTGTATTTCGTGCGCAAGTGGATGCGGTCGTTGCTGAAGAAACAGGCGGTGTGGCCCAAGGTCTACGACTTCCGCGAGCTGGGGAAGATGGCGGACCTGCGGCGGATGACGGCTGAGCTGGTGAGGCGGTTTACCGATTTTCCGACGCTCGAGGATTACCTGAACGGCTATGCCATTACAGGTTCGCACCTCGCGCACCTGTCGGTGCCCTCGCGCATCATTACTTCGCTGGATGATCCGATCATCCCGGCGCAGAGCCTGCAGCGGCTCGCCAGTCCCGCGGCGTTGCAGCTCACTGTGACCCGGCATGGGGGGCACTGTGGGTTTCTGGAACGGTTGTCAGGGCCCAGTTGGGTCGAGCGGAAGATTGTCGAGGAGTTTGAGAGTCAGGCGCCGGCATCCCGGGAAAGCAGCGACTTTCAGCACTCCGCGGCGACTGTCAGGTGATAAATTTCCTCGCCGAATTCGACTGAGTAGACTTCATCGTTATCTGCTTTGGCTTCGTTTGCCGTAGCGCGGGGCGCTATGTCCGTGCGGATGGGTGGGCTCGCTCGCAGATTGATTTCCCGCCTGACCACTGTCTCCTCGTTTGACTCAGTCACGTGCGCGATCACTTCCGCGCGCGTTATTCCAGGGGACCGGGATACTGCGTTTGCTGTTGTTATTGAAGCGACATGCGCAGCACGGGCGGCGGCGTGTGCGCGCATGGCTTCGCCCAGTGTCCGCACGTTGCGTGTGACGACGAAGTCGGCCCCGCGGGCAGCTAGTTCCAAGGCGGTGTTGAGATCCGACACCTGCGCAATTGCCCAGCGCCACGGTCCTCGCCACAGAGGTTGGCCGGCTGGGAGCAGCTCACGGTCACAAAACAGGTATTCGGGTTTGAATGCCTCGACCTTGATTCGCGTGTGCCCATCGTAGGAGTTGACGATCCAGCCAACCGGGTAGTCGGCGCGGGTGCGGGCCGTGTGAACGGTTGCCAGGTCTTTTGAAACCAACACGCAGCGCGACCTGAAGGGCTTCATGGCCCGCACTACCTGCGAGATCACCTGGTCGTGCCCGAAACGCGCGACGCTCGCGCGGCCCAGCACGACGAACACGGTGATTTCCGGCCGCCCTTGCAGGAGGCGCAGGGCGGTCGTCAAGGTTGGTATCAGCGTGCCCAGGAATTTGTCGCCGAAGATGTTGGTCTGGCTGACATCGAGCGCCTGCAGCTGCGCGCCGGAAAGATCGGTGTCATCGGTATCGGCGCCGGTTACGCGCGCGAGCTGGTGCTCGTTGCAGACCATGGGCACGCCGTCCGCTGACAGATGAACATCGAGCTCGATGAACCGGACACCCAACGCAATGGCCGAGCGCAGGGCAGGGAGAGTGTTTTCAGGGAATTCCGCTGAATTGCCCCGATAACCCACCAGATGTAACAACCGCATCGCTTTCACTGGAAATTCACGCGCCGACGAAAGTCGAGCGAGTATAGGCGTGCTGGGCGAAATAACCTCTATGTCGCCGTCTGGCGGCAGTGTTGGTTTCGTCAGTAGTGCGGGCGGGCTACGCTGTACAGTACAGACTGTACGTGCCCGCGTCGGCGATCGGCGGCGCGGCTGGCAGCGGTTGGTTGCGCCGGTGCCGGGCCGCTCAGGCTGGCGGCCGGCTCGATTGGCGTCGATTCGTTGCGCCGATGCCGGGCCGTTGGGGCGGGTGGTTGGTTCAGGGGCCGTGGCAGGCCGTTGAGGCTGGCGGTTGGTTTAGCGGCCGCGGCGGGCCGCCGAGGCTGGCGGTTGGTTTAGCGGCCGCGGCGGTCGCCGAGGCTGGTGGTTGGCAGTGCCCTTGCGCGCGGTCGATGTTCCTCGTGGGGCGGCGTTTTCGATGCCGCGAGGGTGTTGGTGCGGCGTGGGTTGCCCAGGGGCGGCCCTGGCGCGCAGCATTGGCGCGAATCGAGCGGATCTGTGGCGATCCGTCAGGCGCGGTCGCGCTTCTCTTCAAATTGAACGACGGGCTGGCCGCTCGTAACGGTCACCGCGCCATCGATGATCGCGCCTTTGGCGATGGCAATCGTCTTCGCCACGATGTCGGCGTGAATCACCGCGGTGGCGCCGACTTCCAGTTTGTTTTCCACCACCAACTTGCCGGAAATCCGTCCGGCAATGACCGCGGCGACTGCGTGAATCTCGCCTTCCCACTGGGATTTGGCGGCCATGCTCAGGGCTCCGCCTACGCGGCCATCACCCCGTATCGCGCCGCACACAACGAGAGGGCCACCTGTTTCGACATCACCCGTGAGATGACATCCTTCCGCCACGAAGGTCGGCGAGCTTCCGAGCTGATCAATCAATCGTCGCTTCGGCAGGTCGCTCATCATTGCTCCGGTGGGTCAGCGGTGAAGCCCTCACAGCGTGAGGGCCTCGTTACAATATCCAGTAGCCGCGAGGGGAAGGTGCTGACGATGATCACAGTCCGGGCAGGAAGTACTGCAATTGGTATCTGTTTGCTGCTGGTGACGGCTGGGTGCAGTCGCGAGCAACAGGATTGGCGGTCGGCAGAGGCTGCCGACAGCATCGACAGCTACGGTCAATTTATACAGCGGCATCCGGACAGTGAGCTCGTGACGCAGGCGCGTGCCCGTGTTGCCCAGCTTGGCGAGGACCGGGATTGGCAGCGTGCCGGCAGCGCCGACACCGTCGAGGCTTACCGCGAATTCATTGCTCAGCATCCGAATGGTAAGTGGTCGCAAGAGGCGCACATTCGGATTGAGAATTTCTCGCTGGGCGAGCAGACGGGGACGGATGCCGGGACGAAGGTTGCCGCAGGCGCTGGATCCACTGGTGGTGAAGCGCGACGCGCGCCAGCTGCTGGCTCGACCACGGCGCTTGGTGGCTCGGCCGCCGGGGCTAGTGGCTCGACTGCGGCGGCCGCGACGTCCGACGGTGGCGCACACAGCTACGGACTAGCCCAGCCAGGCGAGGCGGCCGCCCCCGCGCGAGCTGGAGCACCCGCAACAGCGGGGGGCACCGGGCCGGCAAGCGCCGGTGGCGCCGCGCTTTCTTCCGACGACGCGCTTGGTACCCGCAGCTCCCGAATCATCCCTGCTACGCCTGCGGCCGCAGTCAGCCCTGCCGCAGTGGCTGCTATGAAGGCGCAGATCGCCTCAAAAACCGGATCACCCTCGGCGGCCGCAGCGGGTGCAGGCTCAGGCTTGGCAATGGCATCGTCCCCTGGAGCTGGCGCAGCCTCGGCCGCAACACCACGGGCTTCGGGAGCTGCCGCGGTCTCGGCAGTCACATCGAAGCCTTTGGGAGCTGGCTCAGCCTCGGCGGCGACACCCGCGCCTTCGGGAGCACGCCCAAGCTCGGCTGCGTCTATGCCCGCCGCAGCCGGCTCAGCCACAGCCGGCACGGCGAAGGGCGGCTTTGGCATTCAGCTGGGTGCCTACTCCAACGAATCCAGCGCCTCCGCTCAGTGGCGCGTCCTGACTGCCCGGTACGCCTCCGAGCTGCAAGGACTGCAGCAGCACGTTGTCCCGGCCGATTCCGGCTCTGGCCGCATCTACCGTCTGCAGGCGACCGTCGGCGACGAAGGTCGTGCCCGCGCCATCTGCGATCAGCTCAAAAAGCACGGCCAAGCCTGCGTCGCCGTTTTGCCACACTGACGAACAGGGTGAAGCCTGGGTGCTGCCCCGCCTGAAGGTGACAAATCTCGTCACCCGGTAACGGTTCACACTTAATCGCTAACTCTTTGTTTTTATTACAGGCGGCAAGCTTGGCACACCCCTTGCTTTAGCTAGACCGTGTAAGGCTTGAATGGCGAATAACTTCCCCGGTGTTCGCTAAACTGCGCGCCGCGAAGCATCTTCCCCTGCTCGCGGCGCTTTTTTTTGCCTCGCCCCCGGCAACGCCCTAGCCGGGCGCCCTAGCCGGCGCCCACGAACTGCCAGCCACTTCCGATGTCTCTTGCAGCTCCCGTCATTCGTACCCATCCTCTTGCGCTGTGACAGGCCCGCCCGCGGGGGCGGCATAAAAGTACGCAATTTGCGAACTTTCGTTGTGGTAACGCGTTCCATGCAATGGGACCGGTAGACTTCGGGCTATGAACAAAAGCTTTGGCTCGCATTTCCTCGCCGTAGGCTCGCTGACCGCCGCTGTTGAGCCGGATGTGTCGCCCGTGCCCGGCCGTGAGCTCGTGCGCGCCACGACACTCGCCAACGGTCTCAACATCATCGTCTGGCCGGTGCACAACATTCCCAGTGTTGCAATGAACAACTGGGTGCGCGCAGGCAGCCGCAATGAGGCGCCCGGCATCACCGGGCTCGCGCATTTCTTCGAGCACATGATGTTCAACGGCACGACGCGCCGCCAACCCGGCGAGTTCGATCGCCTCATGGAGGCGCAAGGTGGCGCCAACAACGCCTTCACCAGTGACGATGTCACCGTCTACCAGGACTGGTTCCCCCGCAACGCACTCGAGCTGGTCCTCGATCTCGAATCCGATCGCGTGGCCAATCTCGCATTTGCGCCGGCGGTGATTGAGAGCGAGCGGGGTGTCGTATGGTCCGAGCGCCGTTTGCGCGTCGACGACAACAACCAGGGCATGCTCAGCGAGCAGGTCCAGGCGACCGCGTTCGTCTCGCATCCGTACCGGTTCCCGACCATCGGCTGGCCGGCTGACATTCAGTCCTGGCGCCTGGAGGACCTGCAGAAGTTCTTCAAGACCTACTACGCCCCCAACAACCTGACGCTGGTGTTTGCCGGCGATGTGGTTCCGGAGAGGGTGTTTGAGCTGGCGCGCCGTTACTTCGAGCACATTCCGCGGCAGGCACCGCCCCAGGAAGTTCGCGCCGTAGAGCCCGAGCAGCTCGGCGAGCGTCACTTCGTGATCAAGCGAAAGGCGCAGACGCCGTTGGTGCAAATTGCTTACAAGGCGCCCGCCGCGGCGGATCTGCGCGGTCCCGCCGTCAACCTGTTGCTTTCGGTTCTGGTCGACGGAGATTCATCGCGGCTGCACCGGCTGTTGGTTGAAGAGCGTCAGGTTGCCATCGAAGTCGGAGGTCATTGGCAGGAGGGTTTCGACCCTGGTCTGCTGTGGCTGTTCCTGACACTTCCGGAAGGTACCGATCCTGCCGAGGTGCAGGCCGCCGTGGATGCCGAGCTGGCAAACGTCGTCGAGCACGGCGTGACCGAGGCCGAGTTGGATCGCGCCAAAAATATGACCGCCGCCGGTTTCTGGAAGAAGCTGGCCACCATCGATGGCAAGGCGCAGCTGCTCGGGGAATACGAAGTATTCCACGGCGACTGGGGCAAGCTGTTTGATGCCCCGGCGCAGTTTGACCGGGTCACTCGTGCGGAAGTCCAGGCCGTTGCCCGGGAGATTTTGGACAAACGCCGCCGGACAGTGGGCGTGCTCGTGCCGGAGGAGGGCACGGACGCCGAGGCAGGCGAGGCGTGAGTGCCAACCCCGCGGATACGCAGGCGCCAGTTATTACCGCCGGCCTGACAAGCGCGCGTACCGCCCCGATCGCGAGCGCCGCGGCCTCCCTGCCCGTTGGCAGCCCCGGTACGACGCCGGTGGCCGCCGCCCTGGCCGCTGGTAACGCCGGCCCAGCGACCCCCAACGCCACGACGCTGGCCACCGGCGTAAGAGTCCCCGCCCACGAACGCATCGTCCTCTCCAATGGCATGACGCTGATAGTCATGCCTCGCCACGACATTCCGCTGGTCTCCTTCAACGCCGTCCTCAGAGGCGGTGAGTCAGCCGCGGCCCCCGGCAAGTCCGGTGTGGCCTCCCTGGTCGCAGGCCTGTTGGAAAAAGGCGCAGGCAAGCGCGACGCCTTTGCCTTCGTAGACGCCGTCGAAGGCGTTGGCGGAACATTCAACGCTGCCGCCGGCCCTGAATCCATCGCCATCCGCGGCCAGTTCCTGGCCCGTGATCAACAGCTCATGTTGGAGCTGTTGGCGGATGCTCTGCTGCGGCCCCGTTTCAAGCTCGAAGAGCTGGAGAACCTGCGCGACCGGCAGATCGAGCTCATCAAGGCCGCCAAGGATTCCGACCCTTCCGAGCTGATCGGCACGTATGGCCGCGCGTACCTGTTCCAAGATCATCCCTACGCACGCCCGGTGATCGGCAGCGAGTCTTCACTCGCCAGCCTGACACACAGGGACATAGTCGATTACTACCACACGTACTTCCGCGCCGACCAACTCACGTTGATTGTGGCCGGCGATGTCGACTCGGCGTGGCTCAAGAAAGCAGTCACGAAAGCCTTCTCGGATTGGCCTCGCTCCAAGCGGCCGCCCGTGGTTCTGCCGCAGCCCACGAGAATCAAAGAGCGCAGCGTCTTGCTGGTGGACTCGCCAGGCTCCGTGCAAACCTATTTCTGGATCGGCAACGTCGGCGTCGATCGCCACTATCCGGATCGCGCCGCGCTGGATCTGGCAAACACCCTGTATGGAGGTCGATTCACCTCCCTTCTCAACACCGAGCTCCGGGTCAAGTCAGGCCTGTCCTACGGCGCCCGCTCAGGCTTCACCCGGGGCAGTGTCGCAGGCGAGTTCGCCATCCGCTCGTTTGCTCAAACACAGGACACGAGCAGGGCGCTCGACCTGTCCTTGCAGACTCTTCAGCAACTGAAGCACAGTGCCGTAACCCAGGAGATGTTGGATTCAGCCCGGGCCTACGTGCTGGGCCAGTACCCCCTCGACTTTGAGACGGCAATGGACTGGACCGTCGCACTGGGCGAAATCGAGCTATACGGTCTGGGCGCCGGATACATCGAAAACTACAGCTCACAGTTGCAGAGCGTCACTTTGCCGCAGATACAGAGCGTGATTGAAACAGCTTTCCCCGCGCCGGATGCGGTAGCCATCGTGTTGATAGGCGACGCCGCCGCGTTGCGTGATGAGGTGGGGCGCTATGGCCCCATCACCGAAATGCCGCTCATTCAGCCGGACTTCGATTTCCGCCCCGGTACCCACGCATAAGGGAATGCCCGAGCTTCCGGATATCACAGTCTATATTGAGGCGCTGAAAGAGCGCATCCTGGGTGCGAAGCTCGAATCGACCCGCATTACCCATCCCTTCCTGCTACGCACCTTCGAACCACCGCTTACCTCCCTGAACAACCGCCGCGTCATCGACCTGCGGCGCATAGGCAAGCGCGTGGCCATCGGCTTTGAAGGTGACCACTGGCTGATGTTGCATCTGATGATCGCCGGTCGCCTGCATTGGTTTCCAGCGGGAGCAAAGAAGACAGGCCGCGCCGCGCTGGCCTACTTCGTGTTCGATACAGGAACGCTCACTCTCACGGAAGCCGGCAGCAAACGCCGTGCTTCACTGTTCGTATTTGGCAGCAGCCGACAGCTCGCCGGGCAGGATCCCGGCGGCCTCGAAATTCTCGACGCATCCTACGAGGAGTTTCGAAAGAAACTCGTGGAAGAGAATCACACGCTGAAGCGTTCACTGACCGATCCACAAACCTTCAGTGGCATCGGCAACGCCTACTCCGACGAAATCCTCCACCGCGCGAAGCTGTCGCCCATCGCGCAGACACAGAAGCTCGACGAACCCGCGGTGCGCCGCCTGTACGATGCCATCCGTGAGGTGTTGCCTGAATGGGTGCAAAGGCTCCGCCAGGAGGCTGGCGAGGACTTCCCCGAGAATGTCACGGCATTCCGCCCGGAAATGGCCGTACACGGCCGCTTCGGCAAACCCTGCCCCATCTGCGGCGCACCGGTGCAGCGCATCCGCTACGCCGACAACGAGACCAACTACTGCCCCAGATGTCAGACCGGAGGGCGAATACTCGCCGACCGGTCCTTATCGCGGTTGCTCAAGGACGATTGGCCGCGAACGATTGATGAGCTCGGCTGAGCCGCGCCTACTTGGAGGCAACATCGGCCCGGGCGAGTTGCTTGTGTGAGAACTCCAGGGCCGACTTGTTGCGCAGAACTAAAGCAGACTTCGGTGACAGCGCTTCGGCGCGCGCGAGATCCGCGGCAGCGGCATCACTTTCCTCATTGATCCAGTGCAGCACCGCGCGGTTGGACAGCGCGACGGCTACATAGTCATTTTCCGCCGGCCGGGCCCAGATTTCGAAGGCAGTCAGCGAGGTCCGGTCGCGCTCCGCATCACTCACGGCCTTGTCGCAGGCCGCACGGGCTGCATCCCACTGCTTCGTCACCGTCAGGGAAACACAGCGATTGTTGCTGTTGGTGCTGGAGTCAAATGCGGAGAGAGCCGGCTTGAAACCCAAGGCCTTTCCCGCAGCAGCGTAGTCGCCGCTGACCAGCGCCATTCCGCCCCGGCCGTCGGTATAAGCGGCCATTACGAAGTTGTGTTCGCCGGCCTGCGCGGCAGAGCCGAGCAGCAACGAGGCTGCGGCGGCCAGTCCCAGTGCCCTCAATGTCTCGCGACTGTTACGGCTGGATGAACGCATGATGTCGATCTCCTGTCAGTTTGATCCGTGTTACTTGCCCGTGTTGGTCCGGGTGATGTCACGATAAGAAAACCGACAGGGAGCGACAAACGAAAAGAATTAGGCTGACGGGTGATCAGCGCTCAACTGCTGCGGGCGAAACTGTTCGAGCGCCCAGTTGGTAATGGCTTTGACTTCGGGTTTTTCAGCGTCTTTCGGGCGGCTCACCAGAAAGTATGTGTCGTTCGTCTCGAGTTCGACAGAAAAAATGCGCACCAGTGAGCCGGAGCGGAACCATGACTCACACAACACGGACGGCACCAACGCAACACCGATGCCGCGCTCGGCGGCCCGAACCACCGAAAACATCGTATCCAGCTCGATCACATTCTTCGGCTCGGGAGTCTCGAGGCCGACCTCGTCAGCCCAACTCTGCCAGGCGAACGGTCGCGTCTTGTGTACGATCAGTGACATCTGGCGGAATACTTCGCTGCCGAGCCGCGCCACCGTCTGCGCATGCTCCTTGGCGCACACGGCGGTCAGTGACAACGAAAACAAACGCGAAGTCCGCAGTCCCTGCGGTACCTGATCAGACAACAGGATGGAGACATCCGCGGTCGCTGGATGAATCGACGGACGCGGATCCTTTGTGTCGATCTGCATGTCAATTTCGGGATGCGCTTCACAGAAACTCGTCAACCGCGGAATAAACAACTCGCTGGCAAAAAACGGAGGCAACAACACACGCAGCGTGTGACGCCCATTACGGCGCGCGATCTGGGCGAGACTTCGGTCCAGGGCTCCGAGCAGCGGCTCAACTTCGTCCAGCAACGTGTGTCCCGCTGTTGTCAGCTCGAGTGCACGCGTCTTGCGCTGGAACAGGCGCACGCCCAATGAGTCCTCCAGTTCTTTCATCTGGTGGCTCACCGCTGAGGGCGTGAGGAACAGTTCGTCCGCAGCGAACTTGAAGCTGCGATGGCGCGCAGCGATGCAAAACGCCCGAAGGTTCCTCAGGGGTGGTGGACGGGACAGACGCATTACGGGGGATGGAATTGGGGATGTCTCGAGCATAAGCGCGTTGTGCAATAGTCGTGCCGTTTGACGTTGTCCATGCCACGACGCGCTCACGGCACGGCGGAACGCTTCCTTGGCGACTCGGGAGGTCTACCCGCGGTCGGGCGTTGCATCGATTTGGGCACTTGGGACGGCTGACCGCACCGAGTCGGCGCAGTTCAAGGCGTCACCTGTGGACTACCGCTGTCATCGCAATAAAAACGTCACCCAGCCCGAGCCGAATGTCGTATTCGTTCAATCGACACTACCGCCGAGGGTAACTGACCGCGAGCCGGCCGCCCATTCACCTATCGAGGCAGAACCCCGTCTAGCCAGCGGCTAAGTGTGGACCCGTCCACAGCACCTGAGTGGCGCGCCAGCTCCCGACCTCCCTGGAAAAGGATCAGGGTAGGGATGCTGCGGATATTGAATCGCCCTGCCAGCTCTTGCTGCTCGTCGGTGTTCACCTTGCCAATCTGGAGTGTGGTAGCACGCCGCTGAGCCGTCTGGTCCAGCACGGGCGCCATCATCTTGCAGGGCCCGCACCACGGCGCCCAGAAATCGACGAGGACAGGCAAGCTGCCTTTGGACGTATGAGTCACGAACGACGCTGCATCGAGGGCAACCACGTGGCCATCAAGAAGCTGCGCTTTGCACTTGGGACATTTGGGATGCTCGCCCACGCGACCTGAGGGGGTGCGTACGACCGAGTGGCACTGTGGGCACGCGACCAGAATAGAATCTGTCGCTGAAGCAGCGTTCGTGTTCATGGTCCTGAGGAGAGTTGGGGCCCGCGCGTTGCTTTCAACCTCTTGCCTGAATGCCCCTGCGCCCCCATTTCTCCGGCTCAATTGAGGCCTGTAACGACTCATGGAATACCGCGACTACTACCAAATAATGGGCGTGGCCCGCACCGCAACCGCTGATGAGATCAAGAAGTCGTATCGGCGTCTTGCGCGCAAATATCATCCGGACGTCAGCAAAGAGAAGGATGCGGAGAAGAGGTTCAAGGAGGTCCAGGAGGCCTATGAGGTCCTGAAGGATCCCGAGAAGCGTGCCGCATACGATCAGCTCGGCAGCGACTACAAGCAGGGTCAGCAGTTCCGGCCCCCGCCGGATTGGGGCAGTGGGTTCGAGTTTCGGGGCGGTCCCCGTCAGGGACGCGCACGCGCCGGAGCGTCGCACACCGAGGAGTTTGAGGACGCTGAAGGCTTCAGCGATTTCTTCTCGTCGCTGTTTGGTCAGCGAGGGTTCGGTGGTGGCGCCGGAGGTGGCAATCCATTTGGCGGCGCTGGCGCCCGCGCCGCGCGTGATCACCATGCGCGCGTCGACATCGACCTTGAGGAAGCGTACGCAGGCACAACCCGCACGCTCGAACTCAAGCGTCCGGATCTGAAGCCTGATGGGACGTTGGATTTAAAGACGCACACCGTGAAGGTGACTATCCCTGCTGGAGTCACTGAGGGCCAACTTATCCGCCTCGCTGGTCAGGGCGAGCAATCGACGGGCGGCGGCAAGCCTGGTGATCTGTACCTCGAAGTGCATATGAAGCCGAACCGGCTGTTCCAGTTGGACGGCCGCGATGTGACACTCACGCTGCCAATCGCTCCGTGGGAAAGCGCGCTGGGCGCAACGGTGACGGTACCGACGTTGGGCGGCGGTGTTGATATGCGGATTCCGCCGAATTCGCAGTCGGGGCAGAAACTACGCTTGCGCGGACGTGGGTTGCCGGGTCAAACACCGGGTGACCAGTACATTCAGCTCAAAATCGTGGTGCCGCCGGCGAATACGCCGGAAGCCAAGGCGGTGTTTGAGGACATGAAGCAGAAATTGAACTTCAATCCTCGCGCGGAGCTGGGGGGTTAGTCATGGCGACACCGAACAACGTGCCGGATGCGCGCCTGCTCGGCGAGGCCGATTGGATCGCCGTTACAGACGTGTGTCGCCTATGCCTCATCGACCTGACGGAAGTGGTAGAGCTGATTGAGCTCGGCGTGGTCACGTCGCGTGGCCCCACTCCGGCCGAGTGGTTGGTACCCGCGACGTCACTGCCGCGTCTGCGCATCGCCGGCCGCTTGATCCGCGACCTCGGTGTCAATGTGACCGGCGCCGCGCTCGCTGTTGAGCTGCTGGAATCACGGGGCGACCTGGAGCGTCAGATCCGCCGGCTGGAGCGCCTGGTACACGGATAGCTATCGGCGCACCGCTGTCGCTGACCCTGCATCCGCCGCGCTAACACCTAAGCAGCCTGGTCAGCGGCCACGATAGGCGCCTGAGTGCGCTGGCGGCCTCCGCCCGTGCCAACTCCGCACCACTGCGTGCGGGATACCTCACTCGCGGGCCAACCCCGCGTCATTGCGACGGCCGATGTGCCGCCGCCAGTGCGGTATCACTGCCCGAACGTCTCCCCCGTCTTCTTTAAATACGCCTCTTCCTCGGGCGTACTCTCCCGCCCGAGGATTTTATTCCGGTGCGGGAAACGCCCGAACTGCCGTATGAGGTCCCGGTGGTGCTCTGCGTACTCCAACGACTTCTCAAAAGTCGATCGCAGCTCAACCGGACTCTCCGCCACGAGCCGCTTGTAAGCTGACACCGCCTCATCCTGCACTTCCGTCGATTCCGCATGTTGCAGCGGCATATAAAAGAAGAGCCGCTCAACCAGATTGAGCGCCCCGTCCGCAGCCAGCTGCATACCTGAAAGAGTAAGCGCCAACGCTGCAGGATCGTACGCAAACGCCTGCGCCGTACCGCGGTAAATCTGCCGAGGAAATTGATCGAGGAGGATGATGAGACTGAGCCGACGGCGCGGGCTGTCAGCCCAGCCATCCAGCTCACCTTGGACTGCACGCTCCAGGAGCCCCTGGAATTGCGCGCGGACGATCTCGTCCTGTTGGCCAACCAACTTCGGGTTCGTCTCAAACCAAAGGTCGACACGGCGCTTCAGCAGCACCGCCTGCGACGCCAGCTCGCCCTGACCCGGCAGCGCCCCCGTCAGCGATTTTCCAAACCAGAACTCACGAACTCTCAGGGCGTCATCCATCGGTGCTACTCGGTCTTGGCCACGTCAGCCTCAAACAGCTCCTCGAGTTGGCTGGCTGCGGCACGCGAAGTGGCGATGAACTTGGTCTCGTCGTCCTTGACCGCGTACTGCGCGTCAAAGGTCGCCTCGTCATGTTGCCGGAATTTGCGCACCAATGCTTTCGCGGTAGCAGTGGGCTCCCCGAGCGTCTCCAGCACGGCAGTCGCCATCTCGAGGCTCGATACATAAGTCTCGCGAATCAGGTAGCGCACACCGGCGTCCTTCAAAGCGAACGCATGCTGCCTGTTCCTCGCGCGCGCGAAAATCTTCAGCTTCGGGAACTGTTCCTTCACGATCTGCGCGGTACGGACGGAGGCGTCGACGTCGTCGATGGCCAGGACGAAGATCAGCGCGGTTTCCGCGCCGGCTGCACGCAGCAGATCCAGTCGTGTCGCGTCCCCGTAATAAATCTTGTTGCCGAATTTCCTGACGAAATCTACGTGAGTCTGATTGGAGTCGAGTGCGGTGAACTTGATGCGTCGGGCAGTCAGCACACGCGCGACGATCTGACCAAAGCGGCCGAAGCCAGCGATGATGACTCGGCTTTCGGCTCCGTCGATATCGTCGAAAGGCCGCGCGGGTTCGGTGTCGAAGCGGCTGTGGAATGCGTCGTAGAGGATCAGCAGCAGGGGCCCGATCATCATCGACAGCGTGACTGAAAGAACCAACAGGTCCGCCAACTCATCCCCGATGATTCGCTCGCGTGCTGCCAGGGTGAACAACACGAACGCGAACTCTCCGCCGGCCGGCAGCGTGAAGCCCAGACGCCAGGATGACGCTGTCGACTGACCCGACGCCTTGCCGAGGAGTGTGGTCGCGATGAGCTTGATCGCCAGGAATCCGCCAGTGACTGTGAGCACTCGCAGCGGCATAGAAAGGAGCAGTCCCAGATTCGCTGCCATGCCGACGGCCACGAAGAAAAGACCGAGCAGCAGTCCTTTGAACGGCTCGAGGTCCGCTTCCAGCTCGTGTCGGAATTCGCTATCGGCCAGCAGCACACCGGCGAGGAATGCGCCGAGTGACATGGACAGCCCCACTTCGCGTGCGAGGATCGCCACAGCTATGACGGTGAGCAACGCCGCCGCGGTGAAAACCTCGGTGACCCTGACCCGTGCAACCACCCGCAGTGCTGGCCGTAACAACAGTCGTCCGCCAATGACGATGCCGGCCATGGCGCCTAACAACTTAGCCAGGGTCAGCACCCCATGGCCATCGCCGGTGGGTCCCAGTGGAGCTATCAGGGGCAAGGCGGCAAGCACGGGCAGCACCGCCAGATCCTGAAACAGCAAAATGCCGAACGCTGCGCGCCCGTGCGAACTCTTGAGTTGTGCGCGTTCCGCCAGCAACTGAAGGACGAGAGGCGTCGACGACAAAGAGAGACCAAACCCTACGAGCAGCGCTGACGCAAGCTGGAGCCCCAACAACCATCCGGTGAGACCCAGCAGGAGCGCGCACAAAATTACCTGCGCGGACCCCATGCCGAACACGATGCGGCGCATGACCCAGAGGCGCGTAGGTTGCAGCTCGAGGCCGATAATAAAGAGGAGCAGAACGATGCCGAATTCCGAGAAGCTCATGACACTCGGCACGTCTTTGACGAGTCGGAAGCCCCATGGACCGATCACCATCCCGGCCGCGACGTATCCGAGAATCGAGCTGAGCTTCAGCAGTCTGAATATTGAAACCGCCAGCACCGCCGCACCCAGCAGTACCGCACATTGATTGAGGTTGATTGCCATTCGCCGGATTCTAGCGTCACGCAGATGGGCGGCGCCCACCGATCCACGGGCGTCACCCGAATGGGTAGGTCGCCTTGAGAACGTGGCCGTTGCGCCCAAACCCTCGCCCGTATGTTGCACGAGAATGAATTTACGGCAGAGACCGGCGCGCCTCCGGGAACTGACGACGAGGGGCCGCTGGACGCTTACTCGCAGGCAGTCGTCGGCGCGGTTGAGCACGTGGGTGCGGCAGTAGTCAGCATCTACGTCGGCGGCGCCGGCGAAGAAGCGCGAGCTCGCGGCGGTGCTGGCTCCGGCGTGGTGGTAACCCCTGACGGTTACGTGTTGACCAACGAGCACGTGGTGCAGAACGCGCAGGAGGCGCGCGTTGCTTTCGTAGATGGCCGCAGCGTACCTGCGGTCGTGGTCGGCAAAGATCCCTCGACGGATCTCGCTGTATTACGCGCGCAGGCGGGCGCGCTACCCTATGCGCGATTGTCGACGGCGCAGCCGCTTCGCGTCGGACAACTGGTCGTTGCCGTCGGCAATCCGTTCGGCTTCGAGTCAACAGTGTCCGCGGGCGTCGTGAGCGCACTCGGCCGATCGCTTCGGAGTCGGCATGGCCGTCTCATAGAAGGTGTCGTTCAGCACACGGCAGCGCTCAATCCGGGAAACTCGGGCGGCCCGCTGGTGGATTCACGCGGGCGGGTTGTCGGCGTAAACACTGCGATTATTGCGATGGCGCAAGGCATTGGCTTCGCAGTACCAGCCGGGACTGCGCAGTGGGTTCTCACAGAAATCCTAACGCAGGGACGTGTTCGGCGAGCCTACCTGGGAGTCAGCGTTCGTGACCGAGCGCTGGATACTCGCTTGGTGCGAGCGCTCGATCTATCCGTGACGCGCGCAGTTGAGATCATGAGTCGCGATGAGCAGGGTCCGGCCGCCAAGGCGGATTTGCACTCGGGCGATCTCATTGTCGCGGTGGATGATGCGCCGGTGAATGGGATCGACGCGCTGCATCTGCAGCTGAGTCGGTGTCCTGTGGGGACGCCCATCACGCTGCAGGTGATTCGTCGAACGCAAAGGTTGAAGGTTCGGCTCACTCCCCGAGAGCCGAGCTGATATCCCGGTGTGGAAACCCCAGCGGCACGCTCGCCTACGAGGCGACGTGCCGCCGCGCAGCACTCACTCGCAGAGGCTTTCCATATAGCCCTGCGCTGTCGGCGACAAGCGCTTGCGCGCGAGCGCGCGGGCCTTGGGAGCATCCACGATGTATTCGAGCGGACCCGAGACGAGCATCTCGCGGATGCGCGGACTCTTCGCGGACATCCGTGCCATCTTATTCAACACGGTAAATCCACGGTTGATCTTGTCGCGGGAAACGCGGTTCAGCTCGATGGTTCGAGCCAGGTATTGCCCGAAGCGGGCGTAGAGGAAGTAATCGTCATCCCCAACCTGGAAACGGGCCTCGGCGAAGAAGTCGGGGAAATTCTTCTCGAGATATTGGTTGACGCTTTGAAGACGGGAAGCGGCATCGCTTCCGGAGGGCCGGCACTTGGCGGCGGCGGAGTCTGTGCGTTTCTTGATCATTGAGGGTGAATCACCTCCCAAAGGTCCGAACGACCATCTCTGGACGTCACGGCTGGTACCACACACCGCAACGCGGGCGCATGTTGAGGTACGACGCCCCGTGATGCAATAGGTTCCACCAAAGAATGCGATGAGTTGCGCGAATTATTTTGCCGGGCTTCGCGCGAGTGTTGGAGCCGTGCTTCGCACACGCTTTCTGCCAGCCTGACGCGCGAGTTGCCCCGCGCCGACCGAGCCGCCGTTCATGTTGGATTCAGCGTATTAAGTCACTTGCGCGTCGCGGAGTGCACGTCGCTGACTGAGGTGTCCCCGGGAGCATACAGTCGAGCCCAATCCGATCGGCTCAATCTGTACAGCACATGCCGCCGCAATGGATGACCAGGCTCGAGATTCGGGTGATCGAAATCGTCGGCTGCATCACGCGACATGCCAATGCGTTCCATGACAGCTCTCGAGCGCACGTTCAGGGGGACGGTGAACGCGACGATCTCTTGAAGTGTCAACTTCTCGAAGCCGAAGCGCAGGCACTCAACGGCGGCCTCCCTGGCGTACCCCTTGCCCCAGTGTTCCTTCAGCAGTCGCCATCCAATTTCAACGCACGGACTGAAGTGCGTCTGGATGCGAGGGATCGACAACCCGACGAACCCAATGAAGGATGCGCCACCACGCACCTCGACCGCCCAGAAACCCCAACCTCGTTCCTCGATGGCTTTTTGGACGCGTGCGGCATCGGCATCACTTTCCTCACGCGTCTGGACGCCGGGGAAGAATTCCCGGACGACCGGGTCCGCGTTGAGTCGCGCAAAGGCGTCCCGGTCCGATTCCTGCCATTGCCTGAGAATCAGTCGTTCGGTGGTTAGAAGGTTTGGCGCTATTGATTGCATACGGTGCATCGGTATTATCGGGCACATAGCGATGGTGTAGACAGGCGACCGCCGCGCGGGTTACTTCCAGCCTCAGGCCCGAGCGATCTTCGACTGCCAGCCCCTGGATCCACAGATCCAGCTCGGGCTTTCTGACCGCAAGACATTTTTGGTTCGAACCGCGAGCGGGGAGCGTCCCTGCCGCGGGCGGGGAGCGTCCGCCCTCCGAAACTGAGAAAGCGTCCGGGGACTTTGTCGTCCCCAGGGCGAATTTCGCAATGAAAAATTGCTTTGAGGCACGAGAATGAGCGCAGCCGACACCGGACTTTATAAAGACGCCTACGAGCGCGATAGCTGTGGATTTGGCCTGATTGCCAATCTCGACGACCAGCCGAGCCACTGGCTGGTACAGACCGCTATTACTTCGCTCAACCGCCTGACCCATCGTGGTGCAATTGCCGCCGACGGCAAAACGGGCGACGGCTGCGGTCTGCTGCTCAAGAAACCGGAGGCCTTCCTGCGTGCGGCCGCCGCAGAGGCCGGCATCGAGCTGGGCGAGCGCTTCGCCTCCGGTCTCGTGTTTCTCAGCCGTGATCCGGGGCTGGCGCAGAACGCCCGCGAAATCCTCGAAGCGCAGCTCGTCCGGCAGGGCCTCGAGCTGGCCGGCTGGCGCAAAGTCCCCATCGATACCGACGCTTGCGGTGCGATGGCGCTGAAGACGCTGCCACATATCGAGCAGATCTACGTCAACTGCGAGCTGCCGGACATGGACGAGGGATCGTTCAACCGCAAGCTTTACATGGCCCGGCGCCACGCTGAAAAATCCATTGAAGAGACCGATCCCGGTTTCTATATCCCCAGCCTGTCGGCCACCACCTTTGTCTTCAAAGGCATGGTGATGCCCGAGTACCTGGCGCAGTTCTATCGCGACCTGCAGGACCCGAGGATTGAAGCGTCGGTAGTCGTCTTCCACCAGCGCTTCTCTACCAACACGCTGCCGCAGTGGCGGCTCGCGCACCCGTATCGTTATCTCGCCCACAACGGTGAGATCAACACGATTCAGGGCAACCGCAACTGGGCGCTGGCGCGCGGTCCGCTGTTCCGCTCTCCGCTGCTGCCCAATCTCGCAGACGTCCAGCCTCTGGTGTCGATGACGGGTTCCGACTCCCAGAGTCTCGATAACATGCTCGAAGTGCTGCTGATGGGCGGCCTCGACGCCCTCCATGCGATGCGGGTCCTGGTGCCGCCGGCGTGGCACGGCTTGGATTCCATAGATCCTGACCTGCGTGCGTTCTACGAGTACTACTCCGTACACATGGAGCCGTGGGACGGTCCTGCCGGAATCGTTCTCACTGACGGTCGTTACGCCGCGTGCACGCTCGATCGGAACGGGCTACGTCCCGCGCGATTCGTCATTACGAAGAATCGCATTCTGACGATCGCGTCAGAAACCGGCGTCTGGGACTACGCTCCCGAGGACGTTGTGCGCAAGGGCAAGCTCGGGCCGGGTGACATGATCGCCCTGGACCTGCAGACCGCCACCCTGCTGGAATCACGCGACATCGATGAGATCCTCAAGTCGCGTCATCCCTACAAGAACTGGCTCAAGAAGGGTGTCCGCTACCTGGAGAGCGACCTCGTGGACCCGCGGCTGGCCGCGGAACCGATGGATCGCGAGACGCTCACCCTCTATCAGAAGATGTTCAACGTCAGCTCCGAAGAGCGTGACGAGATCATCCGCGTGCTCGCGGAAGATGAGAGTGAGGCTGTTGGATCGATGGGTGACGACACACCCATGCCGGTGTTGTCCCACAAGGTCCGCTCCCTCTATGACTACTTCCGCCAACAGTTCGCGCAGGTAACCAACCCGCCGATCGATCCCTTGCGTGAATCCATCGTGATGTCGCTGCAAACGCAGATCGGCCCGGAGTGCAACGTCTTCGTCCCGGCACCCGAGCACGCGCGCCAGATCGTGTTGGGTTCCCCGATTCTCTCGCAGCGCAAGCTGCGCCAGATTCTCGGCCTGAAGGAAGTCTCACACGAGTTCATTGATCTTCAGTACGATCCTTCGCAGGAAGGTTTGAAGGTCGCGATCACGCGCATGTGCAAGCAGGCAGAGAAGGCCGTCCGCGACGGCAAGCTCGTCCTGTTGCTGTCGGATCGATACCTGGTCAAGGGAAAAATCCCGGCACACGCGCTGTTGGTGACGGGCGCCGTGAATCACCACCTCGTACGCAAGGGCTTGCGCTGCAAGTGCAACCTGCTCATCGAGACGGGCACCGCGCGCGACTCACATCACTTCGCCTGCCTGATCGGCTACGGCGCCACGGCCGTGTATCCCTACATGGCCTACCAGGTGCTGTTCGAAATGATGCGCAAGGGTCGCGTGAAGTTGGATTTCGCCACGCGCCTGGAGTTGGGTCGCAGCTATCGCGCCGGTGTCCGCAAAGGCCTGTTCAAGGTCATGTCGAAGATGGGTATTTCGACCATCGGCAGCTATCGCAGCTCCCAGTTGTTCGAGATCGTCGGTCTGTCGGATGAAGTCGTGAACATGTGCTTCACCGGTACCGACAGCCGTATCCAGGGATCGGATTTCACCGACCTCGAAGAAGACACGATCAAGCTGGGCGAGCGCGCCTGGAATCCGCGCGTGCCGATGGACCAGGGTGGTTTGCTCAAGTACGTGCATGGCGGCGAGTACCACATGTACAACCCCGACGTGGTGGCAACGCTCCAGGCGGCTGTCATGTCCGGTGATTATGAGCAGTACAAGGCCTTCGCGCAGCTCGTCAATCAACGCCCGGCCTCCACATTGCGTGACCTGCTGGGCTTGAAGACCGATACAAAACCCATCCCACTGGATGAGGTTGAATCAGTCGAGTCTGTGTTATCACGGTTCGACAGCGCTGGAATGTCACTGGGCGCGCTGTCTCCTGAGGCCCACGAAGCGCTGGCAACAGCCATGAACCGGTTGGGCGCGCGTTCCAACTCCGGCGAAGGCGGCGAGGATCCCGCCCGCTACCGGACCGAGCGCAACTCCAAGATCAAACAGGTTGCCTCCGGCCGCTTCGGAGTCACCCCCGAGTACCTGATCAACGCCGAAGTGTTGCAGATCAAGGTAGCGCAGGGCGCCAAGCCCGGCGAGGGCGGCCAGCTCCCCGGCCACAAGGTCAACGACATGATCGCCTCCCTGCGCTTTGCGCGCCCGGGGGTCGGTTTGATTTCGCCGCCACCGCACCATGACATCTACTCCATCGAGGATCTGGCGCAGCTCATCTTCGATCTCAAGCAGGTGAATCCGCAGGCCCTGGTGTCCGTGAAGCTCGTTGCCGAGCCCGGCGTGGGCACTGTCGCCGCGGGCGTGGCGAAGGCCTATGCCGACATGATCACCATTTCCGGTTATGACGGTGGCACCGGAGCGAGCCCGCTCTCGTCCATCAAGTATGCCGGCACGCCGTGGGAGCTGGGACTCGCCGAAACGCACCAGACACTGCGTTTGAACGACATGCGTCATCTCGTTCGCGTGCAGACGGATGGTGGCCTCAAGACCGGCCTGGATGTCGTCAAGGCAGCCATCATCGGCGCGGAGAGCTTCGGGTTTGGAACGGCGCCGATGGTGGCGCTCGGTTGCAAGTACCTGCGCATCTGCCACCTGAACAACTGTGCGACCGGCGTGGCCACTCAACACAATGTGTTGCGCTCGAAGTACTTCATCGGCCTGCCGGAAATGGTCATGAACTACTTCCAGTTCGTGGCTCGCGAAGTGCGCGAGATCCTGGCGACCCTGGGTGTCCGAAGCCTGCGGGACCTGATTGGCCGCACGGAATTCCTGGAGACCCTGGAAGGCCAGACGCCGCGTCAGCGGAAGTTGGATCTGAAGCCGATTCTGTCGGTGGCAGGCATGACAGACGATGCCCCGCAGTACTGCGGTGTTTCGTCCAACGCGCCATTCGACAAGGGCGAGCTCGCCGAGCGCATGGTCAAAGACATGTTGCCGGCGATCGAAGGCAAGACGGGCGGCGAGTGGAGCTACGAGGTCCGTAACTACAATCGCTCCATAGGAGCGCGCGTGTCCGGCGAGATTGCCAGGCGTTGGGGGAACTACGGCATGGAGGACTCGCCTCTCACCGTGCGACTCAAAGGGAACGTCGGTCAGAGCTTCGGCGTCTGGAACGCCGGCGGCCTGCACCTGAATCTCGAAGGCGATGCCAACGACTACGTCGGCAAGGGCATGGCCGGTGGCAAGATCGTGTTGCGACATCCGCGTGAGGCGCGGTTCGTACACAACGAAACCATCATCATGGGCAACACGTGCCTGTACGGCGCCACGGGTGGACACTTGTTTGCAGCGGGTATTGCAGGCGAGCGCTTCGCGGTTCGTAACTCTGGAGCGACCGCGGTCATTGAAGGCGCGGGCGATCACTGCTGCGAATATATGACTGGCGGTGTCGTGTGCGTTCTTGGTCGCACAGGTGTCAATTTCGGAGCGGGATTTACCGGTGGATTCGCCTATGTGCTGGATCTGCAGCGCGACTTCGTCGATCGCTACAACCACGAGCTGATTGACATCAGCCGCATCCACGCGGAATCCATGCAATCCCACCTCCAGCACCTGGAGGGACTGCTCGAGCAGCACCGGGCCGAGACCGGCAGCGCCTGGGCGGATGAAATACTGAACGATCTGCGGACCTACATTGGCAAGTTCTGGGTGGTGAAACCGAAGGCGGCTTCCATCGACTCGCTCATTGAGAATCTGCGGCGAGCAGCCTGATCAACACACGGTAACGACGCGCCCATGGCTGACAAAACCCTGCAATTCCTCGATATCCCGCGCACCGATCCGGCCAAATTCCCGGTCGAGACGCGCGTTTCCACGTTTGCGGAGATCTACGCTCCGTACGATGCGCAGGGCGCGGGCCAGCAGGCCGGCCGGTGCCTGGCG
>Ga0068858_100001366_pt1 | contig 25143 bp, 22 predicted proteins | sample KBSSwiS12_FD_66589 | JGI IMG/M metagenome (GOLD analysis project Ga0068858, IMG submission 66589) | Switchgrass rhizosphere microbial communities from Kellogg Biological Station, Michigan, USA - KBS Switchgrass S1-2 | ecosystem: Host-associated > Plants > Roots > Rhizosphere > Soil ... | reverse complement strand
CGCGGTGCTCCTTCGTGAGTTTGTTGCACACCTGTGCACTGACAACACAGGTGTATAGTGATGGCGGCGACGTTGTCAAGAGGAAGTTCCGGGAGGCAGGCATGGCAGCGACCGACGAGGAGACCGGGCGGTTTCGTCAGCGGCGACGGACGCGCGCGGCGATCGTCGGCGCCGCCGCCGACCTCTTGCAGGCCGGCGCCACGCCGTCGATCAACGACATCGCCGAGGCGGCCGACGTGTCGCGGCGCACCGTCTACCTGTACTTCCCAACCCTCGAGCAGCTCCTGCTGGACGCCACGCTCGGCATGCTGAGCCAGACCGCGGTCGACGAAGCGATCGATGCCGCCGACACGAACGGCGACCCGACCGAACGCGTCGCCGCCATGATCCGCGCCCTCAGCTCGATGACGACCGAGACCTTGCCGCTCGGGCGCTCCTTGATCCGCCTGACAGTCGCCCCCGGCGAGGGTGACGATCCGCCGACGCCGCGGCGCGGCTACCGCCGGGTCGGCTGGATCGAGCGCGCCCTCGAACCGGTGCGCGGCCAGCTCGAGGCGGCGAGGTTCGAACGCCTCGTCTCGGCACTCGCGATGGTCGTGGGCTGGGAGGCGCTGATCGTCCTCCAGGACCTGCGCGGCCTCGACGCCGCCGAGCAGCTCGAGACGACCTTGTGGGCCGCCCGCGCCCTCGTCGACGCCGCGCTCGAGGAGCGGGCCGACTAGTGGCTCGGTCGCCGGCGGCTCGCCTCCATCGCAGAACTTCGTTTGAGCTGCGTGGCGCCCTCGTCAGCGGCGCGCTCGCGGCGCCGGCCGAGCGGTCGCGAGTGCCTCGGCGATCGGCGCCCACGGCTCGTCCCGCATGGCCGCGATGCCGGCGAGGATCGTCTCGATGCGGACCTCGAACGGCGCGAGTGCCTCGCGGGCCCAGTGCGCCTGGAGGCGACGGAGGTGCGGGAGGTCGGCCTCGGGTGGCGGCTCCAGCCGGCGGCGGGGGCGCGTCTGGGTCACCGCCGCACCGATGGCGTAGCTGGTGATCAGCTCGTAGGCGCGGTTGGCCGATGCGACGTCGAACCCGGCGCGCGCGAGCACGGCGTGCACGGCGTCGAGGTTGGCCGCGGTGGTGTCGGCCGTGAGCGCGCCGGCGAGGTACTGCGACAGCAGCTCGGGTTGCCCGAGGAACGAGCGATGGATGTGCACGGCCCACTCGCGGAGCCACACCGCCCAGTGCTGGCCCCGATCGACGGGCACCTTGGACCGCCCGGTGCCGTACTCGGCCGCCAGGCGCGCCAGCTCGTCGCGCCCGGCGACGTGGTGGTACAGGCTCGCCACGCTGACATCGAGCCGATCCGCCACGGCCTTCAGGCTGAGGCTGGCGAGCCCGATCTCGTGCGCCGTTCGCACGATGAGCTCACGGCTGAGGCGAGCGGGTCGGCCGACCCGTGCACGGGGCGCCGTGGACACGGACTCACCCTATGGCTTGACAGGCGGCAGGAGATGGGCAATTTTCTATGCACCATAGAAAAGTGCCGCTCGGAGCGGCAGAGGGGGGCACTCGTGCGCAGGACCAGGTGGGCGCGGCGCGCCCTCGTTCCCGTCGCGGCCGTCGTCGTCATCGCGACACTGGCGGCCGGCTGCGGCAGCAGCAGCAAGAAGGGCGCGGCGTCGGCGGCCACCTCGTCGACCACGGCCTCGACGTCGGCACCGAAGACGTCACGGGGCTTCGACGGATCGACCATCACCGTGGCCGGGCTCGGGATCAAGTCCCAGCTGCCCGGCGTCGAGTACGGGGCCGAGGCCCGCATCAAGCGGTTCAACGACACCCGCGAGCTCCCCGGCGTCACGATCGACTACACCGAGTACGCCGACGACAAGGGCGATCCGGCGTTCGCCCTCTCGGAGGCCCGGCGGCTCGTCAGCCAGACGAAGGTGTTCGCCCTCGTGGGTGACTCGTCGGCGGTCAACCCCGGCGACTACTTCGCGCAGAACCACGTGCCGTACTTCGGCAGCGGCTACGACAACACGTTCTGCTCGGACGATCCGGTCACCACGCTCTGGGGCTTCGGCTACCTCGGTTGCATCGTGGCCTCCCATCCAAAGCAGCTGTCCGACACGTACCGGGAGTTCAGCGCGCTCGTGAAGGAGAAGACGGGCAAGGCGGAGCCGACCGTCGCCGAGTTCTCGAGCGACACCGCGTCGGGGCGGAACTCGGCGAAGTTCGCCGCCATCCAGCTGAAGGGTCGCGGGTTCAAGGTCGTCTACGCCAAGGCGAGCGTCCCTCCGCCGCCGGTTCCCGACTTCACGCCGTACGTGCAGCAGCTCGTCACGAGCGACGGCGGACACGCGCCCGACGCGGTGGTGTGCCTGCTCGCCATCGACTGCCTCTCGATGTACAAGGGGCTGCGCGCCGCCGGATACCCAGGGTTCTTCTTCACCAGCTTGTACTCCGACGCGTTGCTGGGCGCGCTCAAGGGCAGCTACGTGAACGTCAGCTTCCAGCCGTTCGACCAGCCCAACGCCGGTCTCACCCAGATGCGGGCCGACATGACCCTCGTGAAGCCCGACTACACGATCGACATCGGCGTGGTCGGCGGGTACTTCGCCGCCGACATGTTCATCGCCGCGCTGAAGCTGGCCGCCAAGAGCGGCGGGATCTCGCCGGAGAACGTCCAGGCCAAGGCGGCTCGCATGACGTGGGAGATCAAGGGCTTCGTCGGTCCGACGATCTATCCCGAGGCGACCACGCACTCACACGGTTGCAACGCGCTGACCTACGACGACGGCACCGTGTTCAAGACCGTGGAGCCGTTCAGCTGCTCTGACACGACCTGGCCCGTCACCGGGTAGCGGCCGCGATCGCTTCGAACGTGGCCCGAGCACCTGGCCAGTCGGCGCCGTCCGGCTGCGTCCAGGTGCTCACCTCGGTGGCGGCCCAGGTCGACCACTCCTCGAGCAACCGGTGGAAGTCCGCCACGAAGCGGATCGTCAGCGCGTTCACGGCGGCGCGCTCCGGGAACGTCGTCTCGCCAGCGAGCGCCTGCCGGGCCATCGCGGCGAGCTCCGACCGCGCGGCGACGGCTTGGTCGCGCGCGGCATCGAGGGCGGCGACCAGGTCGGCCTGACGGCCGTTGCCGGCGAAGAACGTCCGCAGCAGCACCTCGGTCTCGAGGATCGGCGGCGCGGGCGTCGTGCGCAGCCACTCCCGCAGCGCCTTGCGACCGGCCGGCGTGATGGCGTAGGTCGTGCTGCGCCGCTTCCCCGTGAGGCTGACCTCGCTGCGGGCGAGCCCCGCCTCGGCGAGGCGCTTGGCCTCGGCGTACAGATGCCGCTCGGCGCGCGGGAAGAAGTACTGCAGGCTCCGCTTCGTCTGGTTGGCCAGCTCGTAGGTGGTCCACGGTCGGATGGCGAGCAGCCCGAGCAGCGAGAACGACGTCGGGGTGAGCTCCATGCGGTCCTCCTGCGGACGAGGGGTTGACGGCGAATACTGTCCTATGCAGTATAGCGATGACGTTAATGCTGCAGAGTGCAGTATCTAGAGAGAGGATGCCCCATGACCGTCACCGATGCTCCCGGGACCACGACCTCCGATCGCCTGATCTGGAGCTTCAACATGCTCATGGAGGTGAAGGCCACGGCCGAGGAGACCGGCGGCGCCTTGACCGCCATCGACTCCTGGCTCACGCCGGCGGCCAACCCGCCGCTCCACGTCCATCACGGAGAGGACGAGGCGTTCTACGTGCTCGACGGCGAGGTCGAGTTCTTCATCGACGGCTGTGAGCCCCGCACGGCGCGCGGCGGCGACTTCGTGTTCGGGCCCCGTGGCGTGCCCCATCGCTTCGAGGTCCGCACGCCCGAGGCGCGCATGCTCGTGCTCGGTACGCCGGGCGGCGCCGAGCGCTTCTTCCGCGAGATGGGCGAGCCGGCGTCGGCGCGCGAGCTGCCCGTCCCGCAGCCGGCCGACGTGGCCCGTGTCGTCGCGGCCGGTGCCGCTCACGGCGTCGAGATCCTGCCTCCGACGGGAGGGTAACGGATCTGTTACCGTAACGAAAAGGTTACGGAAGGACCAGAGATGGAGACCGAGATGGAGACCGTGGTCGTTCGCTACCGCACCAAGCCCGGGCGAGCCGAGGAGAACCAGGCGTTGATCGAGGACGTGTTCGCCGCCCTCCACGCCGATGCGCCCGAGGGCCTGCGGTACACGGCGCTCCGGCTCGACGACGGGGTGAGCTTCGTGCACGTGGCGACGATCGACACCGCCGATGGTGCCAACCCGCTCACGGCGACGCCGGCGTTCGGCGCGTTCGTTCGCGACATCGGTGATCGCTGCGAAGAGGCGCCGGTGGCGATCGTCGCCAAGGTCGTCGGGTCGTACCGATGAGGGCCGACGGCTCGTCCGGCCGGCCGTGGGAGCTGGCGACGCCGAGCGGCGGATCGACGTTCACGGCGTACCGCGACCAATCGAGCGAACCTCCTGCGCTCGTCGTCCAGGTCGGATCGACTCAGCTGCGGTATCACCTGCGAAGCATCGATGACCTGCACGCCATGCTCGTCGAGCGGGGCGACTGGGTGCCTCTGGGCAACGCCGACGAACAGAAGGCCGCCCCCGAAGGTTCGGTCGAGGCGTGGGCCCGAGCCGCCGACAACCCGGTCGGCGGCTGGTACGGGCTGAAGAAGGGCCTCCGCGGTCGATTCGCCACCTACGTCCCGCCCGTGCTCGAGCACCTCGGGTTCGCCGAGGTCGAGCACCAGGCGCGGAACAACCGGATGCGCGCCATCATCGGGCGGTGAACGCGGCCGCTCCCGCCGGAGATCCCTTCGAGGCCCTCGGGGATCCGAACCGCCGCGCCATCGTCGAGCTCCTCGGTGCCGGCGAGCGGTCGGTCGGCGAGCTCGCCGAGGCGCTGCCCATCAGCCGACCGGCCGTGTCGCGCCACCTGCGGTTGCTGAAGGAGGCCGGCCTCGTCGTCGAGGAGGCCCAGGGGACGCGCCGCATCTACCGCCTCCACGTCGACGGCGTGGAGGCGGTCGAGGCCTACCTCACGAACGTCTGGGGGGAGGCCGTCGCTCGCTTCCGCCTGCTCGCCGAGAACACGACGACGAAGAAGCGAGCGCCCCGCTCGTGACCGAGCCGTTGGTGCTCCGCTACGAGCTGGCCTGCGCCGCCGACCATGCGTTCGACGTGTGGACGCAGCACCTGGGCGCGTGGTGGCCGAAGGGCCACTCCGCCTCCGGGGACCCGGCGACCCGGGTGGTGCTCGAGCCCGGCGTCGGCGGCCGGATCTACGAGCGCACGTCCGATGGCCGGGAGATCGAGTGGGGCCGGATCACGATGTGGGACCCGCCCCGTCGACTCCACTACTCCTGGCACATCGCGTCCGATCCGAGCGAGGCGACCGACGTCGAGCTCCGGTTCGTCGATCTGGCCGGCGGAAGGAGCCGGCTCGAGATCGTCCACACCGGATGGGATCGGCTCGGGGCCGACGGGTCGTCCCGTCGCGATGCCAACACGGCCGGGTGGCAAGCGCTCGTGCCGGCGTTCGCCTCCGCGGTCGCCGCTTCGCCGTAGCTGTCACACCGGGTTCGTAGGGTGTCGGGCATGACGAGTCGGGCCGACGCCGAGCAGCTGCTCCAGAAGCTCACGGGCGACCCCGATGCCGCGTTCCGCGACGGGCAGTGGGAGGCGATCGCGCAGCTGGTCGACGGGCGGGGCCGCGTGCTCGTCGTGCAACGCACCGGTTGGGGCAAGAGCGCGGTCTACTTCGTGGCCACCCGGTTGCTGCGCGACGCGGGCGCGGGGCCGACGATCCTCGTGTCGCCGCTGCTCGCGCTCATGCGCAACCAGATCCAGGCGGCCGAGCGCGCCGGTGTGCGCGCGGAGACGATCAACAGCGAGAACCGCGACGACTGGGCGGCGATCGAGCAGCGGGTGCGCGCCGGCGAGGTCGATCTGCTCCTGATCTCCCCCGAGCGGCTCAACAACCCGCGCTTCCGGCGCGACGTGTTGCCCGAGCTGCTCGGCACCGTCGGCCTCGTGGTGGTCGACGAGGCCCATTGCATCAGCGACTGGGGCCACGACTTCCGTCCCGACTACCGCCGCATCGGCCGGATCCTCGATCAGCTCCCACCAGGCGTGCCGGTGCTGTGCACGACGGCGACGGCCAACGACCGCGTGGTGGCCGACGTGGTCGAGCAGCTCGGCGCCGCGATCGAGGTGGTGCGCGGCCCGCTCGAGCGCGAGAGCCTGGCGCTGGGTGTGCTCGACGTGCCCGATCCCGCGGTGCGGTTGGCGTGGCTGGCCACGACGATCCCGACGTTGCCCGGGTCGGGCATCGTGTACTGCCTGACCGTGGCCGACAGCGAGCGCGTCGCGGCGTGGTTGCGGCGCCAAGGCGTCCACGCCGTGGCGTACAGCGGCCAGAGCGACGAAGGCGAACGGGTGCGCGTCGAAGAGGCGCTGCTGGCCAACGACGTGAAGGTCGTGGTGGCCACCTCGGCGCTCGGCATGGGCTTCGACAAGCCCGACCTCACGTTCGTCGTCCACTACCAGGCGCCCAGCTCGCCGGTCGCGTACTACCAGCAGGTCGGGCGGGCCGGGCGCGGGGTCGGTCAGGCGTTCGGCTGGTTGCTGCGCGGCGGCGAGGACACCGACATCCAGGACTGGTTCATCCGCACCGCGTTCCCGTCGCGCGAGCAGGCCGAGGGGGTGGTCGGGCTCCTCGAGGAGCGTGCCGCACCCGTGAAGCTCGGCGAGATCGAGGTGGCGGTGAACGTCGGGCACGCCCGGCTCGAGAACATGCTCAAGGTGCTCGACGTCGAGGGCGCGGTCGAGCGCACCGACAACGGTTGGCAGCGCACCGGTGCGCCGTGGCTCTACCCCGCCGATCGCGTCGAGCGAGTCACGGCGTTGCGGCGCCACGAACAGAAGGCGATGCGCGCCTACGCGGCGAGCGATGGTTGCCGCATGGCGTTCCTGCGCTCCGAGCTCGACGACCCGATGAGCGCGCCGTGCGGACGGTGCGACCGGTGCACGGGTGTGGCGCTCGATCCGGCGGTGCCGACCGAGCTGGTGGCCGAAGCGGTCGCCTACCTCCGCAGCGCGCAGCTCCAGATCGACCCCCGCAAGCGCTGGCCCACGGGCCTCGGCGACCCGAAGGGCAACATCGATCCCGCGGTGCGCGTCGAGCCCGGGCGAGCCCTGGCCGTGCTGGGCGACGGTGGTTGGGGCACGGGCGTGCGGATCGCGCGCGGTCGTGGCGAGCCCGTGTCCGACGAGCTGCTCGATGCCCTCGTGCGCCTGGTCGACGGCTGGCAGCCGGATCCGGCGCCCACGTGGGTCACGGCCGTGCCGTCGCGGTCGCCCGTCGTGGTCGACGTCGCCACGCGCCTCGCGGCGCGGTTGGGACTGCCGTTCCACGACGTCCTCGCGCGCCGGGGTGAACCGCAACCGCAGGGTGCGATGCAGAACAGCGCGCAGCAGGTCGGCAACGTGTACCGGGCGTTCAAGGTCAAGGCCTACGTGCCCGAGGCGCCCGTGCTGCTCGTCGACGACCTCGTCGACACGCGCTGGACGCTCACCGTGGCCGGGATGATGCTGCGCATCGCCGGCAGCGGACCGGTGCACCCGTTGGCGCTGGCGACCACCTCTCCCGACTGACGGGTGATCAGCGGGCGAGCGACGCGAGATCGAGCCCGATCTGCTGGCACTCGTAGACGACCTCCTGGGCGGCGTTGGGCGGGATGTGCAGGCCGTCGAGCGCCATGGCTTCGTCGAAGCGAGCCAGCACGTCGTCGATGTCGGTGATGCCGGTCATCCCGGGAACGGTGGCCAGCACCACGCGTGCGGCGCGCCCGCCCCCGACGACGAACGTCTCGCCCGTGCACGGCGCCTCGCGCGAGACCAGCGCGCCCACGAAGGGGGCGATCTGCTCCGGCGGGAAGCCGGCCTGCATCACCGCCGCGAAGTCCTCGCTCTGCGCCGTGAGCCGCGAGTAGGCCGCCGGCATGATGGCGTTCACCTTGATGTCGAACGCCTTGCCGTCGTGGGCGAGACCGCGGGTGAAGCCGAACAGGCCGGCCTTGGCCGAGATGTACGCGGTCGAGTACGGCAGGCCGAAGACCGACGCCGATGACGTGTTCACGATGCGCCCGTAGCCCTGGGCCCGAAGCACGGGCCACGCCGCCCGGCACACGGCGACGGCGCCGCCGAGGTGGATGGCGACCATGCGGTCGAAGTCCTCGGCCGTGATCTCGTCGAGCTGGCCACCGTTGGCGATGCCGGCGTTGTTGATCACCGCGTGCAGGCCGCCGAACGTGTCGAGGGCGGTGGCGACGATCGCCTCGCCGTCGACGGCCACGTCGTGCGCATCGGCGACAGCCGACCCGCCGGCCGCCTCGATCTCGGCGACCACCTCCTGGGCGGCGGTGATGGTGCCGGCGTGACCCTTGGAGTCGCCGCCGTAGTCGTTCACCACGACGTGCGCCCCTTCGGCGCCGAGCAGTCGGGCGTGGGCGCGGCCGATGCCGCCGCCCGCGCCGGTGACCACCACGACCTGGCCGTCGAACCGTCCCGTCATTCGTGCTCCCCCGTCCGTCGCTCCGTCGGCACCGCCGGCCTCATCCTGGCACTCACGCTCGCACCCGGCGCCGCCGGGCCCACCAGCCGTGGAGCTGGTCGACGGCGCGGCGGCCGCACCGCGCCGCTCGCCGTCCGCGGCGCACCGCGAGGCGGACGGGGGCGTTCGGCCCGGTGGTGATGCGTCGCAGCCGATGCTGCAGCCGCCGTCCGTGCTGCACCCAGACGGACGCACCCACGAGATCGTCGGGCGACATCCCGGTGAGCGGGCGCCACCGGAAGTCGTACGACAGGTTGCCCACCGGCCGGTCGCCCTCGAAGTCGGCGGGCGGGCCGATCAGCGCCCAGCTCTGCGCGAGTGGCGGGGCCGGACCGGCGTGCCGGTGGGCGAACTCGAAGTCGAGCATCTTGAGCCCGTGGCGGGGGTCGAGGACGAAGTTGTGGGGCTTGGCGTCGATCACGTCGTAGCCGAGCGCACGGAGCTCGGCCACGGCGGCGACCATCCCGCGGACGACGGACAGCGGGAGCAGCTTGCCCTCGCGCCCGAGGTCGCCCAGATCACCGAGCACGTTGACGTAGTACGGCGCCGTGAACCAGTTCGGGCCCACCTCGAGCACGTCGGGGACGACGTCCACGTGGCCGCCGAGCGCTTGCAAGGCCGCCACCTCGCGGGCGAGGTGGGAGTGGAAGCCCTCGGCATACGTCTTGCGCACCACGCCGCCGTCGAGGAGCTCGACCTTCGCCCGTCGGCCGCGGCTGAGGACGCGGCGCACGCGCTCATCGGTGCGGTACGAAGCCCGCCGGCGCTCGACGTCGGCGCGCAGCGCGGCGGCTTCGTCGGGCAGGGCGAGGGCCACGCACTCCCATGCTTCGACCTCGTCGACGGACGAGCGCACGGGGTTGAACGTGCGCACGCGGGCGCGCAGTCGCTCCTCGGCGCGGAGCACGTCGACGTTCGACAGGCGGGGGTGCTGGGCGCGCGTCGCGCCCTTCGGCCGAACCGGCGCGTGGTGGAGCGCGACGACCACCGCGGCGGGCTCGCCCTCGCCGTCGACGGAAGGTCCTCGGTCCGCGCTGCGCTTGCGGGCGTCGGCATCGAGGGCGCGCGCAAGCAGCGGGTCGAACCCGAAGTGGCGCAGGACGCGGACGATCTCGTCGAGACCGAGGACCTCGATCGCGTGCTCGCCGACGAGGAACACGGTGGGCTCGGGCTCGCCGCCGGTCACCCGCCCCTCCTCGCGGAGGCGAGCCTCGAGCCGACGAAGGTGTCGGGGCAGGTTTCGGCCGCCGGTTCAGCGGCAACGAGCCGCAGGTGGGTCAGTTCGCGCCCGGACCACGGATGGCCACCGGTGGCGCCCAGCAGGGAGGTCAGCTCCACGTGCCGAAGGATTCGAGGATGTCGTCGCTCCGGAACCCGCTCGCCGTGGTGCGACGGAGCCGGGAGGCGTGGGCCCGCACGTCACCGTTCTTCGGTGGGATGCGGTCCGACATGGTCGCCCTGGTGCTCGCGTCAGCCCTCGCCGGCGTGGCGGAGGCGGCACTGCTGGCGTTGATCGCGACCGGCGCCTCGTCGGTGTCGCTCGGCGAGCACACCGCCGCGCTCGACCTCGGGCCCAAGACCTTGCAGGCCGACCTGTCGGTGATCCTCACGGTCGGCGTCGTCTTGGCGGTGGGGCGCGGGTTGCTCATGGTGTACCTGGCGTGGCTGCCCGCGAACATGAGCTCGACGGTGATGGCGGGCCTCCGTCGTCGACTGTTCGACGCCTTCGTCGGCGCATCCTGGTCGGTGCAGTCGTCGGAGCGCGACGGACATCTGCAGTCGCTCATGTCGACCCACATCAACAGCACCAGCCAAGCGGTGCTCGCCGTCGCGACCGGCGTCAACGCGGCCGTGATGTTCGCCACCCTGCTCGCCTCGGCGTTGGTGCTCAGCGTCCCCACCGCCATCGTGCTCATCGTCGCGTCGACGGGGTTGTTCTTCGCGCTGCGCCCGATCTCCAAGCGCCTGCGCGTCTACGCGGCGGCGCTGAGCGCCGAGAACGTCGAGTACTCCAAAAGCGTCCAGGAAGTCGTCCTGATGGCCGAGGAGATCAAGGTCTTCGGCGCGTCCGACGACTACCGGAGCACCTTCTACTCGTCGGTCGATGCCGTGCGCGAGCCGCAACGGCGCACGCGCTTCCTGTCGACCATGACGCCCTACCTCTACCAGAGCGTCGCGCTCCTCCTCCTCGTGCTCGCCCTCGTGGTCGTGTCTCACCTCGGCGCGTCCGAGGTCGCCGCCCTCGGCGCGGTCATCCTCATCCTGTTGCGCTCGCTGACCTACGCCCAGCAGATCCAGCGGTCGATCGCCAACGTCGACGAGCTGGTCCCGTTCATGGATCGGCTGGCGAACGGCATTGCGACCTATGACGCCAACCGGGAGGTGGACGGTGACCGTCCGGTGGCCCGCATCCGCGACCTCGCCATGCGCGATGTGCGCTTCGCGTACGTCGCGGGTGAAGAGGTGCTGCGGGGGATCAGCTTCGACGCTCATCTCGGCGAGGCGATCGGCATGGTGGGTCCGTCGGGGGCGGGGAAGTCGACCCTGGTGCAGCTGCTGCTCCGACTGCGCGAGCCGGGCGAGGGCGCCCTGTTGATCGACGGCGTCGACGCCCGCACGATCCGCCGGCACGAGTGGCAGCAGCGGGTGGCGTACGTGCCGCAGACGCCGCAGCTCGTCCACGGGACGGTCGCCGACAACATCCGCTTCTACCGGCCGCAGCTCGGCCACGACGACCTCGTCCTCGCCGCCCAGCGCGCCGCGGTCCACGACGAGATCCTCTCCTGGCCCCACGGCTACGACACCGTGATCGGCCAGCGGGTGTCGGCGGTGTCGGGCGGGCAGCGCCAACGCCTGTGCTTGGCCCGCGCCCTCGCCGCCCGCCCCGACGTCCTGATCCTCGACGAGCCCACCAGCGCGCTCGACGTGAAGTCCGAGCTGTGGGTGCAGCACTCGCTCGAGCGTCTCAAGGGCGAGGTCATCCTCTTCCTCGTCGCCCACCGCTTGTCGACGCTGTCGATCTGCGATCGCGTGATGGTCGTCGTCGACGGTCGGTTGCAGGCGATCGACACGCCGAGCCGCCTGCTCGACAGCAACGACTTCTACCGCGAGGTCGCCGAGATCACGCGGAGGCAGACCGCGGTGTAGCGGCACGTGCGTCCGGCGCCGCGCGTGCGGCCGACGCGTAACCGAGCTCGTTGGCCAGCCACGCGGCCTCGCGCACGAGGTCGACGATGCGGTCGTCGTCGCGGGTGATCGCCGCCCCCGCGAGGCGCACCGCGGTGCGCGCCATCCGCCGGCCGAGGACGAGCGGTGTCAGCGGCGCTCGCGGCGGCGCACCCCATGCGGTGCGGAGGGCGTGGTTGCTGCGGCCGTAGCGGAGGTTCTGCGCGAGGTACGCACGGGCGCTCGCACGCGGGATCCAGGTCATCAGCTCGCCGGGGACCACGACGAGCCTCCGACGTTCGTCGCGCAGCACCCGCCAGCACAGGTCGGCGTCGGCGCCGCTGCGCACCTCGCCGAACCCGCCGACGGTCTCGAGGTCGCGGCGGGCGACGGCGAGGTTGCACGTCGGCAGGTACGGCCGGAAGGACGGATGCTCGACGTAGTAGGTGGTGCGGAAGCTCTGCTGGGCGTGGGCGGCGCGTGCCCCCCAGCCGGCGCCCCGTTCCACGATCGTGTCGCTGCCGGCGAGGGCGACGCTCGGGTCGTCGAACGCGGCGGCGAGGGCACCGGCCCACGCCGGCGTGGGCCGGCTGCGAGCGTCGAGGAAGAGCACCACATCGGCGTCCGTGGCGCGCCAGCCGACGTTGCGAGCGGCGTACGGGCCGCGTCCGCCGCTGCCGACCACACGCACGCCACCGCCGAGTCGCACCGAGCGCTCCGGCGAGTCGTCGACGACGACGATCTCGTCGAGCGGGCGGTCCTGGCGGCCGAGGGCGTGCAGGCAGCCGTCGAGCAGCGCGGCCTGGTCGCGCACGGGGAGGACGGCCGCGACGCGCATCAGGCGCGGCGGCGCGCCCGGCGGCCGGCGACGTAGCGCGCCGCGACCTCGACGAGCCGCGTCCGGCCGAAGCGGCGGGCGTCGCTGGTGAACCCGTCGTGCGGGTTCCGCGCGGCCCACTCGGCGAGGGCGTCGGCGACGCCGAACGGCGTCCCGACGCGCCGGCTGTTCATCGCCGACATCTCTCGCAGCAGGCGGTGGTAGTAGCTCCGGACGCCTCCGGTTCGGCGGTGCAGCCCGGGCACGAACAGCACCGGGTCGACGACGAGGTAGCGATGGCCGTGCACCGCCCGCAGCGACCACTCACGGTCTTCCGCGGCCGGCAACGTCTCGTCGAACGGGTGCTCGCGCCACACGTCCGCGCTCCAGGCGCTGGCGTGGTGACTGACGCCCCAGTGCGGGTGGCGCTCGAGGACGTCGCTCGTGACCTTGAGCGGTCCCGTGAGGAGGTGGCGCTGGCCGTCGACCTGGGCGCCGCCGGCCGCCACCGCACCGGCGGCGATGTGGTTGACCGCCGTCTCCAACCAGTGTGGGTGGGGGAGGCAGGTGTGGCTGCTCAAGGCGACGTGAACCGGTGCCGCCGCGGCGGCCGCGCCGACGTTCAACGCCCGGCCGAACGTGAACTCCTCCTGGGTCAGGTGGACGATGCGGTCGGCGTACGGGGCGACGAGGTCGAGGGTGCCATCGGTCGAGCCCGAGTCGACCACGACGACCTCGGCGGCGTAGGTCTGGGCGCGGACCGAGGCGAGCGTGAATTCCACCGTCGACGCGCTCTCGAAGGTCCGGACGATCACACTGGCCGCCGGCCCCCAGCGCGGTTCGCCCACGACCTTCCATTTACCCTGTGTTTGCCTGAATCCTGCTTGGCGACGGGAATGGCGCGCCGAGCAGGGATCAGCGGATCCAGACGGTCTTGATGTTGCAGAACTCCCGGATGCCGTGGGCGGCGAGCTCGCGCCCGTAGCCGGAGATCTTCGCTCCGCCGAACGGCAGCTCGGGGTACGACGTCGTCATCCCGTTCACGAACACGGCGCCGGCTTCGGAGTCGCGCACGAACCGGTCCTGCTCGGCGGGATCCTCGGTCCAGACGTTGGAGCCGAGGTCGAACTCGGTGGCGTTGGCGAGGGCGATCGCCTCGTCGAGGTCGCGGACGCGGAACAGCAGCGCGACCGGACCGAACAGCTCCTCCTGGAACACCCGCATGTCGGGCGTGATGTCGGTCACGGCGGTCGGTGGGAAGAACCAGCCGGGACCGTCGAGCCGCGTGCCACCGCACAGGACGCGCGCGCCCTTGGCGACGGCGTCGGCGAGCAGCTCCTCGACGTCGTCGCGTCCGCCCTCGGTGGCGAGCGGTCCGATGTCGGTGGCTTCGTCCATCGGGTCGCCGACCCGCAGGGCGGCCAGCCCGGCGACGAAGCGCTCCTCGAACGCGTCGGCCACGTCGTCGTGGACGATGAAGCGCTTGGCCGAGATGCAGCTCTGGCCGTTGTTCTGGCACCGGGCGATCACGCCCACGCGCGCCGCCTCGTCGAGGTCGGCCGACGGCAGCACGACGAACGCGTCGCTGCCGCCGAGCTCGAGCACGCTCGTCTTGATCTCCCACCCGGCGACGGAGCCGATGGCGCGCCCGGCCGGGGTGCTGCCGGTGAGCGTGGCCGCGCGCACGCGCGGATCGCGCAGCACCGCCTCGACCGCGTCGGAGCCGATGAGCAGGGTCTGGAACGCGCCGTCGGGGAAGCCGGCCCGGCGGAACAGGTCTTCCATGAACAGCGCGGTCATCGGGACGTTCGACGCGTGCTTGAGGAGGCCGACGTTGCCGGCCATCAACGCGGGCGCCGCGAACCGCATCGCCTGCCACAGCGGGAAGTTCCACGGCATCACCGCGAGCACCGGACCGAGCGGCTCGTAGCGGGCGTAGGCGCGACGGGCGCCCACCGCGTGGGCGTCGGCCGGCTCGTCGGCCAGGTAGGCGGGCGCGTGCTCGGCGAAGTACCGGCAGGCCTTCGCGCACTTCTGGGCCTCGCCCTTCGCCGACTTCCACGTCTTGCCCATCTCGAGCGTCATCATCCGGGCGATCTCGTCGGCCTCGTCGTCGAGGATGTCGGCGGCGGCCTCGAGCCAGCGGGCCCGGTTGGCGAACGAGGTGAGGCGGTACGAGGCGAAGGTCTCGATCGCGTGGGCGAGCCGGGCGTCCACCTCCGCCGGGGACAGGGCGTCGAAGGTCTTCACCGTCGCGCCGGTTGCCGGATTGGTCGTCGCGATGGCCATGGCGTCAGTGTTGCCAGGGGGGAGGACCCACGTCGATGCGGGCCAGGGGCGACGCCACCGTTCCGAAGCGGTCCCCGTCGTCGGCCCAGTCGCGGAAGGCCTCGGTCACCTCGACTTGGGTGCGGGCGACGAAGTTCCACCACATGAGCACGGTCTCGGGGAAGGGCGTTCCGCCGAGCAGGAGGGCCCGCGTCGGCCCGCGGACCTCGAAGCGACGCTCATCGGCTCCTGGCGCGAAGTAGGCCAGCGCGCCCGGCTCGACGACCTGATCGTCGACGCGGACGGCACCCTCGGCGACGGCCAACGCGTGCTCGTGGCGGGGATCGAGCTCGAGCACGGCGTCACCGTGGAGCGCCAGCTCCATGCCGAAGTGGTCGGTGTCGCGACGCGCCGGCGACTGCTCACCGACGAGCACGGTCGCCGTGCCGCCGATGATGTCGAGCTGCGGCAGATCGGCATGGTGCTCGAAGGCCGGCGCGCCGTCGCGCGTCGCGGCCGGTTGGGCCACCCACAGCTGCATGCCGTGGTGCGCGCCGCGGTAGCGACCGGTGTGCTCCTCGCTGTGGGCGATGCCGTGGCCGGCGGTCATGAGGTTGAGCTGCCCGGCGCGGATGAGCTGTTCGGAGCCGAGGCTGTCGCGGTGGAGCAGCTCCCCCGCGAACAGCCACGTGACGGTCTGCAGACCCATGTGCGGGTGCGGGCCGATGTCGATCACGTCGTCCTCGGTGACGGTGATCGGGCCGAGATGATCGAGGAAACACCACGCGCCGACGGTGCGATGACCTCGGGTCGGCAGCGCCCGTCGCACCGTCAGTTGACCGACCTTCGCCTCGCGATCATCGATGAGGTCCACGAGTGCAGTCTGGCGGGCCCGTCGGTCGATCGGCACCGAGGAGATGGCTCGCGCGTGACTAGCGTCTGCCCCGACGGAGGGGGTCGAGCGATGCAACGCTTGGACGGCAAGGTCGCGATCGTCACGGGCGGGGCGCGGGGCATGGGGGCGGCCGAGGGCCGGCTCTTCGCCGCCGAGGGCGCCACGGTCTATCTGACCGACGTGCTCGCCGAGGAGGGGCGGCTCACGGCGAAGGACGCCGACGCCACCTTCCTCGAGCACGACGTCACCCAGCCCGACCAGTGGAAGGCGGTCGTCGACCAGGTGCTGGCCGAGCAAGGCCGCATCGACGTGCTCGTCAACAACGCCGGCATCTTCCGCTGGGCCGACGTGCTCGACACGACCCTCGAGACGTGGAACCAGATCCTCGCCGTCAACCAGACGGGCGTCTTCCTCGGGATGCAGTCGGTGGCGCCGGCGATGATCGAGCAGGGGACGGGCTCGATCATCAACATCTCGTCGGTGGGCGGACTCAGCGGGTCCGGCCCGTGCTTCGCCTACGGCGCGACCAAGTGGGCCGTGCGCGGGATGACGAAGGGTGCCGCCCAGACGCTCGGCAAGCACGGCATCCGCGTGAACTCCATCCACCCGGGTTGGATCGAGACCCCGATGACCGAGGGCTTCCCCGACCTGACGGGCTCGATCCCGCTCGGACGCTCTGCCGGTCCGGAGGAGGTCGCGCTCCAGGCGTTGTGGCTGGCGTCGGACGAGAGCCGCTACTCGTCCGGTGCCGAGTTCATCATCGACGGCGGGATGACCGCCTAGCGGCGCCTACTTCTTCTTGCCGTGCGGCTCGGTCGAGCCGCCGGCCTTGGCGTTCGAGCCGGTGTCGCCCTTGTCGCTGCCCTTGTCGGCCGCGGCGCCGTTGCTCTTGTCGCCGCTCTTGTCGCTGCTCTTCCCGCTCGACGGCGTCGGGTCGACGGTGCCCGTCACCGGCGGTGCGGGCACCGTGGTGGGCTCGCTCTTGTGGCCGTTGTCGGGCTTCGGGTCGGGCTTCGGGTCTGACTTCGGGGTGGTGGCGAGCGGCTTGGCGTCGATCGTGCTCTCGGCCACCGGGGTGTCGGCGTGCGTGGGCTTCGGTGTGCTGTCGCCGGACGTGGCCGTCGCCTTGGCGGGCGGCACGCTCGGCGACGAGGAACCGGAGCGATCGCCGATCGTGGGGATCGCGATCGTCGGCGCCGGCGGCACGACGATGAATGTCGGCGTCACGGGGGCAACGACACCCGTCGACCCGGTGCCGGTGGTACCCGCGGGGATGGTCGAGGTGGTCGTGCCGGCGGGCGTCGCCGAGCCGCTCGTCGAGGTGTCCGCCACGGTCGCCGGTGCGTCAGCGGCCGAGAGGCCGGCCGCGACCGATGCCAGGTGCGACTGCGGCGCGGCGGTCGTGGGCGAGGTGGTCCGTGGAGCGGCGGCGACCACGGATGCGACGGGCACGGGAACGGCGGGGGGCGGGGCGGGGGGCGTCGGGCCGACCACCCCGATGGCGACGACGGCGACGCTGACGGCACCGGCGGCCGCCGCGCTTGCGTTGCCGACCGCCGATCCGCTCGCGGAGGTGACCTGACTGGCCGTGAACGCGAGCCGATCGACGGAGCGGCGGAACGACGGACCGATGCGACGGAGCAGGGCGCCGACGCCGACGACGCCGCCGAAGCGGCCGTCCGAGGTCAGGAGGAGGAACTCGCGGCGCAGCGCCTGCCGGGCTCGCCACACGAGGGACTTCACGGCGTTGAGCTCGAGCTGCTCCTCGTCGGCGATGCGTTCGTAGGTCCAGCCGTCGTACTCGCGCATGGCGAGGATCTCGCGGTGTCGCTCCGAGAGGCGGCCGAGGGCGGCGCGCAGGACCTCGGTGTCCGCTTCGGCGTCGAGCAGGTCGACGACGGAGGCCGACTGGTCCTGGAGCGAGCTCAGCTCGGTGTCGTCGCTCGTCTCCACCCGGGACCGCTTGCGGAGCGTGTCGGTGCAGACGTTGCGGGCGATGGCGTGCAGCCACGGGTAGAAGCTGCTTCGGTTCCCGAAGGTGTGCAGGGCCCGCCAGGCACGAAGGAACGTCTCCTGGGCGGCATCGGCCGCGTCGTCGGCATCCCCGAGCCGAGACCGGCAGAACCGGAGCAGTCGGTCTTGATGGCGGTCGTAGAGGGAGGCGAAGGCGTGGAGATCGCCCGTTCGGGCGGCGACCACCAGATCGGCGTCGACGGCGTCGTCCACCGCGAAGACGGTGCGCGCGTCGAGGTGCTGCAGACGAGGTTCGTCGTAGAGCACGTTCGCCATGGGGCCGCCCGGTTGGTCACGTAGAGCGTTCGAGTGAACGCGCTACGTAATTACTACCGTGCTGACGCCGTCACGTCCAGTGGTCGGCCGAGAAGTTGTGGATCCAACCGAAACATCGGGCTTTTCCGACCGTCTGGCATTCTCAACCCCCGATGACGGCGGCGAGCTCGCCCCGGCTCCGGACGTCGAGCTTCTCGTAGATGTGCTGGAGCCGATTCTCGACCGTGCGGACCGAAAGGCCCAGGTGGTCGGCGATCTCACGGTTCGACCGGCCGGCGGCCGCCAGCAACGCGGTCTCGTGCTCGGCCGGCGACAGCTGCCAGCGCACGCCGAGGCCGGCGAGCGCGGGCGTTCGCGCCCCTTCGCACCATCCGGCGAGGGCGATCGCCCGCTGTTCGGCGACGCCGGCCCCTCGGCGGTCGCCCAGGCGCCGCCGGGCCTCGGCCGTGTCGGCGGCGGCCTCGGCGGCCAGCAACCACGCGCCCATCCACTCGAAGGCCCGCGACGCGGCGTCGAGCGCCTCGGCGTCGTGGCTGACGAGGCCCCGGGTGTGGGCGACGCGCGCGGGCGCCAGGTCCCCGTCGATGGGGGCGACGAGCGCCTCCAGGCGCTCGACCACGTCCCGTGCGCCGCCGAGGCGGGCGACGCCGTGGAGCGCCGCGGCGGCGCCGACGTGGTCGCCCGCCGACTCGCCGAGCTCGGCCGCGCGGAGGAGCTGCTCGCGGGCGTGGCGGAGGTCGCCGGCCGCCGCCGTCGTCCACGCCCGCGCCAGCTCGAGGTCGACCGCGACGTAGAGCGGCACCGGGCCGACCGCCTCCGCGTCCTGGAGGGCCACCGCCGCCGCGGCGTGATCGCCGCGCAGCGCCTCGGCGAGGGCCAGGCGCACGAGGCAGTCCTGCCAGTACGTCGGCCGCCCGAGCTGCCGGAAGAGGTCCGCCCCTTCGCGCGCCCGCCGGGCGGAGGTGACGACCTGACCTCGTTCGCCGACGACCTGGGCGAAGAAGAGCGCGAAGAACCCTTGTTGCTCGGTCGATCCGGAGGCCAGGCCTTCCTCGTACTGCGTGCGGGCCAGCGTCTGCGCTTCGTCGAAGCGCCCGAGCTGGGCGAGGATGCGGCACCGGATCATCAGGTGGAACCACGGCGACCAGTCGAGAGGACGTGGCAGGGCAACGTGCGCGCCGTGCCCGGTCCGCGTCGCGGCGAGCGCCTCGTCCAGGCGCCCGAGGCGGCTGAGCCCGAGCCCGGCGGCCATGCACGCCCACACCAGCGGGCGTCCGGTGGTGCGATCGCGCAACGGCACCGCCGCGTCGGCGGCCGCCCGCGCTCCTTCGGTCACGAGCAGGAGGACCGTCCGACGAGCCGCGATCTCGTCGCGCCACGCCGGATCCTCGATGCGCGCCGACGCGTCGTCGGCGATGCGCACGGCCCGGTCGAGCCCGCCGACCCCGAACGCGGCGTTGTCGATCCAGATCAGCGCGACGGCGGCGCGCTGCTCATCGGTGACCGCCATGTCGGCGAGGGCCTCCAGCTCCCGGTTGGCGTCCTCGATGCGCCCTTGGAACCCGGCGAGCTGGGCGGCGAGCAGCGCCGCGTCGAACCCGGCCCCGGCGTGCATGGCGGCGCGCGCGAGGCGCTCGGCCAGCGGGAAGCCGAAGCGCCATCGCGCGGCGACCGCGGCGGCGAGCATCGTGTCGGGCCGCGCGTCACCCGCGGTCAACCGCCAGGTCGCGAGGCGCAAGAGGTCGTCACGGCGCCGGGCCCCGCGGCGCTCCACGGTCTCGGCCAGACGCTTCGCCAGGCGGGCCACCGCCACCCCTGGGAGGCGGGCCCGCAGGACCTCGCCGTGGACGGGGTGCGCCAGCCGGACGGTGCGCCGCGCGCCGTCCAGGCACACCGTCACGAGGTCGTCCCGCTCGAGCTGCGGCATGGCCGTGGCGTCGCCCAGCTCGGCGCAATCGGTGACGCTCAACGGCTCCCCGATCGCCAGCACCTCGAGCAGTTGGCGCGCGGCAGGCGCGAGGTTCGCGATGTGGCTCTCGACCAGCTCCACCAGACGGTCGGACACGGTGAGCGGACCGGTGAGGCACCACACGCCTTGCTGCTCGCGGAGTGAGCCGTCGTCCAGGGCGCCGAGCACGAGCTCGCGCAGGAACAGCACGTTGCCCTTGCTGCGTGTCACGAACGTGAAGGCGGCGCGCTCGTCGAGCGCCCCGCCGACGATCGTGGTCGCGATCGCGGTCATCGCATCGTCGCCCAGGGCCGGCAGCTCGAACGTCTCGAGCAGGTGGTCGGCGATCGGCACGGGCACGCCGCTGCGCGCCGTCACCAGCACGAAGGCGCGGTTGGTGCTCGCGATGTGCGTGAGCAGATCGGCCGACGCGGCATCGAGGAGGTGCGCGTCGTCGACGACCAGGACGAGGCGCCCCCCGTGCGCTCGCGCCACGATGGCCTCGGCGCTGCGCCGCACGAGATCGGTGCGCGCCGGCTTGCCCGCCGGCGGCGGGTCGTCGGGCAGGAGCGACGCCAATGCGCCGAACGGGAGTCCCGCGGCCGCATGCGAGGCGGCGGCGGAAGCGGTGGTGAGACCGGCGGCCGCCGCCAGGGTCACCATCTCCTGGGCCAGGCGGGTCCGGCCCACCCCGGACGGGGCGACGATCGAGACCCCCGGGCATGTGGGTTCCAGGAGCATCGCCCGTAGGCGACGGACCTCGTCGTCGCGACCGGTCAGCGGCCATCGGGCCACGTCGGCAGTGTCGCAGGTCGCCATGCGGCATGTCGCCCAAGTGAACGAGTAGTCGGTACTCCTGCGCGACGAGGCAGATGACGGTTGGGTGTGGACGTGAGCACCGTTCGTCACCCGACCACGGCGAGCTGGTTCGCCAGGAGCCTGCCAGTCGATCAATCGGCACCGTCGGCGGCGCGGCGCTTCACCCATGAGCTGCTGCAGTGCTACGAGCTCAACGGCCTGGCGGACACCGTGCAGCTCCTGGTGAGCGAGCTCGTGTCCAACGTCGTCCGCCATGCCGAGGCGCCGCTGGTGGTCCGCATCGCGTGCGATCACGACATCATCCGGGTGGAGGTCGACGACGGCAGCGCGTTGTGGCCGGTCATCGTGCCCTCCCGGTCGCTCGGTGAAGCCGGCCGGGGCTTGGGCATCGTCGATGGCGTCGCGTCGCGCTGGGGCGTCGATCGCCGGCCCGGCGGCAAGAGCGTCTGGTTCGAGCTCGACGTGCTGGCGCCGCTGGATCGCTAACTGCGAGCAGGGTGCTGGTCGAGGGCGGCCGCGAGGCTGCGGCGGCTGGCCACGCCGAGCTTCTCGTAGACGCGTTGGAGGCGGTTCTCGACGGTCCGCACCGACACGCGGAGCTCGTCGGCGATCTCCCGGTTCGACCGGCCGTCCGCCGCGAGTCGCGCCGCGGCGAGCTCGCCCTCAGCGAGACCGGCCGGCGCACGGAACGCTCGAAGGGTCGGCGTGACGGCGCCTTCGCACAGCGCGTTGAGCCGTGACGCGTGCTGACCGGTCGCGGTTGCCTCGCGCGTGAAGCCCGCCCGCGCGAAGGCCTCGGCCGCCTCGCACATGGCTTCGGCGGCTTCGAGGTTCCGGCCGATGCGTTCGAACGCTTCGGCGGCTCGCTCGAGCTCGTCGGGCGCCTGCGACTCGAGGGCGGCGACGTGCGCGAGGCGGGCCGTCATCAGCTCGCCCTCCACCCGGCTCCCGAGGGACTCGAGTCGCGGCCGCGCCCGGGCGACATCGCCGAGGCGGGCGAGGGAATGCCAGGCGCGGGCCGCGCCGGTGAGGTCGCCGAGGCGCTCCCCGTGGTTGCCGGCCCTCGCGAGCAGGCGCCGTGCGGCCGCGGCGTCGCCCTTCGCCAGCGCGATCCATGCCTCGGCTTCCATGCGGTCGGTCTGGTCCGGGACGGCGGGAACGTTCCACTTCACGAGATGCTCGAGCGCACCATCGGCCGCGCCGATGTCGCCGACGAGCGCTGACGCCTGCGCGCAGGTGATGAGCGGGTCGGCCACGAGGAGCATGCGGCCGAGGTCGTTGAAGATGCCGGCCGACTCTCGCGCCTCGGCTGCTGCGGTTCGGACCCGGCCCTGCGCGAGGTGCACCCGCGCGAGAGCGCAGCCGGCGAACGCCGTCAGCTCGACGTCGTCTTCGGCCACCGCGGCGGCGTACAGCGGCTCGGCGATCGCTCGAGCATCGGCGGTGCGCCCGGCGCGCGTCAGGAGCAAGACGAGCACGTTGCCGCGCGTGCCCTTCCACCATGGCGTTGCGGTGGAGGTGACCGGCGCCTCGTGGGTGGTTCGTTCGACCAGCCGCAGGGCATCGTCGATCCGCCCCTGGAAGCCGAAGCCCATCGCGCCGACCAGGTAGCTGAACGACGCCATCGGCGCACCGTGCTCGTCGAGGAGCGGCTCCGACGCGCGCGCGATCGCCCCCGGGCCCTCGGTCATCCACAACGCGTTCAACCGACGCGAACGCAGCTCGTCGCGCCAGTGCGGATCCGTGACGGTCGGCTCCAGCTCCTCGATCGCGGCGAGGTCCGCTCGGCCGTGCAGGAAGAGCGATGCGTCCGCCGTCAGGGCCGCCACCTGCGCCCGCTCGACCTCGCTGCGCGCCGACGCGCGCAGCTCGGGGAGATGGGCATCGACGCGCGGTGCGTCGCCCATGAGGAAGGCGGCCTCGGCGGCGAGGAGTCGAGCGCCGAAGCCGGCGCCGGCGTCGAGGGCCGCCGTCGCCATGCGCCATGTGAGCTCGTGGGCGTTGCGCGCCCGAGACGCCCGAGCCCCGGCTTCGAGCTCCTCGGGCCGTCCGCCCCCGCCGTCGAGTCGCCAGCGAGCGAGGAGCAGGTCGTCGTCGCGGCGGCGATGGCCGGTGGTCTCGAGCACGTCAGCGCGTCGCCGCACGAGGGCCCGTCGACGGGCCGCGGGGATGCGGCTTCTCGTCGCTTCGCCGTAGATGGGATGGGAGAGCCAGATCTGCAGGCGACGTCCGTCGAGCCGGCTGGTGATGATGGCCTTGCGCTCCAGTGCCTCGACCGTCTCGTGGTCGACCAGCGTGTCGAGCTCCTTGGCACCGAACGGCTCGTAGAGGGCGACGAGCTCCAGCAGCTCGTGCTCCGCCGGTTCGAGGCGTCCGAGTCGCTCGTCGACGAGGTCGGCCAACCGGGACGACGGGTGCAGGACCGAGAGCAGCTGCCAGACCCCGTCTCGTTGCTCGAGGTCTCCGGCGTTCACCGCGCCGAGCACGAGCTCGCGCAGGAAGAGGGGGTTGCCGCGGCACGCATCGGCGAACAGGTTCGCGGTCTGCGCCCGCACCGGACCGCCCAGCACGGCGATCAACAGCTCGGCCACGATCTCACCGTCGAGCACCCCGAGGTCGACGCGCTCGAGCCACCCGTCCTTCCACAAGCTGGTGATCGGGTCGGGCGCGCGCATGCCGGATCGCAACGTCACCAGCACGGTCGCCGCCTTGGTGTGGGCGAGTTGGTGGAGCAGGGTCGCCGAGGCGTCGTCGAGGTGGTGGGCATCGTCGACGAACAGGAGGAGGTCGCGGTCGCCGGCCCGCTCGACGATGGCGGTCGCGTAGCGGCGCAGGAGCCGGGATTCGTCGCCCGGCTCGACGGTCTCCGTCTCGGCGGGGAGCAGCGGTGCCAGCGCGCCGAACGGCCAGGCGCTCGCCGCCTTGGTGGCCACGGCGATGGCCACCGCCATGCCGTCGGCCTCGGCCTGAGCGGCGCAGGCGCGGGCGAGCGTCGTCTTGCCGACGCCGGCGGGACCGGCGAGCACGGCACCGGTGCGTTCGGTCACGAGGACCCGGAGACGACGGAGCTCGGCGTCGCGACCCACGACCGGCCACTGCTCCACGGTGTGAGTGTCGCGCCAGAACGCGCTCCGTGGTCGTTCTGGGTCCCGAAACGACGCGATGCCGCTCGTTTCGGAACCCAGAACGCCCGTGGGGGTCCGGTGCTACGACACCGGCCAGCCCTTCTCGGAGCAGCTGAAGGGAACGACGGTCTTCCAGGCCGTGCCGTCGTCGTAGGTGAGGGCGCCGCACGACGGGGTCGACCTCGTGGTGGCGTCGGGGTACTTGGTCGGGCCGGCGAAGCCCTTGATCTCCCACGTCTGGGTGGCCGCCTTGGCCTGGACGTTCTCGGGCGAGATGCCGCCGTCCTTGGCCGCCGCCTTCAGCGCCTGGATGAACATGTCGGTCGAGGCCCACGCCGAGAACGCGCCGGAGTCGATCGAGTAGTCCGGCTTGATCTCCGACATGTACTTCTTGAGCTCGTTGTAGCCGTCGGTCGCGTTGTCGAACGGCGCGAACGTCACGTTGGCGTAGCTCCCCTTCATTGCCGGGATCAGCTGATCGGCGTAGAGGTTGCTGTAGTAATAGCCCTTGTAGCCGGCGGCCACGAGGCCCTTGTAGATCGGGATGCAGTCCACCGCGAGCAGGCACACCGCGGCATCGGGCGCCTTGCCGTGATCGGCGGTGAGGATCTGCTGCACGTAGGGCGTGTAGTCCGACACCGGCGGGGGCGGCACGCTGCCCTTGGCGGAGACGACGTCGAAGCCGGCGCCCTTCAGCTGGAACGACGAGAACTTGGTGCTGTTCTGGCCGGAGGTCGTGTCGCTCGAGAACGACGCCACCGTCGGGTTCTTCTTGCCGAGCTTGTCCGACACGTAGGCGTAGAACTCGCGGTAGGTGTCGGGCATCGCCTTCGGCGCCGAGGGGACCAGGCAGCCGTTGTAGCCGAAGCCCCAGATGCTCTTGTCCGCCGTGTTCGAGCAGTACGTGTTGTCGAACGCCCAGCCGAAGTACGGCACGTGCTGCTGCTTGAAGTAGTCGCCCGGGTTGAACTGCGAGGTGTCGCCGACGATGGCGAACGCCTTCACGTCGGTGATGAGCCGGCGGGCCTCGGAGAGCGCGGTCGCCGGGTCCTGCTTGTCGTCGGCGTACTCGGCGTACTTCAGCTTCACGCCGGGCAGCTCGTTGGTCTCGTTGAACTTCGCGATCCGCGCCTCGGTCCCGTACAGCGCACCGGGGAACTGGGCCTTCAGGCCGAGGCCGGCGAGCGTGACGGTCGAGCCGTCGAAGCC
>Ga0068858_100001365_pt1 | contig 25143 bp, 23 predicted proteins | sample KBSSwiS12_FD_66589 | JGI IMG/M metagenome (GOLD analysis project Ga0068858, IMG submission 66589) | Switchgrass rhizosphere microbial communities from Kellogg Biological Station, Michigan, USA - KBS Switchgrass S1-2 | ecosystem: Host-associated > Plants > Roots > Rhizosphere > Soil ... | reverse complement strand
CTTACGCCTGTTGGGCATCTCGTCTTGGCGTAAGGCAACGGCCGAATTGTTTGTCGATATCGATGGCACCGAAATCCCCGGCGCGAACGTCTATCGCCGCGACGAATCAACGTCGTTCACGCAGGAAATCCAACTCCAGTCGCAGGATAATTCCCGCCTGAAATGGGTCATCGGCGGCTTCTACTATCATTTGTCTGCCGATGTGACGCCGTTCCAGTTCAACGGGCCAGCCCTGCCGTTCATCTTCGGCACGCCACCCGGGTCAGCGCTCAATATCTATGCGGACAACCGGATCGATTCGTTTGCCGCCTTCGGCCAGGTAACCGCCACCATCCTGCCGCGAACACGCCTGACACTGGGCGCACGCTATACGATCGACCGGATCGGCGTGAACGGCTATGTGGCGCTCGACGCGGCGGCCATCCCCGGCACGGCCGGGCGCGCTCGCCAGATCACGCGCAAGCCCACGTTCCGCGCGATCCTAGACCATGACCTAGCACCGAACATCCTCGTTTATGCCTCGTTCAACACTGGCTACAATGCTGGGGGTTACAACAGTGTCAGCCCGGGCGGCTTTGCCAACGCGAGCGCCGGGGCAATCTCTCCCGAAACGATCAAGGCCTATGAAGTCGGCACGAAAACCGATCTGTTCGCACGGAAGGTTCGGGTTAACGCTTCCGCATTTCAATACGATTACGACAATTTGCAGCAACAGATTTTCGAAACCGGGGCGGCCTTCACAGTTAATGCCGCCAAGGCGCGGATCCGCGGCGCGGAATTAGAGCTGTTGGCCAAGCCGGCAAGGCCGCTGACGCTCAATGCGAATGTCGCTTATCTCAATACGCGCTACCTCGACTACCCTGACGCGGTAATCTATTCGATCGACCCCGTCTCCGGGGCTTTGCTTCAGGGCAGCAACCCACCCGTTGGCGCATCGGGCCACCGCACCACCTCTGCGCCCCGTTGGGCCTTTTCGGTAGGAGCGACGCTCGCGTTCCCGACCGAAATGGGCACGTTCACCACCAATGTGAACGCGAGCTACACAGGACGCTATTTCGCCGACGCCGGCAATCGTTTCTCTGAACCGCAGCACACCGTTGTCAATCTTTCCCAGTCGTGGGAAGCGAAGGATGGCAAGACCGAGGTTACCTTATGGGCGAAGAATATCGGGAATCGTTTCTACGACGTGTCCATAAACTTCTTGGCGCCCACCGGCGTCGTCGGCAACCCCGCGGCGCCGCGTACCTACGGCGTTCGCGTGACACGAAGGTTCTGACCTTCCATTTGGGGATCGGCGACAGAGGACTTCCACCGCTCGTCGATCACACCCCCGTGACAAGGTCAGTGAAAAACAGCAGATACGCCATATGTCAGAGCTCAGAAATCAACCGGCAAAGCGCGTAGGCGGTAGATTAAACAGCCGGGAGGCGGCGGATCTGACCGTCAGGATCGTCGACGTCGCGATTGAGCGGTTCGCCGAGCAGGGTTTTGCTGCAACGACCATCGAGGAGATTGCCGTGCTTTGCTCGACGACCCCGCGTTCGGTAATACGGCGCTTTCCGACCAAGGACGACCTGCTGGTCGCCACGGTCCCCCGCTTCACCGAACGGCTGAAGCGTTTTCGAACACAGGCGAAGGTACAGGGTGACGCCTTGTCCACGCTTCGCGCGCTCCTTCGCTCATTCCTAGATATTGCGCTCTCGCCCGAGCTTCGGAGCTTCCATCTAACCTGCGTCAACGAAGCGCGGCGGGTTCCCGGACTGTCTGACGCGTTGGCCGCGGGCGAGACAATCTGGGAAGAGGAACTGCACGATTGTTTCATACAGGCACAAGAGGCAGGCTTCTTCAGGCATCATGATGCAGCGACGCTGGCGACGCTGGCGATCGCGGCGATGCTGTCCTATCCGTTCATTTTGTCGGAGATGGGTCATCGGCGGTTCTCAAGCGCTCCGGGGGCCGACATTTTTTTCGAGCAGATCTTCTCCACGCTGCTGGTACTAAGATAGGCTGCTGGCTCCAAGATAGAATGGCCGCGACCGGCAAGCCGATTGCGGTGGATACAAGTTTCTATAACAGTAATGTCACGATACGCCGAAGACGAAAATAGCCGGCCAATCGAAATACGCCAGCAAAAGCGGTGAGACGGACCCGCCGACCCCCGTGCCCAACGGATAGCCGGCGGCCATCAGGACGATGCAGAGGCTGCGCCGGGCGCTGTTCGGCGCTTCCGCGACGGCCGCATTGATTGCGGCGGGCATCCCGCCGATGCCCAAGCCATCAGGACCCGGAAGATGCGAAGCGTCACGAGATTGCCCGCGGCAGCCGCACTGAACATGCCAGCTGCCATCACGATCAGGCACGCGAGGATCATCGCGCGGCGGCCTGTCCGGGCGGCGACAGAGCCAGAGGGTGAGGGAGCCGATGGCCATGCCGACAAGCTCCATCGACAACACGATGCCCAAGGCCGCCGGAGCAAGCTTCCACGCCTTGACAATTGCCGGCGACGCGAAGCTGACCGACAGCACATCGCTCGCACAACTGTCGATAGGCCGGGTGAAATCCTCGGGGCGCCAATGCCCGGCCGCCGTCAAAACGAGCGGTTTCTGCATCGCCGCTTTGCCGCAGGGGGACAAGCTCTTCGCGAAAGAATTCATCGGCCGCAAAAAGGATGGCGGACCGTTCATCTTCGGAGGGCATACCGGTCAACCAAGGATTCCGGTCGACATCCAGGACATGTGTTATGAGAAATATGCCGTCTTCCACGCATTAGGCGCAACAACCATCCCTTGCCTTTCCTTATGCGCCCACCCTCCAACCGAAAATGAGCCGGGAGCAGGCAATATCCCGGCGCGAAGCCCTCAGCCCAGCGCAACGGAAATGTTGACATAACAGCCATTTATCTTCCATGGAAGTTTTATTAGGAAAAGGAGTTGATGCTAATGGTCGGTTACCTCCCGCGTCTGCGCCTGGATGGCCAAGGCATCATCGTGCTTGGCGCTGGCGCGGGCATGGGTGCGGCCTCGTCTCGCGCCCTAGCCGAGGCAGGTGCGCGCATCCTGTGCGTTGATCGCGAGATCGCGCTTGCGGAGCAAATTGCCGGCGAGGTCGGCGGAGTAGCATTTGCCGCCAATGTCACCGAAAGGGCGGGAATGGAGAGCGTGTTCCAGGCTGCGCGGGACCAGCTGGGCGCAAGCTTGAGGGGCGTAGTCGACATTGTCGGCGTCGCCCTGCTGGACAAGATCGAGTCTTTCGACGACGAAAAGTTCGATGCCCAGTTCGAAATCGTGCTTCGACACGCATTTCTTGCCGTCCAGATTGGCGCTCCCATCCTCGCGGCCAATGGCGGCGGCGCCATGACCTTTATCGGTTCGAACTCCGGCATGAGAAGCGTGCCCGGCCAAACGATCTATGGTGCGGCCAAAGCCGCGCTGCATCATATGGTTCGATGCTCGGCGCGCGAATTTGGCGACCGCAATGTGCGCATGAATGTGATTGCGCCCAGTTACGTTCGGACGCCGCGCCTCCTCGAAAAATTGGGCCCGGAGTTCTGGGAGCGGGTCGATCGGACCGCACCGATGGGCCGTGCTGGAACGGTCGAGGATATCGCATCGGTCGTGCTCTTTCTGCAATCCGCGCTCGCCGGATATGTGACTGGAAACGTCTTAACCCTGGACGGCGGCGGAGATGTCGTGGCGGCGCTTCCCACCCCTTGACCAACCACGGTGCGCGCCGACCGGTTCAACCAGTCACCCAGCACCGTTTTTCGGCGCATCGACCGCTGCGAGCGGCCGGTCGCCTGACGCCGCTACAGAAAGCCATGTGAACAATCTTCCAGCATAACCCACAGTGGGCCAAATGCAGAACATCTTCTCTGGAAGGTATTAATCGACAGATTGTCATGCTATGGGATGTTCGATGACCGATTCAGAGTCGGCTGATCAAACGGGCTATGTATAGGATTTCGTTTAATATCCCTTGGCTGGAACAATTTTGAGGAACCCCGCCTGGATTGGAGGCCGTTCTGTCGCGCACAGAAGATGTAACGTCTGAGATGACGCTCGAACAGGAGTAGGATGATGCTTTCTAACAAGGATAACGAGTTGATGTGCCGCGTAGGCCCGGACACTCCGATGGGTAGCGCACTGCGACGGTACTGGACTCCCTTCCTGCAGAGCAGCGACCTGTCCGAGCCGGGCGGCGACCCTCGTCGCATTGAATTGCTTGGGCAGACCTTTGTGGCGTTCCGCGGCACGGATGGCGTGATCGGTCTTCTGGATGAAGCTTGTTGCCATCGTGGCCCCAGTCTTGCGCTTGGCCGGGTGGAAGGATGCGGGATCCGCTGCCTGTTCCATGGCTGGAAATTCGCGGCCGACGGCACCCTGCTGGAAACACCAAATGTTTCCGATCCCCGTTTCCGTGAGCGCGTCAGGGCCAAAGCATATTCGGTCCGCGAGGCGGGCGGTCTTATCTGGACCTATTTGGGACCCAAGGATGAGGAGCCGCCCTTTCCGGCCTGGAACTTCCTCGACCTGCCCGATAGCCACAGGATAACCTCGCTGCACATTTATGACTGCAACTATGTGCAGGTTACCGAGGCGCTCGTGGATTCCTCCCACCTGTCGATCCTCCACTCGAACGGCGTTGCGAAGGCTGGCGACATCGACATCGACTATGGGCAGCGCGTCGCCATGATGGGTGTCGACCTGGCGCCCCGCTTCGAGGTCCAGGAAACCGACAGCGGTTTTCGCTATGCCGCGATCCGCCGCACGGAAGAGCAGCCGGACCAGCACCAGACGCGCGTCACGCAGTTTGTCGCGCCCTATTTCGTCTTCAACGCGAACGGCGACATTCTTACGATCATGGTGCCCGCTTCCGACGTGAAGACGCTCTTTTTCCATGTTTTCTGGGATATGGAAAAGCGGATTGGCGAGGAACCGCTGCGCAGCAAGCAGCTGAAGTTCGTCGGCCTCGATGACGAAACCCTGACACATTACGGCGTCGGGCTCGACGCGCCTGAGGCCGCTCGCCCCGGCTGGCACAACAAGTTCATGCAGGACCGTGATGCGATGCGCGAGGGCCGCAGTTTCACTGGCCTTGCCGGACTAATCGAAGAGGATGTCGCTGTTGCGGTCAGCAGCGGCCCTATTCGCAACCGGGAGAAAGAGAATTTGTGCCCGGCGGATCTTGCTGTCGCCGCCCTGTACAAGGCGCTGCTCAAGCTCGTCCGCGCCGATCCGCCCATCACGCCGACGAACGAAGACGATCGGTCGGTCAGAGGATGGACCAAAGAGCTTGCTGCCGGAGAAAACTGGCGGACGCTCGCTAGCAGCGAGGACGTCCAACCCGTCGTCACAGAGCACGCGTGAACGGATTTTCTGAAAAAGGATATCTCATGGAAAATCCGTGGACCAACTTCACCCACATCGGCGTCGTGACGCGCGATATCGAACGGACCGTGCAACAATATGTTGAGTTGGGAATGGGACCGTTCAGCCGGTTCGATCTTCCCAGCAACGAATTTGCGCAGTTCAAATGGCGCCATCATTTCAACAAGCCGGCCGATGACCACAAGTATAAGGTAGCTTGGGGCAAGTTCGGGGCCATCTCGATCGAGATCTTTCAGCCGATCGCCGGCGATAGCATCCCTCAACGCTTCCTCGACGCCAAGGGCGAAGGCGTCTGGCACTATGGCTATGACGTCGAGGACATGGAAGCCGTCAAGGCATTCATGAGCGAGAAGGGCTATTCCGTGGTCGGCGCCGCCGAGACCGAGGAAGGCGTCAAGATGTATTATTTTGGTACTGAGAATTATGGCGGCGTCTATTTCCAGGCCCACGAAGTGCCGCCTGAAAGCACAATGTACGAAAAGCTCGCCACCGTTGGAGCCGAGCCGGCCGAGGCCTGAGCGCCCTAAACAAAAATTTGGAGCGGATAATGGCCCATCAGGCTAATGGTACAGCTCATCTTCCGGTTATCGAATCAAAGAACTTCGAACTCGTCGCTTATCATCCGATGGACAAGCGGCCCCATTTCAAGATGGGACTGCAGGTGGTCGACGGGCGTTGGTATCTCTACACAGGTCACTTCTGGCATAATGGCTGGACCGTCGTGGATGTCACCGACCCGCAAAGGCCGGAGGTTGTCCATCATTGGAAAGGACCAGAAACGAACACCTGGACGCTCCAGGTGCAGGTCGCGGATGGCAAGCTGGTCACGGGGCTGGAGAAGATCGGATCCTGGTTGCCGGAGGAACGGGCAAAACTGTGGGGCTATGTTCCGGGCCTTCCCAATGAGGAAGGCGTCATGATCTGGGATGTGCACAAGCCGTTGGAGCCCAAGCTGCTGGGCCAGTTCGCCACGGGCGGATGCGGCACACACCGAAACTTCTACGACGGCGGCGACTATATGCACCTGGCAGCCAATATGGCCGGCTACCGGACCAATATCTATGTCTGCGTGGATATATCCGACCCTGCCAACCCCCGCGAAGTGTCTCGCTTCTCGATGCCCGGACAGAGTAACGAGGATCCCCCCGTCGCACCCAGCGCTCTGGGTTCGTTGCATGGGCCTGCCTATGTCGAGAACGGGCGGGCCTACCTGCCCTACGGTCGATTTGGGGGCGTAATCCTCAACGTCGAGGACCCCGCCAGGCCCGAGTTCGTAAGCCAGTTCAAGATCGGCGATTTCGGCAGCATCATCGGTTGCCATACCTACTTGCCGCTTGTCGACCGCAAGATGGCCGTGCTTACGACCGAAGCGATCCTCGAGAACAATATGGATTCCGCCAATCTCGTAGCTCTGATCGATCTCACCGACGAGACGCGGCCGCGGGCAATGTCGATCCTCCCGACGCCTGTTCCAAGCGATGCCGCCCCGTTCCGCAGCTATGCCCAGCGCGGTGGTAAGTTCGGACCTCACAACATTCACATTCCGAACCACCAGGCGAATTATGCCACGGTCAGCAATCTGCTGCACCTTACTTATTTTGCCGGCGGCCTGCGGAGCTACGATATCAGCGATCCGTACCAACCTCGTGAGGTCGGCTATTTCGTGCCCGGCGATCCAACCGAGCGTCTGGGTAGGCCCTATCTGCCCACCAACCTTGTGCCGCAGTTCGAAGACATTCTGATCGACTCGCGCGGCTACATCTACATTGGCGATCGCAACTACGGTCTTACCGTCCTGCGCTATACCGGACCAGACGTTTGAGCCCATTGCTCGAAAGCGTACCCATCGGGGTTCTGACGGGATTTCTGGGCAGCGGCAAATCGACGCTGCTCAACGGATTGCTGCGGAGTGGTTCACTCCCTCCGACAGCAATCATCGTCAACGAATTTGGTGAAGTGGCGATCGACCACGCGCTGATCGAGGGCGTCACGGATGGGATCATGCTCCTCAGTTCGGGCTGCGTGTGCTGCGCGGTTCGATCCGATCTCGAAGCAGCGCTTCGCGACCTCCATTTGAAGCGCGTTCGCGGTCTGATCCCCGAATATGAGGCCGTGATCCTCGAGACGACCGGGCTGGCCGATCCGGGACCGGTGTTGCAGACATTGACGTCCCGCCCCGTCAGGGAGATGCGTTACCGGCTTGGCCCGGTGATTGCCACGCTGGATGCGCAGAACGGGAAGACCACGCTCCAATCACACCACGAAGCGATCCGGCAAATCGCGATTTGTGACCGCGTCATCCTGACAAAGACGGATCTTGTGCCGAACCCGGACGCACTTGTCGCGCTTGCAAGGGAGATCAATCCTCATGCGCCAATCGTTCAATCAGGTGCGGAACCCACCTCCGAGGGTATTTTCGGCCACAGTCTGCTAACCGATCTGCCCCAGGATCGCGAATATCCATCCGACGAGCATCACCACCATCTTTCGGGAATATCGTCCCATGGGCGTTTGATCGAGGGGCTACTTGATTGGGATAAAGTGGATCTGCTTGTGCGGAACTTTTTGCAACGAAACGGTGAGCACGTACTCCGTTTCAAAGCGTTGCTCCGGCTGCGCGGCATTGACGAGGTGACGGCACTCCATGGAGTGCATCATAGTCTCTACCCACCGCAGTTGATCCCGACGCCGACGGCCGAAAACATTTCACGCATCTCCCTCATCGGTGATCATCTCGACAAGTCGGTCGCAGAGGCCTTTCTGGAGGATCTTGCGGTAGCAGCAAGCGCGTAAAATCGGGAAGTCAAGCGAAGCAACCTGGCGCCCCCGCTCACCGCTTCGTCTGATGATCTGGCCAGAATTGCGGCCTGGCGTGAAAAACCAATCGCGACCGTCGACAAGGCCCGATCAGGCATTTACGTCAGAATTTTCCACAACAGTTCCCTGCGTCTTCAACTCGACGCTGCGCATGAGGTGCTCACAAAAGGCAAGCCCTGCGTCTTTGACCGCAGGATCGAGATCAGCGAGCGCATCGCGAACGATCGAATTATCCGCCATCGATTCCGACATCGCCGTTGCTACCTTCAAACCCTTCGGCGTCAAACTGACCAGAAACCCGCCGCCGTGCAGCGGATCCTGCGATCGCACCACGAGCTTCTTGGCGACGAGTCGGTCAACCTGCTTTGTGACCGCGCCCGAAGATAGCAGCAACGCGCGGAAGAGATCGGTCGGTCGTCGCGAATAGGGTCGACCCGCACGACGGAGCGCAAACAAGATCCGCATTTCCGCGCCGCTGACGCCATGTTCGCGCCGGGCGCGCCGATCATAATCGGCGTCCATGATCCGACCCATCCTTGTCAGGCCAATCACCAGAAGCATCGCCGAGACATCCTTGTTCGGCATTTCCCTTCGCCAGGAAGCATATACCTCGTCGAGGTGTGTGGAGATTTTGCGCTGCAACATCCAGATCCTGAAAAATGAGCTTCAGTGGCACGGCCCATCCAGACCGATCATAGCGGAATCTTTTTGCCCGACATTTACCAAAGCGCTAGGCTTTTTTTCTGCCAACCCTACCCCGTGAAAGGCCTTCCAAGTTGCAGGATGGCTCAGATGGGCACCGTTGCGCAAGGCCCGGCTCGCGGACTGCAAGCTTAAAATAACTGTCCTTCACCCTGCTGGCACCATGTTCAACAGGATAGTCATAGGTCTTCAGCCGCGTGAACAGAAAGAGCGACACCAGCGCGAGTGCCCCGAAGACCACGAATGCGGCATTGTAATTCCCCGTAAGGTCGTACGAAAGACTGCCCGTGGAAACGCCGATACCATTGCCCCACGCCCAAAAGATCCAAACGGCACCAAGAGCAGGGGGAAGCGAAGCGGGTGAAAAATACCGGCTCATTGTGAAAGTGATGAGGTCTGCTTCTGCCCCCATGCCGAAACCCAGCAGCACGGCCGCGATATAAAGGCCCGATCCTGAAGGAACGAGAGCTATGGTGATGATGCCGGCGAAGGACAGCAGAAAAATGCCGGACGCGATGAACTTTACGTGGATTCTGTCCAGCAACAGGCCGACCGCGATCCGGCTGAACCATGAAGCCGCTCCGAGCACACTCACAAGGATGGCCGCGTCAGTGCCGCTCATGCCGCGATCCGTGAGGATCGGGATCAGGTTGGTAATGAGACCGACAAGCGCGATCGATATTGCGAGGACCGTCAATGCGATGATCCAGAATGTGCCACTGCTCGTGTAGATTTCTTTGAGGCTCATCGGCGTCTCGGCGGCGTGATCCTCCCGAAGCGGAGGCACTCGCAGGAAACACAGCAGGCTGCCGACACCAACCAGCCCGACCAGTAAACCGAGCCCCAGATATCCCGCACGCCAACCCTGCCATTCCAGAAGAAAATTGGCATAGCTGGGCAGGAAAAGAGCGCCGAGGCCAGCACCGCTCGCCATGATCGCCAGTACGATACCGCGATTGTGATCAAACTGACGGGATAGCACGATAGTGTATGGCAACGGCGTCGCGGCCGCGCTGAAAAGACCCATGAGCGAGAACAGGAAGCAGAACAGGAGCAGCGAGGGAGGCAAGGCGGACACGGCCATAATGGTCATTCCGAACAACCCAAAAAAGACGACAACGACAGGCCGCAAAGACCAGCGCGCGATCGCCGACCCCATTATTATGCTACCGGGTCCAGCAAGAATGAAGAAGCAGGCGATACCTAGCGTGGCATAGCTGCGTTCCCAGCTGAATTCGGCTGCGATTCCCTTCGTAAACGCGCCAACAGCGTAGTTCGCGATAGCACCAGCACCAATCGCATTGCCCAGAACGCCCGCAATGACATTCCACCACCGGTTCAACGGCTTGTTGATCATCCTAACTCCAGCCATCCGTTTAGACGAGAGCACCACCGACATTCCGCGGTGAGGCTCTTTATATTTTCCTCAGCCCGGTCGAAGCGGGGGTGGCGCCCAGGGAACGAGTCCGGTGGATCTCACCCTGAAAGTCGTGGCTCAGGTTCTTCCGTGGAAGGTATCTGCGGCCCGGTTTCCTGTCAATCGGCCCAACGATATCTAGCTGGCAATGATCGTTTAGCGTCTCAAGTGCCTGACCTGAGCAAGGCCGCCGACAAGGAACCAGTGCAGCGCGCGAGCCTGGTCCCTGTAGCTCTCAATCGCTACCCGTGTGCCGCTGCCTGAAATTGCGCGAAGCTGCTTCTGCTCTCTCCTAGTTGCCTCAGCAGAGGTGCCGGGGTCCAGTTGTCGCCCAACACCCTATGATAATGCTTGACCCGCGCGAGCACCTTGTCCAGCTTTCCGAGACCACCTCAGGCCCCCTGCTCCTGAGCTTTGTTCAGCCCGTTCGCGTCGGACTCATGCCACACCAACGCCAAGCTAGATTCCGGCCAGACGCACCTGCTCGTCGAGCGTGGCAAGATATCCTAAATAGCTGTTTTCAAGGGCGGGGCCTTCCGCGCTCCATCGATGCTCGAGTTCGATAAGACCACTATAGCCGCGACGCATGACGTTCAGGATGAACCTTTCAAGTGCAATGGTACCGCTCCCGATCTCGCCACGGCCCGGAAAGTCGGCGATCTGGACCACGTCGACAAGATCCCAGACCGGATCAAGCGCGTCATTCGGATCCCCATCCATTGCGGCAACGTGCGCGGTGTCCACGATTAAGCGTACCGACGGGCTGGCAGCTGCCTGAACGACCTCGGCAGCGTCGTCAAGATGGTTGAGCAGCGCCCAAGGCAGACGGGCGCCATCGACCGCTTCGAGGCACAGAGTAAAGCCCTCGTTGCTTGCCCTGCTTCCCACTCGCTGCAGCAAGCGGGCCATATTCTCCTTCTGCCGCGACGGTGTATGGACATCCGTCGCGGCGCTTAGCACTGCAATGTTGCGAGCGCCGGTCCGCCTGCCAATCTCAAATGCAGCCGCAATGTCAGCCTCAATGCGTTCCTCAACAGCGCGATTGCCACTTCCCCATGGACTGCCCATCATCACATCCGGGTTTGCGTATGTGTAGCAGCCGAGGCGAAGACCATGATCCTTGATCGCCGCTCCGATTCGTATCTGCTCGTCTTTTGTCCGAGTAGCGGCAAAAGGATCCTGCACGCCAGCAAAGCCCTGTTCGGCGGCGAAAGCAATCTGCCGGACCGGATCGCTGCTACCGACTTGGTGCAGAAACAGGGGCGCGGCGGTAGACGGAAATCCTAGATGCGGAGCAAATGGGACAAAAAATCGCATAGCCTTTGGTCCTTCGGCAAAACCACCGTTCACGAGCCGGAAGGGACAAAGAGCAACGCTGGGTTTTCCACCAGACGCTTGACCGCCTGCACGAAGCTTGCGGCGTCCCAACCATCGACGACGCGATGATCGCAACTGATGGAAAAGTTCATGAGCTTGGCAATGGTGATCTGTCCCTCAACGACGATCGGCCGATCGATCACCTTGTTGGGGCCGACGATGGCAACCTCCGGCCTGTTTATCACCGGGGTCGTCGCGATGCCTCCAAGGGCACCCAGTGAGGTGACGGTCAGCGTCGATCCGGACAGTTCCTCTGACTTTGCCTTTCCGCTGCGCGCCGCCTCGGAGAGTCTGCTGATCTCGGATGCCAGCTGCCAGAGATTGCGCGTTTCGGCATTACGAAGAACCGGCACCATCAGACCACTGTTGGTCTGTGTGGCTATGCCCAGGTGGACCGCTCCCGCTCGCGTAACAATCCCGGCATCTTCGTCATAGCGCGCATTTATCATCGGAAATGCGGGAATGGCTTTGCAGATGGCCGTGATCAGGAAGGGCAGGATGGTCAGGCGAGGCCTATCGCCTCTATCGGCATTAAGGTCGCCGCGAAGGGTTTCAAGCTTGGTGACGTCGAACTCTTCGACATAGGTGAAATGCGGAATATGCCGCTTGGAAGCGGTCATGTTTTCAGCAATCCGCCGCCGAAGCCCGATGACCTTCACCTGTTCGTCAGCGCGCGGCGAGCCGGCTGGCAGAAAACCGGCATGGCCATGGTATAAAAGAAAGCTGTCGAGATCGGCGTGCCGGACCCGGCCGGGCACCGCCGGCACGATCTGGGCCAGATCTACACCCAGGTCTTTTGCCCGTTGCCGCACGGTCGGGGAAGCCAGGATGTGTTGAGCCGCCAGCGAGGGGATGGCGAGAGGATCTGCGGATGGAGCGGGTTGTGCGGGAGAGGGCGCCGCCCCGGTCTCACGTTCCTCTCCCCTTCGAGCATCGCCCTCAGGCGCGCTCGACGCAGGATCAGGATTATCTGGCACATCATCGCGCTGAGCGACAGGCGCAGGGGCGGAAACCAATTCCGGTTCCGCCTCAAGGCCGACGGGATTCGCCTCCTCGACGCCGGACTCGGTCTCGAAAACGGCCAGGACGGAGCCGATGGCAACCTGCTCTCCGACCTCGCCGGCCAGCGCCGTGATACGGCCCGATATGGGCGCGGTCATCTCGACCGTCGCCTTATCGGTCATCATATCCGCAAGAGGTTCGTCCTCCTCCAAAAAATCTCCCACCTTTACGTGCCAGGCGACGATCTCGGCCTCGGCGATGCCTTCTCCAATGTCGGGAAGACGAAAGTCATAGCTGCTCATGCGATCAATCCTGCAAGACGCGGCGAAGCGCGGCGCTGAGACGCGCAGGCCCCGGAAAATACTCCCATTCGAAAGCATGCGGATAAGGCGTATCCCAGCCCGTCACCCGCTCAACGGGCGCTTCGAGCGAATGGAAGCAATGTTCCTGGACGAGCGCGGCAAGTTCGGCGCCAAAGCCGCATGTCTTCGTAGCTTCGTGGATCACCACGCAATGCCCTGTCTTCTCGACGGATTGTACGATGGCGTCGAGATCCAGCGGCATGAGCGTGCGCAGATCGAGGACTTCGGCGTCGATCCCGGTTTCCTCAGCCGCGGCCAGCGCCACATGAACCATCGTGCCATAAGCCAGGATCGTCACGTCGTTGCCGGCCCTCACGATCTTCGCCTTGCCGAGCGGCACGGTATAATGTCCGTCGGGGACGCTACTGTCGGGGTGCTCGGCCCAGCTTTGGACCGGGCGGTCGTGATAGCCTGCGAACGGTCCATTGTAGAGCCGTTTCGGCTCGAAAAAGAGGACGGGATCATCATCCTCGATCGCGGCGATCAGCAGCCCCTTGGCGTCGTAGGGGTTGGAGGGAATGACGGTCTTCAGGCCAGCGACATGGGTGAATATGCCCTCGGGGGATTGGCTGTGCGTTTGCCCCCCATAGATGCCGCCGCCATAAGGGCTTCGCACGGTTATCGGCGACCACCACTCGCCTGCCGTGCGATACCGCATGCGCGCCGCTTCCGATATGAGCTGATCTGTCGCGGGGTAGATGTAATCCGCAAACTGGATCTCTACGACCGGCCGCTTGCCGTAGGCGCCAAGCCCAACCGCGACACCGACGATCCCGCCCTCCGAAATCGGGGCATCGAATACGCGATGAGCGCCGTAGCGCTGCTGTAAACCGTCGGTCGCGCGAAACACACCGCCGAAATAGCCCACGTCCTGTCCGAAGATCAGGACAGCCGGGTCGCTGGCCAGGGCCACGTTCATCGCGTCGTTGATGGCCTGGATCATGTTCATCTGGGCCATGTCAGTTCCCCAGCATCATTGCGCGTTGGCGAACGAGATGGGTGGGCATATTCTTGTAGACGTCGTCGAACATCGTCGAGGGCGATAGTCTGTCGCCTTCCTTCAACGTACCAAACCCTTCCGATTCCTTTCCAGCGGCGCGAACCTCCTCGTTCACTTCCTTCTGGAGCGAGGCCTGCTGCTCCTCGGACCAGATACCGGCTTCGATCATATGAACCTTCAGCCGTTCGATCGGATCTCCCAAAGGCCAACCGCAGGCGGGCGCGGCCCGATACTTGCTGGGATCGTCCGACGTCGAATGGCCTTCGGCGCGGTAAGTGAAGAGTTCGATGACCGTGGGCCCGTGGCCCTGACGGGCCCGCGCCGCCGCCCACGCCGTCACGGCATAGACCGCGAGATAATCGTTCCCGTCGACCCGTAGCGCAGGAATTCCATAGGCCAGACCGCGAGCAGCGAACGTCGTCCTTTCACCGCCGGCGATTCCGGAAAAGGAAGAGATCGCCCACTGGTTGTTCACGATGTTGAGAATGACCGGCGCCTGGTACACGCTGGCGAAGGTGAGGGCATAATGGAAGTCGCCTTCGGCCGTCGCGCCCTCCCCGATCCATGCCGCGGCGATTTGCCGCGCCTCGTCGGCAGCGGCGCCCATGGCCCAACCCACCGCCTGGCTATATTGTGTGCCGAGATTGCCAGAAATCGAGAAGAAGCCCGCTTCCCGGCTAGAGTAGAAAACGGGCATCTGCCTGCCCTTCAGCCGATCCCGACTGTTGGAATAGACCTGATTCATCATCTCGAACAAAGGCCAATTGCGTGCGACGAGCAGCCCCTGCTGGCGATAGGTCGGAAAGCACATATCGCCGCGCTCGAGCGCCATGGCCGCGGCGACCGCTACGCCTTCCTCCCCGGTGCATTTCATATAGAAGCTGGTCTTGCCCTGCCGCTGAACGCGCACCATGCGCGCATCATAGGCGCGCGTGACCATCATCGCGCGCAGCCCCGCCTTCAAGGCATCGGGAGCGAGATCGGGCCGCCAGGGCCCCGTCGGCCTTTGCTCGTCGTCCAGCACGCGGATCAGCCGGTAGGCCAAATCCCTGATTTCCTTTGGATCCACATCCACTGGTGGACGATCCACCGCCCCCGCCGCATCATATGCGATGTATGCGAAGTCCCCCTCGCTACCCGGCCGTGCCTGGGGTTCCGGAACATGAAAGCCTCGACTGTTCTTCAGCATACCGAACCCTTGCCATTGACAGACACACCCATCGAGAGGTCGACCGACCACACGCAAACGGATGCACGTATTTTTTCAGCGAGCAGGATGGCAGCCGCCGGCGCGAGCGCGTCCTGCTCAACTACGATCGAAAGCTTCTGGCCCGATCGCCCCGCTTCGACCCGGACAGGCGTGAAGTCACGCTGCGCGAATAATCCCAGAACACGCATCAAAGTCTGGGGGCCGGAATCCGCAATCACAACGAAGCGACACATCGTCTCCTCGCTCATGCGGCCACCGACTGCGATCCACGGATGACATCGCGAGCCATCGCATCCGCCACTGCATTGGTCGGGGCGCCATCCCGCTCCGCCTGCTCCAGAATGGCCAAAAGACGATGGGCGATCTTGTCTATTCGCGCGCCAACAAGCTGCTCGCTCTCGTGCAGATACTCGGCCGCGACATTGATGATTCCGCCGGCGTTCACGACATAGTCCGGAGCATAGACGATGCCTCGTGCTCGCAGCAGATCGCCATCCTCCTCCCGTTCGAGCTGGTTGTCGGCCGCACCGCATATGAGCGGCGCGCCCAGCGCCGCAATCGTTTCCTGGTTCAGCACTCCGCCGAGCGCGCAGGGAGCCAGAATGTCCGCTGGCGCGGTCAACAGAGCATCGCCGGCGGCAATCTCTGCACCGAACTTTCTGGCTGCACATTCGGCCTGCTCTGCGTCCACGTCCGCGATGAGGAGCCGCGCACCCGCTTCGGCAAGCATGGCGCATAATCCGAATCCCACGCTGCCAACGCCTTGGACAGCAATTCGCATGCCGCGAAGGTCGCGCCCCCACAGGTAGCGAGAGGCCGCGGTCATCGAGCGGAAGATTCCCAATGCCGTCCATGGCGAAGGATCACCGCCCGCACGTCCATGGGGTGAAGGAAGGCCGGCGACAAACGGCGTTGCCTCGGCCACGCTCTTCATATCGGACACACTCGTCCCGACATCTTTCGCGGTGATGTAACGCCCATCGAGCGTCGCGACCACTGAGCCAAACGCGCGAAACAGCTTCGCTCTGTCGAAGTCACCTTCGGGCCGCTGCAGCACCGCCTTGCCTCCACCAAAGGGCAAGCCGGCTAGAGCATTCTTATAGCTCATGCCGCGCGCCAGCCTCATCGCGTCTTTCAGCCGCGCACTGTCATTCTGGTAAGGCCAGATTCTGCATCCGCCCATCGCGGGCCCCAGAGCCGTGGAGTGAAGGGCGATAACGCCCTTGGCTCCCGCCTCTGGATCATCCACGAAATGGACCATTTCCGGCAAATCATCTTGGCCGATCGCGCTGTGAACCATAGCAGCCTCCTCGCGCACATTAATACCACGGGATGGCCAGAAAAAAATTGCAACTTACTCCCTTATCGGAGCATATCAGCATACTTCTTACCATCGACACATCTTATGTGAGTTTTTTATGCTCGATGATATCGACCGAAGAATTCTCGCGGCATTACAGGAGGACGCGAGTCGCTCCTCTGGCGAGATTGCCGATAGCGTTGGCCTGTCCCAGGGGCCCTGCTGGCGGCGGATCCAGCGCCTGAAAGATCAAGAATATATACGTGCGCAGGTCTGCCTTCTCGACCGACGCAAAGTTGGACTTAATGCACAGGTCTTCGCGCAGGTGAAATTGAACGCCCATGGCAGAGCCAATCTTGCCGCCTTCTCAGAAGCCATTCGCCAGTTTCCAGAAGTCCTAGACTGCTATGTTCTGATGGGTACCGTGGATTTCATGCTTCGGATTGTGACGAAAGACATCGAAGCCTATGAACGATTCTTCTTCGACAAACTCTCACAGGTCTCCGGTGTGCAGGAGATCAATTCGATGGTGGCGCTCTCGGAGATCAAATCCACCACCCAGCTTCCTTTGTAGGAACACAAGAGCGTGATCGATCGGAATAACTAGCATCGGAAACGAATGTCGAAGCCGTCTTGGGTGACGGGCATTTCCCCTCCCCAAGACGGCATCCACGGGATGCCAAATTTTAGAAGTCGAACCCGAAGGTCGCGCCATAGGTGCGCGGCGGAGCCGTCTGGCCGACAAGGCCGCGTGGCGCCAGAATGTTGACAGCGTAATCATACCGCTTGTCCAACAGGTTCTTCGCCCACACCGACACGAAGAAGTTTCCGCCTGGCTCCGTCCAACGCTCTGTCAGATTGACGACATAGCGGTTCGGGAGCCTGAAGTTGTTCTGGGCATCGATGAACGTCTTGCCTCGGTAGTTGACGTTCCCTGTCGTTTCAAACTTGCCGATAGACGTTTCCAGAACATGCGTTGCGGTAAAGGTATAGCTCAATTCCGGCGCATTCGTGGTCCTGTTCCCGGCGGCATCCTTGGATTCATTTCCGATCGGCTGGATAACCTCGCCGGTTGGTATCAGCACATAGTTTGGTGCCTGAGTGTAACTCGTGAATCTCGTGTCGAGATAGGTGCCGTTCAACGACAAGGTCAGCGAAGGAACCGGCTGAGCAACGAGCTCGAAATCGATACCTTTGATCCGAGCCGAACCCGCATTAATGGTCATCGTGGAGCCGTTCACGTAAACTTGCTGTTGCAACCCTTTGTAGTCATACCAGAATCCAGACCCATTAAGGCGCAAGCGGCGATCAAGAAAGTCTGTCTTGAAACCAACTTCATAAGCGGTCAGGAATTCCGGCAACACGGCTGGGTTCTGCGTCCGATTGGCAAATCCGGCGGAAGAGTTCGCGTTGAAGAAGCCAGCATTGAACCCGCGGGATACGGATGCATAGACCAGCGCGTTTCGCGAGAGCTTGTGATCGAGAGCAACGCGCCACGTCACTTCATTGAACGTCTGGGAATCGCTTCCCTGCGTCCCGGGATTGACCAAGCCGGTAGTTAGATTCCGGACCAAGCCTTGCACCGAGCGCTTTTCATGTGTGTACCGCGCGCCCAGCGTCAACTTCGTCTCCGGCAGGAATTCGTACGTAGCCTGGCCGTAACCGGAGATGGAATCATCCTTGTCGCTCGATACCACCGCGTTTGCGTTGACCGCGTAGTTCGGCAGTGACGTCTTCGCATGATAATAGAATGCACCGACCACCCACTGCAGGGCGCTGCCGTCACCTGACAGAAGCTGCAGCTCCTGGGTGAAGGCCTTGCGGGGCGTCCGGTCGATGGCAACGCCGACGACAGCGGCCGGCGTTCCGTCGATGTCGATGAAGCTATGTTCGGATGATTGTTGGTAAGCGGTGATGCTCCGGCCAGTCACACTGCCGAGATTTGCTTCGAGCGTGCTGCTGACACCCCATTCCTTTGCCCTATAGGAAGGCGTTCTGGTCGGCCCGGCATTGATATCAAAGTCGCCCGGGAAATAGGAGCTCCCCCTGCAATATCGGGTACCCGCCGCAGCACCGGGCCTCGTGCTGCCGGCCGCGGTGCCGCCGCCACCCAGGACGAGGCATTCGCCCACTGCCGGAGAAACATTGGTTCCGACCGTACCGGAGATTTGCGAGTAATTGCCCGCAATCGTGAGGTTCACGGCATCGGAAAACTCAGCGCGCAGACGCGAACGAGCCGAGAAACGATCCGTCTCGAAAACGTCATCGCCATTGAAAATGTTCTTGCCGAAACCATCGCCTTGGTCGGAATATCTCAGCGAAACGTCGGCAGCGACACCGCTCGCCAGACCGCCCGTAACATAGGCCGTCGCATCGACTGTCGAATAATTGCCATAGCCGACCTCCACCTTGGCACCGAGGTCTTCGCTCGGTGGCTTCGTCGTGATCTGAACCACACCGCCGGTGGCGTTGCGGCCAAACAACGTCCCCTGCGGCCCTTTAAGCACCTCGACGCTCTGCAAGTTCGCGAGATCCGTCGATTGGCCGAACGGCTGATATACACCATCGATGAACGTCAGAACGGCCGGGGTCGTGTTGCTGCTGTTCGTCCCGATACCGCGCACGAAGACCATGGGGCGGGCCGCGGTAGGCACGATGATTAGGCCACCTACGACGTTGGTCAAATCCTCGGTTGATCCGACCTTCGCAGATTCAAGGGCGCCTCCAGAGAAGCTTTGCAGCGATATGGGAACCGACTGAGCCGATTCAGAACGGCGCTGAGCGGTCACAATGATATCGCCCAGGCCCTGCTCGGCCTCGGCAGCACCCGTTGCGTCGCCCGCAGCCTGAGTTGAAGTCGCATCCGGTGCCTGCGATTGTGCGAATGCGATCGACGGCAAACATCCCGCAATCGCCGTGCAGGCGAGAAGAACTTCCCTGAATCTCATGCAATCCTCCCTCTTTGCGACCGCGCCTCACGTGGAACTCGATCATCGAGTTCTTCCTTGGAAGGTTTCCTTTTCCATGTCAAGCTTGCGGGGTTCGGCATCGAGCCTCCGGACTTAAGCGAGCTTGAGCTTGCTAGCGGCGTAATCCGGCAGCCAAGTCGATTCTAGCGAGAGCAGAGCCGTTTTCCGGCGAGCGAACTCATTGATAGTCGGTTGATTGCCCGCAATCTTCGGCATTGCTTCCATGGAAGATTTGTATTAGAAATGGAGCTCGCAGTTCCGTTGCGCAGGGGGAGAAAAATGGGCCGCTGGATGGGCCGTGATCGGAGTTTTGAGCGATTTGCAACCCGTTGAACTTCGGCTGAGTGGAGCGGCCTTAACGACCGGGCGGCGCCAGCTGTCGCGGGACGCAACGAAGAGCGATCTAAAGATACACCAGGGTTCAGCAGGACGTTGCAACGCCTGCCGGTTCCTCTTTGCAAAATAGAATCTGCGCGCAAAATTGGGAAACGAATATATGTCTATATCACAATCCGTATCCGAACAGGCAGCAAATGCCCCCCATTGCCCGTTCGCCGGAGGTGTGGCATTTGATCCGTTTCTGCCCGATCAGGCTGGAGAGCCCTATCCTTGGCTAAAAGTAGCCCGCCAGGAGAGCCCTGTCTTCTTTTGGCCGCAGCACAACCTTTGGTGCGTTACGCGCTACAGCGACATCCTCGCTATCATGCGTGATCCGGCCACCTTCTCTAACCGTAAGACCATCCGTTTCGAGAATATGTCGGACGAATTTCTGAAGGCCTTTCCCGAGGGGCGTCCCGACAAAGTTCTTGTCACCCTCGATCCTCCGGAACACAGTCGGCTGAGGCGACTTGCCGGCACCGCCTTCTCTCCCCGCTTCGTCGAAAGCAAGCGGCAAGAGATACGTAAACTCTGCGACAGCCTTTTGGATGAGTTCGCCGGTAAGGGCGAGGTGGACCTTGTCGAAGCCTATGCGGACAAAATCCCGGTGCGGGCGATCACGACGCTTATGGGGGCTCCGGAGGAACGCAATGCCTTCTTCCGCCAATGGGCGATGGACCGGCTCCTGATGCTTAAGGGCGCCCCGGACTTCTCTGAGGATGAGCGAGCGACCCTCGTCAATCGCGCCCTTGAGTTCAATCAATGGCTCTATGAGTTCATCGAAGAAAGGCGTGAAAATCCGCGGGACGATCTCGCCTCGGCGCTTGTCCATGCAAGAACCCCCGAGGGCGACGCTGCGTTGACGACGAGCGAGATCCAGGGCCTGATCGCAACGATCCTCAGTGCAGGGTCGACCTCGACGGGGCATCTCATTACCGTGATGTTCTATGAGTTAATGAAAAACCCGGACCAGTGGACCGAATTGAAGGCCGACCGGCTGCTGGTGAAGGGAGCGATCGAAGAGACACTGCGCCACCGGACGCCGGTTCACGGCGTGTTGCGCACCACCAACCGGGAGGTCGAAGTCGGCGGCGTCACCATTCCGGCTGACGCAGATGTCTATCTTTATTATGCATCAGCTCACAGAGATGGCGATGTTTTTGCAGAGCCGGACACCTTCGATATTCACCGCAAGGACGCATTTCGTCATGTTGCGTTTGGCCGATTCGTGCATGTTTGCCTGGGTGCGCCCCTGGCGCGCCTCGAGGCTGAAGAAACGTTGAATGCATTTCTCGATCGGCTGCCGACGATGCGGCTTGTCGAAGGGCAACCGGAGGAATGGACCCCCAACATCCTGTCTCCCGGCTTGAACCATCTCCTCGTCCGCTGGGATGTGGCGGCATGAAAGCGATCGTGCACGACGGACAGGGCGGTTCCGACCAACTCCGCCTGACCGAGGTCGCGGAACCCGACGTAACCGAAGGCGAGGCGCTCGTCGCCGTCAGTTTCAGCGGGGTCAACTATGCGGACCTCAACGCGCTTCACACGGGAAACAATTTCCTGGGGGCCAAGCCGGCAGATCGCATTCCGGGCGGAGAGGTTGTCGGCCGGCGGTTCGATACGGGAGAACGCGTCGTCGCTATCTGCGGCAGCGGAGGCTATGCCCAGAAAGTGGCCGCGCCCCAGAGCCAGATCTTCGCCGTTCCCGACGATGTCGGCGACGAGGCAGCGGTATCGCTCTTCATTCAGGGACTGACGGCTTGGCACGTGGTCAGCACCATGGGACACCTCAAAGCCGGCGAAAGCATCCTTGTCAATAGCGCCGCCGGCGGTGTTGGTTCGCTTGCGGTGCAGATCGCCCGTGCGCTCGGGGCGGGGCGGATCGTCGCAACCGGCTCGACCGCCGAAAAGCGCGATCTTGCGCTGTCCTCAGGAGCAATGGTTGCAATCGACGCAGCCGACGACCGCCTTGCCGAACGCGCCATCGAGGCAAACGACGGAAACCGGTTCGATCTTGTGCTCGATCGCTCGGGCAGCCGTGTATTCGCGGAGTCGCTGGCAGCGACCGCGGTATTCGGACGAGTGGTCTGTTATGGCACGTCGTCTGGCACCCCGGGGGAGGTACGCACCGCCGCTTTGATCGGCGGGTCGAGGACCGTGTCCGGGTTCTGGCTCATGGACGCCTTGCGCGATCGCGCATTCGCCCAAAAAGCTTTGGACAAGTTGTTCGATCTGTACCGTTCCGGCCAGCTGAAGCCCCAGATCGGATTGATCCTGCCGCTGGAAGACGCTGCCGAGGCGCATCGCGCCATCGCCGCACACAAGACGACGGGCAAGGTCCTGCTGGACCCAGGGAAAGGCAACTGACATGGGCTGGTCGATCAGGAATGACGACGATGTGGCCTATCTAAGCTACGCAAATCCGCCACAAAACCGCTTGCCCTTCCACGCCGTTCGCGAACTCGACGACGCGCTTCGACAGGTCGGGGATGACGAAACCGTCAAAGTCGTCGCAATCCGGAGCGATATCGAGGGCTATTTCAGCGCCGGAGGTGATCTTGCCGACATCAAGGAACTGATCGCCGGTGGCGAGCCCAGCGCACCGTTCGACAGCTGGCTGTCCACCTCGCTACGCCTTGAGGAGATGCCGCAACCGACTGTCGCACTGATCGATGGTCTTGCTGCGAGCGGCGGTTTCGAGCTGGCATTGGCTTGTACCTTCCGCCTCGGCACCGCGCGAGCCGAGTTTGCCCTGCGCGAAGTTAGCGCCGGCGCCCTGCCGGGAGGCGGCGCGACGCAGCGTCTGCCCCGCGTCGTAGGCATGCCGCTCGCCAGCGAGATCGTCCTGACCGGACGCACCGTCGGGGCCGAAGAGGCCATCAAGATTGGCCTCCTGCAGGCCCTGGTTTCTGATGACGATGGCTTCGACGAATGGCTGCATCGTCTCACGGCAATGCCGCGTCCTTCGCTGATCGCGGCCAAGCGGGCATTGGTGGACGGCGCACGCATGCCCCTCGTCGAAGGTCTCCGTCTCGAACAGCGGTTGTTCCGGGAGCTTGTCCGGCAGAAATAGGACAGTGGGTCGGCTCTCGCTCATCGGATCGGCCAAACACGGGGCTTCCCGATCCGGTCGATAGCATTCGCCGATCTTTTCCGATGCGAGCCGGCCGAACCGCAGGCCAGAGCAGGAGGAAACGGGACTTGGCTGTCGTGCTGATCACGGGATGCAGTTCTGGCTTCGGTGAAGCCATCGCGCTCGCTTTCGCTGCGCGCGGCGACACCGTTATCGCCAGCATGCGACGCTGCGAGGATGCTTCCCCGGCGCTACGATCGGCGGATGGCATCTCCTGCGTCCCGCTGGATGTCACCGACGCGCGCGCCCGGGAGCGCATACTGTCCGACATCATTGCGAAACATGGACGTCTCGATGTCTTCGTGAGCAACGCCGGGCAAGTGGTGTTTGCCTCGATCGAGGACACACCCGACGAGCTTGCCCGCCAGCTCTTCGAGGTGAACTACTTCGGCGCGGTCAGCCTGATACGACAGATCCTTCCGATCATGCGCGCACAGGGTGGCGGCAGGATCGTGGCGGTCACCGCAATCGGAACCATTCTTGCGACGCCTCTGCTCAGTGCCTATAGTGCGACCAAACACGCCCTCGATGCGATTTGCGCGGTCGCGGATCTTGAGGGACGCCCCTTTGGCGTGTGCGCCTCGAGCGTGTTGCCCGGTCAGTTCAAGACAGCTTTGAGCCATAAGGCACTGCCTCCGTGTTTCTCCGAAACCTATGCCGGGATAAACAAGGCTCTTACTCTGCACCGGAACAGTCACGCGGCCGACTTCCTCGAGGACCTTTCTCCGGTGGTCGCGGCGACACTGGAGGCCGCAACGGCCGAGCCCCCTTGCCACGCTACCTGGTGGGCGTCGGGCTTGTCGAGCGATTGGCGAATGCGGTTCAGGAGCTCGCGTTGCTTCATCAGCACGAAGCAATGCGAGCCGGCCTGATAACGGACGCGGAACATGGAGGAAGCGGAGCACACTGATGCGCAGGGTGCATCGCAATTTCCTTTACAGATAATCCAATCGGTTTTCGAATGAAGTGAAGGGGAGAGATTATGTCCGAGGTTCTGGTTATCGTCGAAGTGGTCCGTATCAGAGACGCGCAAGCTTTCAATGAATATCGCGCACAAGCAAGGGTTCAGGGGGCGGCGCGCGGCGTTGCCGTCCTCGCGCGCGGGGGCAGCACCTTCGAAGGCTATCCGCCCTATGCCGACATCATGGTCCAGCGCTGGCCTTCCGAACAAGCCTTCCTCAACTGGCAGGACAGCGAGGAATATAAGCCGCTGCGCGCTATCAGGCAAAAGGCGGCCGACATTCGTATCGCCATCGCGCCCATCGTTTGAACCTGAAAACCCGGAAGGATACACGGTCCGATGGCGAGGAGATAATGCAGTACCAAGATCCCGGGGAGATGATCGATCGCTTAAGCGGCTAATCCAGGAGCCAGACGAGCGCGTCGAACACCGGGCTACACTCCGGCTGATCCGCGCGCTTGGCAATTACAAATAGCTTAGGGCCAAATGTAGTTTCCATTGGCGGAATTTCGCTGACATTTGGTCACCCCTATCGGCGCTCTCGAACCTGCAGGCGCTGGTGCCCCTGCTCAAGAAGGTCGTCCAGTCCGGTCGGCCGCTGCTGATCATCGCCGAGGATGTCGAGGGTGAGGCGCTCGCGACGCTCGTGGTCAACAAGCTGCGCGGCGGGCTCAAGATCGCCGCGGTCAAGGCGCCGGCCTTCGGCGATCGCCGCAAGGCCATGCTCGAGGATATCGCGATCCTGACCGGCGGCAATGTGGTCTCCGAGGATCTCGGCATCAAGGTCGAGAACGTCACGATCAACATGCTCGGCCGCGCCAAGAAGGTCCCGATCGACAAGGACAACACGAGCATCATTGATGGTGTGGGGCAAAAAACCGATATCGACAGCCGCGTCGCGCAGTTGCGCCAGCAGATCGAGACCACGACATCCGACTATGACCGTGAGAAGCTGCAGGAGCGCGTCGCCAAGCTCGCTGGCGGTGTGGCGGTGATCCGGGTCGGCGGCGCGACCGAGGTCGAGGTCAAGGAGAAGAGGACCGCGTCGACGACGGTGCTGTCAGACTAACGTGGTATGAGGCGTGGCGCGATGGTAGCGGCCGCGGATGAGCCGCAAATCGAGAGCCA
>Ga0068858_100001364_pt1 | contig 25143 bp, 26 predicted proteins | sample KBSSwiS12_FD_66589 | JGI IMG/M metagenome (GOLD analysis project Ga0068858, IMG submission 66589) | Switchgrass rhizosphere microbial communities from Kellogg Biological Station, Michigan, USA - KBS Switchgrass S1-2 | ecosystem: Host-associated > Plants > Roots > Rhizosphere > Soil ... | reverse complement strand
ACCCCGCGGGCGAGTCCGGGTGGATCGGAGTATCGCCGATCACCGCGTCCGCGCCCGCCCGGTGAAGCCGTGCGTGTTCGTCGAGCAGCGCTGGGTCGGCGATCATGTCGTCATCGAGAAAAATGATGACGTCGTTTGCCGCGACGGCCGCGCCGCGGTTGCGCGCGTCGGCCGCGCCGCCGTTGCTTTGCTCAACGATCTCGACGGGAAACGGAGAGTCGATCGCGGCCAGTGCTTCGGCCGTCCGATCGGTCGAGCCGTCGACGACGATGATCAGCTCGACCGCACCGGCATAGTTCGTGCCGCCCAGCGCGCGCACAACGTCGCACACCGCGTCGCGCCGCTGGTAGGTGGGGATGACGACCGAAAACGACGGCCCGTGAGCTTTCCTGGCGCCGCCAGCGCGCGATCGCCGCGACTTGGGCGAGATGGCGGTCGGGCTATTCAACGGACGAATGCTTTGCGTGAATGTCGTACCAGCCGAGATTAGGGGGTTGTCCGGTCAACCGAGCCGCGATGCTCACGTAATAACGGTAGAACCCGGTTCTCCGATAGAACAGCAGTGCCAACCAATTCCTGTGGCAGACCCGTTGGAACGATTTCAGGGCCGCTTCCGCCGAAAGCCACTCGCCGGGCGCTTCCTCGCCGAACAATCCGCTAGCTGAATCGGCAAACTCGTAGGGCACGTATTTCCCCATGCGCGCGGGTGACGGGGGCACTTGTTCGGGAACCTTGTCCTGAGCGACGATCTTGAAACGATCGTAGCCGAGTCCGACCAGGGTATCGAATTCGGATTCGATCGAAGCCATCGTTGGTGATCGTTCGAACGAGGTTTCGATCGAAACGTAATTCGGCCGGGCAGGTATCGCGGTCAGAGTTTCTAGGGCCAGACGATCCATGCCCTCGATGTCGACCTTCAGGTAGAATGGTGTGCCGTGGATATTGATGAGATCCGCCAGCGTCGTGCCGTCGACGACGACGGGCTCCGCGGCGACGCCGTGGGCCAGATTGTAGCGATGCCAATCCTCGACGACCGTGCCCCATCCGGGGGTTGAGCTGCGATGGAGGGTGGCCGGCCCTGCTTTGGGTACCACGGCGCGGTTGACGATCGTCAGCTGGCCGCTCTCAACGAATGGGCGGAACCGACCCCGGGCCGCTTTGCACAGCTGCGGATCGGCCTCGACAGCGACTACTCGGAACCCCTTGAGGAGGTAGAATAAGCTATCCTCCCCGTCCTGCATGCCGACATCGTAAATGAGATCGGTCATCCGCCCGGGTCGCCAGCCATGGTGCGGAAATAAGCCAGGTCTTCGAGTGGCCCGGTTTCAATTACCCTGCCGTCCTCCAACACGATGCCGCGCTGGCACGCGGCGATCGTCGTCTTGCGGTGACTGACGATGAGCAAGGTCCGGAAGTGATGATGTTCGCTCGCCAGTTTTACAATTTCCATGTCGGACAACGCATCAACCGCGTTGGTCGCCTCATCGAAAATCAGCAGGTCGGGATTGAGCAAAAGGGCCCGGGCGACGCCGACGCGCTGGCGCTGGCCGCCGGACAGGTTGAGGCCGTGCGGACCCACCGGTGTATCATAGCCTTGTGGCAGGGCAGCGATGAAGCTGTCGGCACCCGCCGCGCGCGCCGCCGCTTCGATTTCGTCGGCCGAGGCGTCGGGCCGGCCGTAAGCGATATTCTCGGCGACGGTGCCAGTGACCAGATCGCTGTCCTGGCCGGCGACCGCAATCCGGTGCCGCCAGCTGTCGGGGTCGATCGCCTTGATGCCCTCGCCGCCAAGCCGGATCGCGCCCGATTCCGGTTCGACCAACCGGCACAACAAATTGATCAGCGTGGTCTTGCCGGCGCCCGATTCGCCGAGCAGCGCGGTGGTGATCCCCGGCTCGATCGTGAAGCTCGCCTGATCGAGGCCCCGGCCGCCGTTGGGGTAAGCGAAACTGACACTCTCGAAGGCGATTGGCCGGTCGAGATGCAGGTCGCCCTCTGATTTGGCCATGGCCGCAATCGGTGCCGCCGCCTGCTTCAGCAGCCAGTCGACCTCGCGGATCGAGCCTTCGTAGGTTGCAATCCCAATCCGGGCGCGGCTGATGGTCTTCGCGTGCGGCTGCGCCCGGGTCATCAGCAACAGAAAGGCCGTGATCGCCGGGATCGACATGCCGCTCCAATATCCCGCGAGCAGCACTGTCAGGAACAGCAGGGCGATCAACGCATCCACCGCCGGCTGGACGATGGCATTGAGGTAGCTGGTCGCGCGCAGGCTCTGCCACAGCCGCTCGATGGCGTCGGCGGCGCGCTGCTGTTCGCGCCGCTGTTGCCCGAACAGGCGAATGACGCGCGGCGCCTGGAGCACGGTCAGGTGCCGCTGCCAGAGCTGCTGGGTGCTGGCGGTGAATTCGTAGCTCAACCGTTGCTGGCGCCGTTCGAACAGATAGATCGATCCCTGGATCACCGCACCGCCGACGGCGATGACCAGAAACAGCTTGAGGTTGAGCAGCGCGAGCAGCACCCCGAACACGAGCAATGCCGTCACCGCAGGAATCAAGGTCAACGCGGAATGCGCGGCCTCGATGACATACCAGCTGTCAGTCGAGACGATGCGCGTCAGCCGCGCCGCGTTCTGCCTGAGGAAAAACGCATAATCGACCGACAGCAGGCTCCTGGCCAGGCCATTGCGGATGTCGCGGCCAATGCGGCCCTTGACCGACACGAGCAGGCATTCGTTGATAGCCTGGACGACGTTCTTGAGCAGGATGAGCCCGACGATCGCGCCGCCGAACAGGATCGTGCGGTTCTGTAGGCTGGCGCCGCTGAACAGGTTGGTCAGGGCCCGCAAGGGTTCGGGCAAGCTGGCCGACGCGGGATTGTTCAGCAACAATGCGAGGAGCGGCACGAACAGCCCGATGCCGGCGCCTTCGAGCAGGCTGGCGAGCAGGCCGAGCGCCGCGACTAGGGGGACGAACGGCAGGATCCGGCGGCGAATGTCAGCCAGCGGCCATGTCCGACGACCTCCGGCACGCGGCAGCATTCGCACACTCCCCAATTCGCGGTCCGCACGCGACCGTTCCGCGCAAATTGGTGAGCCCTGCTGGATTCGAACCAGCGACCTACTGATTAAAAGACGGGTTCGGCCTGGCTCACAAATCTGCTAAGCTGTTGAAAACAAATGAGGACAAGTCCCCTGCGTTCCCTTCCTGTTCCCCCGGCTTCCCGCTAGCGTGCTTACCGGGTGCTTACTTTTTGGAGGCCCAATATGCCAACCAAACGAGTGAACAAGACCAATGTGGATGCCCTGGTCCTAGCCCAGGGCGAAACCTTCCTTTGGGATGACGATCTACATGGCTTTGGCGTCAAGGCAACCGCTGCCGGTGCGAAGTCGTATCTGATCCAGTATCGGATCGGCGGCCGCGGGGCGAAGGCACGCCGGCTGACGATCGGCAAGCACGGTTCGCCTCGGACACCGACGACCGCCCGAACCGAGGCCGAGCGGCTGCTGCTCCAGGTCAGGCAGGGTTTCGACGTTGCCGAACTCAAGCGGGAGAAGGCGAGGCAGGCGCAAGACCTCGGATTCAAATCCTACGTCGATCGCTTCGTCGAGCTTTGCCTCAAGGAACGGTGGGAGCGGTCGTGGAAGGAGGCCGAACGGGAGCTGCGGCGTCACGTCGTCCCGGTGCTGAGAGACAAGCCGTTGCCGGAGCTCACCCGAACCGATCTGAAGGCGGTGCTCGATCGGCTGCGCGGCAAAGCCGCGACCCGAAGGAAGGTCTACGCGATCTTGCGTCGCATGTTTCGTTGGGCGGTGAGCGAGGGCGATCTGGATCGCAACCCGCTCGAGGGCATGGAGGCGCCGCCAATCCCGCGAAGTCGGGACCGGGTGCTTGCCGATTGGGAGCTCAGGCTCGCGTTCGAGGCGGCGGGCCGTCTGGGCAGGCCGTTCGGGCCGTTGATCCGGCTCCTGATCCTCACCGGCCAGCGAATGAAGGAGCTCGCGGACGCCGACTGGTCGGAACTCGACCGTGCTGAGACACTCCTGAAGATTCCGGCGATACGCGCCAAGAACCGACGGGCCACCGATGTGGCTCTGTCCGAGGCGATAGTTGAGGAGTTGGATGCAATCGCTGGCGGGCCAGATTGGCCGGTCCGCGGGTTCGTGTTCACGACCACCGGCAGAACACCGGTCTCGGGCTTGTCGAAGGCTAAGCGACACCTTGATGAGGGCATACAGAAACTCGCGCTGGAGCGAGACGAGCAACGTGACATTTCCGGGTGGTGCTACCACGACCTCCGCCGCACCTTTGCAACCGGTATGCAGCGACTGGGTGTTCGGTTCGAGGTCACGGAAGCGCTCCTGAACCATATCAGCGGCTCAAGGGGCGGGGTCGCAGGAATTTATCAGCGCCATGATTGGAAGGACGAGAAGCGGGAGGCCCTGCGCGCTTGGGACGCCCATGTCAGCGCTCTCGCTTCGAGAAATCGGCGAGCTCAGCGGCAAAGCGGTTTGGCTGATCGAGGAATACGGCGTGGGCAGCATCGTCGATCTGCACGAACCGAGCACCCCTGATCGTCTCTGCTTCCGCCTTCTGAACGCTGAGCTCTGAGCTATTCCCAGATGCGATGATCAAGACCGGGCAACCCATACTCGCGAGCGCAGCCCGTCGATCAATTGTGAACATGTCGGCAACGAGCATCGACATGCCGATCGACGGCGGCGTCTTCATCGCGGTCGCGACCGCTTGATCGATAAGGCCTGGCGCCTGCGGTTTGCTTACGATTGCTGCGAACATGCCGCGGAGATACGCCTGCTGACTAGCGAGATAGATGCCAAACTGCCGAAACTGAGACGCCGTCTCCTGCGGGCGCTCGGCAATGGCGTTGGCGCCATCCGAGATGGCCGCATCTACGAGGACAATTCCCGAAACGTCGCGCGTGCCGTATTTCGCGGCGTAGGCCGCGACATCCTGCACTGCTTGGGACCATGCAACTAAGACGGGACGATCCGCCCGTTCCTTGGCTAGCAGCGCGTGTAGGTCGATCGCGCGTTGCTCCGGCGTATTTCCGTCCAGGGTTTTCGTGGATTGTCCCTGGGAGCGGGGATCGAACGAAATGATCCGATGGGTGTTTTTGAACCGTTCGATCTGGCCGCGCCAAATGTCCGCGCCGGCACTCCAGCCAGGAATGAATACAATCGTCGGGCGTTTTCCCCAAGCGCCCACTTCAATCGTCCGCAATTCGAGGCCGGGTGCCACAGTTACGCGCTTCTCAGTAATCGTCCTGCTCGCAGCTGCGGTGCTCGTCATCACCAAAACTGCCATCAATGCGCTAAGCACGTCTCGAATAAACATTTTGCCCCCGTTGTCTGGAACGCGATCGCTGACGCCAATTTCGAAAGGCATTGACCGGCTTATCTAGAGCGTTTTCGCGACGCGTATCCCGATGGAGTCATCCACGTCAGCGGGACTGTTGCGGATGCGTTCCGCGGATCGCAGCTGTCTTGGCTGTGTTCCCCAGGAACCGCCTCGGACTATCCGCTTGCTGCAATCGCCGCCGTGCATCGATCCATTGGATTGCATCAGTGAGTACGACGGGGTCGAACAGTCTTCGACCCACTCGCCGACATTGCCGATCATGTCGTAGATGCCAAACGCATTGGGGCGGAGGGAGCCGACCGGCGCCGTGTTGAGATAGCCATCCGAGCAATCGGCGAAGGACACCGCCTCGCCTTTGTACAAGTCGCCCTTCTTACGCACGATGACCCGATCGAACCCGTTCATGTAGCGACAGCCGTCCTTGGCCCGCGCGCCCCACGGATAGGCGGACGTGGACCCCGCTCGCGCCAGATATTCCCATTCGGCCTCGGTCAGCAGGCGATAACCGCCGCCGGTTCTGGCATTGAGCCAGGCGATGAATGCCTTGGCGTCGTACCAAGTCACGCAGGCGGCGGGATGAGTGCCGGATTGGGGAAAACCGGGATCGCGGAAATTGGTCTGGGGATCGAGCGCCCAAGTCCCGGGCTTGCGCCGGTCGGTCATGCAATTGCCGCTGACCGGATGTCCCGTGGCGCGCAGGAACGCCTCATATTGCCGCCGCGTGACCTCGTAGCGACCGACGGCGAACGGTTGGGTGATGCGAATTTCCCGCTGGGGCCCTTCGTCGCCGCCTCGGCCAGCCTCGCCCGGCGGCGACCCGATCGTAAACGTGCCGACGGGAGCTACGATCATTTCCGGGCAACCGGCACAATCGCGAAATCGTGCGCCAGCAGCCCTGGCTGACGGGGCAGCCGCACCTCGGTCTGCCCGGGCGCCGGCGAGAGCGATCAGCGCTGCCACTACAAGCGTCACAGGGCGCAACGATGCCATACCCGATGCCTTGCAAAGGCGGTGAGTGCCATGCGGATGGTGCCTTGCCTCGGAGAATTCCAGGAAGCCGATTGGCACGCTCCTCGGGCCTGTCGCGTCCTATTCGACAGGAGAACCTGTATCTGCAGGTTAGCGGAGCATCGAGCCCCTAAAGTCGCTTCCCTGCTCAAGAATGTCCGCTTTCCACCCGTTGCGGACACCGCCGGAATCTAGCCGACGCAGGAATGCGGCATGCCGATCGTAGGCGGGCGCGTAATGCGCTGGTCCTTGAAGCGCTCCTCGAGCCACGGATAATCATGAACGTCGAGCATCGGGAAGAGCAGTGAAATGCCAAGGATGATCGATCGATCAGGCTCCTTGGGCTCCAGCGAAATTCGGACGGCGTCCGCCCGTCGCCCAAGGATCAGGGACGCGTACCAGAGATTGCCCGAGAAGGCGTCGGCGCGGTTCCTCAATTGGCGATATAGCGCTTCGGCGCGATCCCGTTGTCCGTCCGCGCAGGCCTGATGGATTTGGGCAAGGGCGACGCTTTGCGTGAAGTGGCTGCTGAGGAGGCGAGGAAGGATCCGCCGCGCCTCGTCGCGCCGGCCCGCCCACAGGAACGCCCGATGGGCTTGCCACAGGATCGGCGGGTCGTTGGGACGCAGCGCCAGCTGCTGCCGCGCAAACGTAACCGCCTGCGGCATATTCAGCGCAAGCGCCGAGCCGCTGATCGCGCGCGGGCGCGGGTCGCTGCTTTCCAGCCCGACCTGCTGGAGACGGGCGCTCGCTGCGCTGGCCGCGCGACGATCACCAACCTCCAGGGCAATTCCGATCAACGCCTCGAGCCCGTCGATATCGCGTGGCCGCTGCTGCACGTACACCTTGATGAGGTCGAATGCCGTGCGGAAATCGTAGGCTGAGAGCGCCTGGGCGGCACGGTATTTGAGCTGCTCCGGCCGATTAGCGCTGGCCTGGATCGCGAGCGCCAAGCGATCCTGATAGTTCTTCAGGCGAACCGAGAGTGAGGGCTCGTCATGATCCCAAGAATCCCCGGTCCAGGACCACCAGGTGATCGCCGACCGCCAGTCCGCCGCAGCGAAGGTCGGATCGAGCGCTCGCGCCTTCTCGAATGCATCGGACGACAGCCGCGCGAATTTCACGTCCCCCGTCGCGAACCGCTGCCGCTCGTAAGCGAGCCCGCGCAGATATTCCTGATAGGCATCGACATTGTGGGTTCCGAGCGAGACCATCGCACGCAGTCGCGCCGGATCCATCACCGTGTTCAGCCGCTGTGCAATCGACACGGCGATGTCTTCCTGGATGGAGATAACGCCGTCGATGTCGCGGTCGAAATTCTGGGACCACAACCGGTATCCATCCGACGTGCGGATCAACTCGGCGGTAACCCGGACATGGCGACCCTCGCGCCGCACCGACCCTTCAAGTACGTTCGCGACGCGAAGCCGCTTGCCGATCTCTTTAACGTCGTCCTTTTGAACCGATTCAGACGAGGACCGGGCAGCAACAATCAGATCGGGAGTGTGGGTCAGGCTGTTGAGGATCTCCTCGGTCAAGCCTTCGCCGAACCACGCCTGGTCGCCGCCTGCCGAATAATCGGCGAACGGCAGGACGGCGATCGACTTCGGCTGGACGGCGAACGTCTGCGCCGTGGGTTCTCGCGGCTGGACGAGGCGCTGTGAGAGATAACCGATCGCCGGGATCAGCGCCGCCAGCGCGGTGATGATCGTCCAGGTGGATCGCGAAAACTGCCGAAGTTCATGGAAGCTCGCACGGCCGAGGCCGGCACCGGACTGCCGCTCGTCGGCGATTTCGACCGCGGGAATGAAGCGATACCCACGCCCGTGCACCGTCTCGAGCCAGCGCGGGTCACGCGCGTCGTCGCCCAGCGCCTGGCGCAATTCCTTGACCGCGGTGGTCAGCACGGCATCGGAAACCGCGAGCCCCTGCCACACCGAATCGAAGATGGCCGACTTGCTGACCAGCTCGCCCGGTTGCTCCATCAGCAGACGGAGGAGGGCGGCCGCCTTGCTACCGAGACGCAGCTGATCCTTCCCCAGCCAGGCGCGCGCGCCCTGGAGATCGAGGCACAGATTTCCGGCCGAAAGATAACGCCCCCCGTCCATCGCTATTCAGCTTAAATCATCTGGGGCGAGGCGTCGATTGCTGAGGCTTTTTGCGAAAATTCAGAATTGCCTCAGAATTTCAATGCACCGTTAAAGTTGAACAACCATCTGAAATAAAAGAATAAAATCTATTGCTCGATCAATCAATCCGATCGCCAGGCAATTTCAGAACATCTCACGACCGCTGCAGGACTTCAGTCCTCCGATGCAGCCAAATCGCGTCAGGTCAGCGGGGATTAGCCGGCTGAACCTGTTGAAGGGGCGGCACCAACGCTGCCCCCCGCGAACGTAACTTCAGGGGACTAGACATGACCAAATATCTTCTGCTCGCGGCCACGGCAGCGATTGGGGCTTCTGTTGCCTTTTCATCCACTCCGGCGATCGCCGGCGATGCGTGCGAACTCAATGGGTCCGGTGTTCCGGCCGGCGAAAACGCCGCCGGTGCGGGCGCTCTCGCTTGCGGCCAGAACGCCAACGCGTCCGGTGATGGCAGTGTCGCTGTCGGTTTCGGCGCCTCAGTTAGCGGTGCCGAGAGCATCGGCATAGGTGATCACGCGCTTGCCGATCAGGATAATTCGCTGGTCGTCGACACGTCGTCGGGCAGCGGTCAAACCCAGATCTCCGGTGACGACACGATCGCCATCGGCGATACTGTGAAGGCGCTGAGCGCCGACGCGACGGCCATAGGCAATGACGTTACCGTGAATAACGGTGCGACCGTCGGCATCGGCAGCTTCGTCACGGCTAACGGCCAGAATGCGGTGGCCATTGGCCAGGCAGCGCATGCCGATGCAAGCTTTGCGCTCGCGCTCGGGCAAAATGCGAACGCCACGGCAACCAATGCGACTGCGATTGGCCAGAATACCGCCGCGTCGGGCACGGCCAGCATTGCGATCGGAACCGACACGACCGCGGCCGGGGCCAATTCCATCGCCCTGGGTAATCAGACGACCGCAACCGGCGCCAACGGCACCGCGCTCGGCTCTGGCGCCAAGGCTGACGGTGCGGACAGTGTGGCGGTCGGCTCATTCTCGCATGCGACGGAGGATCACACCTTCGCTGTGGGTTCGTCGGGTAACGAGCGCCGCATCACCAGCGTTGCCGCCGGCGTGAACGACACTGACGCCGTCAACGTCGCGCAAATGAACGCGGCCCTGGCCGCTCTCGGCGACAACAGTGCCGCGCTCGCCGACCTGGATTCGCGGCTCGACTCGCTCGAGGGCAGCGTGGCCAACCTCGGCAAGGGCATGAAGCGGATCGATCGCCGGTCGGCTTCGGGCACGGCGACCGCGATTGCGCTGTCAGGCGCGATGTTCCTGCCGGGCAAGAAGTACAACCTGACGGGGAACGTCGGTTCGTACCGCGGGGCCTTTGCCGGCGCGATGCAGATCGGCGTGCTGGTCAGTGGGAGCGTCGCCGTGAACGCGGGTGTTTCGCACGGCTTCAACAAGGGCGGTACGACCGGCTTCCGCGTCGGCTTCACCATCGGCTTCTAGCCAAGCTTCGGTCCCTCTTCGGCAGGTCGCTCAACCCTGCCGACCGGCTAGGCGTTAGCGGCGAAATCTAGTCCCGCTAGCCGACGCCGGCGGGCGGCGCGCTCCGGCGCGTCGCCCGTTCATCTACATGTCCGCTTTCCACCCGCTTCGGCCATGATCGACGCATTGCGGCCATTACGCTGGTTAGTCAGCAACCCGGCGCCAGCCGACGGCCAGTCCCCCGCCATTCGGAACCTCCATGCCGACACCCTTCGCGCTCACTTTGCCATTTGTGACCCATGTTACATCGTAGAAGTCGCCGCCTTGGTGCCTCTTGATGTTGAGATCATACGCATCTGAAAATTCGCCGTTCTCGAGGAAATAACGCACGTGATAGCTACCCGCGAAGCCGCCCGAGGCCGGACCGCCGGTCGCGACCCCAGGACCGCTGTAGGCATTCGCGTAATTCCACCTGGCATCCAAAGTGCCGGGAGCCTTGCCTTTGGTGTACAGGACTAAGCCGATGTTGAAGGGCTTGTTCGCTTTCGATGCGACCGGGGGCTTTGAGCTCGTCCGAGCCGATACGCTGCCGGAGCCAGGCAGCGACACCGCCAATGAGACCGCAAGCAAGAACAGTCTTGGCATGGCGCTCCTCCCCCTCCGTCCAAAGACAGACGATACGGCTGGCAATAGATCGCCGCCATCCCGGCGCACCGCGCACCGACTGATGTCCGCTTTCTACCCGCTTCGGCCATGACCGACCCAAACCGGACATTAGCGGTTATTGTGTGTACCCGATTGTAATGGCAGGTTGAAAGCATGGAGGATGCCCCAGCCGAAGGATTGGCCGAAGGGGACGGCAAGGCCGAGCGAAGCGGTATCGGTTGCGCGCTTTCGATTTTGGCCGTCAACGCGGTGGTCATCGGCTTTCTTGCTTCAAGCTTTGCCGAAGGTCCCTACTCTAGCTTGGGGCAAGAGCTTTGGTATCGTTACGGGTCGCTCGGCTTCCTTTTGAGCGGCGTAATCCTTCCTGCCATTGCTTTGCTACTCGGCGCTAGCCGGTCGCGCGGGGCAACGATTGCCCTGACTATCTGGATGATGGTCACGCTTTTCTTGTGTTTCGGCTACGCGCTCAATTCCGGCGGTGGAGTGTAACCTTCGCCTTCCCTGTTAGCGTCCGCTTTCCACCCGCTTCGGCCACGACCGACCCTGTTCGGACACTTAGTCTGTGTCGGGACGGTACTCCAAAAGGTCACCTGGCTGGCAGTTGAGCGCCTTGCAGATCGCGTTGAGCGTGCCGAACCGGAAGCCCTTCACCTTGCCCGTCTTAAGCAGCGACAGATTAGTCAGTGACATGCCGATCTTCTCGGCGAGCGCGCTCAAGCTCATCTTCCGCTTGGCGAGCATCACGTCGACGTTGATCACGATCGACATCAGAGGATCGATTCATTGTCTTCGCGCATCGCGGCGCCGAGCCGGAAGGCCTCCGCGAGGAGGAGCGCGAGCCCCCCGCCGACCAGCAGCCCGAAGCCAAACTGCCCGTCGACGCGGGCACTGCGGAGACCTCTGACGCTTTCCGAGACCATCGGGAGAATGCGGAAATCGCCGGCGGCCGTCTGAATATCCGAAAGCAGGACGGGCGGCAGCGCGATCTCGCGCAGCCAGTACCAGAGGTTCAGTCCGATCAACATCCATCCGACGGCGCGGAGACGCCGAACGGCGACCTCGTTGAACGGTTGGCCGGTGGCGACCTGCTCGACCAGTTTCAAGGTCAGTAAAAAGACCCCTATCCACAGGCCGCAGGTTAGCAGGATGTCGAAGAACTGCAGCGCCGCATAGCCGGGCCCGCCGCCGTGCACGTGCAGGGTGCCCCGGTCGAGCGACAGGCGCCCCACGGCTGCACCCGAGAGGTCGTTCACGGCCGTGAACGGCGCGGGGTCGATGCGCAGCGGCAAGGTTGTCGTCGCCGCATTCCCGCCAACGGCGTTTCCCACGACGGAGGTGAGGCCGACGAGACCGGCGACGATTGTGACGAAAGTTGCGGCGTACAGGCAGAACTTGAGTAGACGGACGGTCATGCGGGCCTCCATTTTCCGCCGCCGCTTATATCATAATATTTAATGATTTGCAACGATAATTTTATGTTTTACGTAAAACAACGAAATGGGCGTGTGTCCACTTTCCACCCATTGCGGACGGTCTGCGTCCGACCCATTCCGGCCATCCGACTGGTGCGGCCCCCAAAATGGGGCGATGTTCGAAGTTGAGCGTTAGAACTGCATCATCGCCACCAGCATCAGCCTGACGATGACTGAGAGTGAATGGAGAACTCCCGCTGCGCAGGAGCAATAGCCATGACCTCAGGAAGCTACGAACGGCTCGCAAAAACGATTACGTCCGGGTTGCGCGACCTTCAGACCGAAATCGAACGTGAGACAGCAAATCACGACGAGAGGGATGTTGATACACGCGTGGAACCGCCAATCTTTGCGACCGAAAGTGTCGATGAAGGCATCAACGACCCGCGCATACAAATGAACGTTCGCAAAGCTCGCGAGCTTCGGCTGCTGCGCAAACACCTTTTTGGCAAGGACAAGGTGTCCGGTGCGGGTTGGGACGTCCTGCTCCATCTGTTTGAATCGCATGTCCACCATTTGAGTAATACCGTGGGCAACGTTTGCGACGGAGCCCAGATTCCCAGCGCCACCGCAGTACGGTGGATGAGTCGCCTCGAACATGACGAGTTGATTGCCTTAACCGACGACCGATTTGATGGCCGACGAAGGCTGGTTGAGCTGACGGCATTGGGAGCGCGAATAATGACGCGGTATTTTTCTGACCCAACTCGAATGTCAATCGACGCCTAGTGTGCTCCGACAACAACCAAGTTGAACACATCTTGGACCATTAAGTATGCATAACCCATTGGAATTATAGCCTATTGAGCCTGCGTAGGAGTATGTCCCATGCGTCATTACAGGCTCTATTATTTGGATTCCAAGGGTCGACACATTGACGTTCGTGACTTTCGAGCGGCCGGGGATTTAGCGGCCCTTGCCTCGGCTGGCGCCGCCCGTCCGGGAGAGAAACGGGAGCTTTGGAATCAAGGGCGAAGGGTCTTGGAGTTGCGTGCATGACCCGCGCCGATCCCGCCAGTGCTGCGCTGTCGTAGTGTCCGCTTTCCACCCGCTTCGGCTATAGCCGACCTATTACGGCAGCACCGATGAAGACTTCACTGCCGGCATGACCGACCGCTTCGCCATCTGCCGTCATGAAGAGCTGGTCGGCTTCGTCGAACTCGCCACCGGCCACTTCTGATAACCAAATTCGGTCAGCCCGAGTTCAGGTAATTTAACCGATTTCAGCTGCGAGGAGGAGGCCGATGGCCGTCACCGCAATCGCGCTCAACCGCTTCGGGCTAGGTGCCCGGTCGGCCGATCCATTGCCGGGCGAGCCCAAAGCCTGGTTGCTAGGCCAATTCGACCGCTTCGAGCCCAGGCCGAAGGCGCTCGCCAGCGTTCCAGCTCGCAGCGAAATCGTCCAGCAGCTTGGCGATTACATCGCCGAGCAGCGGATGGGTCGCAAGGCAAAGCGCCGGATGCAGCCCGCTGCGATGCTGACAGGCGACGAGGCAAAAGACGACGGCCTCCCGGATTCGGCCAAGCGCTTCCTGCGGCGCGGCATCCGCGACGATTATCTGGTGATGACCTCAGCCAGGCTGTCGACGGCGCTGACCACGACAACCCCCTTCGTCGAGCGGCTCGTCCATTTCTGGGCCAATCATTTCGCGGTCTCGGCTGATAAATTGCCGGTGATCCCGCTCGCCGGACTGCTTGAGTTCGAGGCGATCCGACCGCATGTGCTGGGCAAATTCTCCAACATGCTGCTCGCGGTCGAACAGCATCCGGCTATGCTGGTTTATCTCGACCAGGCGCAATCGATCGGCCCGGATTCGCAGGCAGGGCGGTTCATCGCGGCACGGGGGCAACAGGAGCGCGGCCTCAACGAGAACCTCGCTCGCGAAATCCTCGAGCTCCACACGCTCGGCGTCCGCACCGGATACAGCCAGGCCGACGTGACCGAATTCGCCCGGGCGCTGACCGGCTGGACGGTGAACGGGCTGGCCCGCGGACCGGCGGCGCGGATGCTTGGAAACGGGACCACCGGCGATTTCGCCTTCGCCGAGCTGATCCACCAGCCCGGCGACCGCCAGATCATGGGCCGTCGCTATGGCGAAGGCGGCCAACGCCAAGCGCATGCAATCCTGATGGACCTCGCCGGCAACCCGGCGACAGCGAAGCACCTGTCGACCAAGCTAGCGCGTCATTTCGCCGGGGACGATCCGCCGCCGGCGATGGTCGAGCGGTTGAGCCAGGCGTATCTCAAGAGCGGCGGCGACCTGCCGACCGTCTATCACGCAATTCTTGCCTCGCCCGAAGCGTGGGCGCCGCAGCCGCTCAAGTTCAAGACGCCGTGGGAATGGTCGGTGTCGGCTCTGCGCGCACTCAACCAGGACGCGCTCGATCCGACGCTCGCCGGAGCCTTGATGTCCGAACTCGGCCAACCGGTGTGGAAGCCAGGTTCACCGGCCGGCTTCGACGATATCGCAGCGAGCTGGGCCGCGCCCGAAGCCTTAGTCCGCCGTGTCGAGGTTGCCCAGCGGATCGCTCAGCGGGCCAATTCCTCGGTTGATCCACGCGTCCTTGCCGAGAAGGTCTTGCCGGGCGCGCTGGGCGAACCGACGCGCGCCGCGATCGCCCGTGCCGAAAGCCCCGCCGAGGGTCTGGCGCTGCTCCTGGTCAGCCCCGAATTCGTGAGGAGATGAGCATGCTCACGCGCCGGTTCTTCCTTGCCACCAGCGGCGCTTCCGCTGCGATTATCGGCCTCCCGGGCATGGCATTCGCCCGCGCCAATACCAACCGACGCTTCGTGTTCATCATCCAGCGCGGCGCTGCCGACGGCTTGGCGACCGTCGCCCCGACGGGCGATCCGGCGTTCGCCGGCGTCCGCGGCGCTTTCGCTCAGGATCTTGCGGGTGGCGCCAAGCTCGGCAGCTTCTTCACGCTTCATCCCGCGCTTGGCGGAACGGCCAAGCTCTACGCCGCGAACCAGGCGCTGTTCGTCCACGCCGTCGCCTCGCCTTACCGCGACCGCTCGCATTTCGACGGCCAGAACGTGCTCGAGACAGGCGGGACCGCCGCTTACCGGGTCAAGGACGGCTGGATGAACCGCCTGCTCGGCCTGCTGCCACCCGACGAGTCCAAAGCACTGGCCTTGTCGTCGACTGTGCCGATGGCGCTGCGCGGGCCGCACGAGGTGTCGTCCTACGCCGCGTCGGCCCTGCCCGGTGCGTCGGACGATTTGCTCGCCCGCGTTGGCAAGCTTTACGAGAGCGACGCGCAGCTCCACGGCCTGTGGAGCGCGGCAATGGAGACCCGCATGAGCGCCGGCGACCTCGCCGCCGCCGGCGGCCAGAATGGCACCGCGACCGGTGCGCTCGCAGCCAAGCTCCTGACCGGTGACAGCGGCGCGCGGATCGCAATGATTGAGACCGGCGGCTGGGACACCCATTCGGGCCAGCGCGGCCGGCTCAACGCCCAGTTGCGCGGGCTCGACCAGATGATCGGGGCCTTGAAGACCGGCCTCGGCGCTGATTGGGCGAACACGCTGGTTATCGTCGCCACCGAGTTCGGCCGCACCGTCGCGCCCAACGGCACCGGCGGAACCGATCACGGAACGGCGTCGGCGGCGATGCTGCTCGGTGGGGCGGTCGCCGGCGGCAAGGTCGTCGCGGACTGGCCGGGACTGGCGCAGGGCGCGCTCTACGAAGGCCGTGACCTCAAGCCGACCAGCGACCTCGACGCGTTAATCGCCGGCGCGCTGGCCCAACATTACGCGCTCGAGCCGGCACGGACGATGACGACGCTGTTTCCAGAGACGCGGGGAACCGTGCTGAGGACGGCTCTAGTGCGGAGCTAATGTCCGCGTGGGTCGATTGCAGACGCGGCAGGTTTGGGTGGAGAGCGGACGCTAAGTCCAGCGCACGATTTAGACCCCTTCCGACAATACGGACATATCGTGCACGGAATGTTAGCCCCTCGTACGTAGCGTGCGAGAATGTCGGAAGAAAATCAACAGCTTCGAATTGGAGTCTTCGGCCAGCGACGAAACTTTTCGGTGATGATCGCGATCTCCATTGGAGCGATGATTGTGACCGCGCTCTTCTTGGCGAGCGCAGGCGTTTATTGGGCGACGCACGAGAGCGATGAGGTCTCCGTAGAACGCCAGGCGCGCTCCGCGGAGCATTCCATGGAGGCCAGCGTCGATGAGCTGGCGCTGCAGCAAGAAACTGTCGCCATTTGGGATGATTCCATCTCCCACTTGGTCGCTGACCGTATCGATATGACATGGGTCCACGACAATATCGGCAGCTGGCTCAACCGCATTTTCGGGCACGACGAGGTCTTCATCCTCGATGGCGCAGACCGGCCGATCTATGCCGCGGTGAAGGGTGAGCAGGTACCGCTGACGCGCTACGCGACTCTCGCGCCGGACCTAAGGTTCCTGTTGAACAGCGTGCGCGGGCGAGACGGCGGGCCGAATGGCCGGCACGACCGCAATCCCGGTCAGCTGCTCACACCAGACAGCACGGTCCGCACCACGTCGCGAGCGACCCATGACTCCCATATCATGCTGGTCGGCGGCCGCCCGGCCGCCGCGAGTGCGATGTTGATCCAGCCTTCAACGCCGAACTTTGCCAAGCCTAGGGGTCAGTGGCCAGTGCTTGTGAGCGTTCGCTACCTCGACGCGGGGTTTCTCACTGAGCTCAGCTCTCGCCAGCTAATCTCGTCACCGAGGTTCTCCCGCAGTTCCGACCGACTCGCGAGCGAACACGTGATTTTGTTGAAGACCGAATGGGGCAAGGCGATCGGCTACCTCATCTGGAAACCGGAGCTTCCTGGGACGCGCATCTGGTGGAAGCTCGTTCCACTGAATATGCTCATCTTGTTCGGCTTGGCATCGTTCATGATCTTTCTGGGAAGGCGGTTGTGGAATGCGGCCGGCGAGTTAGCGACCGCAGAAGCGCAGGCGGCTCATCTCGCCTTCCATGACTCACTGACGAGACTCCCGAATCGGGCTTCGTTTCAGCGCAGGCTGGACAGTCTCTCCATCGACGCCGCGGCGGCCGGCGATTTCGCGCTGGTTCTCCTCGATGTCGACGAGTTCAAGTTGACCAATGATACGCTCGGCCATGATGCAGGCGATATCGTTCTCGTGGCTTTCGCGGATCGACTGAGGCTCGCGGTCCGATCGCACGACCTCGTCGCCAGGCTGGGCGGCGACGAGTTTGCGCTGTTGCTTATGGGAAAAAGTGATGCGACTGAACTCGAGGCTTTCTCGTCCAAGTTGCTCGAACTCCTGAGGGAACCGTGCGAGTATCAGGGTAAGCTGATTCACTGTAGCGCGAGCATCGGCGCGAGTAGTTGCAAAAGCGCTGACAATGCCCAGAACATGCTGAAGCACGCCGACCTTGCGCTTTACGAGGCGAAAGCTAGCGGGCGGGGTGCATTCCGGCTGTTCGATTCCGGCATGTGGTCAGGCATGTTGATGCGGCAGGAGATGCTTTCGGTGGCAGCCGCGGCGCTTGAAGGCGATTTCATCGAGCCGTTCTACCAGCCCAAGGTTCATTTGCAGACCGGACAGATCGTCGGCTTCGAGGCCTTATTGCGGTGCTGCATTCCAGGACAATCACCGAAGGGGCCCGAGTGCGTCACAGCGGCATTTGAGGATGCAACTCTAGCTGTGAAACTCAGCGACCGCATGGTCGACGGCGTGATTCGGGACATTTCGGCCTGGCGGGCTGCCGGGTTGCCGTTCGGGCACGTTGCGATCAACGCCGCACTCGCTGAATTACGTCGCGGGGATTTCGCCGAAAGGCTACTCGCCAAATTGAAGCAGGCGCGGATCCCGCCCGAATGCATCCAGGTTGAGGTCACCGAAAGCGTGCTGTTGGGAACCGGAATTGACCATGTGGAGCGGACCTTCATCGAACTCGCTGAAAAGGGAATCAGGCTGGCGCTCGATGATTTTGGCACCGGATTCGCCTCTTTGACGCACCTCAAGCGTTTTCCGATCGAGATCATCAAGATCGATCGCTCGTTTGTCCGCAATCTTCAGATAGATGCCGAAGACGGAGCGATCGTCGATGCTTTGATTAGTCTTGGCCGAGCCCTCAAGATCGACGTGGTAGCCGAGGGAATTGAGACCAGGCCACAACGCGACTTCCTAGCAGCATTGGGCTGCACCGTGGGGCAGGGATTTCTGTTTGGAGGCGCTTTGCCCGCGGATCGCATACCGGGCCTCCTGCGGCGAGACCTGAGAGGGCCAAAGGCCGCGGCCGCCTAGCGACGGCCGTTCAGCGCAGCTGGTAGCTGAACAGCTGATGTCCGCAATGGGCCGAAGGTGGCCGAAAGGGGTGGAAAGCGGCCGTTCCACCAGCTCGCTGAGAACAGCCGCGACCGCAGGTTTCTTAACTTCTGACTCGCTACGCCCGGGCTCTGCATCCGTCGCTGAGGTCAGCGTCGTACGAACGATAGCGCCATCACGCCACCACGCCTGTAGGGGCTACCATGTTTCCGTATCGTCTCTTCTCTCATGACGGCTTCGGCAACTTCAGCCTGATTCAGGAATTTGCCGCTGCAAACGACGAAGCCGCGGCACTATTTGTCGGTCGGTGGCGTGTTCGCCCGCTGGAGCTTTGGCAGGCTACTCGTAAGGTGCAGCTCTGGGCATAAGTCAGCATGTTTTGGTTCGAAGTGGACCTAGCGGCCAGGTCGCAAATGAGTGGAAAGTAAACACAGGCTCGCGTCTCTAAGCTGCTTTCTTCGGTTTGGCCGGTTTGAGCAGCAGGGTCGCCTCGACGCGGTTCCTGCCGGAAGCCTTTGCTTGGTAAAGGGCCAGATCAGCAGCGGCCAGCAGCCCCTCAGGCATGTCAACCGTTCCGCCAATCGTGGCCATCGCCGTCGCCGATCCGACGCTAACGGTTACGTAGCCGCTGACGGGGCTGGCCGGGTGGGGCAGGCGCATGGCTTCGACCGTTCGGCAAAGCCGCTCACCCATAGCCACCGCCTCGGCCTGGCTTGTGTGCGGTAGAATGACCGCAAACTCCTCGCCTCCATATCGCGCGGCTAGGTCGCCGGCGCGCACGAACATGCCGCCTACGGTTGCGGCCAACGTGCGCAAGCAGTCGTCTCCCACCTGATGTCCATTGGCATCGTTGAACGACTTGAAGTGATCCGCATCGATCAGGAGCAATGAAAGCTCGCTCCGGTCGCCCAATGTCCTGCGCCATTCGCGTTCCAGAACTTCGTCGAACGCGCGACGGTTGGCCAGGCCAGTCAAGCCGTCGGTGCGAGCCTGTGCCTGCAGTTGTTCCTCCAGAGCCTTGATCTCGCTTATGTCACGCAACGTGAAAACGATGTCGGTTACGCGCCCGCTGGAATCGACGACGGTGCTGCAATTCGTTTGCACCCAAAGGGTCTCGCCGCCGCGATTTATGATCCGAAACTCGAGCTTCACTTCGTCCAGTTCGCCCTCGAAGTGGCGGCGGATTGCTGCAGATACCATCGGCTGGTCGGCCGGATGAAGGAATCTATTGCTCGTCGCGCTGCCGCCCATCGCGTAAATCTCGGACGCGGTGTATCCGTACAACCGCTTTACTGAAGGCGAGATATAGCGGGCTTGACCATCAGGACCGAAACGGAAGATTACATCGGAGCTGTTCTCTGCCAGAAGGTGCAGGGCCTCGCTCGACGCGGAGAATCGGGACTTTGTTCGGCTGCTAAGCCAAAGTGAAAAGCGTCCAAAGAGCGAAGTGCCTGACATTCGGTATTTCCCATACGCAAATTTGGCCTCCCGCGTAGACGCGCCTCGGGCTCAATAAGGTTGATTATTGGTCCAGTCCGGATGGTTCACGGTTCAGAGGGCTGGCTCGGTTGCGCCGAAACTCCGCGCCAATGTCCGCTCTAGGTGGAAGGCGGATTGGGTGTTTCGCGGAGGCTTGCGCCGAGTACACCCAAAGTGGATGATTCTTTTCACAAGACCAAGCGTTAGGGCTGAGAGCTTGTTTCGACAGCCAAAAGGTATTCGACATTTCCAATGTGAAGCAACTGCATGAAGAGCACGTAAAACTGACTGTCATAGCTAGTCAATTATCCGAAATTATTGCTCGGAGCGCGCCGCCACCCGCACGAGAACTATACCCAATTCGCATGCGACTTGCATCTGAACTGATAAGGCATTTGAAGAGCGAGGATTGGATACTTTATCCGACTCTTCTCGCCAGTCGCAACAAAAGTGCCGCTCTGATTGCCCGAGCATTCAGTGCAAGCATGGGAGGGCTAGCAAGCGAGTTTAAAACCTACTGTGACCGTTGGGACGCAGACGCAATAACGCACAATTGGACAGGCTATCAGTCAGAAACAACCAAAATCCTGAGAGCTTTGACGCTTCGAATAGCTCGGGAAGAGCGCGACCTCTATCCGCTTTTGGATACGACCACTCGGGCAGCTGCATAACGCTGCTTAATTCGCCGAGAGGCGAGCACTTGCGGAGCGTCCGGGGTCCGCAGGCCTCTAATGACCGCTTTGGGTCGATCGTGGCCGGAACGGGTCGGACCTGGACGGCAAGTTTGGGTGGAAAGCTGCCTCTAGCCGCCGCCGTTAAGAATCGGGCGGACTCTCCACTCTTGGGGCGGAAAGCACACGCCCGGCCCAGCGGCGACTACGTGTTGCGGAGCCGTCCAATTATGCGATCGACCCTCTGGAGTGCGATATCGATGATTTGAACTTCGGGGTGTGTCGCGACCAGAATTGCGTCGCCAGCCAGGCCATTGCCAAGCGTGACGAGGTCGGCGCGCAGCGCCTGCAGCTCTGCATCAATCGATGGATCACTGGCTATGCCCGTTGTGTCCGGAGCGCCTCTAGACTGCCTGTCGGACCTTACGTCCGAAACGATCTCGTCAACTTGTTCCTGATGGGCACGCCCTTGTCGCGACAACCAATCGGCAATGTTGAGCTTGGTCAAAAAGGCGATGCCGGCTTTTCCTTCGACCTTCCATGCAATGTGACCGGCCGCCTGGAGGCTTCCGCGTCTGAGAACCACTGCGGTGCCTGGGTCTGGTACAGCCGTTGCCTCAATGAGCGCGCCAGATTGCGACATATTTCTGATGCGCACGGGCGCCGAACCGGCGTCCGAATACAGGGTTGCCGCCACGAACAAATGGCTTCGTTGATCTCTCCTACCATCATTGAGGGTGGAGAATACGGGTGTTGCGCGGTTCACATCGCAACGTTGACTGGGACATGTAAATAACTGGGGCTCGTTTGATCCAAAATGGAGCTAGCCATTTACGATGGCCGAAGCGGGTGGAAACCGGACATTCGGCGGATCGTTGAGGCGCTGCAAACCTAATTAGGCACGTTCTTCATCGCGACCCACACATAAATCGTGCGAGCGGAAGATAGGAGGGACTGATGGCCGACGATCCAGGACCGGTACGCGATCTCTACTTCAAGCTTCTCCACGAATGGAACCGCCGCGATGCTTCAGCCATGGCTGCGCTGTTCTCTCCCGCCGGCGGACAAGTAGGATTCGACGGAAGTACCGCCAACGGCCCGCGAGCTATCGAAGATCATTTGCGGCCCATATTTTCAGACCACCCGACGGCCCGATTTGTTGGAAAGGTCCGCGAGGTCAGAATGATCGCCGAGAATGCGGCCTTGCTGCGTGCCGTCGCCGGCATGGTTCCGCCAGGCAAGGACCACATCATGCCCGAGAGGAATACGATCCAGACGTTGGTCGCGTCGCGTTCAGACGAAGGCCGGTGGACGATCGAAATGTTTCACAACACGCCCGCTGCATTCCATGGCCGACCTGACGAATCGCGACACCTTTCCGAGGAGCTTGAAGCTGAACTCGCGGTCGTCGCGGACTGATATTGCTCGTCCGCCACGAGTGGAGCGATGTCGCACATTTAATCGAAGCCATCCTCGGGGTCGAGCGTTTTACCCTCGCCAATTCAGGGAGAGTGTTTATGCCAGCGAAATCCGCAGCGCAGCAGAAAGCCGCCGGAGCGGCCCTATCCGCCAAACGCGGTGAAACACCGAAAAGCGAGCTCAAGGGCGCGTCGAAGTCGATGGTCTCATCGATGAGTGAGAAGGAGCTCAAGAAGATGGCGTCGACCAGCCGCAAGGGGAAAGTCGAGCACACATCAAGTTAACAAGACGGCCAGAATGGGTTCGCGGCCCTCACAGCGAACTCTCGTCCCTCAGCTCGGGGCTCCTCAGCCCTTCGCAACCAAATCGTGACTTATGCGTAGACGCGCGCGCCTCTTTAAAAGGTTTCTTTAAAAGGGAGCGTGCGTATGTCGCCTGAAGAGCGCGAACATTATCGTCAGAGAGCTATGCAAGAGAGGGCGCGGGCTGCGGAAGCAAGCAGCGTCGCGATGCCTATCCATCTCGAACTCGCCCGCCTTTACGAAAAGCTCGTCGAGCTGGACGAGCGGCCCCCGCGAGTGCGGATGCCTGGACAGGTCACTAACGTTTCTCCGCTTCGCGCTGAGCATACGCGATAGCCGCCCGCTCTCTGCGGTGCGAATATTCGCGGCAGGCCATGCCTAAGATCGAGGCTGCCATACCGCCGATGAGTGCCGGGAGTTTCCAGCTCGCGTGCTCGGTCCCCGGCCAAGCCACTGCCCCCAGTAGCAGGACGCTTACGCTGGATACGCCGTAGCCAACTAGCTTCAAGTCCATCAAGGCCGTCGTCTCCAGTAAGTGATGCGGATGGTCAGCCGTTAATGATCGTCCCTCCATTGGGATGGAGGACCTGGCCTGTCATGTAGCTTGCATCTTCGCAGGCGAGGAACAGGAAGGCCGGCGCGACTTCGTTGGGCTGGCCTGACCTTCCCATAGGCGTGTCCCTGCCGAAATCCTTCAAATCCTCCTCAGGTTTACCACCAGACGGATTGAGTGGCGTCCAGATTGGTCCCGGCGCCACGGCGTTGACCCTGATTCCGTCTCTGGCGAGGTTGGCTGAAAGGGACCGAGTGAAAGCCGTGATCGCACCTTTGGTCGAGGAATAATCGAGTAGATCTTTCGAGCCTTTGTACATCGTCACCGACGTGCAGTTGATGATCGCAGCTCCGCGCTTCAGGTACGGCCTGGCCGCTTGGACCAGGAAGAACATCGCAAAGATATTGGTCTGGAAGGTGCGTCGAAGCTGCTCCTCGGTGATGTTGATGATATCCTCGTCCGGATGCTGCTCGCCGGCATTATTGACCAGAACATCAACCTGTCCGAAGGCATCGACGACCTCGGTCACGGCTCGATCACAGAAATGCTTATCGCCTACATCGCCTGCAATTGTGATCGCTCGGGCGCCTTCTGCCTCACACAGCTCCCGGGTCATTTCGGCGTCTGCATGTTCGCAGAGGTAAAGAATGGCGACGGCTGCGCCCTCCCTTGCAAAAAGCACCGCTGTGGCTCGCCCGATCCCGCTGTCTGCGCCGGAGATGATGGCAACTTTGCCCTTGAGCCGACCAGAACCTGGATATCGTGGTTGCCAATCGGGCTTCGGCTCGAGTGACTGCTCGCTACCGGGTAGCGCGTCTTCGTGGATCATTGGTTCTGCGATTTCGGACATCCTAGCACCTCGAGGACATCAACGCAGCAATCTGAAACCCGGTTTCAAAGTGCCGATGGATCGCGACTTTAACGTCAGATTAGGATGGAAGCGCACGCTAATACCCTTGGCTTCAAAGATGATGCGTGCAGAAAGCCAGTAGCAGAATCAGCGGGATCGGAATCCCGATAATCCAGAGCAGTACTGAGCGCATTTCCATTCTCCGCCAATGAGTTCTGCCCGAAAAACCCCGCCCAGCACACGCGGTTCCGCAGCTTGGTTGAGACTGCTCATCCCTGACCGGTTCGGGTCGATCGCGGTCGCAATGGGTGGAAAGCGGTCCCAAGTGCGTCTCTTCCCGCTCGTCTTCTAGGGCGCGGTAACAATCCGCGATCCCCTGTCCTCGATCGTCCTCTGGCGGAGGCTCCGGCAACGGCTTGCCTACCTCCGGGGGGTCAGGCGGTGACACTGGCTGGCTCCTTTGGGGATTGGCGCTTCAACGATCGGCGAGCCGCTAGGGTGCAGTGCCGTTACGTCGCAAGACCAGAGACGTAGTCTGTGGGGCGAGACCCGACCATTGCCCCCGGCAGTCTGAAACGGGTCTCAATGACAAAGCGGTTCGGCTCCCGTCGCCGGGCCGCTTCTTTTTGTGTTACAGGATCGCCCGAGACTCGCCGCCCTCGCTCGGCAGCAATGGGTAGTGAGTGGGCCGGAGGGACGGTCCGGTTGCTTCCTCTCAAGGCGCCGGGCTGCTTCAGCTGCCGGGGTCGTGTATATGGTGGAATACAAGCTCTATTGTCTCGACGGTGACGGGCACATTGCTCGCCCGCCGGATCGATTACGAGCCCGAGACGATAACCATGCGCTGAAAATCGCCCGAGCTAGAGGCCATCCAGCTGGTTGCGAGGTTTGGGAGTGCAATCGCCTTGTGGGACGGGTTCTTCCGGACGACGATCCTTTTGCTGAGGCGGATCGCCAGCGGCCATTACCTTGAGCCATACTCAGCATCGATGTCGCCTAACCGCCGAATGTCCGGTTTGGGTCGAAAGCGGAGATTAGAGCCAGCCTGATTCGGAGCCCAGTTCGCGGTCCGATTGTCTCCGACGCCGACAGACGGAAATTTCCCGTGCTTACCCGGTGCTTACTTTTCCAGCTTCGCTCTTGGTCGACTGTGAGCTAAGTAGTTGTGAGCCCTGCTGGATTCGAACCAGCGACCTACTGATTAAAAGTCAGTTGCTCTACCGACTGAGCTAAGGGCCCCACATGATTGGCGCGTGCGCCGGTTAGCCGCGCGGGACGCGGCGGGCAAGGCGATGGGCGAGATGGCTCACATTGAGGGGTCCGCGGATTCGCCAGCTGGGCGCGATCGCGGCGAGCGGTTGGAGGACAAACGCGCGTTTGGCGAGTTGGGGGTGGGGGATGGTCAGCCGCCGCGAGCGGAATGCGCCGCCGCTCCACAGGACGAGGTCGAGATCGAGGACGCGCGGACCCCAGCGC
>Ga0068858_100001361_pt1 | contig 25157 bp, 18 predicted proteins | sample KBSSwiS12_FD_66589 | JGI IMG/M metagenome (GOLD analysis project Ga0068858, IMG submission 66589) | Switchgrass rhizosphere microbial communities from Kellogg Biological Station, Michigan, USA - KBS Switchgrass S1-2 | ecosystem: Host-associated > Plants > Roots > Rhizosphere > Soil ... | reverse complement strand
CCCTTACCCAGCGCTTTGCGTTGCTTCTCGACTGCTTCGTTCATTTTCCAGGATCTCCTTGGCGAGTCTAATGTAGCTTTCCGCTCCCTTCGAGCGCGGATCGTACATCAGGATGGGTTTCCCATAACTGGGGGCTTCGGCGAGGCGAATGCTGCGCGGAATTACGGTTGTAAGTACTTCATTACCAAAGAAATCCTTGAGATCGTCGGCTACCTGTCGTGCCAGGTTGGTGCGATCGTCGTACATCGTTAGAAGGATGCCTTCAAGCTTTAGGGGCCGCGAAAAGGTCTCTCGAACTCGTTCAACGGTATCAATCAACTGCGAGATGCCTTCCAGGGCGAAGAATTCACATTGGATCGGTACCAACACGGAATCAGAGGCCACTAAAGCGTTTAATGTCAATAGATCAAGGGCAGGCGGGCAGTCAATCAGTATATACCGATAGCGGTCTCGAACCGACTCTAAGACCTTCGTTAGCCGGAATTCGCGGCGCGGATCGTCTACCAAATCCAAATTCGCCGCTACCAGATTCTTGTCGGCCGGCACCAGGTCCAGGCCCTCGCACTGCGTTTTCACAATAACGTCTTCCAAGGACGCCCCTTGAAGAAGTGCGTTATACAGCGTAAGTGTCTCAGCCTGTTTTTCAATACCCAAGCCCGTGGTGGTGTTTCCCTGCGGATCGCAATCGACAAGCAAGACAGGCAAGTCGTTGGCAGCTAAGGAGGCAGCGAGATTAATCGCGGTTGTGGTTTTACCAACGCCCCCTTTTTGGTTACTGATTGCGATGATCTTTCCCACGGTTCAGATCATAACATGGCATAGTTTCACGTGGAACAAGGTTCTAATGTTTCACGTGGAACAACGCCCGCGATTCGCCCCAAGGGAGCTTCTCGCCTTCGGTGCCAAGAACAGCAACATTCGGCGCTAGCCTCAACTTCAAGATATCGTCCGGCCGCACAGCCCTTGAAATCATCCAATCGTAGCTCTCTGTCACGTCTTCGGCGCGAATACTGAAAACGCGGGTGTTCGGCAAATTACGGGTAGCTTCGCTGAGGAACACTGCTTTCCGCTGATGCGATTCCACCAGATGAACTTCGCAATCAGGTCGATAAATTGCGACCGGAATACCGGGAAATCCTGCACCGGAGCCGATATCGACTATCCGAAGGGCGCCCTTAGGGAGACATCGTGCGAGATAGAGCGACTCACAATAGTGATAGCGCACAGAATCCACCACGCTCGTGATTCGCGTTAAGTTCATTTTCTGATTCCAGCGTAACAACAAGTGATAGTGCTGTTCTAAGAGGACCAGTTGGTCGCCGGTGAGTGCGCCGTAAAGGGAAAACTCTAGTCCCAAAAGCGACTTAAAGTCTTCCATTTTGGCGGTCGACGCTCAAATAGACATCTAAAACGGCCACGGCCGCGGGGGTAACTCCCGGAATCTTACCAGCTTGGCCCAATGTCTGTGGTCGAACGCGCTCCAGTTTCTCGCGCACTTCGCTCGACAGCCCTGGTATGTCGGAATATACGAAGGCGTCGGGGATGCCACGACGTTCGGCGGCGCGCAGCTGGCGAACCTGGCGGTCTTGCTGAGCAATATATCCGGCGTATTTTATTTCAGTCTCAACGGTCGTCTGCGCATCCCGTCCGAATTCACCATCCAAATCCAGTTCCTGGATTTTGGACTCGGGTCGGCGCAGCCAAGCCGCCTGCTGCGGCTTTGACTCGAAAAACGCACGCAGAGTTTGTTTTTGCGCCTCTTTACGTTGATAAACGGCCCAACGCCCGTCCGAGACCAAGCCGATGCTGCGTCCAACCGGTGTTAGACGCTCATCAGCGTTATCGATCCGCAGGTGCAGTCGGAACTCCGCGCGGGAAGTGAACATACGATAGGGCTCGTCGGCGCCTTGCAACACCAAATCGCTAATCAAGATCCCGGTATAGCCTTCGGTTCGGCCCACGACAAGCGGTTCACGATTCCCGACATAACAGGCAGCGTTCACACCCGCAATCAGCCCCTGGCAAGCCGCTTCTTCGTAGCCCGAAGTGCCATTGATTTGACCAGCCAAAAATAGCCCAGAGAAAGACTTAACCTGCAAAGAATGAGTAAGTTCCCGAGGATCAATCGCATCGTACTCGATGGCGTAGCCGGGCCGGACCATCTCCGCATTTTCTAGCCCCGGTATGGACGCCAGTACGCGTGATTGGACGTCAATCGGCATGCTGGTCGACATCCCATTCACATAGATTTCGTTGGTATCCAAGCCCTCGGGCTCCAGAAAAATCTGATGGCGATTCTTATCCGGAAACTTGACGATTTTGTCTTCGATCGAGGGGCAATAGCGAGGTCCGACCCCTTCGATCTGACCGCTGTAGAGCGGGGAACGCCCAATGTTATCGCGAATCACCCGATGGGATTCAGGTGTCGTGTAGGTGATGAAGCAAGGCACTTGCTCCCTCTCTATTTTATTGGTTAAGAAGGAGAAAGGAGTCGGAACCACATCCCCGTATTGCGGTTCAAACTGGGACCATTCGATCGTCCGCCCATCCAAGCGCGGGGGGGTGCCAGTTTTCAGTCGCTTCCACTCCAACCCGAGGGTGCGAAGTTGATCGCCCAAGAGATTCGAAGATGCCTCTCCGCTGCGCCCGCAGCTATAGGTTTGCTCGCCTACGTGGGCCAGCCCGTTCAAAAATGTTCCGGTGGTGACTATGACAGCCCCACTATCGATTTGCCGGCCGTCCCGCAATAGAACTCCATAAACTCGACTGTTAGAAATGAGGAGTTGAGCTACCTCCGCCTGCAATATTCGGAGATTCGGCTCTTTTTCTAGCATTTCCCGCATCTTCACGCGGTATTGCTTCTTATCGCACTGCGCGCGCGGCGACCACACCGCCGGACCGCGGCTGGTATTGAGCAACCGGAACTGGATGCCCACCGCGTCCGTGACTTCACCCATCACCCCACCCAGCGCATCAATTTCGCGAACCAGATGACCCTTGGCGATGCCTCCGATCGCCGGATTGCACGACATCTGCGCGATCAAGTCCAGATTCATCGTGATCATCGCCGTCTTTAAGCCCAGCCGAGCACACGCCCGCGCAGCTTCGCAGCCGGCATGTCCGGCACCGACGACAATCACATCATAATGAGTAGCCACTGCCTTTCCATTCTAACGGAACGCGCTAAACTAGCACTTCACAGTGAAAATTTTAGTGATTGGTAGTGGCGGCCGTGAACACGCCATCGCCTGGCGCCTCTCCCGCGAAGGACACAAGATCTTCTCCGCTCCCGGCAACCCTGGAATTGCGCAGGTCGCCACAATCCTGCCGTCCACCGAATACCTGAGCGTAGCGGAATCGGTTGCGCCCGATCTCACCGTAGTCGGACCCGAAGTCCCGCTGGTCGCTGGGATCGTAGATCAATTCCGCGCCCGAGGACTAACCATCTTTGGACCCACGCAAAAGAACGCGCAGCTCGAAGGCAGCAAGATCTACGCCAAGGAGTTCATGCAGCGTGTCGGCATTCCAACCGCACGCTTCGTCCGCACCGAATCCGCGGAAGCGGCCATTCAGGCTCTCTCGCAATTCGATTATCCGGTTGCGGTGAAGGCTGACGGACTGGCTGCAGGCAAAGGCGTCATCATCGCCCAAAGCCGCCTGGAAGCCGAGGCCGCCGTTCACTCGCTCGGTCCGCGTCTGGTGATAGAAGAATTTCTCCGCGGCGAAGAAGTGAGCTTCATCGTCGTCAGCGACGGCCGCAGCGTGGTCCCGCTCGAAGCCACTCAGGATCACAAAACCGTTTACGACGACGACACCGGCCCCAACACCGGCGGCATGGGAGCCTATTGCGACGGCCGCATCGTCTCCGGCGCCGATACCCAGCGGATCCTCGACACCATTATCGAACCCACCGTCCGCGCCACGAATTTCACCGGCTTTCTCTACGCCGGCCTGATGATGACTACCGACGGTCCCAAGGTTATCGAGTTTAACGTCCGTCTCGGCGACCCCGAGACGCAACCTCTGATGCATCGCCTAGAGGGCGGCTTCGGTGAAGCTCTTCTGCGCGCGGCTGCGGGGAACCTGCAAGGGACGACGCTCCAGTGGAGGCCAGAGCCTTCCGTTTGTGTGGTTCTCGCGGCGCAGGGCTATCCAGGTCAAGTCCGAAGCGGTGACCAGATCACCGGAATTGACGCCGCTGCCAAGGCTGACAACGTCCAAGTGTTCCACGCCGGCACCAGGCTCGGTCCGCAAGGTCTCGAGACTTCCGGCGGCCGCGTCCTCGGCGTTACTGCTTCCGGCCCAGATCTTGCCAGCGCCGTCCGCAACACCTACGCAGCCGTCGAACAGATCCATTTCGCGGGAATGCATTACCGCAAAGACATCGCCCGCAAGGGTTTCGAACGATGGCCGCAAGCCACGCGGCACTAGCGCCTTGCTACAATCGGATCGTGTGCGGGGACGTAGCTCAGATGGATAGAGCGGCCGCCTCCTAAGCACCTTTCGGGTTTCCAACCGTTACATACTTTCGTTCTGATTCCTAGTCTTTCTAATAACTTGGGGAATCTGCTTTCGCTCAGTGGTTATCCCCAGCCGTTGCAAGAGATAAGGTTTTGATACGGTTTTGATACAGACTCTTGAACCTTGCAGTCGGGCTTCATTCTGCAGTTCTTAGCAATTCCGTTCTTCATTTTGGCCGCGAAAGGCGCGCCCCCGGAAAAATGACGATGCGCAAACGCGTTCCACAGATGAAGTATTTCCCCTAGTCGTAGGCGCTAAACTTTCAAACCCGAGAGTTTTGCCATCTCTTGACACAAGCTTCGGCGGTTTGTGATACTCGTATTTCGTCATCGGCTGTCGATAATGAAATCCGATCCTAATACGGTGCTCGACGATAAAGACCTCTATTCAGGCCTAATCCGCCTTCACGTATTGCACCACGCTGCGGAAGAGCCAATTTTCGGGCTGGGCATGATTGAAGAACTGACCCGCCACGGCTACCGCATTAGCCCTGGGACCCTTTATCCCCTGCTTCACGGTTTGGAACGAAAAGGTTACCTGCATTCCTCTGAGCAGACGAATGGCAAATCGCGCCGCAAGGTTTACCGCGCCACTCCTCTCGGACGAAGAGCCCTGAAAGCGGCCAAGAATAAGGTCCGCGAACTCTTTCACGAACTCATGGAAGGCGATTGATCGAGTGACTAAATATCTTGCGGCCCTACTGGCCGGTTCTTGCATTCTCACGGCGGCGCAAACGACGACTAACGACGTGCTGACACTCTCGCAGGCCGTCGAGAAAGCCTCGAAGAATTACCCATCCATCCGCGTGTCGCAGGAACAGATCAACGCCGCCGCCGCCGGAATCCGTCTGGCGCGCACCGCCTACCTGCCTCGCGTTGACGGAGTGGCCCAGATCAATCGCGCGACACGAAACAACGTCTTCGGAATGCTGCTCCCGCAAAGTGTGTTTCCCTCCATCTCCGGACCAGTCCTCGGCACGAATAATTTCGGTTCCGCCTGGGGTAGCGCCATCGGCGGATTGGTGAGTTGGGAGCCATTTGATTTTGGTCTTCGTCAAGCAAATGTCGACATCGCGGAAGCGTCCAAAGCCCAGTCCGCAGCCACTCTGAAACGCACCGAGTTCGAGGTCGCCACCGCCGCCGCCGATTCCTATCTCACGCTAGCCGCCGCGCAACAAACTGTACGAGCTGCACAAGCCGGAGTGGATCGCACCGAGACCCTTCTGCGAACCACCAATGCAGTGGTCAACGCGCAACTACGCCCCGGTGCAGATTCTTCCCGCGCCGAAGCAGAACTAGCGGCAGCCCGGACGCAGTGGATTCAAGCGCGACAGGCCGTCGAAGTAGCGCGAGCCACCTTGGCGCAATTTGTGTCCGAGGACCCCGCTCAGATTACCGTCACTTCTGAGGGACTCCTGAGCTTGCCACCGGACGCCCCTCCCCCCGCCGCGAATTTCAACACGAATCCCATCGCCGCCGAACAAAACGCCAGCGTGGATCAGGCCAAAGCGCAACTCCGCGCCTTGGAGCGGTCTTATTTCCCGAAATTCTCCCTGCAAGCCGCCGCCTACGGGCGTGGCACTGGGAACGAAATCGACGGTGGCCGTTTGGGAGGCTTGAACGGCCTGGCTCCCAATTTCCAGAACTACGCCATCGGTTTCAGCATGACTTTCGCCGTGATGGATCTCACCGCGATTCACGCGCGCGAAGCCGCCCAGTCGGCGACGATTCGCGCGCAAGCCGCACGTTCGGATCAGATCGTAACCGAACTCCGCGCGCGGTGGAACATCGCCCTAGCGCAACTTCGCGGCGCACGAGACGTCGCTATGAATACACCCATACAGATTTCCGCCGCCCTTACCGCGGCACAACAGGCCACCGCTCGCTATGAATCCGGCCTCGGCACCATCGATCAAGTGGCCGAAGCGCAACGGCTGCTAACCCAAGCCGAAATCGATGACGCGCTAGCCCATCTAGGCGTATGGCGCGCCCTGCTCGGACTCGCAACCGCCGCCGGAGACTTGCAACCTTTCGTGAGCCAGGTCAGTAAGTGAACCAATGCGCCTGGTCCTAGCCGCTCTTTCACGCCCCATCACGGTAGTCGTCGCATTGATCGCAGTAGCGTTATTCGCCGTCCTCGCGGTGCAACGCATGCCCGTCGATATCTTTCCCCAAGTCGGCGATCCGGCGATCTATGTAGCCCAGCCCTACGGCGGAATGGACCCCGCGCAGATGGAAGGCTACATCACTTATTACTACGAGTATCATTTCCTCTACATCACCGGAATCGATCGCGTCGAGAGTAAAAGCATCCAGGGCGCCGCTCTGATGAAGCTCACCTTTCATCAAGGCACCGACATGAATCAGGCCATGTCGGAAACCATCGGTTACGTGAACCGCGCGCGTGCCTTCATGCCGCCCGGGACGGTCCCCCCGTTTGTGACGCGCTTTGACGCCGGCAGTGTGGCAGTCGGCCAGTTGATCTTTGACAGTTCGACCCACACCCAAGGCGAGTTGCAGGATTACGCCCTCAATCGCGTTCGGCCCCTGTTCGCAACCCTTCCCGGCGTCTCCGCCCCGCCGCCCTTTGGCGGCAACCAGCGGACTATCGTCATCACTCTCGATCCCGAAAAGTTGCACCAGTACCAAATCTCGCCCGACTTCGCCATCGCCGCGATCAGCAAATCCACCCTCGTGATGCCCTCCGGCAACACCTGGGCGGGAAAAGTGAACCGCATCGCGCGCACCAACGCCGCGCTAGGCGACAATCTTTCGGAACTGCTGAGCACCCCGATCCGCCCCGCATCAGGCACCACCGTATACCTGCGCAACATCGGCACCATCGAAAACGGCACCGACCTGGTCACCGCGTATGCCCATGTCAACGGCAAGCGCACGGTGTACATACCAGTCACTAAGCGCGCCGACTCCTCTACCCTCACCGTAATCAACGAAGTGAAAGCCGCAATCCCCAGTTTCAAAAAAGTGGTTCCCGACGACGTTGACGTGCGCCTGGAGTTTGACCAGTCGACTTACGTAGCTACCTCAGTTCGTAGTCTCGCCAGCGAAGGTTTACTGGGCGCCACACTGACGGGCCTCATTGTGCTGATCTTTCTGCGCGATTGGCGCGGCGCGCTGATCGTGGTTCTGAACATTCCGTTCGCGCTACTAGGAGCCGTGATCCTGCTGTGGGGCACCGGCCAGACCATCAACATCATGACGCTCGGCGGCCTCGCACTCGCGGTCGGCGTCCTCGTCGACGAGTCCACCGTATCCGTCGAAAACATCCACACTCAAATGCGCCCAGGCCTATCCCGCGCCCGCGCCGTTCTCGATGCCTCCGGCCAAACCGCCATCGCGCGTCTGCTTTCCATGCTGTGCATCTTGGCCGTATTCGTCCCATCGTTCTTCATGACCGGAGTAGCCCGCCAGCTCTTTGTCCCCCTCTCGCTCGCAGTCGGCTTCGCGATGATTGCGTCCTACCTGCTTTCGAGCACGCTAGTCCCAGTGTTCTCCACCTGGCTCATGCGTCGCTCACAGCCCGATACCGAGCATCACGGCCTATTCAACGCCTTCCGTTCCGGCTATGAACACTATTTGAACTTGATTTTGCGCTTCCGCTGGCCCGTAGTCCTCGCGTACCTTGCCGCCTCGGTAGTGTTGGTATACATCTTGCTTCCGACAATCGGCAGGGAAATCTTCCCCGACACCGACGCCCGCCTCCTCCGCATCCGCCTCCGCGCTCCCATCGGGACACGGGTCGAAGAGACCGAACGAATCACGCTCCGCGCCCTCGACGTGATCAAACAGGAAGTCGGCCCCGACAAACTTGAAATCACCAGTGATTTCGTAGGAGTGGTCCCCTCCAGCTACCCCGTCGACTTGATTCACTTGTTCACCAGCGGTCCCCAGGAAGCCATCATCCAGTTTGCGTTGAAGCCCAACGCCCCGCACGGCGAAGAACTTCGCGAACACCTGCGCACAAATCTCGCCAAGGAGCTGCCCGGAACCCAAGTCTCCTTCGAAGCCGGGGACGTAGTCAGTCAAGTGATGAGCTTCGGCTCTCCCACGCCCATCGAAGTAACCGTCCTCGGTGGCAATCTTCAGACCGATTACACCTTCGCCCAGCAAATCCAGATCCAGATGGCCGCTCTCCCCTTCCTGCGCGATCTCCAAATTGCGCAAGACGTGAACTACCCCACGCTCGACATCGACATCGACCGCGAGCGCGCCGGTCAATTTGGACTCACCATGGCCGACGTCACACGCTCCGTCGTCCCCGCAACCTCGTCCTCGCGCTTCACCCAGCCCAACTATTGGCGCGACCCGAACTCCGGCAACGCCTTTCAAATCCAAGTCGAACTTCCCCAAAACCGCCTGCAAAGCGCCGACGAGTTAGGCGCTCTCCCCGTCATGCAGGAAGGCCGTCCGGATCTACGCTTGGACGATATCGCCACTTTGAAACCCGGCACCATGCCCGGCCTCATTGAGCGCAACAACGGCCAGCGCGTCATCAGCCTCACCGCTAATCTACACGGAATGACTCTAGGCGATGCTGAACCCAAACTCGCCGCCGCCGTCGCCCGCGCCGGAACCCCTCCCAAAGGTGTCACCGTAAGCTTCCGCGGCGAGCTCCCGGCTCTGGATCAAACAATCTCAGGCCTCCGCACTGGCCTGTTGCTAGCGATTCTCGTGATCTTCCTCCTGCTCGCCGCGAACTTCCAGTCGATTCGCCTAGCCTTCGCTATCCTGCTGACACTTCCGGCAGTTTTGTGCGGTGTCATCCTTATACTGCGCGTCACCAACACAACGCTCAACCTCCAGTCCTTCATGGGCGCGATCATGGCTGTGGGCATCGCGGTCGCGAATTCAATTCTGTTAGTCAGCTTCGCCGAGCGCTCGCGAATTGCGGGAACGTCTCCGCTCGATGCCGCACGCACTGGCGCCAGCGGCCGCCTGCGCGCGATTCTCATGACCGCCACCGCGATGATCTTCGGAATGATACCAATGGCGATGGGTTATTCCGAAGGCGGATCGCCATCCACGCCGCTAGGCCGCGCAGTGATCGGAGGTTTGATTTTGTCCACCTTCGCCACCCTCACCATCCTGCCGTCCATCTACGCGATCCTTCAATCCAAAGCATCCGTTACCTCGCTCTCCCTAAATCCCATGGACCCAACCAGTCAATACTACGATGCGAAATAATCTCCCACTACTCACTCTGTCGCTGGCGCTCTTTGCCCCGCTAGCCTCTCCCCGCACCGACGATCTCCTAGTCGCCGTCATAGCCAAACCCGTCTCCCGAAGCGTCGATCTGCCCGGCGAGTTCCTGCCGTTCCTGAGTGTCTCCGTCCACGCGCGCGTCCCCGGCTACATCGAAAAGATCCTGGTGGATCGTGCCAGCGTGGTGAAGCAAGGCCAGCTCCTCGCCGAATTGAGCGCCCCCGAAATGGCCGCGCACATTGCCGAGGCAGAATCGAAATTGCAAGCTGCGGAATCCGACCGTATCCAAGCGGAGGCGCAACTCGCCGCTCTCGAAACCACCTACGCGCGCATGAAGAAGGCCGCCGAAACCCCCGGTGCTATCGCCGCGAACGAACTCGCGCAGATGGAAAGCCAGATCGACGCGCAACGAGCCCTCATTCGCTCCCGCCAGGACGCCGGCCGCGCCGCCACCGCAAATCTCAAAGCGCTGCAAGAGATGCAATCGTATTTACGAATCACCGCGCCCTTCGACGGAGTCGTCACCGAACGCCTGGTCTCTCCCGGAGCCTTGGTAGGCCCCGGCTCCGACACCCCGCTCTTCACCCTCCAGCAGATTTCGAAGCTGCGCCTGGTCGTCGCGGTCCCCGAAGAGGACGCCGGGAGCATCGTGCCCGCAGCGCGCATCGAATTTCGTGTCCCCGCGTATCCAGAACGCACCTACTCCGGGACCGTCGCCCGCAGCGCCCACGCGCTCGATCCCAAAACCCGCACCATGCCCGTCGAATTGGATGTGACGAATAACGACGGTTCGCTTTCGCCCGGCATGTACCCAACCGTGAAGTGGCCCGTCCGCCGCTCCCGCCCGACGCTGTTCGTTCCCGCCTCCAGCGTAGTAACCACCACCGAGCGCACGTTCGTAATTCGCGATCGCAGTGGACGAGCCGAGTGGGTAAATGTTCGCAAAGGCTCATCCGACGGCGACCTCATCGAAGTAATGGGCGACCTCCATCCTGGAGACAAAGTAGTCCGCCGCAGTACCGACGAATTGCGCGACGGATCTCCTCTTCCCGCCCAATAGTCTGTATCCTTCGTTGATCTGAGGTCGCTTCGATCGACTATGGCCACCCCGGGAAAGTGGTTTTGATGATGGACACCGCCTGGAGAGCAGCTGCTAATCAGGCAATCGCTCCCAGTTGATAGTAACTGACGCTCAAGGCGTTTCAAAGCACGTCGCTACAATCCGTTACAAGCGCAAAAGCGATGCTAGGAATCTTTGGGCGCGCTGATCCCGCTCTGCGTTGCGGATCAAAGGGCACCAATCCGCTATATCCTTGAAGGCTCACGCCAAACAGGCCGCCGGCGGGTTTTGATACAGGTCGCAAACCGGACCGAGTTATGATACAGTTTTGATACAGGGAGCGCGCTTCATGGAGCGCAAGTACTTTAGAATCAATTGGGGACGTAGCTCAGTTGGATAGAGCGGTCGCCTCCTAAGCGACAGGTCGGCAGTTCGAATCTGCCCGTCCCTACCACCTCCTGCCCGCTTGGGTTCGTTTGGTAATTTAGGTCCGCAGCCCTCGCGCGCGCCCTTCACAAGAGTTATGCTATGAAAGTCAACGTCGAAGGAGGTTTTGCGTGCCATCTATTAAATTCACTCTAAACGGGAAACCGCAAACTGTAGACGCGGTTCCTGAAATGCCTCTGCTGTGGGTCCTGCGCGACACACTCAGCATGACCGGCACCAAGTTCGGCTGCGGTATGGCCATGTGCGGAGCCTGCACGGTCCACATCAACGGCGACGCGGTTCGCTCCTGCATCACGCAGATCCAGAGCGTGGCCGGCAAGTCCGTCACCACCATTGAAGGACTCTCGGCCGACGGCAGCCATCCGGTGCAAGTGGCCTGGATCGAAAACGATGTACCCCAGTGCGGGTACTGCCAGTCCGGTCAGATCATGAGCGCGGCTTCGCTGCTGTCGAAGAAAGCGCAGCCGACCGACGCCGATATTGACGAGGCCATGCGCGGCAACATCTGCCGTTGCGGAACCTACGGACACATCCGCGCCGCCATTCACCGCGCCGCTGAGCTGAAGGGAGGCAAAGCATGACAACCATATCGAAAGTAAACCGCCGCGATTTCTTCAAATCCACCACGGCCGGAGCCGCGGGCTTGATGCTCGCGTTTGCTCTGCCGGAGAAGAACCAGCTCAACGCGCAGTTCCCGCCACCGCCGGTTTTCAAGACCACCGCTTACATCCATATAGGTAAGGATGAATCGGTCACCTTCATCCTGCCCAAGGCCGAGATGGGTCAAGGTCCCCTCACTTCGCTATCTCAGATTCTCGCGGAAGAGTTGGACGCCGATTGGACCAAGGTCCGCGCCGAGTTCGCCCCGGTCAATCCGGCGCTCTACGGATTTCAGGGCGTCGTCGGCAGCATGAGCATCCGCACTTTGTGGAAGCCGCTGCGCGAAGTGGGAGCTACCGGCCGCGCGATGTTGATCCAAGCCGCGTCGGAGAAATGGTCCGTGCCGGCCTCGCAGCTCCGCACTGAGAATGGTTTCGTCATCAACACCTCCACCAACGCCAAGTTGAGCTACGGGACGCTGGCCGAAGCCGCCGACAAGCTGCCGATGCCCGCCAACGTGCAGCCCAAGGACCCCAAGCAATTCAAAATCATCGGCAAGCCGGTGAAGCGTTTGGATTCGCGCGCGAAATCCACCGGCAAGCAGAACTTTGGCATCGACGTGAAACAGCCCAACATGGTCTATGCCGTGCTGACCCGCTGCCCTGTGTTCGGCGGCAAGGTCGCCAGCTTCGACGCGTCAAAGACCAAGGCCGTCCCGGGCGTGAAAGACGTGGTCCAGATTTCGAACGGTGTGGCTGTGATCGCGGATAGCACTTGGTCCGCGATGCAGGGCCGCAAGGTGCTCGACGTCAAGTGGGACGAAGGTTCGAACGCCAACCAGAGCACTGCGGCCATCAGCCGTATGTTCTCGGAGCTGGTCGCACAGCCCGCCGGCAAAGCCGCGCGTAAGCAAGGCGACGCGGGAGCAGCACTAGCTTCCGCCGGACAGAAGTTTGAGGCCGTGTACGAAGCGCCGTTCCAGTCGCACGCGCCGATGGAGCCGATGAATTGCACCGCGCATGTTCGCGCCGATGGTTGCGATGTGTGGGCGCCGACGCAAATGCAAACTCCCGCGCGCGACGTCGCCGCGATGGTGAGCGGACTCAAACCGGAACAAGTAAAAATCCATTCGCAGTTCATGGGCGGCGGCTTTGGGCGCCGCGGTTCGGTCGACTACGTCGCCGAAGTCGTCGAAATCGCGAAAGCCGTGAAGACTCCGGTGAAACTAACATGGTCTCGCGAGGACGACATGCAGCATGATCAGTATCGTCCCGCCGCGATGGTGAAACTCACCGCCAGCCTGGATGCGAACGGCATGCCGTCGGCGCTCGAGATCAAGGTCGCCACACCTCCGTTCGGCTTCATGCAGGATGGCGTCCCGGGCACAGCCGTAGCCGGTCTGGCCGATCTGGAGTATAAGATTCCCAACCTTCTGGTCGCCTATCAGGGCGGAGAAGCGGGCATTCCAGTCACCTACTGGCGCGCTCCGGGCGCTTGCCAGAATACTTTCTGCCTGGAGAGCTTCGTCGATGAGCTTGCCGTCGCCGCGAAGAAGGATCCACTCGAATACCGCCGTGCCATGCTCAAGGATTCTCCGCGCTTGTTAGGTGCGCTGAACCTGGCTGCTGAAAAAGCCAGCTGGGGCAAGGCGCCGGCAGGACACTTCCAGGGCATCGGCCTCATCAACAACATCGGGAGCTACACTGCGATGATCGCCGAAGTTTCGGTCGCCGGCGGCAAGCTGAAGGTGCACAAGCTGACTTGCGCCATCGACTGCGGCCACGTGGTGAACCCGCTGATCTTGCGGCAGCAAATCGAGGGCGGCGCGGTGTATGGCTTGACCGCGGGACTCAAGGGCGCCATCACCATCGACAAAGGGCGCGTCCAGCAGGCCAACTTCAACGTCTACGACATGCTGCGCATTAACGAAATGCCGGTGATTGAAACTCACATCATACCGAGCACCGAAGCGCCGGGCGGAGGCGGGGAAGCCAGCACACCGCCAGTAGCAGGCGCGCTCGGCAATGCCATTTTCGCGGCCACGGGCAAACGGTTGCGCAAGATGCCGCTCCGCGACGCCGATTTGGCTTAGGCTTAAAACGCTCGCGGACGAATGAAAATCTCACTCGGCGGGATCGACTACGCGATTCTCGCCGGGTATTTTCTCTTCGTCGTAACCGTTGGTTGGATGGTGCGGCGCCGCGTGCGCACCAGCGAGGACTTCCTCACCTCGCATCGTTCCGTTCCCCTGTGGATCACCAGCCTCGCCTTCATCGCCGCGAATCTCGGCGCGCAGGAAGTAATGGGTATGTGCGCGTCGGGGGCCAAGTATGGGCTGATGACGGTCCATTTTTATTGGATCGGCGCGATTCCCGCGATGATCTTCGTCGGCGTGTTCATGATGCCGTTCTATTACGGCAGCCGCGCGCGCAGCGTTCCGGAATACCTCAAACTGCGCTTCGACGAAAAGACGCGCGCGTTGAACGCGGCCTCCTTCGCGGTGATGACGGTCTTCTCTTCCGGCATTTCGCTCTACGCGCTGGGGAAGCTGTTCCAGCTGCTGCTCGGCTGGAGTTTCACGCAGAGCGTGTTGCTCTCGGCCGCAGTCGTTTTGATCTACACCTTTCTCGGCGGCTTGACCAGTGCCATCTACAATGAAGTGCTGCAATTCTTCCTGATCGTCATCGGTTTCACGCCGCTCGCCGTGATGGCGGTGAATCGAGCCGGCGGATGGGCGGGGATGTCGGAGCGTTTACCCCCGGTGATGACGCACGCCTGGAAGTTCACCGGGACTGCGGCGGCGAATCCCATGGGTGTGGAAGCGTTCGGGTTGATAGCGGGCCTGGGCTTCGTGCTCTCGTTTGGATATTGGTGCACAGACTTCCTGGTAGTCCAGCGCGCGATGGCGGCGAACTCGATGTCGGCCGCGCGGCGCACGCCGCTGATCGCTGCTTTCCCCAAGATGGTGATGCCGTTCATCGTGATCCTGCCGGGCATCGCCGCCATCGCGCTCACGCAAATGAGTGTGGGCTACACACTGCCCGTCAAGGGTTCGGCTTACGATTACGATCAGGCGCTCACCACGTTGATGATTCATTTTTACCCGTCCGGCTTGATAGGCCTGGGGTTGACCGCGTTGATGGCGTCGTTCATGAGCGGCATGGCCGGCAACGTGACCGCGTTCAACACAGTGTTCACGTACGACCTATATCAGAGTTACGTGCGCCGCAACGCGCCTGACGACCATTACCTAACAGTCGCCCGCTGGACCACCGTCGCCGGAGTAGCACTCTCCATCGCCGCCGCGTATCTGGCGCAGCGCTACAACAACATCATGGACGTACTGCAATTGGTGTTCTCGTTCGTGAACGCGCCGCTATTCGCGACCTTTTTATTAGGTATGTTCTGGAAACGAACGACGGGCCACGGCGCCTTCGCCGGATTGCTCTCCGGCACCGGCGCGGCCGCGTTCGTGCACGGGTTGACTGTCGCGGAAGGGAAGGGTGGGTGGATCGCCACCGTGCACCAGTTCCCCTCCACCATGGCGCAGAATTTATGGATGGCGATCTTCGCGTGGGCAACATGCTTCGTGGTCACGCTGCTGGTGAGTTTATCGACGCGGCCCCGTCCGGTGGACGAACTGCGCGGATTGGTCTACAGTCTCACGCCGCGAGTTGCCGATTCTCAAGAGCCCTGGCACCGCCGGCCCGCGATACTGGCGTTAATCGTTGGAACCTTCGTGGTCGTCCTGAATCTGATCTATTGGTAGACAACCCCTGTGAACATTGGAATCACGTGTTACCCCACCTATGGCGGCAGCGGCATCGTCGCGACGGAACTTGGACTCGAGCTTGCCAACCGCGGCCACGAAGTCCATTTCATTACGTATTCGAATCCGATCCGCTTGGACCCGGGCATCCCGCGCATCCACTATCACGAAGTGGAAGTGTCCAACTATCCGCTGTTCCAGTACCCGCCGTATTGTCTGGCGCTGGCGTCGCGCATGGTGGATGTGGCCGATGCCTACAACCTCGATCTGCTGCACGTGCACTATGCGATTCCACACTCGATCGCGGCCATGCTGGCGCAACAGATGCTGGCGCCGAAGCGCCGTCTGCCCTTCATCACCACGCTGCATGGAACCGACATCACACTGGTAGGCGCCGACCCCTCCTACTTCGCCATCACCAAATTCTCCATCGAGAAATCCGACGGCGTCACGTCCATTAGCGAAGACTTGCGCCAGCACACGGTGGATGTATTCGGCGTCACCAACGAAATCCGCGTCATCAACAACTTCATCAACTGCGATCTGTACCATCCCAACCCTGATAAAACCGGCGCGGCAGCGTACGCGCCCAACGGTGAAAAGCTGCTGATTCACGTGTCCAACTTCCGTCCGGTCAAGCGCGTGCTGGATTGCATCCGCATCCTGGCGGAAGTGCGTAAGCATACGCCCGCGCACCTGCTGATGGTGGGCGACGGTCCGGACCGCGGCCCTGCCGAACACCTAGCACGCGAATTGCACCTGTCGCCGCACGTATCGTTTCTGGGCAAGCAGAATCATGTGGAACGCGTGATTCCACTGGCGCACGTGCTGCTGATGCCGAGTGAAATGGAATCGTTCGGTTTAGTGGCTCTGGAGGCCATGGCCTGCGGCGTCGCCACCGTCACTACCAACGTGGGCGGCATCCCGGAGCTAGTCACGCATGGTATCAACGGCTTCATGGAGCCAGTCGGCGACATCGCGGGGCAAGCTGCCCGCGCCGTCGAACTGCTGACCGATGGCGCCCTTCACCAGCGCATCGCCGCCGCTGGCCGCGCGCGGGCGATGGAGCAGTTCAGCACCGATCGCATCATCCCGCAATATGAGCGTTATTACCGAGACGTGCTGTCGCGGTAGCCGCTATTTCAATGCGCCATCCTGCACCGGGACTACCACCGGTACCACCGTGGTCGCCTCCGCGGGATTGCCGTTCAGCACTACGGGCCGGTAAACCCACTGCATCAACGCGTGAGCGGCCTCGGAGATAAAAGAGGAAGTACGGTTGACCGCCACGGCTTGTTCGACGTGGCCGTCGACTCCGATCAACACGTCGAAGAGCACCACGCCTCCCATGCCGCCGCGCTTGGCATCGGGTGGATATTCCGGAGGCACGCTTTGTATCAGTCGCTCAAGCGCTTCGCTGGGAGGAAGTTTGACTCTGGCAACTCCTGGGGTCGGCGGCGGAAACTCAAACGAGGGCAACGGAAGACGCGGTTGCGGCGGCGTTTCCGGTGGACGCGCCTGGGCGAGTTGGGTTGCCGATAGATTTCTATCTCCCCAAACCAAGTTGAGCGTGCAGCGAACGGTTACAGGTTTCCCGTCCTTCATACCGGGCGTGAAACGCCAGTCACGCACCAACGCAATGGCTTGGTTCTTCCACAACTCCACGGAAGCGTCGGGCACCTCGAAGTTACGCGGAAGACCAGTTTCGTCGACATCGAAAGACACCACCGCCCACGCCTGTCGTCCCACCGCGGCCAAGATTCGCGCTTCGTCAATCGCCCCATCGTCGGCCGCGATCGTGATCCCGGAGCCCAACGGATACTTCGCGCTGAGGAAAACCGGGCGTGAAGCGCCTTCAGGAGGCTCGAACTTTACACGCGTCAAATGCCAGCGCGAGTGCTTATCGGGCAAAAGAAAATCCACCGGGATAGGCAGGTACAAATGCTGGCGTGTTCCAGGCGCATAGCGCTGCTGTTTGACCGCTTCGAGTGCTTTCTGGTCGAGTCCCAGACCGAGCGCCTGCGTGACATGCAGATCGCTCGGCGTTCCGTCTTCGGCTATCGTACCCATAACCTGGACCGTTCCTTCGAGCCCAGCCAGCCGCGCTTCAGCGGAATATTCGGGGTTTTGTGCGGCGGCGCGCACGGAAAGCAGGGCGAACATCAGGTACAGCCCGCGCATGGCGGCAGTATAGCAAGAGGGTTGCCCGGGGGCGAGCGGGGCCATAATATAGTAAAGTGCTAAACGAGGTAGCCACCATGCGATATCTGATTCCGGCGATTCTACTGAGCACGGCCGCGTTTGCCGCCGAGAGCACCGTCACCTTCAATAAGGACGTCCTGCCGATTGTCCAGAGCAATTGCCAGGTGTGCCATCGCCCGGGTGAAATCGGGCCCATGGCGTTCCTCACTTATGAAGGCACGCGTCCCTGGGCCAAGGCCATCAAGGCCGCCGTCGTCAGCAAGAAGATGCCGCCCTGGTTTGCTGATCCCAAGTACGGCCACTTCACCAACGAAAAGGGTTTGACCAGTGCCGAGATCGCCACGCTCGCCGCCTGGGCCGATAATGGGGCACCCGAGGGCGACGCCAAGGACAAGCCCGCGCCGGTGGCCTTTAAAGACGGCTGGAACATCCGGCCCGACCTGATTCTCAAGATGGCGAAGCCTTTCCCGATCCCGGCCCGTGGCACGGTTGAGTACACCTACATCACGATTTCCGCTCCCTTCAAAGAAGACACCTGGGTTACGGCCGGCGAGGTACGCCCCACGGATCGCGCGCACGTCCATCACGTGGTGGCGAACGTCCGGCCGAAGGGCTCGAAGTGGATGACGCAATCGCAGCTCGGCAGCGAGCCCTACGCTCCCGGCCCCAAGCGCAACGAAGAACTGATCAAAGCCAACGGCGGCAACCCGACGGTGATCGACAACGAATTCCTGGTGGGTTACGTCCCCGGCATGGAAGCGCAGCGCTTCGATATCGACAACTCAGCCAAGCTCATCCCGGCTGGCGCCGATGTCGTATTCGAGATTCACTACACCACGAATGGTACGCCTGGCGAAGACCAAAGCATGGTGGGGCTGGAGCTCGCCAAGGTTCCACCCAAGCGCCTGTTCATGTCCATCGCCGCCGCGCAGATGAATTTGAATATCGCGCCCGGCGATCCTAACGCCGAAGCCAAAGCCACGCTGAAATTCGGCCAGCCCGTGGACCTGGCTTACATGCAGCCGCACATGCACCTGCGCGGGAAAGACATGAAGATCGACGCCCATTATCCCACCGGCGAGAAGGAAACGCTGCTGAATGTCCCGCGCTACGACTTCAACTGGCAGATCGTCTACTACGAAAAGAAGCCGCTGCACTTCCCTAAGGGCACCACGCTCGAACTCACGGCGCACTGGGATAATTCGCCCAACAACAAGTGGAACCCAGACCCGAAAGATACGGTCCACTGGGGCGATCAGAGCTGGCAGGAAATGCTGGCCGCGCCCATGGCGGTGATCGTTGACCGGACTGTCGATCCCAAGTCGGTGGTGATCGGAGCGAATCCGCTGGTGAACGGCGGCGCGCAGTAGGTACTATTTCAACTCTTCGACGGGCACATCGAAGTATGCGGTGTTTACCACGCCGTTGCGCTGGAACTGCACCCATACGCGGTAAGGAACGGCTCGCGGGAAGATCATATTGAATTGGATCTCCGGGCCGCCATCCGCCAAGAACGGATGCGTGTGGATCAGGTCGATCAGATCGTCGCTCGCGGCCAGCATGTGGCCCCACGCTCCCAAATATTTTTCCAGGCCGTCGCCCGGCTTTACTTTGAAGAACATCATGGTCTTGGTGTGAGCGATGGGTTGCGGCGGATCGGTCACTAGCTCCACCTGCATGTTGGCGGCGTCTTTGGTCGAATAATCGCGCGTCAACTTAATCGGTGCGGGAGCCTTCCCCGCCACCAGCACAGTCTTCGCGATTAACTGCGGAGTGGCACCGTCCGGATAAAAATCGCCGAGGATACGGTACATCCCCGGGGTGGGCAGCGCCAGATCGTAGTGAAACACACCATCCTTTTCGAAAATTGGATGATCGTGGACGAAAAACTTCATATCCTGGCTGACCACGAACAGGTGAAACAGGCGCTCGTGCACGATCTGAAAGTTAGTGACCGGGCGTTCTTTCCAGGGATCGCGCACTACAAACTCGAAGCGCGTCTGCTGCAGGGGTTTGGGCGCGGATGGAATCACGTTCAGGTCCATGGTGTATTCCACGGGGTCGGGAATCCCCGCCACGAGTTTCATGCCGCAGCGCGGGCAGGTGCCGGGATCGTGGCCGCGAACGTCGGGATCCATGGGGCAGGCGTAAATCTCGTCGGTCGCCGGCAGAGGCGCGGGGGTCTGTCCCAGGAACAGGCCTGCCATGCCCAACACCAGCACGCAAATCGCGAGGAAACGCACAGGGACTTTCATGGTCTGTTTCGCCGACTCCAGTATACTATTTGACTGGAGCGACGAAAAGCAATGCTATCAACGTATTTCCGCGCAGCCGCGTTGGCTGTACTCGCGGCCGCGACGGTGTCCGCCCAGGAGCCGAACGCCCGTCCCAGCGGCACCGAATTCGGATTCTTTACCTTTCAAACCAAGTGCATGACGTGCCACGGCAACCCCAACGTGGAGCGCGCGCCGCTGCCCTCTGCCATTCGCGAAATGACGCCGGAGCGCATTTACGAAGCCCTGACGAACGGCGTCATGAAAGCGCAGGGCCAGAGCCTCTCGGACGCGGAAAAGCGTACCCTCGCGCTGTTCATGAGCGGACGCCCGGTGGGCAGCATCCAGCAGGGTGACGCCAAGAACATGCCGAACCAGTGTTCCGCGAATCCGCCGTTGAGCGACCCCGCCGCCGGGCCGTCGTGGAACGGATGGGGAGTGAACGAAACCAACGCGCGTTTCCAGAGTGCCAAGAATGCCGGACTCACGGCCGCCGATGTCCCTAAGCTGAAACTCAAATGGGCGTTCGGTTATCCCACGGGCGTTTCCGCCTTCGGCCAGCCGACCATAGCGTCAGGCCGCATTTTCGTTGGCACCGATATCGGTTACGTCTATTCGCTGGACGCGAAAACCGGCTGCGTGTACTGGTCGTTCCAAACCAAAGGCTCAGTGCGCAACGCCATCAGCATCGGCCCCGTGAAGCACCCGACCGCCAAGTATGCGATCTATTTCGGCGACGCGCACTCCAACGTCTACGCGGTGAACGCGCAGAACGGCGAACAATTGTGGACGGCGCATGTCGACCCGCACTTCACCGCGCGCATCACCGCCGCGCCGACGCTGTATCAGAACCGGCTATACGTGCCGGTGTCGTCGTCGGAAGAATTCTCCGCGTCCACTCTGGACTATCCTTGCTGCACGTTCCGCGGCAGCGTCGCGGCGTACGATGCTTCGAACGGCAAAAAAATCTGGCACACCTACGTGATCCCCGAAGAGCCCAAGCCTACACGCAAGAATTCCAAGGGCATCCAGCTTTACGCACCGGCTGGTGCGTCGGTATGGAACTCGCCTACGGTCGACGCGAAGCGCAAGGCTATCTACTTCGGGACGGGCGACTCCGAAACCGAACCTGCCGCGAAGACTTCCGACGCGGTTATGGCGCTCGACATGGCAACGGGCAAGGTGTTGTGGGTGTACCAGGCCCAGGAGGGCGACGCCTTCCTGGGAGGCTGCGGCATGCCCAATCAGCCTGAAAATTGCCCGGCGGAGAACGGACCCGATCTCGACATAGGCAACTCGCCGGTGCTGCACACGCTCGCGACGGGAAAGCGTCTGGTGGTGGCCGGAACGAAAGACGGGAATGTAATCGCGCTCGATCCTGACAAAAAAGGCGCAGTGGTATGGCACCGCAACGTCGCGGCAAATCCCAAGGGCACGCCGCTGCAAAATCTGGACGGCATCGTGTGGGGCGGCGCGGCGGATCAGCAGAACATCTACTACGGTCTCTCCGGCGGCGGCATTGCTGCCATTCAACTCTCGACGGGAGAACGCGCTTGGTACACCAAATTCGACACCGGCGGCAAACGTGTATCGAACGCGGCGGCGGCGTCCGCGATCCCCGGAGTCGCTTTCGTCGGCGGCACGGACGGTAAAATCCATGCGGTCTCGACTGCCGATGGCAAGCAGATCTGGGAGGTCAACACTTCCCGCGACTACGATACCGTCAACAAAGTTCCCGCGCACGGCGGCGGCATGGGCTCCGCTGGTCCGACGATCGTGGGTGGAATGTTGTACGTCGGCTCCGGCTACGGCGTAGTCGGCGGCAACCCGGGGAATGCGCTGCTCGCGTTCGGGATCGAATAACATGACCAAACTCATTCTCGGAGCATCCTTTGCCGTTATCGCCTTCGGGCAAACACCGCCAGCCGCCCCGGCCTCAGGCGGCACCGAGCTCGGCTTCCGCACCTTCCAATCGAAGTGCATGACCTGCCACGGCAATCCCAACGTGGATCGCGCGCCTTCCCCGGCGGCCATTCGTGAAATGTCGCCGGAGAGAATTTATACCGCGCTCACCACTGGCGTCATGAAGACGCAAGGGCAAGACCTTAGCGACGACCAGAAGCGGACGCTGGCGCTGTTCATGAGCGGCCGGCCGATGGGCAGCATGCAGATGGGTGACTCGAAGAACATGCCCAACCAGTGCTCGTCGAATCCGCCGCTTGCCGACCCCACGGCGGGGCCGGCGTGGAACGGTTGGGGAGTCGATACGTCCAACTCCCGCTTTCAACCCACCAAGGGCGCCGGGCTCACTGCCGCCGATGTACCCAAGCTGAAACTCAAGTGGGCGTTCGGATTTCCTACTGGCGTCTCGTCCTTCGGCCAGCCCACGGTAGTCTCGGGCCGCGTGTTTGTCGGCAGCGATATCGGCTACGTGTATTCGCTCGATGCCAAGAGCGGCTGCGTGTATTGGTCGTATCAAACCAAGGGCTCGATCCGGAATGCGATCAGTTTGGGGCCGGTGAAGACTGCAAGCGCCAAGTATGCCGTCTACTTCGGCGATGCCCACGCCAACGTCTACGCTGTCAATGCGCAGACGGGAGCGGAGTTATGGATCAAGAAAGTGGACGACCACTTCACCGCCCGCATCACCGCCGCGCCCTCCCTGTACGACGGGCGACTGTATGTAGGCGTCTCGTCATCGGAAGAATTCTCCGCGGCGACCCCGGATTATCCGTGTTGCACTTCGCGCGGCAGCGTAGTCGCGCTCAACGCCAGTACCGGCGCGCAAGTTTGGAAGACTTACGTGGTCGATGAACCGAAGCCTACCCGCAAAAACTCGAAAGGCGTGCAACTCTACGCGCCCGCTGGCGGTTCCGTGTGGAATTCGCCGACCATCGATCCTAAGCGCAAGGCAGTGTACTTCGGCACCGGCGATTCTGAAACCGAACCCGCCGCGAAAACGTCGGACTCCATCATGGCCGCCGACATGAACACCGGCAAAATCTTGTGGGTCTACCAGGCGCAGGAGGGTGATGCTTACCTGAGCACCTGCTCGCAGAACAAGACCGAGAACTGTCCGGAGAATGTCGGGCCGGATCTCGACATCGGCAACTCGCCGGTGTTGCGCACGCTCTCGAACGGCAAGAGCATCGTGGTGGCCGGCACCAAGGACGGCAACGTATTCGCGCTCGATCCCGACAAGAAGGGCGCGGTAGTCTGGAAGATCGTCGCGTCGCAAAACCCGCCGGGTACGCCGCTGCAGCGCTTGAATGGCATCGTATGGGGTGGCGCGGCGGATCAGCAGAATGTTTACTACGGCCTTTCCGGCGGCGGCATGGTAGCGATCCAACTCACCACCGGCGAGCGTCTCTGGTACACACGCTTCGACACCGGTGGACAGCGCGTCTCGAACGCCGCGGCCGCTTCCGCCATTCCCGGCGTCGCGTTCGTAGGCGGTACCGACGGCAAGCTGCATGCGCTGTCGACCAGCGACGGCAAGCAACTTTGGGAAACCGAAACCGCGCGCGATTTCGACACCGTCAATAAAGTGGCGGCCAAAGGCGGCTCCATGGGCGCTCCCGGACCGACCATCGCCGGCGGGATGCTGTTCGTCAATTCCGGCTACGGTGTCACCGGCACTCGGCCGGGCAACGTGCTGCTGGCGTTTGGAGTCGAGTGATCCGGCACGCTTCCCTCATCCTCGATATCAGACTATAATTCTCAGAGCCTGAGAATTCGGGAAGGGGAGGTGCAGCATGAGGCGTAATTTGTACGTGGGTGCCGGCTTGGTCGCGCTCGCCGGAGTGTTGGGTGTCACGTCGGTTCTGCTCGAAAAGCGTTCGGTAGTCGAAGCTGCCGGCATCACGGCGCCCCGCTTCGAAGTGGATCCGCTATGGCCTAAGCCGCTGCCCAATCATTGGCTCATGGGCCAGACCATTGGTGTTTCGGTGGATGCGCAGGACCACGTCTGGATCATTCATCGCGCCGGCTCCCTTGAAGCGGGCGAACTGCACGCCAGCGCCAGCCCGAAGATCGCACAATGTTGTGCCGCCGCGCCGCCAGTGCTGGAGTTCGATCAAGCCGGCAACCTGCTTGCGAGTTGGGGCGGACCTGGCGCCGGCTACAATTGGCCGGATTCGAATCACGGCATCACTGTCGATTACAAAGGCAATGTGTGGATCGGCGGTAACGGCCGCGGTCCGCAAAGCGCTCGCGGCGCGATCAACGGGTCGGACGACGAGCCAACTACGCCCGCTGGTCGCGGTCCCGCTCCCGGCTTCCAAAGTTTCGCTGACAACATGGTGCTGAAGTTCACGCAGGACGGCAAGTTCTTGATGCAGATCGGCAAGCCTAAGAGCAGTAAGGGCAGCAACGATCTCGAAAACCTGCGGCTTCCCGCCAAGATTTTCGTTGATCCTAAAGCCAACGAAGCTTATATCGCGGACGGCTATGGCAACCATCGCGTGATCGTCTTCGACGCCGACACCGGCAAGTACAAGCGCCACTGGGGCGCTTACGGTCACAAGCCGGATGATGCCGATATGGGCCGCTACAATCCGAATGACCCGCCGCCGCAGCAATTCCGCAATCCGGTGCATTGCGCCGAACTGGCGAACGACAACCAGCTCTATGTTTGCGACCGCGTCAACGACCGTATACAGGTTTTCAAACCGGATGGAACGTACATCAAGGAAGTGTTCATCAACAAAGAAACACTGGGGTCAGGGTCGGCGTGGGACATCGCCTTCTCGAAGGACGCGCAGCAGAAGTACATCTATCTGGCTGACGGCGAAAACGATCGCGTGCATATCATCGACCGCCAGTCACTCGAACTTCTGACGAGTTTCGGCGAAGGCGGCCGCCAGCCGGGCGAGTTCTACGGCGTGCACAGCATCGCCACCGATTCAAAAGGCAACATCTACACTACGGAAACTTATCGCGGACAGCGCGTGCAAAAGTTCGTATATAAAGGTCTCGCGCCGGTGACTAAAAAAGATCAAGGCGTGGTCTGGCCCAAGACCGGTAAATCCTAAGGAACTTTATGCGCAACGCAACCTTACTTC